>Ga0102928_1002477_pt1 | contig 11036 bp, 8 predicted proteins | sample SalPonR1_B_D1_MG_FD_78504 | JGI IMG/M metagenome (GOLD analysis project Ga0102928, IMG submission 78504) | Salt pond soil microbial communities from South San Francisco under conditions of wetland restoration - Salt Pond MetaG R1_B_D1_MG | ecosystem: Environmental > Aquatic > Marine > Intertidal...
CAGCAGGTTACCGGAGGCCTGGTAAAGCCAGCCCAGATAAAGCCCCATCAGGCAGGTCAGCACGAAGTAAGCCGTGGTCAATGCGTGCGCCAGCCCGAACAGCAAAGAGGCGACGGCCAGCGCCGCCATCGGCCCGATCAAGCCCTCCAGGCCGGCTTGTATCACGCCCCTGAACAACAGTTCCTCGCCGATACCGGCCGCCAGCGCCACGGCAAACACCGCGGCCGGCCCGGCATCGCTGAAAAGTGGCAACAGATGGTCTTCGACGATGCCTCTCAGCGCCTGCACCCAGCCCCAGCGAAACTGCATCAGGGCCAGAACGGCTGTGATGATGGGGATGGTGGCCAGGATGGACAGGCCCAGCGCGCTCGCGCCGAAATCGATCTTCAGCCAAGGCTCGAGGCCGAAGATCAGCGCAAGCAACAGGGCAATCACCGCCAGCGCGCTTTCGAAGCCCAGGGCGAACATGATCGGCCGGCGCTTCATCAGTTTTCCGAGGGCAGTCGGGCGGTGGTTGTCCTGGCTGGAAATCCCCGGTGATTTTTCCGTCTGGCCGCTCATCCTGGATTCTCGATCTAGAGTACCCCGCCATCGGCATCGGTGCTTCGGGAGCCCATCACCTGCGCACGCAGCTCGGTCCACTTTTGCGCCATTCGCAATATCGATGCCTCGGTAGTGAATTGGCGCAGCCGCTCCACGGGCACCCAGGCCAGGTCGTGCGATTCGTCGCTGACGACATAGTCGCGACCGGAGCGACTGACGAAGGCGAAACGCACGTCGAAATGAAAGTGTGCAGGGTCGGCCTTGCGCGCCGGGATTTCATGTACGTCGACGTCCAGGATGTCGCGCGAGATCAATTCCACGGCAAGGCCTGATTCTTCCTCGGCTTCGCGTCTTGCCACCGCCGCGGTGTCCGGATCGCCTTCACTATGGCCGCCCAGCTGCAGCCAGGCGTCCAGCTTGCGGTGGTGGGTGAGCAGCACGTGTTCGCCCGAGTCATCCACCAGCCAGGCCGAGCCGGTCACGTGGCCGGGCTGGAAATTGCCGCGTTCGAAGCATTCGGGCTGATTTGACAGCAGGGAGCGGAATTGGTCGACAACGGCGGCTTCACCGGGATGGCGCAGGCAGTAGTCCTGCAGAGCTTTCGAAAGCTCGAATGAGATGGGGTGGGGCGTTGGCGTCATTGTGTTCCGTCGCGAGGGTATCGGGTTGGCCTGCTGATTTTAACTGCGGCGTCCCTTTGACGCGCATGGAGATTCAGGCGGGTCGACGCGCCGCCATTGGCCGGGCACCAGGCCGTCCAGCGCGTATTTGCCGATAGCCGAGCGCACCAGCCGTAGCGTCGGGTGGCCGACGGCCGCGGTCATCCGGCGCACCTGACGGTTGCGGCCCTCGGTGATGGTCAACTCCAGCCAGGCATCGGGGACGTTCTTGCGGTAACGCACCGGCGGATCTCGCGGCCACAGGTTTTCGGGTTCCGGAATCCGGCGCACCGTCGCCGGCCGGGTCGGCGTCCCGTCGAGTTCGACGCCGTGGCGCAAGCGCTCCAGCGCGGCTTTATCCGGGACGCGCTCCACCAGTACCAGATAGGTCTTGGGCTGCTTGAATCTGGGCGACGAGATCCGGGCCTGAAGCGCGCCGTCGTCGGTGAGCAGCAGCAGGCCCTCGGAATCCTTGTCCAGGCGCCCGGCCGGATAAACGTCGGGCACGTCGATGAAACCCGAAAGCGTCGGGCCTTCGCCGGAAAACTGGCAAAGCACGCCGAAAGGCTTGTTGAACGCGATCAGCGCCATAATTAGGCAGTGCGGCTGCCGGGATTCTCGAGCGCACCCAACGCAAGCAAGTTCACGAGGACGAGTCGCCCCCGATCTTGTCCTGCGTCTTCGAGTCGAAGTCGCCGGCATCGTGGCGTTCGTGCAGCTGCATTGCCGGGTCGCCGAACGGGCGGTTGACCATGCGGCCGCGCAGCACGGCGGGCCGCTCGTCGATGGCCCTGGACCAGCGCTGGACGTTTTCGTAGGTGTCGACCTGCAGGAATTCCGCGGCGTCGTACAACCGGCCCAGTGCAAGCTGGCCGTACCAGGCCCAGATCGCCATGTCGGCGATGGTGTAGTCGCCGCCGGCCATGTACTCGTGGTCGGCCAGGTGCCGGTCCAGCACGTCGAGCTGGCGCTTGGCTTCCATCGTGAATCGGTCGATGCAGTACTTGATCGGTTCCGGCGCGTAGGCGTAAAAGTGGCCGAAGCCGCCGCCGAGGTAGGGTGCGGCGCCCATTTGCCAGAACAGCCAGTTCAGGCACTCGGTGCGTCCATGGTGATCGGTGGGCAGGAAGGCGTCGAACTTCTCGGCCAGGTAGAGCAGGATGGCTCCGGATTCGAACAGCCGCGTGGACGGTTCGGTGCTGTGGTCGACCATGGCCGGAATCTTGGAATTCGGGTTGATCTCGACGAAACCCGAGCCGAACTGGTCGCCCTCGCTGATATCGATCAGCCAGGCATCGTACTCGGCGTCGGACAAACCTCGTGCCAGCAGTTCCTCGAACATCACCGTCACCTTGACACCGTTCGGCGTGGCCAGCGAATAGAGCTGGTGCGCGTGCTTGCCCTCTGGCAGTTTCTTCTCGTGGGTCGGTCCGGCGGTGGGGCGATTGATGTTGGCGAACTTGCCGCCGTTGCCCGGCTCCCATTCCCAGACTGCCGGTGGCGTGTAGTTGGATTCGGTCATGAATTGAAGTCCTGATCAGCGTTGCAAACGTCAGTATACGCACCGGATCGCTCGTTCCGATGCGCAGCTGCATGTTCCGGTCGGTGCTTCATGCCCGCCGAATCCGGTCCAGCGCCTCCATTGCATCTTCCAGACCCGCCCGGTACAGGCGTTCGCCATGCGCGACGCTGGCAAGCCCCGGTTCCGAGCCGATGCGGCCGTCGGGGAAGGTGTTGCGATAGTCGATGGCGTCCCGGAAACCGCCATCGGGTGCGCGAACCGGATTGAGTTCCACGGTGCTTGCGCAATCGGGGTATGCATACCAGGTCAATGAAATCTCGGAAGGCGTGGCGTGCGAGCCCTCGGCGTCGCCGAACAGTTCGGCCGACAGCTTCTTGATACGCGGTCCCGTGAACCAGTTGAACAATTCCAGGCGCAGCTCCGATGCAAGCCCGGCCATGCTGGACGCTGCATAGATCTCGGCGAACGCTGCCTGCACGGTGGCGATGTTGCCGCCGTGTCCGTTGAGAAACATGAAGCGGCGGAAGCCGTGATTGGCGAGCGAGCCGACAACGTCCCGGATGACTGCCATCAGCGTGCTCGGCCGGAGCGTGATCGAGCCCGGGAAAGCCAGATGATGCTGCGCCATGCCGATGCTCAGCGTGGGCGCAACCAGCACATTGCGCTCCGCCATTCCGGCCGCGATCAGCTCCGGGCAAATGGCATCGGTACCCACGAGACCGTTGGGACCGTGCTGCTCGGTGGAACCGATCGGGATCACGATCGCGTCGCTTGCTTCGAGATAGGCCTCAACTTCCGGCCACGTCGCCTGCTGCAGTTTCATCGAATGCTCCAACTTTTGGTCGTTGTTTGACAGTTTTGTCGTTTGGTCACGGTCCCCGAAGTTCCCGGAACGTCACGGGCAAGTCGACTTTGACAAAACGACCAAGCGACGGAACGACAAAACGACGAGTCCTATTTCCCCCTGAACACCGCCTCGCGCCGTTCCAGGAACGATCGGATCCCTTCCTTGACGTCCTCGCTGGCCATGACCGGCTCCAGCGACGTGAACAAGGCCTGCTTGGCCGCCTCGTGGCCCCGAACGCGCGCCAGGCGGGAAGACGCGAGACTGCCCTGGACGCCCAGCGGCGCGGCGCGCGCGATCTTCTGCGCGATCTGCCAGGCGCGATCGAACTGCTCGCCGGGCTCGACCAGTTCCTGCACCAGGCCCCACTCGAACGCCTGTTGCGCCGTCCATTCGTCGCCGGTGAGCAGGTATCGCTGTGCATTGCCCCATCCGATTTCTTCGGGCAGCCGGAAAGTCGCGCCGCCGCAGGGAAAGATGCCGCGCTTGACTTCCAGCTGGGCATAACGGGTGTTGTTGGCCGCCACCCGGATGTCGGCGTTGAGCATCATTTCGACGCCGCAGGTAAAGCAGATGCCCTGGGTGGCGAACACCACGGGCTTGTTCAATGGCTCCCCGGTAACGCAGAACGGATCGATCTCGCCTTCGCCGAGAGCCATGCCCTTGCCGCTGGCAAAGGTTTCGGCCCAGTCGTCAAGCTGAAGTCCGGACGTGAAATGCTCGCCTTCGGCATACACCAATCCGGCGCGGAGCTCGGATTCACGCTCGAGCCGCCCGTAGGCAGCCGCGATCGCGTGGTACATCTCGCGGTTCATTGCGTTCATCTTTTCCGGGCGATTCAGCCCGATGAGCAGGACGTGTTCGCGTGCTTCGACGTTGACCAGGGCCATGGCGGGACTCAGCGGCTGAAGTGGCGGTCAATACTAACGCCGGTGCGCGGTTCGATGATCGCTGTTGATCGCCTACTTGTTCCGGTCCCGATCCCGTCCCCTGGATCTCAGCACCTGGGCGCGACTGCTCTTGCCGTGCTCGCGGCGAGCTTGCCTCGGCGCTTCGGCGCGAACGTCACGCGATGACGAGCGCGCCGGCCCGGTGCGGTTTTCCGTGCGCGCCGGCGCTTTCCGAGAAACCGCGGGCCGGCTGCCGCGGGTGACGGACCGGCGAGACTCGGCCGATGCTCGTGACGGAGCATGAGCGGCCCGACTCGTTCGGGCGGGTCTTGAGGACGCTTGTGACGACGATTGTGATGACGCTTGCGATGACAAGCGTGACGACGAGCGTGACGACGAGCGTGGTGATGCTTGTGATGACGATTGTGATGACGATTGTGATGACAATCGTGATGATAATCGTGACAACGGCCGGGACGATGGCTGCCGGCTTGACCGTCCCGGTTGCATGCTGCCGGCGCGGTCGGGACCGGCATCGCGGGTATCCCTGCGGTTCATCGGCGTGCCCTTGGACGTTCGGCGCTGGGCAAGATCGCGTCGAACGGATGCCTGGTCGCGGGCTGCACGCCGCTGAGCAGGCGCATTGCGCGGCGAGGTGCCCGATCGGTCGGCGGCGGCTCTATTGCGCTGAGTCGATGCGGCGGGCTTGCTTCGGGCCACGTCCAGGATGCTGTTGGAATCGCGCCTGATCGAATCGCGGCTGCGCATCGAGCGATCGGATGTCGGTGCGTCCCGACGGGACGAATCGGCGGCGGAAGCGGTCGACCCTTGCGACAGGACGGCCCTGCGCTGCGACCGGTCGCGCAGCAGGTCGCGACGATCGTTCCGGCGACCGGCATGATTATCGTTTTGACCCGCGTAGTGGCCATCGGCGCGACCATTCCTGCGGCCGGTTCCGTTCGAGCCCTCGGATGCCCGGAGCGTGTGGCGTTCGTCTATGCCGTGCCTGTAGGCGACGCCGCGCCGGTGTTTCCGATCGTGCTTCCAGTGGCGGGCGCCGTCGAAGCGCGCCAGTTCCCGTCCGGAAGCAAACCTGGGGCCGCCGTATCCGTGCTTGCCGTAGCGCTTGCCGTAGTGCTTGTCGTGTCGTGGGTAGTAGCCATAGTGATCGTGAATCACCAACCTGTGGCTGGGCCAGTGAACGGCGCTGAAGAAGAATCCGTATTGAAGGTGGTGGCCGTTGCCCCAGTGGAAGCTGAAACCGGAGCGATAGCCGCTCGGCTGATGCCAGTACACGGGCGGATAAGCGGACCAGCGCCAGTTTCGGTAAACCGTGTGAGGATCGTACCAGGGCACGTAGACCACGCGCGTCACGCTCGGCTCGATATAGATGTACTCGGTCTCTCGGACCACCCGTACATATTCGTTGGAGCGCAGATGGCCGCTGGCATAAGCCTCGTCGCGCAGGTACTGAACGGTGTCAAGCACCTGGTATTCCTGGATCAGGAATGCGTCGCCCAACCGCTGTGTCCATTCCAGGTCGGCGTCCATGCGAGCCAGCAATTCGGGAAACGCGACCAGCGCCATCACGCTGGGATCCCAGGGGTAATGCTCCACGGCGGCCACTGCGTACTCGCCGTCGAGGCCGGGATTGGACCGCGACCAGCGCGCGGCCTGGACCACTTCCAGCGGGTAGGTGGCGGCAATCAGCACGTGAGAAAGCACGGTATCCGGGTACAGAGCGATAGGCGCGAGCATCTGGTCGAGTTCGGCCTGGCTGAAGCCAGCCGGCGTTTCTGCCGAGGCCCGCTCGGCGACCATCCCCAGCCCGAGCATCAGGCAACCGGCCAGTATGATTGCGATTCGTGCATTGGCGGTAGTCATGTCGATGTCCTCGTCGCGGCCGCTTTGGCCCTTGTGGACTTCGTTATACAAGGACCAGCCTGAAGCTCCGCTGAACGGGAATTCGTCGAAAGAGGTGAGATAATGGACGCATGTCAAGATTTAACGCCCGCCTGACACCGGCCCGTCGCCAGCTGCTGGATACGCTGCTCGACGATCTGCTCGACCGCGAGCCGGGCGAGCGTCGCGGGCTGTTGGCCGAGCTGGGAGCGCGCTGTCCGCGCCTGCATTCGCGGCTTTCGGCGCTGGTGGATGCCAGTTCCGAGCCGGCGCAGTTTCTCGAGACGTTGTTTCAGAGGGCAGGTCAGCTGGCGTTTTCTGAAATCGACAAATCCGATGTGGCATTGCCCCCCGGAACCCGTATCGGCCCCTGGCGGCTGGTGGATACCGCGGGGTCGGGCGGCATGGGAACGGTTTACCGCGCCGAGCGAGCTGACGGCGCCTTCGAAATGGAAGCCGCCGTCAAGCTCATCCGGCTCCGCAGGGATTCCCGGCTGAAGCAACGGCTGGAAGTCGAGCGGCAGCTGCTGGCGCGGCTGGATCACCCCAACATTGCTCGCATCCTCGACGGCGGCGAAACCGAAGACGGGCAAACCTACCTGGTCATGGACTGGGTGCCGGGCGAAGACCTGGCTGAATGCGCCGAGGACGCGCGGCACGATAGCGGCCGCTGTCTGGATGCGTTTGCTCAGGTGGCGGGCGCGGTGGGTCATGCCCACCAGCGCCGGGTGGTACACGGCGACATCAAGCCTGCCAATATCCGGTTGACGCCCGAAGGTCGAGTGATGCTGCTGGACTTCGGCGTTGCTCGATTGCTCGCCGAAGAACATGCCGACGAGGCAAGCTTTCGTGCGCTGACGCCGGCGTTTTCCGCGCCGGAACAGCTTGCGGGCGAACCGGCATCCACACAGTCCGACGTATATGCGCTCGGCGTGCTTCTGTATTGGATGCTCACAGGCGAGGTGGGGTGTGAGGGCACCGATTGGTCCGAGGTACTGGCGGGGCGATATGCCCGGTATCGCGACCTTGCGGCCATCATCAGGATGGCCTGCGCACCTGAGCCGGCTGATCGATACCCTGGCGTGTCGGCGCTGATCAAGGATGTCGAGCGCTATCGCAGGCTACAGCCGGTGATGGCGCGGCCGGCCAGCCGCGCCTATCTGCTCAATCGGTTCGTGCAGCGCAATCCGGTCGGCGTGGGCCTGGGAAGCGTGGCCGTGCTGCTGTTGATCGTCGGCCTGATCGGCACCGGCTGGCAGGCGCGAATCGCCGGTTTGGAGCGCGACCGGGCCGAGGCGCAGCGGGACCTGGCGCGGCTGGAGGCCGACAAGACCGAGCGGGTCAGCGAATTCCTGGTCAGTCTGTTCGACGAGGCCGACCCTTATCGCAATCCCGACCGCAATCTGACCGCGGGCGATCTTGTTCAGCAGGGCGTGGCCCAGATCGAAACGCTCAACGAAACGCCGCGGGTTCAGGCCGAAATGTTCCACGCGCTGGCCCGGGTGAATCGTTCACTGGCCGAGTACGAAAGCGCACGCGAAATGGCGGCCAGGTCGCTCGAGATTCTGCAGCGTACGCCGGACGTGTCCGCCGCCGACCGCGCTCGGGCCTGGACCTTGCTGGGCGGCACGCTGGGTTCACTGGGACGTTACCGCGAGGCACTGGAGGCGCATGAGAATGCGTTGGCACTCAGCGACTCTGAAGATGCAACGGCCGTGGCCGAGGCACTGGACAATATAGGGCTTTCGCTTTATTCGCTCGGACGCTTCGAGGCCGCCGAGCAGCGCTTTCGCCGTGCCCTGGAGCTGCGCCGCGAATCCTCACCCGAAAGCGCCGAACTTGCTGCGGCCTATAATGATCTGGCGCTTGCGCTGGCCGGCCTGGACCGCCGCGAAGAGGCGGTGGAGCACTATTCCACTGCGCTTGAAATCCGCCGGCGGGTGCTCGGCGACAGCCATCCGGATACGACTTTTTCGCTGACCAACCTGGCCACCTTGCTGACCCAGATGGGCCAGTACGATCGGGCCGAGTCCATGTTTCTCGAAGCGCTGGAGCAGCGCAGGCAGGCGTTCGAAACGGGCCATCCCGCAGTGGCCAGCGTGATTTACCAGCTGGGCTGGCTGAACAGCAACCGCAAGCGTTGGGCACAGGCCGAGGCCTACCATCGCGAGGCGCTGGCGTTGCGCCGCTCGCGAATGGGTCCCGACCATCCCTCGGTGGGGGTCAGTCTGAACGCGCTGGCCGCGACCGTGCGCGAGCAGGGCAATCTGCGCGAGGCCCGGAGCCTGCTGGAGCAGGCGTTGTCCAATTACCGCGCCGCCTATGGAGAATCCCACCACGATATCGCGCTGGTGCTTTCCAACCTGGCCGGCACCCATGCCGACCTCGGCGAGTACCGGCAAGCCGAGGAACTTTACGACAGAGCGCTCGAGATGTGCCGTCGGGAACTCGGTGAGCGACATCGGCACGTGGCCGATATCCTCAAAGGCCAGGCCGAACTGGCGCTTGAACGCGGCCGCCCCGAAGACGCGCGCAGGCGGGCACTGGAAGCGCGCGAGATCGTATTGGGCGTGCATGGCGATACCGATCATCCGGACGTCGTAGCTGTCGACGAACTGGTGGGCAGAGCTGGTTCCGCGCACTGATCTGCAGGCCGGTGCGGATGGTCCGGCCAAGCTACTCAATCAGAGGTTCCGTGGCCGCCGGCAGGGGATCTCCCGGCTGCAGTCGGCGGCGGCTGGACGCTCGGGTCGCCGAAATCCGGCGCTTTCGGACGTTGGCGACCGCACAACGACCCCATCGTGACCGCGGTGGATTTCCAGGGATTCATGAGCTCGTCGATGGTCGGAGGCCGCCGGCGCATGCAGATCACCGTTCCGTTGGCCAGCACGTAACGCCCGCGGCTCCCGCCGTCGTGTTCTCTCCACGTCTGCGCACTGGGTTCGATCGCTCCGACGTAGCCCGAAATCCAGCCACGGCCGCCCGGCACGCCGGGTGCAGGCTCACCGCTGGATGTCCAGGGCAGGTCATTTTCAGCCGCGTGGCCGGATTCCGCAGGCTGCGACCGAACCTGTTCGAGCAGCGTTGCGCGCAGTGATCCGGCCTGTTCAGAAAAGTCGTCATCGGTCGCCGGATCATCCGGGGGGCGATCGGCTGCTCGCGAGTCGGACGCGGCGACCGAAGACGGCGCCTTTGCCAGCACTGGCTCGGGCAGGCGCTCGATCGGCGCTTGTTCGACGGCCTCGACCGGCGTGGCTGGTTGCGGGACCTCGGGCACCGGAAGCAGACGCATCGAAATCACTCCCGGTTCCGGCATCGGTGCGGGCAGTCGCAGAGGCGTGTTCAGCAGGATGGCGATCGAAACGGCATGGACCAGAACCGATACCGCCGCGGCCCGGACAGGAAATCCGCCGAGCCGGACGGTTGCTGGTGCCCTTTGTCGAGCTTCCGGGCTTGTAGCGGGGATCATGGGCGGCAGCGACAGGGCAAGCTGATAGAATACCGCCCAGACAATTATCCAATCGTTAAAGAAGGATCATTATGGGATATCAACACGTGAAACTGCCGGAATCCGGCACCCGCATTTCGGTCGAAAACGACAAGCTCAATGTGCCCGATGATCCCATCCTGGGCTTCATCGAAGGCGACGGCATTGGTGTCGACATCACGCCCGCCTGCCTGAAGGTCTGGGACGCAGCGGTTGAAAAGGCCTATGGCGGCAAACGCAAGGTTCACTGGGCCGAGCTTTATCTCGGCGAGAAGGCGGCCGGCATCTACGACGGTGATTACTTCCCGCAGGAAACGCTTGACGCGATCAAGGAATTGAACGTGGCCATCAAGGGCCCGCTGACCACGCCGGTGGGCGAAGGCTTCCGCTCGCTCAACGTCTCGCTGCGCCAGACGCTGGATCTTTACGCCTGCGTGCGCCCGGTCAAGTACTACAAGGGCGTACCGTCGCCGTTGCGCAAGCCCGAGGACTTCGACGTGGTGATCTTCCGTGAAAACACCGAGGACGTGTATTCCGGCATCGAGTTCGAATCAGGAACGCCGGAGAACAAGAAACTGGCCGATTTCCTGCGCAACGAAATGGGCGCGAGATTCTTCGACGATGCCGGTCTGGGCGTAAAACCCATCTCCGAGTTCGGCACCAAGCGCCTGGTGCGCAAGGCCATCGAGTACGCCATCGAGAACAAGCGTGAATCGGTGACGCTGGTGCACAAGGGCAACATCATGAAGTTCACCGAGGGCGCCTTCCGAAAGTGGGGCTATGAAGTCGCGGCTGAGGAATTCGGCGACGTGACCATTACCGAAGACGAGCTCTGGGACAAGCACGACGGCAAGCGTCCGGAGGGCAAGATCGTGATCAAGGATCGCATCGCCGACATCATGTTCCAGCTGCTCCAGCTTCGCCCCGGCGAGTTCGATGTACTGGCCACCATGAACCTCAACGGGGACTATCTTTCCGATTCGGCCGCAGCCTCGGTGGGCGGAATCGGCATCGCCCCGGGCTCCAACATGGCTGACAACGTGGCCGTGTTCGAAGCCACCCACGGCACTGCACCCAAGTACGCGGGGAAAGACAAGGTCAACCCGTCGTCGCTGCTGTTCTCGGGCGTCATCATGTTCGACTACATCGGTTGGCCGGAAGTCGGTCGCATGATCGAGGATGCGTTCGA
>Ga0102928_1002481_pt1 | contig 11028 bp, 13 predicted proteins | sample SalPonR1_B_D1_MG_FD_78504 | JGI IMG/M metagenome (GOLD analysis project Ga0102928, IMG submission 78504) | Salt pond soil microbial communities from South San Francisco under conditions of wetland restoration - Salt Pond MetaG R1_B_D1_MG | ecosystem: Environmental > Aquatic > Marine > Intertidal...
ATGGCCGCGATTGAGGCCGGTGCAGAAGACGTGGAGTCGAGTGACGATGGCCACACGATCTGGTGTGCGGACACGGATTTGAACGATGTGTCGAATGGCTTGGAGGCTGAGCTGGGCGAGAGTGAGTCGACCAAGTTGGTGTGGAAGCCCACGACCACAACCGAGTTGGACCTTGAAGGCATGCAGAAGCTGATGAAGCTGGTGGATGCGCTGGAAGACGACGACGATGTTCAGCGCGTGACCACCAATTTCGAAGCCTCTGACGAGGTCATGGCGCAACTGGCCGCCGAGTGATTTTGCGCGCCCGTCCGGGTGCCTTGGGCCGAATTGTACGGTTTGTACGATTGACCCCCGGTTTTCGTGCGAAAGCCGGGGGTTTGTTTTGCGCAGTCGTGCGAGTCGCATGAAACGTTGATGCCGTTTGTACTGATTGTACGTTTTGGAAGGGCGTTTTGCACAGAGATCCGGGGTAGGCCGCGGTGAGATGTACAGGTTGTACAGATTGGCCGGTTTGGCGCGCTAGTCCTAGGTTTCTGTCAAGGGGCGCGAGCGTGACGTCAATAAGCGGAGGAGGTCAGATGCTGGCGTCGTTTTGCAGGCGAGGTGGCTATAGGATGTTTCAAAGTCGCGTTGCGGGACAAACCTGTCACGTACCTTCGATACACAGCGTCGATGTTTTTTCTTGTAAGGATATGCTAGGGATCGCCACGGTCACGTAGTAGCCGCAGCCAGCATACATTCTGTCACTTTAGTGTCGCCACACCCAAGCTCGTGAGCCTGTCCCTTGTGGATTCAACTTCTAATTCTTGGCACGGTTATTGGCTTCAATAACTTTGCTACAGCTCTGGCCCTAGGCGCGCTTGGCCAGAAAAAGCGGCTTTGGCGTATCCTGACCGTGTTTGCCGCGTTTGAGTTTGGCGTACCACTGATCGGGCTTTGGTTGGGGCAGAACGCATCGGAATATCTGTCTGGCAAAGGCGCTTGGTTGGGGCCGCTATTGCTTTTGGCACTTGGGCTGTTGACCCTCTTTCAAAGCACACGTGGCACGCGCAGCCAGAAAGAACTTGCCCGCAAGATGACGAGTTGGCGCGGCCTGGTTTTCCTGTCTGCCGGCTTGAGTCTGGATAATCTCGTAATTGGTTTCAGCCTTGGCCTGGGCGGCGTTCCCCCGCTTGCCATGGCGACGACGATCATGGTTTTTTCGGTAATCTTCGCCTGGATTGGGCTTCAACTTGGCGGACGAAGCCGACACAATTTTGAAAGCCTGACGGAGGTGATCTCTGGCCTCTTGCTCGTCGTGCTTGCCTGGATGAAATGGTCCGGATTACTGTAAGGGAACGCAAGGCTGGGGCATTTGGGCATTCCCAAAATGCGCGTCGGGCTATTTCGGCACCTTCGCCGCATGCTCCACCAATGGACTGGTAAGATGCGGGACGTAGGGGGCGTTCGGGGTCTGCCCCGCGTGGCGCATCGCTTGAAGACCCAATGTCGTGAGTGTCAAAAATGGCGCGAAGCAACCATTCGCGACCAAAAACATCAAAGCGCCTTGGCGTGACCGAAAGAGACCAGACGCCGAGAGTCTTCGTCCCAGAGATTGAGGCGAATGCTGCGCAGGCTTTGCGGGATGGTCATACGGTTGCTTTCGGCCAGTTCCCCGTGATCGCGCAGGACCTCGGGCAAGCGATAGAAGGGGATGCGGCTGTAGAGGTGATGCACATGGTGGACGCCGATATTGGCCGTCAACCATTGCAAGACGGGCGGCAGGACGTAGTACGAACTGCCGTGGAGGGCCGCATCGTGCAATTGCCAATCCTCTTCGCTGTCCCACTGGGTGGTTTCGAACTGGTGCTGCACGTAGAACAGCCAGACCCCAGCCGTTGCCGCAAGCAGTGTGGAGGGCAGGAAAATCAACAGGATCGGCATCAGCCCGCCAAAGTAGACGACAAGGGCCACCGACAGAAAGAGAGCCGCATTCGTGCCCATCGCACTGATCCAATAGCGCGACTGATCCATGAAGCCCAAGGGCAGCCTGTTCTGAAGAAAAAACAGGTAACCCGGCCCGAGGCCGAAGAGCACGACGGGATTGCGATAGAGCCTGTAGATGAGCTTGTTCAGCGGTGTCCGGGCGCGATACTCCGCGACCGTTATGGTGTGAATGTCGCCCATGCCGCGCCGCCCCAAGTTGCCCGATGAGCTGTGGTGAATGGAATGCGAGCGCCGCCACACGTCATAGGGTGTAAGGGTCAGCACCCCGAGGGCGCGGCCGATCCAATCGCTGAGGTTTCGGTTTTGAAAAAACGCGCCGTGTCCGCAGTCGTGCTGGATCGCGAAGAGGCGCAGGAGGAAGGCGGCGTTGAGCAGGGAAAGCGAGATCGTCAGCCAATAGCTGATCGACATGGACCACCATGCAAGTATCCACAAAAGCACGAATGGACCGAGGGTCACGACCAGTTCAAAGGAACTGCGCATCGGGTCGGGCGCGCGGTATTCTGCGAGAATACGGGCCCATTCCTTCGCAGGACGGCCCTTGGCGTGCTGTTGAACAGCTTGGGTTTGATCGGGCATTGCCTGCTTTTTCATGTTTTATGCCGATCTGTTATATGATCGAGGGGGCTTTGGCAAAGGTGCCTTTTCGAAAAGGCGCGAAAAACCTGCCAAGGTGCCGGGGTGGAGCGCTGTTTGGCGGGGAAAATATTCCGGGCCGCCTCCTGTTTTTGGTTTGAGAAATGTCTGCTTGCGCCTTAGGCAAACCGTCATGACGGCAAGAGGCAGCGCATGCAGGCATTTATAGGTGGTTATCTTCTGGGGTTTTCGCTGATCCTTGCGATCGGGGCGCAAAACGCCTTCGTCCTGCGGCAAGGGCTGCGGCGAGAGCATGTCTTGCCGGTGGTGCTGTTGTGCGGGGCCTCGGATGCGGCCTTGGTGACAGCCGGGGTTCTGGGCTTTGGGGCCTTGTCGCAAGCGGTGCCGGGCATCGAGCGGGTAATGCTGTTTGGCGGTGTTGCTTTCTTGCTGTGGTACGGGGCGAGAAACCTTTTGGCCGCATGGCGCGGCGGTGAGGTTCTGGAGGCCGGGGAGGCGGCGGGCAGTCTTCGGCGCGCGCTTTTGACCTGTCTGGCACTGACGTGGCTGAACCCGCATGTCTATCTCGACACGGTGGTTTTGCTGGGCTCGGTCTCGGCGCAATATGATGACACGCTGGGTTTCGGGGCTGGCGCGGTGACCGCGAGTTTCAGTTTCTTTTTCATGCTTGGTTATGGCGCGCGGCTTTTGGCGCCGTTTTTCCGGCGACCGTCAAGCTGGCGGGTGCTGGACCTGATTGTCGGGCTGACCATGTGGGGGATCGCGGCCAAGCTTTTGTGGGGGTGAATGCCTTGCACAGACGCTGTGCGAGGGTGGGGGCGTGACGGATGCCCTCCTCGTGGTGTTATCTTTGGAACAGGATAGCCCGGAGGATACCCATGAGCTGGAACCCCACGCTTGAGCCGCAATGCCCCGACGCGGGCCGGCTGGACGATATCGAGACCCTGATCGTGCCACGTGCGCGGGACATCGGCGGCTTCGAGGTGCGCCGCGCCTTGCCCGCGCCACGGCGGCAGATGGTGGGGCCGTTCATTTTCTTCGATCAGATGGGACCGGCGGAGTTCCTGACGGGGCAGGGCATCGACGTGCGCCCGCATCCGCACATCGGGCTGGGTACTGTGACCTACCTGTACGAAGGCGAGTTTCAGCATCGCGACAGTCTGGGTACTGATCAGATGATTTACCCCGGCGCGGTGAACTGGATGGTGGCGGGGCGTGGCGTGACCCATTCGGAGCGTACAAGCGAGGCCACCCGCAAGGGGCAAAGCCGGTTGTTCGGGATACAGACATGGGTGGCCTTGCCCGAACAGGCCGAGGAGCGCGAGGCCAGTTTCGAGCATCATGCACAAGAGGCCCTTCCGGTGCTGGAGGGTGAGGGCAAGCAGTTGCGCCTGATCATGGGCCGAGGTTGGGGCGTTGAGGCGCCGGTGAGCCGTTTTTCCGAGATGTTCTATGCCGATGTCACGATGGAGGCGGGTGCGAAGCTGCCCTTGCCGGACGATCACGAGGATCGCGGGGTCTATGTCACCCAAGGGTCGGTCATGGTGGCCGGCGAGGTGTTCGAGGCGGGGCGGATGATGGTGTTCCGCCCCGGCGATGCAATCACCTTGACCGCAGGGGAGCAGGGCGCGCGGCTGATGGCATTGGGCGGCGAGACGCTCAACGGGCCGCGCTATATCTGGTGGAATTTCGTGGCCTCCAGCCGGGAAAAGATCGAGGCGGCCAAGGCGGATTGGGCGGCGGGCGAGTGGCAGACGGGGCGGTTTCAACTGCCGCCGGGGGATGACGACGAATTCATTCCCTTGCCCTAGGGGGTTTTCATTTCGGCCCGCTGACCCCTAAATGCGCGCATGAGTTCCGAACAAGGCAATCGCCCCGGATGGGGCATCTTCTGGATGGTGGTGACGGGCCTGCAATTCGTGGGCGTGACGGCACTTGTCAAAACCTTGGGCACGCGTATTCCCGCGCCCGAGGCGGCCTTTATCCGCTATGTTCTGGGCTTGGTCTTTCTGCTGCCGGTGCTGGGACAGTTGCGGCGGTTGCGGCCCGGCAAGCGTGTCATGGCGTTGTTCGGATTGCGGGGGCTGGCGCATACGCTGGGCGTGGCCTTTTGGTTTTATGCCATGGCGCGAATCCCGATCGCCGATGTAACAGCGATGAACTACCTTGCGCCGATTTATGTCACGTTGGGGGCGGCGCTTTTCCTTGGCGAGCGGCTGGCGCTGCGTCGGGTCTTGGCGATCGTCGTGGCCCTGATCGGGGCGCTGATCATCCTGCGACCGGGGTTCCGCGAGCTGGGCACGGGGCATCTGGCGATGATCTTCACGGCGATTTTCTTTGGTGCCTCGTACCTGACGGCCAAGCGGCTCTCGCAGGAGGTGGGCCCCGGTCTGGTGGTGGCGATGTTGTCGATCACGGTGACCATCGGCCTCGCCCCGTTGGCGGCGATGGAATGGGTCTGGCCCACTGCGTGGGAAACGCTGATCTTGTTCGGGGTGGCCTGCCTTGCCACGGGCGGGCATTTCACCATGACGTTGGCCTTCCGGGCGGCCCCATTGGCGGTGACGCAGCCGGTAACCTTCTTGCAACTGGTTTGGGCGGTGGCGCTGGGGGCCTTGGTGTTCAACGAAGGGGTGGACCCCTTCGTGGTGCTGGGTGGCATGGTGATCGTCGGGTCGGTGAGCTTCATCAGTTGGCGCGAGGCGGTGTTGAAGGGCCGTGCGGTGACGCCACCGGTGTCCGCCACCAAGGGGTGAGCGGCAGGGGCCATCCGGGGCGAAAGAATCCTTGCGTGCGCCCGCGGCCTGCGACAGAGTTTTCGTATCAAGGTGCTGCACTCCGGTCATTCGGGGTGTGGAGAATTGGGAAGCCGGTGAGAGACCGGCGCTGCCCCCGCAACGGTAAGGTTGGGGGCAAGGGCATCAGGCCACTGGACCGAATATCGCGGTCCGGGAAGGCGCCCTTGCCAGATCCGCCAAGCCCGGAAACCAGCCTTGTGTCACGTCAAGCCGCGGGGGGCGGTGCGGGCGCGTGTCTTGGACCGCCTCCCTGTCATCCCTCGCCCCAGTCCGGCCCGGGGTGTGGCCGGGGGAAGAGAAGTAGAAGATGACTGTCACCCAGATTCTGGACGGATTGGAAGCGATGCCCGAAACCGGGGCCGAGGCCGATAGTGCTGCGCGCCTTGGATTTCTGGAATGGGTTTTCGCCAGCCCCGGCGCGGCCACGCCGCAGGCGGCGCGGGATGCCTTGGCGACCGACGCGGCGCAGGAAGCCAGTAGCCCGGCAGCGCGGGCCTTTGTGGGCTTCTTGCAAGCCGCCTGTGTGCCGGTGCGCGGCGCGAGAGGGCGCACGCGGCGGGGCCGGGTGTTGCATTGATCAACGGGTACCGATTTCTTTGAAAGAAATCTGGGCCTTGGCCATGCCGCCCTGCACCAAACGATCAGCCAGTTGAGCATAGGCGGCCGCCATGGGGCTGTCGCCGGTGGCAATCGGGGTGCCGGTAACGCCCATCATGTGAGGCTGGCTGGGGCCGTGGATATCGGCATCCAGAAGCCCGGCGCGACGGCCCTGTTTGGCCAGCGCCACAGCGAGGTTCGAGGACACCGTGGATTTGCCGACGCCGCCCATGCCCGAGGTCACGGCGAGGGTCGAGCGCACCTCGGCGGGGCGAACCGGTTCGTTGCCGCCCTTGGGGTGGCCGCCGATCTTGAGGCTGGGGGCCTCTTTCAAGGGGGCCGGTTTGTCGCTGTCATGCGCCCTCAACGCCACGCGGGCGTGATCCATCCCCGGCACCGAGAGGGCGGTGCGTTCGGCTGCGGGCGCGCGGTGGCTCCATCTGCTGCGCCATGGCGGGTGAGGGGGCTTCAATCACGAATCGGGCTGTTGCACCCTCAACTGACTGGGCGCGCACCATGTCGCGCGAGACCAGATCGCCGCCATCGGGACGCTTCAGTTTCTTCAGTTCGTCCAGAATTGCGGCGCGTGTCGCTGTCGTGTCTGCCGCCCCCTTCATCGCATTGCCGCATTAGGTGGCAGCTCTGAAACCGAGGGCAAGAGGTGATGTAAAGATTGATCAAAAATTCACCTTAATGCTTAACGTTAGGTCAGCAATGCGTATGCATTTTCTGCATGGCAGCATTGAGGAATTCAGGGATTGTGCAGGTGCAGCATTGGGTTATCTTTGGATCAACAAACGAAACGCGACGCACTTAGGTGCATGAAGAGTAAAAGACCATGACATTTGCACATGACAGCCGGGCCTCGAACGCGGCCCTCGCCCTTGAGATCAGCGCCGCTGTGAGCCAGTTCTTCCAGCGGATCGACGATTACCGCTTGTACCACAAGACCCTGCGGACGCTTCGCGATCTGGATGATCGGACCTTGGCGGATCTTGGGCTGCATCGGTCGGGCCTGCGGGCGGAAGCATTGAAGGCCACTTACGGCATCGTGGGCTAAGGAAACACGGAATCGGATGTCTCTCTCCTCCTCCCTGAGACATTCGTGAATGGCGGCGGCGCTCTCTCCTCCTCCCTGAGTGCCGCCGCCCAAAATACCCCGGACCACCTTCCGGTTCGGAAAAGTTGAACGGCTGATCCTCTCCTCCTCCCTGGATCGGGCGTGAAAAGAACGGCGGTGCTCTCTCCTCCTCCCTGAGCGCCGCCGTTTTTTGTTTTTCCGCAATTGCTTGACGCGGGGCTTTGTGGCTGGCCGTATTGACGGTGGAACATGTGGGGGATCACCATGGAAATAGACAGCAGGGACCCGAAAGTACGACAGGCCATTGCCGCGGCTGTGCAGGAGGGATTCGCGCGGCAGGTGGACTTCCTGTCGGAGTTCACCGCCATCCGAAGCTGCAGGCACCACGAGGGCGGCGCGCTGGATTTCATGGCCGGGGCCTTGCGGTTGCGGGGTTGGGACGTGGATGACTGGACGGTTCCAGTCAATGAATTGCGGGATGAACCGGGTTTTGTCGATTGCGCGGGCGAAGTCAGCCATCTGCGTTCGGTCGTCGGCACGATGGCCGGGGACGCGCCGGGGCGATCACTTATTTTGCAGGGGCATGTGGATGTCGTGCCTGAAGGCCCCGAGGATATGTGGCAAACGCCGCCCTATGCGCCCAAGGTGCTGGATGGCTGGATGCATGGGCGCGGTGCGGGCGATATGAAGGCGGGCAAGGTGGCCGCGCTTTTTGCCGTGGATGCCCTGCGCCGCGCGGGATACGCGCCCATGGGGCGTCTGCATTACCAATCGGTGGTCGAGGAAGAATCCTCGGGGTTGGGGGCCATGGCAACGCTGGCGCGCGGGTATCGCGCCGATTGCGCCTTTATCCCTGAACCCACGGGCCTTGGCCTTGTGCGGGCGCAGGTCGGGGCCATTTGGTTCCGGCTCAGGGTGCGGGGACGGCCCGCGCATGTGGCCTATGCCGGGACCGGTTCAAGCGCGATCACGGCGGCGATGCATCTGGTGTCCGCCTTGCAGGAGATGGAGGCCGCATGGAACGCCGAAGCCGCCCAGCACCCGCTTTACCAAGGCGTTGACCATCCATTGAATTTCAATGCCGGGATGATCAAGGGCGGTGACTGGACCTCGTCCTTGCCCGCTTGGTGCGATGTGGATTGCCGCATGGGCCTTCTGCCCGGCGATGACGTGGCCACGCGCAAGGCGCAGATCGAGGCGGTGGTGGCCAAGGCTGCCGCCGAGCACCCGTTTCTGCGCGACACCCCGCCCGAGATCGTCTGGACCGGGTTTCAGGCTGATGGCTTCGCCCTTGAAGGGGCCGAGGCCCCCGAGGCGGCCTTGCGCGTGGCGCATGAGGCAGCAATGGGGCAGGCGGGGCCGGAGGATCAGATTTGGACTGCGCTGACCGATACGCGGTTTTATGGGCTGTACCATGGCATCCCGTCGCTGTGTTACGGCCCCACGGCCGATGCGATCCATGGCTTTGACGAGCGGGTCGATCTGACCTCGGTCCAGCGCTGTACCGAGGTGATCGCGCTGTTTATTGCCGAATGGTGCGGTTTGCGGGACTTATGAGGCTCAAGGCGCGGTGATTTATCCCATTTGCCCCTGCGCGTGACAGGCTAATCTGGAGATGACCGCAGATGGGGGAAAGATGAACCAGCGCTTGATCTTGGCCTTGATCCTTGGGCTTCTGCCCGGGGTGCTTTGGGCGCATGCTTCGGAACAGGGGTTTGTCCTGCTGTTGCCGACCGATTTCTATATCGGGGCGGGGATGGCCAGTGTCGCGCTGACGGTGGTTTTGCTGGCGCTGTTACCGGCATGGGTGGCGGCACGGCTGTTTGCGCCTTTGGCGGTTGTGGCGGTGCGGGGCGTGCCCCTGCGGCACGTCACAAGCCTGATGTCGACGCTGTTTTTGGCCTTTCTGGTTTGGCGCGGGGTCAGCGGCTCGAATGATCCATCGGTGAATCCCCTGCCGCTGTTTGTCTGGACGGTGTTCTGGATCGGCTTGGTGTCGCTTCAGGGGTTGCTGGGCAATCACTGGCGCTGGACCAACCCGTGGACGGGTCTGGTGGCGCTTTTGGGGTGGGTCACGGGCAGTCGCGCGCCCATCCGCTATCCACGCGCCTTTGGCCATGCGCCCGGCGTGGTGATTTTCCTGTGTTTCGCGGGTTTTCTGCTGGCTGATCCGGCGCCGGCGGACCCGGACCGGCTTGCTTTGGCGGTGGGCGGCTATTGGTACCTGACGCTGATGGGTGTCACCCTGTTTGGCCCGCGCTGGATGGTGCGGGCCGAGGCGTTGACCATCCTGATGCGTGCCTATGGGCGGATGGGCCTTTTGGGCCGGGCGCGCGGGCGTCTGGCCGTGGGCCTTTGGGGGTGGCAGATTCTTGCGCGGCCCCGGCCGGGTTTTGGCTTGGCGGTTTTCATCCTTTTGATGCTGGGGTCGGGCAGTTTCGATGGGCTGAACGAAACCTTCTGGTGGCTCGGGTTTTTGGGCATCAATCCGCTGGAATTTCCGGGTCGGTCGGTTGTGATCACCCAGAACCTTGTGGGGTTGATTGTTGCCAATGCCGCCCTGATTGCGGGTTTTGCCGTTTGCCTTTGGCTGGGGGAGCGCATTGCAGGCACCCGGCGGCCTTTGGGCGAGGCTTTTTGCCTTTATGCCCCCACCATCCTGCCAATCGCGCTGGGCTATCACGTGGCGCATTACCTGACCTCCTTCTTGGTCGAGGGGCAGTATGTGGTCAAATTTCTGACCGATCCGATGGGCCAAGGCACGGACCTGCTCAACCTTGGCACGTTTTATGTGACAACGGGGTTTTTCAACACGCCGGGTACCGTCAAACTGATTTTCCTTACGCAAGCGGGGGCCGTGGTGGTTGGGCATGTGATCGCCATCCTGCTGGCCCATGCCTTGGCAGTGCGGGGCCACGGCAATAACTGGCGCGCGATTTTGGGGCAGGCCCCTCTGGCGCTGTTCATGATTGCCTATACTTTCTTCGGGCTTTGGCTTTTGGCCTCGCCGCGCGGGCTGTGAGCGGCAAAGCACTGGACAAGCCGCGCGTGGCGGCGCACCATTGGTCGGGAGGGGTCTTTTCACAGGCCCACGAGGAACAACAGTTGAGGCGTCTTATGACCACCAAAAGCCCCAAAACCCCGCAATCCCCGACCGCAACCTCGCGCCGTGGCGCGCTCAAGACCCTTGCCGGGGGTGTTGCGGGCGCGGCCAGCCTGCCTATGTGGGCGCGCTATGCCCAAGGGCAAAGTTCCGAGCCGATCAAGATTGGCTTTCAGGTCCATCGCACAGGCATCGGCGCGGCTTATGGGCGGTGGTATGATCGCACCACGCAAGCGGCGGTGAAGCTGATCAATGAGGGCGGCGGGATCAATGGCCGCCCCGTTGAGATCGTGGCCGAAGATGACGGCACCGACCCCAAACGTGGCGCCGAAGTGGTCGAGAAATTTGCCACGCAGCATGGCTGCGACATCGGCTTTGGCACGCTGTTTTCGCATGTCGTCATCGGCTCGGCCCCGCGTGCGGGGGAGTTGAAGCTGCCGTATTTCGTGGTTTCGGAAGGCACGCATGTCTCCTCGGGGATGCTCAACCGCTATACCTTGCAGCCGGGCATCACCGATGTGCGCAGTCAGGTGATTTCCATGGCCCCCTTCATAACCGAAAATCTGGGCAAGAAGGTCACCATGATCTTCCCCGATTATGGCTTTGGCTATGATCACCGCGACAACCTTGCCCCCGCGATCGAGGCGCAGGGCGGTGAGGTGCTGGCCAAGATCGCGATTCCGCCCTCGGAAACCTCGTTCACCCGGTATTTCCCGAAAATCCCGCGTGAGACCGAGGTGGTCTATCACGTGATGGTCGGGCCCGGTGTTCTGACCTTCGTCAAGGAGTTGGGTGAGTTCTTTGGCGGACGCGGGCCGGAGTTGTTTGGGTTCATCGACAGCCTTGAGGCGGTGGCGATGGACAGC
>Ga0102928_1002483_pt1 | contig 11026 bp, 10 predicted proteins | sample SalPonR1_B_D1_MG_FD_78504 | JGI IMG/M metagenome (GOLD analysis project Ga0102928, IMG submission 78504) | Salt pond soil microbial communities from South San Francisco under conditions of wetland restoration - Salt Pond MetaG R1_B_D1_MG | ecosystem: Environmental > Aquatic > Marine > Intertidal...
AAGCCAGCAGACCATCGATGCGATTTCTTCGACCGCTACAAAGCGCCCGCGCGGGATCTTCGACCTCATGTAGTCGATAAACTCGTCGCTGACCTGTTCCAGCAGGCGTGTTTGTGCCGTTGCGGGCGTCACCGTGTTTACGGCGATGTCATGGGCCGCCAGCTCTTTTCCAAGGGACTTTGTCAGAGCGATTACGCCGGCCTTCGAGGCCGAGTAGGCGCCGGCGTTTGGATTTCCCTCCTTGCCGGCGATCGAGGCAATATTCACGATACGACCATATCCCTGCGCGATCATTCCCGGCACGACAGACCTGCAGCACAGGAATGTCCCGGTAAGATTGATGTCCTGGACCTCCTTCCAGGCATCCACGGGATACTCGGCAATCGTGTGGGTCGGGCCGGCGATCCCGGCCGAATTCACGAGAATATCGACGTTGCCGAATTTGGCTTCCGTCTGGCGCAATGCGCCATCGACGGAGGCGGGATCGCTCACATCGACTTGGAAAAAGAGGACATCGGGACCTGCGTGGCGCGCAATCCTGTCCTCTGCCCTGTCGGGCGCAAGATCCCAGATCGCAACCCTGGCGCCGGACGACAGCGCGCGCTCGGCGACGGCCGCGCCAATTCCGTTCGCACCGCCCGTCACGACGGCGCACTTTCCGGAGAAGTCGTACGTGTTCATGTCCTTGCCTCCGTCGCCACGACCGATTGCGTCTGCGTGCCCATGCCTGCGACTCCCAGCGAAACGGTGTCTCCTGGCTGGAGGAACCGGGGCGGTTTCATCCCGGCGCCCACGCCGGGCGGCGTTCCGGTCAGGATGATGTCGCCTGGTTCCAGCCGTGCGAATTCGCTCATGTAGCTGATGATCTTCTTAACCGAGAAGATCATGCTCTCGGTTGTGCCGCGCTGGGCGGCCTCGCCGTTTACATCCAGCCAGAGGGACAGGTCCTGCGGGTCCGGGATCTCGTCGGCGGTCACAAGCAAGGGACCGGCCGGGCAAAACCCCGGATAGGATTTTCCCTTGACCCATTGTCCGCCGCGCTCCTGCTGCCAGGCGCGTTCGGACACGTCGTTGATCACGCAATAGCCGAACACATGGGTTAGGGCGTCTTCTTCTGACACGTCGAGCGCGGATTTGCCGATGACGACGCCCAATTCCACTTCCCAGTCCAGCTTCGTCATGGTCGGTGTGAAGGGGATCGGGTCATTGGGCCCGCTCCAGGTGGCCGAGGATTTGTTGAAGAGGATTGGCTCTTCAGGGATGGGGAGCCTCGCCTCCTTGGCATGGTCGACATAGTTCAACCCGATGCACCAGATGTTCCGCGGAAGGGCCACCGGCGGGCCGAAGCGTTGCCCCGCAGGCTCCACCAACGGGAAGGCCCCTAGATCGGCGTCTCGCAAAAGCTCAAGCAAATCTTCGCCAAGGCTGGCAGGACCGAAATCAGGGACCAAGGCCGAGACGTCCCGATAGCGACCGTCTTCTCCAAGAATGCACGGCGCTTCGCGTGCCGCATCGCCAATGCGTGCCAGCTTCATGGCTTCACTCCTTTTTCTTGCTTTGCCCACCAGGTTCCTGCAAGCGGTTCCGCGCCCACGAAACCGCCCACGTCCGGATCTTCGGCGATGCGGAGGCATTCATTCCATTTTGCCATTCTTTCGGACCGCGCGAATGATCCGACCTTCAATTGACCTGTCCCAAGCCCGGTCGCGAGATGGGAAATGAAGGTGTCCTCGGTTTCACCCGAGCGCGCCGAGACGATCGCGCCCCAGCCCGCGGCACGCGCCGCAAGAAAACAATCCACGGTTTCCGAGATCGTGCCCACCTGGTTGGGCTTCAGTAAGACTGCGTTGCAGGCACCGTTCCGCGCTGCGGAACCCACCAACTCGGCATTCGTGACCAGATAATCGTCCCCAATGATCTGCAGGCGATCGCCGTGCTTAGTCGTGAAGGCGATCATGCCGGCATCGTCCGCCTCGCCCATGGGGTCCTCCACGGAAGCGATCGCATAGTCGGACAGCCATTGCGACAGCACGTCCGAGAGGTCGTCCCCGGACAGGCTGCGATCTTCGAGAGCCAATGAATAGACATCATTGTCAAAGAACTCCGAAGCGGCAACGTCAAGGGAGATGACAACGCGGTCTCCCGGTGTCTCGCCGGCACGGATGATGGCTTCGGAAAGCGTTGCCAGCGCCTCTTCGTTGCTCTCGAATTCAGGCCACCACCCGCCTTCGTCTGCAACCCCTGCAAGTCGCCCGCGCCGAGACATGATTGCCCCTGCAGCGTGGTAGATTTCTGCCGTGATGTCGAAAGCCTCGTCGATCGTCGGCGCCCCGGGGACCATGACCATGAAATCCTGTATGTCCGTGCGTCTGCTGGCATGAGCACCCCCTCCGAAAACCTGGATCTCCGGCAAGGGCAGCTTCGGCTTCGTGCCGTAATGATCGGCGACATGCTTCCAGAGCGGCACATCGGCATCTTCGGCGGCGGCGCGCATGGCCGCCATCGAAACGGCCACGGTTGCATTCCCTCCCAAAGACGATTTCGTGGGGCTCGCGTCGACAGCGAGCATGGCGGCGTCGATGCCACGCTGGTCGGTCACGTCCAATCCCTTGAGGACAGGCGCGATTCGATTGGACACATTTCGCACCGCGGTCTTCACGTCCAAACCACGCTGCGATTGACCCTTGTCGCGCAGGTCGACGGCTTCGCGGGATCCTCTCGATGCACCGGCCGGGGCAATGGCGCGCCCAATCGCGCCGCTTTCGAGGCGCACCTCGGCTTCTACGGTCGGGTTGCCCCGCGAGTCCCAGACCCGCCGCCCGTGTACGCTTTCAATGGTGCTCATCTCTCTCCACCTCTCGAATGTCAGTCACAAGTTGAAAAACCTCGTTCAGCGAGGCGACCGGCGCTCTCACGAGGGGTATCGCGATATCGAGCACCTGTTGCTGGGCGTGCGACGAGAGATACTCCACAGGCGATTTTCCCAGGACCCGGCAGATCATCAGTGCGGGCAGCAGAGACGCGGCACGCCGCTCGAAAGCGTCCCGGTCCTCCCATGCGAGACCGGACCGATAGTTGGACCAGAAGGCCGATGCCTCCCGCGCGAGGCCCGGCGCTCGCATTGGCAAGTGCACGGACTTCAACATCAGGTGGTTGAGGCAAAACGCGACATCGAAGACCGGGTCGCCCATCGTGGCGCATTCAGCATCGAGGAAAACCGGATGGTTGCCGCGAAACAGGATATTCTTCGGGCTGACATCGCCATGGATCAGGCAGGCCTCTGACCGCTTCAGCGCGTCGGAAAGAGCGACCAGCCTGTCTCCCACCTCGGGGAGAAGTTCCGCTGTACTCTCGATATAAGGCTCCAGTCGAATTGAACTGAACAGCGGCATGTTCTCGAAGCCGGCCCGATCGAAATCGCGACAGGAGGACGCTGCGTGAAACTGGACAAGGCATCTTGCGACACGCGCCGCTTCGCCGTCGGTACCGTGACCGGACATCAGGGACGCCTTCCAGTTCCGAACATCAGGACCTTCGAGCATTTCCATGGCGAACCCATCGAGCGCATCGAGGCGTCCAAGAACGCGAGGGGCACTTCCCGGAACGACACGGCCGGCGAATTCCAACCACGCGTATTCCGCCCGATTGCGCGTCACGGGAACCCGCCAATCCCGTTCAACCCGAAGCTTCTCGAGGGCGAATTTCGTGCAAACCTTGCGGTCACCGAGATCGACGACATGGATATCCGAAGCGACACCGCCCGTCAGCGGCTCGACGGATCTCACATCCTCCGGGTCCGCCAACCCCAGTTCGACAAGCAGCCTTACAGGTGCGATTTGCTCGTTTGCTACGTCTTCGTTCATGGCTTGGGCTCTTCCATTACGTCAAACTTGACCGCCCCTTCGATCGCCTCGCCTTCGGGAACAAGACGCATGGCGGTTCGGCCATCGACACTTTCCAAAGGGTTCGACGCGCCACTGGTATGCGTCTGCGGTTCGAAGGCGAAGTCCGCGCCATTTTCCGGCACATAGAGCATTGCGTCACCGAAAACGGGGTCTCCGCCGATGTGCAGCCTGTAGCCGATGTCTGGTTGCTCGATCACGGCGCTCCGCGACCACCCCGGATACGCATTGTTGCGCCACCGACCATCAACTGTCCGGCCCCGCCGGAAATCGAGCCATTCGGGCCAATTTAGAGATGCATCGGGGATGTGCCCGGCCCCTTCGCCCAGCACGGATACGGACCTGAAGGTCAGCCGGGTCTGTTCAAGGCGCGGAAAGAAGGGATGCAGCCCCATACCCATCGCGACAGCGGTGTCGGAAGTGTTCTTCAGCACCATGCCGACCGTTAGGCTAGCATCGTTCAGCGCATAAGAAATCCGGGCATCGAAACGCGGTCCCTCCGAGCCACCCTCCGCGCGAAACCTGAGCACGGCGCCGGCCGGGGTCGCCTCGGAGACCTCCCAGGCGTGTTGCCATCCGATCCCGTGGATGGGAAGCGGATCGTCGGTATTGCGTGTCAGCGACCATTCGCGATCTTTCCCGATCAGGCGGCTGGCGGGCAGCCTGTTTGCGAAGGGCAGCATGACGAACATGGCCGCTGCGGCGGACCCCCTCCGCTCCAGATCGTCGGGCGTCACGGCGCGCATGACTGGCGTCCAGTCGGCACTTGTCGCCGGACGCCAATCATATCGCGAGAGGCTCGCGCCGTGATCGGGATGAACCCGAAGCCGGAGTCGTTGATTCGCAAGTTCGATCATGTGCCGTAATACGCCCCGAAGGCCGGTCGCGGCAGTCCCTCCACCCCTGTCTCTACCGAAAACAGCGCCCCGGAGAGAGGTGCGTCGGCAAGGGCGTCCGCTTCGAGCCCGACACGCGCAGAGGTCACGAAAAGCCGCGAGCCGAGGAACGCGCAGCTGGTAGGCTGCTGCACCGGGAGCGGAACAATCCGGTCTGTGCTTCCATCGGGGGCAAGACGGACGACACAGCCACCGCCCCAGCGGGCGTTCCAGAGGAACCCCTCGACGTCGACCGCCGATCCATCCGGCAGGCCGGGCAGGTCGGCTGCGGTCCGAAACGACGGGATCAGCGCCCCGACCTGCCCCGCTTCGGGATCATATCGGTACGCCTTGAGTTCTCCCAAGGCGGAGTCGGCCGTGTAAAACACGCTGCCGTCGGGGCTGAAGGCGACGGTGTTGGAGATCGTGATACCGTCGAGCTGCCGTTCAAGACGCCCGTCCCTATGGACCGAGTAGAGTGCCGCGGTTGCGCTGTCGGCATTCTTGTTCATTGTCCCAGCGACGAAACGTCCGGCGGGATCGGTGCCCGCATCATTGAAACGATTGTCCTGAAGGTCGCTTTCGGGGCGATGTAGCCATTCGGAGATCTTCCCAGCCTGGTCGAACCGCGCAATGCCGCTTTCGAAGGCTCCGATAAAACCTCCGTCATTCGCAGGCGCGAAACCGGTTAGCGACATTTCGAGCTGAACGCTTGTAACCTCGCCGGACTCCACGTCCAGCCGGTGCCATAGACCGCGGACAATATCGACCCAGCGCAACGATCTGTCGGCGAGGTCGGCAACCGGACCTTCGCCCAGTTCGTCCGCCATTTCTGCGGCAACCTGAAAATCGCTCATCTCGGTCATCCCGCTAGTTCGCCTTCCCGTCCTGCCGCCCATCGACCTCGTCGAACCGGACCACGTCTTCCGACGCGCGGTCGAGCAGTTCGCGGACAAGGGCCGAGGCGCGCTCGGGGGCTCTCATGCGGATAGCGTCGAGCACTTCTCCGTGCAGATCGAGGGTTGCGATGAAATCGTCGGTCGCAGAGGCTGTCAGCCGGAATGAGTTGCGCAACGCCGATGCAATCACGGTGCCAAGGGCCGAGATGATGGGGTTATGCGTGGCATCGAGTATGGCGAGATGAAACGACTGGTCGGCGGAAAGCCATCGGTCCATCACCTGTTCCGAGGCGTCGTAGCCCTCCAGTACCGCTTCGCGCATTTCGTTGAAGCCAGCCTCGATGCGCGCGACATCGGCGCCGGTGGACCGCTCGGCTGCGAAGGCTGCCGCAGCAGGCTCGATCAGCCGCCGAAACTCGATCAGGCCTCGAACGAATTGGGCGTTGGGTTCAAGCTCGTCACGCCACATCATCAGATCGCGGTCGAGCTGGTTCCAGCTTTTCGCGGGGGTCACGGTCGTGCCGACCCTTGGCCGAGAGGTAATGAGCCCCTTGGCGGAAAGCGTCTGCATGGCTTCTCGCAACGCGGTCCGGCTGACGTCGAACTGCTCCGAAAGCTCGGCCTCTTTCGGCAGAAGCTCACCTTCGGCGAACTTCCCGCCAACGATCTGCTTGCCCAGTTCAGTCACGACCCGTTCGCGGGTGCGGGGTTTTGACCGTGGATCGGATACCGTGCGGAGCTTGGAGCCGCCTTTTGGCTTGATCATCGCATCACGCCTTGTTCTGGTGATATTCGGAGAGCAGCACTGCCAGGATCAGAAGTGAGCCTTTGGCGAGCAACTGATAGAATGTTGGCACGGATGTCAGGATCATGCCGTTGTTCAGCACACCGATGATCGCGACTCCGAGCATCGCGCCGAGCACGGTTCCCTTGCCGCCCTGCATCGCACATCCCCCCAGAAAGGCCGCCGTGATCGCTTCGAGCTCAAGCCCCTGTGACCCCGATATCGGCTGGCCCGACCCGGTGCGTGCGGCAAGAAGAATTCCGCCGATCGCAGCGACGACGCCGCTGATGCAGTAGATCCCAAGCCGGTATCTTTCGACCTTCAGACCGGCAAGCCGCGCCACGGTCGGATTCCCCCCAACGGCGTAATAATTGCGGCCGATGACGGTCCGGGCCAGAAAGATCTGAAAAGCGACAGCGACGAAGAGCAGGATCCAGATCGGGATCGGCAGACCGAGGAAGCGCCCGATCCCGATGAAGCGGAACGTGTCCGAGAAGATCGAAATCGACTGTCCGTCCGAGATGATGAAGGCGATGCCGCGAAAGATGGCCATAGTGCCGAGCGTCACGATGATCGCGTTCACACGCCCATATGTGATGACGAGCCCGTTGAAAAGTCCCGCCATGAACCCGACAAGAAGGCCAAACGTAATACCTGCGACTGGAGATCCGGTCGTCTGGATCGCCACCGCGGTAGACACTGTCGTCAGTCCGACAATCGATCCCACCGAGATATCGAGACCGCCCGAAACGATCACGGCAGTCTGCGAAACGGCCAAGACACCGAGAATCGCGATTCCCATGCCGATATTGAGAAGGTTGCGCGGCGAGAAGAACACATCGCTCCGCAAGGCCCCGAAGAGCACGATGAGGCCAACCAGCGCAATGAGAAGGCTGATGTTGTGCAACCCGATGGTTTCTTTTGCCCGATCGAGCAAGCCTGTTTGTGATCTTTCCTGTTCTGAGACGTTGGTCACTACACCCCTCCCATTCTTTCTGTGCCTGCGGTCTGTTCGAAGGGCATGGCCGCTTCTAGGATCGCGTTTTCGTTGATCTCGTGTCGTGCCAGTTCACCCCGGATCATGCCGTCAGCCATGACCAGCACGCGGTCTGCAAGCCCGATCAGTTCAGGCATCTCGGAAGAGATGACGACAACGCCGATGCCGGCCGCGGCGAGTCGATCGATTACGTCGTAGATCTCTGCCTTGGCGCCGACGTCGATGCCGCGCGTGGGCTCGTCGAGGATCAGCACCTTTGGCTTGCGCGCGAGCCAGCGAGCCAGAACCACCTTCTGCTGGTTGCCACCCGAAAGGTCCGTGACGATCGTATCCGGACCCGGTGCCTTGATGGACAGCCCTTTGGAAGCCTCGGCAAGGACTGCTTCGGCCTTGGTTCGGTCGAAGAACCCAAAGCGAGAAATCTGCTCTGGCACGCAAAGCGTAGCGTTGTCGAGAATGGACCGCAGAAGCAGCAAAGCCTCTTCCTTCCGGTCCTCCGGCGCATAGCCTATTCCTGCGAGAATGGCCGCTGCCGCGTCGTTTTTCCGGATTTCCTGTCCCGATACGTAAACCTTGCCGGACTTGCGCCGGTCGATGCCAAAAACCCCCCGAGCCAGTTCGGTGCGCCCGGCCCCCACAAGACCGCCAAGCCCCACCACCTCGCCTTCGCGCACGGTGAACGAAACAGCCCGGACCTTGTCAGTCGTCAGGTTTTCGACGCGCAGGATCTGCGCGCCGGGCGTATGGGGCGTCCGCTTGAAGAATGCGTCGAGGTCGCGCCCAACCATCTTGCGCGAAATCTCTTCAATTCTGACGCCTTGTGCGGATTGCTCCGCCACGACGCGACCATCCCGCAGGACTACGAGCCTGTCCGCAAGCTCGATGATCTCACCCAGCCGGTGCGAAATGTAGATCACCGCCACGCCCTCGGCGCGCAGGTCCTTGATCAGGTCGAACAGCCGACGCGTTTCCTCTGCCGTCAGAGAAGACGTCGGCTCGTCGAAGGCCACCACACGACCGCCCGAATGGACCGCGCGCATGATCTCGATCATCTGTCGCTGCGCAGGCCCAAGACCATGGCAAAGCTGCCCAGGGGGAAGTTCGTTCAGCATGCCGAACCGCTCTAGGATCGCGCTGGCCCTGCGTTTGAGCTCCACCTTGTTCAAAAGGCCGCCGGCCAGTACCGGCATCGCGCCAATAAAAATGTTCTCCGCAACGCTCAGGTAAGGGACAATCTCGGGTTCCTGGTGGATCACCCGGATACCCAGCCGGTGCGCTTCGTTCGGGCTGGCGATCGGCCGCACGGCGCCGTCCACGATGACACCGCCCGTGTCCGGCGGAAAGACGCCCTCAAGTATTCGCATGAGCGTTGACTTGCCTGCCCCGTTCTCCCCGGCAAGGGCAAGCACTTCTCCTGCGTTGATGGAAAACGAAACATCGCTCAGCGCCTGAACAACGCCAAATCGCTTGGAGACGTTGTGGTAACCAAAGCTCGGCTCTCGATCAGATGGCGGTTGCATTTTCGATCTGGCGCTCCATTAGTGGCAGCATGTTCAGGATGGGTGGTGTCGCCCGCGCAAGTGGCGCGCGGCACGGTTTTCGCCGCCGGAAGGGGGAGGACCATCCGGCGGCAAAAGCCCTGCTCAGTTGCAGAGGTTCTCGCGATAATCGCCGAAGTTGTCGAAGTTGATGAATTCGGGATCCGAGTAGGTCAGCTCCGGCAACTCCGAACCATCCTGAATGCTCGCCAATAGAAGTTGGACTGCGGTCGCACCATGATTGTAGGAGTTGAGCCACATCGACCCACGGTATGCCGACCGACGATCGTTCCCAAACGCGTCACAGACCCGGCTGCCGTCGATGCCGATACCAAGCCCTGCTTCGGCCGGATAGCCGGAGTTTTCCATCGCTCGCGCCGCGCCGAGCACCCCGTCGTCATTGCATGCGTAGAACACCCAGTGCGTGGCCGTCGGATTGGCGGTCAGCGTGGTGGTCATGACATCGATGGCATTGACCATCGTGTTGTCATAGGCGACCCGGATGATGTCATCGCGGCTGATGTCGGAGACCGCTTCGAGGAACGCATCCTCTGCGCCGCGATTGCGCTCCATGCACGTGTCCGCGCTGCGATCCTCGATCGAGGCGACCGCCACGTTGTGCTCGGACCAGCCTTCCTCCTGATAGATCGCCGCCAGTGCCTGACCCACGTTCAGACCGATATTGTAGGAATTGATCCCGACATACGGAACTTGGCTGCCGTCCTCGAAGTAGATATCATCGTCGACAGCGATCAGGGGCACACCCGCATCAGCGGCGCGCGCCGCGACGACCGGGCCAAGCGCACGATCAGGCACCACAATGGCAATGCCGTCGACACCGTCGCCAATCATCGTGTCGAGCGTCGTGATCGTGAGGTCGGCATTGAACTGGACGTCCTGGGCGAGGAAACTCGCGCCAGCCGCCTCCGCCGTTTCGCGCGCGCCCTGCACTTCGGCGACGAACCAAGGGTGATCGCCCATCTTGTTGATGTAGCCGATCCTGACATCGTCGTCGGCAGCTGCGATGGACGCGCCCATAGTCGCGCCAAGCAGAACCGACATAGCAACACCATAGTATTTCATGATTTCTCCTCCATTGATTTCTAATCGTGGTAAAGCACGGAGCGACCGCCATCGATGACGATGGTTTCAGCGTTTATGAATGGCGCTTCGTCCGATCCTAGGAACACGGCCGTCATGGCAACCTCCTCCGGTTTACCGATCCGACCAGGCGGATGCAGGGCTTCGGCCTTGGCCCTTTCCGCTGCGGGGTCGTCGAATTCTGCCCAGTAGTCGCGGGCGATCTGTGTATCGATGTATCCGGGCGCAATGCCGTTCACGCGGATGCCCTCGGCGGCATACTCGATGCCGAGCGCGCGAGTCATGCCCAGCAGCCCGTGCTTGGCGACCGGATACGGAAAGGTGTGGGGAATAATCTGGAAGCTGTGGCCGCTCGAGATGTTGATGATGCTCCCGCGCTGGGCGTTGCGCATCGAGGGCAGTACAGCCTCGGACATGGCCCAGCATGCCTCCAGATCGAGCGCCATGCAGCGAGCCCACGCCGACCGCGGCATCTCGTGGGGCTTGTAGAACACATTGGCGCCTGCGTTATTGACGAGGATGTGCGGCGCGCCGTAGGCCGCGATCGTCGCCGCGACGACGCCGTCCACGTCGTCCTGAACCGTCACGTCGGTGCACAGGAAAAGCCCGCCGATGGAGGCCGCGACCTCACGGCCCGTTTCCTCGTTTCGCTCGGCGATGACGACACGGGCGTCCTCGGCTGCGTAGGCCCGCGCGATGGCTTCGCCGATGCCCTGCCCCGCGCCGGTTACGATCGCGATCTTGTCCTTGAGGCGCTCCGTCATGGCGTCACCAGTCAACGACCGTGCCGTCGGCCAGCACGGCGTTTCGCGCATGAAGGATTTCTTGCTCGAACGGATGCTTCGCGATTTCACGCTCGTCCACGTCGATCCCCAGTCCCGGCTTCTCGGGGAGATCCCAGCGGCCGGCGCGGCGCTCTATCGGCCACTA
>Ga0102928_1002489_pt1 | contig 11009 bp, 10 predicted proteins | sample SalPonR1_B_D1_MG_FD_78504 | JGI IMG/M metagenome (GOLD analysis project Ga0102928, IMG submission 78504) | Salt pond soil microbial communities from South San Francisco under conditions of wetland restoration - Salt Pond MetaG R1_B_D1_MG | ecosystem: Environmental > Aquatic > Marine > Intertidal...
CCGGGCAACATCAACGGCGGTGCCAACCAGAACCTGTTTCAGGACAACACCTCCGACCAGTTCAACACCGAGATGGACGGGGTCACGCTGACCCTGTCGCTGACCATCCCGGTCAACGCGGGCGAGGAGAACGACATCCGCATCGGCATCGCCGACGTGGCCGACAGCAACTACGATTCCACCGTGCTGATCGCCGCCGACAGCGTGCAGACGGCGCTTGTGGCGCAGGACGACACGGCGACGCTCTTTCCCGATGGCAGCCGCGTCATCGACGTGCTGGGCAACGATATCAACGATACCGGCGGCACGCTGACCATCACCCATCTCAACGGGCAGGCGGTGGCGGCGGGCGATATCGTGACGCTGCCGTCGGGGCAGCAAATCCAGCTCAACGCCGATGGCACGGTGACGGCGAAAGGCGATGGCGACACCGAGGAATTCAGCTTTACCTACGGGGTGGAGAGCAGCGCCGGGCCAGCCGATACCGGCCTTGTCACGGTCGATTCGGTGCCCTGTTTCGTCGCCGGGACACGCATCCGCACGCCCGCGGGCGAGGTGCCGGTCGAGGATTTGCGGCCCGGCGATCTGGTGCTCACCCGCGACGAGGGGGTGCAGCCGCTGCGCTGGGCCGGAAGCCGGACGGTGCCGGCCACGGGCGATTTCGCGCCGATACGCATCGCCGCCGGCGCGTTCGGTGCGCATGACGAGACGTGGCTCTCGCCGCTGCACCGGGTGCTGGTGCGCGACGCGCTGGCCGAGCTTCTCTTTGGCGAGAGCGAGGTGCTGGTGGCGGCGCGCGACCTCGTGAACGACCGCACGGTGCGGCGTGTCGCGGGGGGCGAGGTCACGTATGTGCACCTGATGTTCGACCGCCACCAGGTGATCTGGTCGGGCGGGCTGGCGACCGAGAGCTTTCTGCCCGGTCCGCAGACGGCGCACAGTTTCGAGGCCGGGATCTTGGCCGAGATCTGCGCGCTCTTTCCCGCGATCGACCCGGCGACCTGGGCGGGCTACAGCCCCGCGGCGCGGCGTACGCTGCGACCGTTCGAGGCGCGGCTCCTGCTGCATCCCGGGCGGGCGGCCTGAGATGGGCTGGATCGCGCTCACCGACCGGGACGGCGGGGAATTCGCCACCGGCGGGATCGGCAACACGGGACAGCGGGCGGCGCAGGCCCCCGACCCGACGGCGCTGTTGCCGCGGGGCACGCTGCTTCTGGAAACGCGCCCGGCGATCGAGCGGCGGCCGCAGACACTCCTGTCCTTCGGGCGCACGCATCCGTGGAACGGTGGCTTCTCGCTGCAGCTTCTGCCGTCGGGCGGGGTGGCGCTGATCGAGTCGCAGGAGCGCGACGTGCGCCACGCCATCCTGCCGTTCCGGCCCGATGACCGCAGCGAAAGCCTGCGCATCAGCTATAGCTGGGATGCCCCGGCGCGCTGGGGGCGGCTGACGCTGGAGCGTCCCGGTATCATGGGGGTGCGCAGCATCACGGTGCCGCCGCCGCACCCGATGCCGCTCTCGGACCTGCGCACCGCCTTCACCGACCCGCGGCAGCGGCAGCTCGACCCGGAGGTGATCTTTGCCGCGCTCTCCGACGCGGTTGAGCCGGTTGGGCCGATGCCCGGGCTGCTGCGCGGCGTGCCGGTGCGCACGCCGGACGGCTATGTCGAGGCCGGGCAGCTGCGACGCGGCGATTGCGTGCGCGGCACCGGCGGCACGGTGGTGCCGGTGCTGCACCGGCTCGTGCGCAGCGTGCCCTCGGCGGGCAGTTTCCGGCCCGTGCGGCTGCGCGCGCCCTATTTCGGGCTGCGCGCCGATATCGTCGTGGCACCGCATCAGCGGCTGGTGATCGGGGGCTCGGACGTGGAATACCTGTTCGGGACCGAGGCGGTGCTGGTCGCGGCCTGCCACCTGGTCAACGGCTCGGCCGCCGTTCATGCCGAGGCGGGACCGGTCATCTGCTATCACGGCCTGGTGCTGCCGGATCACGAGGAGATCGAGGCCGCCGGCGCGCGCACCGAGAGCCTGTATCTGGGGCGGATACGGCGCAAGCCGGAGATCGTGTCGATGAGCCTGCTGGCCGGGCTCGACCGCGCGCGCCTGCCCGAGCATCCCCGCCCGATCTGGCCGGTGCTGAAGTCCTACGAGGCGATCACGCTGGCGATGACGCGCGCGGCGTGAGTACGGGGGATGCGGCGGGGCGCTGGCCGGGAACACGGGGAATTCTGGCCTGGAGCTGGCCTTGGGCATCAAGAGATGAGCCGCGCCATTGCATGTCCGCGGACAGGCGATCCAACGGTGTTTCAGTGCGCTTTATGTCTGCTTTCCCGCAAGAGTCTTAAGGCGTCCGACTATTAACGTGAGACATATCCGGCAGCCTTGAAGTAGTTCCAGCACTCGTCAGGCGAGTCGAGGTCGCAGATTTCGGCGAGAGCGTCGAACATGTCTGTAAACGTCCTTGCGCCTGTCCGGCGCAGGTGGGCCTTGAGCTTCGAGAAGGCCATTCCGATCGGATTCAGGCCGGGGCCGTAGGGTGGGGGGAACGGGAACCAGCACTCGGCACCGCGCGGGGAACGGGTGGTCATGGATGCCCCGTTCCCCGCGCGGTGCCCATCCGCGCTGGCGGGACAGGTCGGTTTTGACAGAGGTTTCGTCAATGAGGACACCACGTTCAGGGCGGGCCGACACCGCCGGGACACGATGGTTGAACCAAGCGTCGCGCTGCTGTCTTGCCTTGGCGCGGTGACGCTCGGCGGCGACCAGCGACTTTATTTGTGCGTGAACCCGAGCTTGCGCAGGAACCGCCCGATGGCATCCAAATGGCCGCGGACACCGGTCGCATCGAACAGGGCAGCAGCCAGTTCGGGCATGGTGATGTCGCCGTCCTGGCCAATGATCCCGGCGAGCAAGGCACGGTGATGGTCCGGTTTTCCTTTGCCCTTCGGACGGCCCTGCGGTGCCGCGCGCGTCGCTCCGGTACGCCGGATCGCAAGCCCCTATCGCGCGCCCGTCGCTGGCGACAACTTCAACCGCAAGGCCGCCGCGCGCCCGCTCAACCCTTCCCCGATCAATCTCTGAAACCGCGTTCGTAACGCTTCTGGCAAAGGTGCTGACATGATCCATCCTCCCAAACAGGATGAATCACAAAATCAGCCACATGTGAATCCCAGCGGTTCAGGTTTTCGGCAGAACGCTTTAATCGGTGCGCTGGCTTAACCATATCGCCTGTCCGTCAGGCCAAAGGCGTGCCGATTCAGATCGGCGCACCTCTCGGCGCACCTCCGGTGCGACGGGCGGACATGCGATGGCGCGGCGGCCTTCGGTCTTGAATCCGCGTGGGGCCAGGCACCGCTCGACCGCTACCCCCGCCGCTCTCCCAGCGCCAGCGTATGCGCGCGCAGCCATTCCATGAAGCCGCGCGGGTCGCCCTGCAGCATCTGCATCCGCCCGGCGTCCACCGGCGGCCCCACGACGGGCCTCTGCGGGTTGCCGCAACTGCGCACCACCTCGTGCAGCAAGAGTCCCTGCCGCATGGTGGGCGAGAGGCAATTGGCCATCTGGTAGCAGCGCGAATTGGAGCCGGGAAAGAAGATCGGCACCACCTGCGCGCCCGAGCGGCGGATCATCTGGGCGGTGAACACGTTCCACTCGCGCTCGACCACCGGGCCGAAGAGCGTGTCCGACGACGCCACCACACCCGAGGGAAACACGCTGATGACACCGCCTTCCTTGAGGTGCGCCATGGCGCTCGCGCGCATCTCGACGGATTTGCGCTGCGCCTCGGGGTCGTGCGGGAACGGCACCGGGATCATGTAGGAGGCCGCAACCTCGTCGATGCCGGTCAGCAGCGCGCGCGTCAGGATCTTGTAATCCGTGCGCCGCCGGCCGATCAGGTCGGCGAGGATCATCCCGTCCACGAGCCCGTGGGGATGGTTGGCCACCACCACCACCGGCCCCTCTGCGGGGATGTTGGCGATCTCCGCGTCGGGGGTGCGCAGCGGAATGCCCATCGTGTCGAGCGCCGCGCGCCAGAACGGCTGCCCCGAGGGCGCGCCGCGCTTCTCGAAGGCGCGGATCATGCGGATGATGCTGATCTTGCCGGTCAGCCACTCCATCCCGCGGATGATCGCGGCGGTGCCGGGGCTGTCGAAGCTGTTGGCATATGTCAGGCTGCGGCGATCGTACCTGGTGAACAGAACCTGCCCGCCCGTCTCTCTGCCGGTCTCTGGCTGCGCCTTGCTGCTCACGTCGTCCGTCCCGCTCCGCTGTGCCGGTGCCATGCGCGGCCTAAGCATCCTCGCCGAAGCGGTCGGCGACCAGCGCGGCCAGCGCGTCGCCCAGTGGTCCGGCATCGGCCCCCATGATCTCGACGTCAATAGTGCTTCCTTTGGCCGCTGCCAACATCAAAAGCCCCATTATGCTGTCGCCCGAGGCGCACTCGGGACCGTGGCTCACCTCGACCTGCGCGTCGAAGCCCTCGACCACTTCGACGAACTTGGCGGCGGCGCGGGCGTGCAGCCCCTTTTCGTTGACGATCTCGAGTTGCCGCCGCGTGCGCTCGGTCATCGCGGACCTCCTCATTCCGGTGAAACGTTGTGGCTGTCGATATACTTGCGCCCCGCCTCGAGCGCCGCGCGCACCGCCACCGAGACCGGGCTGTGGCGGCTCTTGGCCAGCTTGATCAGCATCGGCAGGTTGGCCCCGTAGAGAATGCGCCGGTTGTCGCGGCGGCAGGCGCGCAGTGACAGGTTCGAGGGCGAGCCGCCGAAGATGTCGGTCACCACCACCACGCCGCCGCCGCTGTCCACCGCGTCGGCGGCGGCGCAGATTTCGTCCTGCTTGTCCGCACGGTCGTGGTCGCCCTCCACGGCGACGGCCACGATCCCGCTCTGCGCGCCGACCACGTGCTCGACCGCCCTGAGATATTCGCGGGCGAGCCCGCCATGTGCCACGATCACGATCCCGATCATGACCGTTTCCCCCCCGGCTCGCGCCGCTCCAGTTCCCGATGCCTTAATGACACCGGCCAGCCCTGCTCCGCAAGCCTCGCCCGCAGGAATTCGGCCACCGCGACCGAGCGGTGCTGCCCGCCGGTACACCCCGCACCGATGGCGAGATAGGCCTTGCCCTCTTCTTCGTGCGCGGGCAGCAGCAACTCCAGCAGCGCCGTCAGCCGGTCGAGGAACGGGGCGAGCCGCGCGTCCTGTTGCAGATAGGCCTGCACGCCCGCGTCACGCCCGTCGGCATCGCGCAGTCCCTCCTGCCAGTGCGGGTTGCTGAGGAACCGGCAGTCGAAAACCATGTCGAGCCCGCGCGGCAGCCCGCGCTTGTAGGAGAACGACTGCACCGAGACCGACAGCCGCTTGGTGCCCGCGGGCGCAAACCAGCGTTCGAGTTCGGCGCGCAGGTCGTGCGGCGACATGCCGGACGTGTCGATCACGATATCCGAGCGCGCCCGCACCGGGCCGAGCAGGTCGCGCTCGCGCGCGATACCCTCCTCGGGGCTGCCGCCGGGTGCCAGCGGGTGGCGCCGCCGCGTCTCGGAAAAGCGCCGCACGAGGATCTCGGGGCGGCAGTCGAGGTAGAGCACCTCCATCTTGCCCGGGGCCGGGGCCGGCCCCGCGCCGCCGTCGATCACCTCGAGCAGCGCGCGGATCGAGAAATCACGGTTGCGCACGTCGATCCCCAGCGCCAGCGGCTTATCGAGCCGCGGCCCGGCAAAGAGCCGCGGCAGAAGCGACAGCGGCAGGTTGTCGATCGCCTCGAAGCCGATATCCTCGAGCACGTGGATGGCGGTACTGCGGCCGGCGCCCGAGGGACCGGTGACGAGGACCAGCCGGTGGGGCATGTCGGCATCTGTGACGTGAGAGGACATGATCCGCGACCTTCGTTGCTACTCCAGCATTCCATACCGGAGATAGAGCAGGATCGCCGCCGGAAAATGCGCGTGCCCAGATCCGTGAACCAGCGGCAGCGCGGCGTCGGCGACCCGCGTCTCGCGCAGCGGCGGCAGGTGCCCGGTCTCCTCGCGATCGAGATCGATCACCAGCGCCAGCGGCCGCGGCCCGGCGGAGGGCAGGCGCAAGAGCCCCATGCCCCGCGCCTCGATCCGCCCGCGGATCGTGTCGGGCGCGTCGGCCATCACCTGCCCGCCCGCGCGCCACAGCCGGGTGCGGTCATCGGCCACCAGATCCGCGCCCAGCGCAATGAGCCGCAGCGCCAGCCCGGACTTGCCGCGGCCCGCCGCCCCGCGGATGAGCGCGGCCCGCCCGGCCTGCGCGACACAGCTGGCATGAACGGTCAGGACCGCGGGATCGTCGCTGCCCCCCGCCGTGCCCGCCACCCCGGCTCAGACCGGCAGGCCGACGACGAACCGCGCGCCCAGCGGCTCGGATGTGGCGTCGGCATGGGTGGGGCGGATGTTCTCGGCCCAGATCACGCCGTCATGCGCCTCCACGATCTGCTTGGAAATCGCCAGCCCCAGCCCCGAGTTGTTGCCGAACTCGCCCTCGGGCCGCTCCGAATAGAAGCGCTTGAATATCTTGTCGAGCGCCTCCTCGGGGATGCCGGGCCCGGTATCCTCGACCACCACCAGAACGCGGTTGGCGCGGCGGCGCGCCCAGACACGGATCGCGTCGCCCTCCTCGCAGAAGCTGATGGCGTTGGTGATCAGGTTGACGAAGACCTGCGCAAGCCGCGCCTCGAGCCCGGTCACCACGATCGGCCGGGCCGGGAAATCGGTGATGAACTCGACCCCCTTCTTGCCCGACTCCTCGCTGAGATACTGCGCCAGGTTGCCCAGAAGCGCCACGAGGTCGAACCCCTCCTGCGCCTCCTTGACCAGTTCGGAATCGAGGCGCGAGGCGTTGGAGATGTCGCTCACCAGCCGGTCGAGCCTGCGCACGTCGTGCTCGATCACCTCGAGCAGGCGCTCGCGCTGATCCTCGCGCCTGGCGATGCGCATGGTGCCCACTGCCGAGCGCAGGCTGGCCAGCGGGTTCTTGATCTCGTGGGCCACGTCGGCGGCGAATTGCTCGTTGCTCTCGATCCGGCTGTAGAGCGCGCCGACCATGCCGCGCAGCGCACCTGACAGCCGCCCGATCTCGTCGGGCCGCGCGGTCAGGTCGGGGATGCGGATGCGTCCGCCGCCGCTGCGTCCGCGGTTGCGCTCGCGTCCGATCTCGGCGGCGGCGGCGAGATCGGCCAGCGGGTTGGAGATGGTCGAGGCCAGAACGAGGCTCAGGCCGATGGAGATAAGTGTGGCGATGAGGAACATCTGCAGCACGCGCTCGCGCTCGGCCGCCGAGATCCGCGCGACATCGCCCGAGGTGTCGACCAGCACCACCGCCCCTACCGGCACCGCGCCGCGCATCACCGGCGCGGCGGCGCGCAGCACCGTGTCGTCGTCCGCATCCGGGGCGCGCACCTGCGCCCCGTCGGCCAGGGCGGCATCGACGAGGTCGCGCAGCGGTGCCATCGCCTCGGGGTCCGCATCGTCCTGCCCGCGCGTCGAGAACGGCACCGAGATGACACCCCATATCCGGCCGAGGAAATCCGTCAGCGGCGTGGGCGGCATGTCGCCGGTGACCGCCGATGCCGCGGGCGCGCCCGCCTTCTGCCCCAGCAGAAGACCGGTGCGGTCGAAGAGATACGCCTCCACCCCCGCGCGCAGCGCCAGCCGGTCGAGCGTGTCCTCGACATCGATGCCGTCGCCGGTGGCGAGGTTGACCGGCGCGGTCTGCGGCAGCCGTGCGGCCACCACGTCGGCGGTCAGCGCGGCACGGTCGCGCAGGCTCTCGACATGCTGGCGCACCAGCGTGTCCTGCGCACCGTTGAGGTAGAGGATGCCGATGACCAGCACGTTGAGCGCGATCAGGTTGAAGGTGACGATCTTGCGCGTGAGCGCCGAGCGCCGCAGCGACAGCCACCCGCGCCGCGCCCGCCGCTCGGTCAGTTCCGCTTCCTCTATGCGGTCGGGCGCGACGAAATCGTCCCCCAGGACGAGATCGCCATCCCTGCGCACTCGCGTATCGCCCACGTCAATCCCCTCGGCCAGGGTCATCATTCCTCGTTGTAACGATACCCGATCCCGTAGAGCGTTTCGATGGCCGAGAATTCCGGGTCGACCATCCGCAGCTTCTTGCGCAGGCGCTTGATGTGGCTGTCGATGGTGCGATCGTCCACATAGACCTGATCGTCATAGGCCACGTCCATGAGCTGATCACGGCTCTTGACGAAGCCGGGCCGCTGCGCAAGCGCCTGCAGGAGCAGGAACTCCGTCACCGTGAGCGACACGTCCATCCCCTTCCACGTCACCGCGTGGCGCGCCGGGTCCATGCGCAGCTCGCCGCGCTCGATCACCTTGTTTTCCTCGCCCTCGGTGAGCGCAGCGCCAGCCACCACCTCCTGCCGGCGCAGCAGCGCGCGGATGCGCTCGACAAGGAGGCGCTGGGAGAAGGGCTTCTTCACGTAGTCATCGGCACCCATGCGCAGGCCCAGAACCTCGTCGATCTCGTCATCCTTGGAGGTCAGGAAGATGACCGGCATCTTTGATTTCTGGCGCAGGCGCTGCAACAGGTCCATCCCGTCCATGCGCGGCATCTTGATGTCGAGCACGGCCATGTCGGGCAGTTTCTTGGTGAAAGCGTCGAAGGCCTGCTGGCCATCGTTGTAGGTTTCGACCTCGAAGCCCTCGGCCTCGAGCGTCATTGACACCGATGTCAGGATGTTCCTGTCATCGTCCACTAGGGCGATCTTCGACATTGTTCTTATTCCTCATACTGCTCAGAGCCTGTAACTTTTTTCCTCATTATGCGCCTTTTGCGCGTCGCGGATCAATCCAAATCTGCGAATCAGCCCGGTTGCCCTTGGCCATTGGGCCGGAATTTCCTTGAGAATGGCTAAATGGACTCACTTTTCCCGACCGCCCGGCACGGTGTGTCCGCCGACGCGCCGCCGCCGCCGGGGTGATTGCGCTAACTTGGCGCTGGTTGCGCTAACTGCGGCAAACCCGGCTGTTATTTCATGGAGGCGTCATGTTAAGAGGCGCGCAATCGGGCGAAGGACGCGCCCCGCCGGGTGGGCGGCGGTCCCGCGATTTTGGTGAACAGGAGCGACGCGACATGGCAATCGGACGGGTGAACCCGAATTTCCGACTGGAGGATCAGGGCATCACGGGGCTGGGCACGGTCCATTACAACCTCACCGAGCCCGCGCTGATCGAAGCGGCGCTGAAAAACGGCGAGGGCACGCTCGGCCGCGGCGGCGCGTTCCTGGTCTCGACCGGCACGTTCACCGGCCGCTCGCCCCGCGACAAGTTCATCACCCGCTCCGCCACCACCGAGGACACCGTCTGGTGGGACAATAACGGTGCCATGGAGCCCGCGAAATTCGACGCGCTCCACGACGACATGCTCGCGTATCTCGCCGGGCGCGACGTCTATGTCGAGGATCTCGTCGGCGGGGCCGACCCGGCGCTCGCCATCAACGTCCGCATGATCACCGAACTGGCCTGGCACAGCCTGTTCAACCGCACCATGCTGCGCCGCCCCGAGCGCGCGGCGCTCGATCATTTCACCGCCGATTTCACGCTCATCAACTGCCCCGGGTTCAAGGCCGATCCGGCCCGCCACGGCTGCCGCAGCGAGACCGTGATCGCGATGAATTTCGACCGCAAGACGATCCTCGTGGGCGGCACCGAATACGCCGGCGAGAACAAGAAATCCGTTTTCACCCTGCTCAACTACCTGCTGCCCGAGAAGGGCGTGATGCCGATGCACTGCTCGGCCAACCACGCGCCCGACAATCCCGTCGATGCCGCCGTGTTCTTCGGCCTGTCGGGCACCGGCAAGACCACGCTCTCCGCCGATCCCGCGCGCACGCTCATCGGCGATGACGAGCACGGCTGGTCCGAGCGCGGCACCTTCAACTTCGAGGGCGGCTGCTATGCCAAGACCATCAACCTCGACCCCGATGCCGAGCCCGAGATCTACGCCACCACCTCGAAATTCGGCACCGTGGTCGAGAACATGGTGTTCGACCCCGAGACGCTGGAGCTCGATTTTGCCGATGATTCACTGACCGCCAACATGCGCTGCGCCTACCCGCTGCACTATATCTCCAACGCGTCCGAGACGGCGCTGGGCGGGCACCCCAAGAACGTCATCATGCTCACCTGCGACGCCTTCGGCGTGCTGCCGCCCATCGCGCGGCTGACGCCCGCGCAGGCGATGTATCATTTCCTGTCGGGCTTCACCGCCAAGGTCGCGGGCACCGAGCGCGGCGTGACCGAGCCGCAGCCCACCTTCTCCACCTGCTTCGGCGCGCCCTTCATGCCGCGCCGCCCCGAGGTCTACGGCAACCTGCTGCGCGACAAGATCGCCAAGCACGGGGCGACCTGCTGGCTGGTCAACACCGGCTGGACGGGGGGCGCCTACGGCGTGGGAAGCCGGATGCCCATCAAGGCCACCCGCGCGCTGCTGACGGCGGCGCTCGACGGCTCGCTGGGCGAGGTCGAGTTCCGCAAGGACGACAATTTCGGCTTCGAGGTGCCGGTCGAGGTGCCCGGCGTCGCCGAGGTCCTGCTCGACCCGCGCCGCACCTGGGACGACGCCGACGCCTACGACGCGCAGGCGGCCAAGCTGGTGCAGATGTTCGCCGACAATTTCGCCCAATACGTCCCCTTCATCGACGACGACGTGAAGGCGGCGGCGATCGGGTAAGGGGGGGGTCGCCCGCCCCGACACCCCCTCGCAAGCCGCCCTGTAGGGTGGGCAATCTTGCCCACCATGGCGTGGCGGGTCGCATGCGCGGGCAGGACGGCCCACCCTGCGCTTGCAGACCCCCACCCCACGCCTGCTGTGACGACCCGCAATGTGCGAGTGACCTTCCTGACGCGCTCGGTCCTGAGCAGACCATCATGCTTGGCGCAGCGGATGGCCGCTCCCAGCCCGAAGCTTACCCATGTCTCGCGACCAGTTGCGTCAGACAGAACAGGCGGGTCAGGCGGGAA
>Ga0102928_1002494_pt1 | contig 10997 bp, 9 predicted proteins | sample SalPonR1_B_D1_MG_FD_78504 | JGI IMG/M metagenome (GOLD analysis project Ga0102928, IMG submission 78504) | Salt pond soil microbial communities from South San Francisco under conditions of wetland restoration - Salt Pond MetaG R1_B_D1_MG | ecosystem: Environmental > Aquatic > Marine > Intertidal...
GCAAGCCAGAAAAACCCGCTTGCATCGGGATCGAACCCCACGACAGGCGTGCGGTCGGGCGCGAAACTTCGCAGCCCGGCCCAGCTATGCGAGGGTTTGACAATGGGCAGATCCACCATCTGCTCAAATCGGTAAAGCCCTTCGGCAAGCACCATGTCATCGGGCCACGCATCCCCAGGATCGACCGGGTCTTCATCGGCAGGCGAGATCATCAGGCGATTGCCATCGGGCTTGGCATACCATCCCTCCCCCTCGACGACGGACCCGAAGAGGGGCCAGTGGGCAATCGGCCCGACATCTTCGGGCACCGCCATAAGAACGGCGGACCGGCGCATCGGCTGAATACCCATGGGCGTCAGACCGGCAAGCTTCGCAACAGGATCGGCCCACGCGCCTGCCGCGTTGATCACGATTTTCGCGGAATACACGTCATCGCCGGTTTCGACCCGCCAGCCATCGCCATCCTTGGAAATGGCTGCGATGGTCTGGCCCGTGCGCACGGTGCCCCCGCGGGCCCGCAAAAGGCGCGCACACCCCTGAAGAAGCCGATCTACATCGATATCCTGCGCATCGCGTTCGATCACAGCCGCCGCTATCTTGTCGCGCCGTAGAATGGGCACAAGCGCGACCGCTTCGGCGGCGCTGAGACGTTCGACATTTGCCGTGCCCTCAAGATACGAGGCGAGCGTATCCAACTCGTGGTCCTGCACGACAAGCATCTCGCCCCGCGGGCTCAGAACGCTTTCCCCCAGAAGATCACCTGACAAGGCCGGGTGCGACAGGTCGTTCAATCCGCGCAAGGTGTCATTGCCGTAATTGCGAATGAAGATCGCCGCCGACCGCCCCGTGGAATGATAGCCAAGCTGCGCCTCGGACTCGAGCACCGTGACAGAAGCATCCTGCGCAAGTTCGGCTGCCGCGCTGATCCCGGCGATGCCCCCGCCGATAACAAGAATATCCGTGGTCTCGGTCATTTGCCCTTAAACCCCGTTAGCACACTTGTCAGGTTCTCGCTCAGCGCGTCGGACAGATAGCCGCCCTCCTGCACCAGAAGTGTTGGAAGGCCAGCCTCGGCTATGGCCGCTCCGATCCGGGCAAATCCCGGCGTTGTGATCGCCAGCCCCTTGAATGGATCGTCGATATGCGCATCAAGCCCCAGTGCAACGACAAGCGCATCACAGCCAAAGGCGCTGATGCGCCGAAACGCCGCCCGAAGCGTCTCGAGATAGTCGTCATCACCGGTGCCGCGCGGCAATGGCAGGTTTAGATTGGCCCCCAAACCGGCGCCCTCTCCCCGCTCTTGGGCGTGGCCCCAAAAGAACGGGTAGAACCGTGCCGGATCGGCATGAATCGAAACGGTCAGAATATCGTCGCGCCCATAGAACATGCCTTGCGTGCCGTTGCCGTGATGCACATCCACGTCAAGAATAGCGGGCCGGTAGCCCGCCGCGCGTAGCCGCTGGGCGGCGATGCCCGAGTTGTTCAGAAAGCAGAACCCACCGGCAAGGTCTCCGAAGGCGTGATGCCCCGGAGGACGCGACAGGACATAGGCCGCGCGCATGCCGCCTATCAGTGCATCGGCCCCCGCCACAGCCGATTGCGCCGACCAATAGGCGGCATCCCATGTATGCTCGGCGATGGGACAGGCTGTGTCCGCCTGATGATAGCCTGCCTGCCCCACGGCGGATTTCGGATAGCTGTCGCTGCGGTTGGCGGGGTGAATGTTCGGTATGACTTCGGCCCCTGCGCCCTCGATCCGCTGCCAGCGCGTGTAGATGTTTTGCAGAAATGTCAGGTATTCCGACGAATGCACCGCCGCGATGGGACCAAGCCCCGCATCTAAGGGGGCCTCGAACGCACAGCCCGCCGCCTCGGCACCGGATTTGAGCCGCGCGATGCGCTCGGGCTGTTCCGGGCTCGGCTGTAGGGTGCCGTTGGCCATGAAATGCTTGGGGTCATGTGTCCACTGACGCTCGTCGAAAAAGGCTTTCATTCAACTGCTCCTGATCTTGTCGAAGGCCGCACCGCTGAGGCGGAGGCCGGTTTCGCCGCGGACCACGTCGAACCCCATGCTGTCATAAGCCGCGAGCGCGCCGCGATTGTCGTCATACGCCGCCAGACGCATATATCCCGCCTGCCACAGCCGTGCGCCGTCATCCGCCACCCGTGCCAGAAGCCGCCGACCCAAGGATTGGCCGCGCGCCCGCTCGGCCACCCAAAGGTCCGACACGTAGACACCCGCCGCGCCGCCCACGGTCGAAAAGACCGGAGAATAGAGCGCAACACCCAGCGGGGCATCCTCGGAGGAAAGATGGGCAACAAGTCCGTGACATGCCGGAGCGTCACCGAATAGCGCCGCCGAAAGCGTTGTCGCATCCGCATGGAACGGATCGCCGATATCCGTGGCCAGCGCGCGCAGGCCACGATCCAAAAGTCCCAATGTCTCGGGCGTGACAGGGTCGATCACCGGTTTCATGCGCCGACCGCTATCTTGTCGGCACCCTTGAGCGCAAGCATTGCCCGCGCCTCTTCGGGGCTGGCCACCTCGCGGCCCATATCTTCGATGATATGACGTATCTGCGTGACCTGCTGCGCGTTCGACCGCGCAAGTTCGCCCCGCGCGATCATCAAATTATCCTCAAGGCCCACGCGCACATGCCCCCCCCGCTCAAGGCTGCGTGTCGCCATCGGTATCTGGTGACGCCCCGCCGCCAGAACCGAGAACATGTAATCATCACCAAAAAGCTTGTCCGCGAGATCGACCATATGATCAAGCGTATCGGCATCCGGCCCCATACCGCCCAGAACGCCAAAGACGAACTGGATGAAATAAGGCGGCTCCACGAGGCCCCGATCCGCGAAATGCCGCAACATATAGAGATGGCCGATATCATAGCATTCGAATTCAAAGCGCGCGCCGCGCTCGCGCCCCATGAGGTTCAGCACACCCGCGATATCGCGCGGCGTGTTCTTGAAAACCAGATCGTCGGACGCGCGCAGGAACGGCTCTTCCCACTCAAAGCGCCAGTCGCGTGGCTTCTCGGCCATGGGATACAAGGCGAAATTCATCGTGCCCATGTTGAGCGAACACATCTCGGGACAGAACCGCACCGCCGCGCGCAACCGGTCCTCAAGCGTCATGATCGCGCTGCCCCCAGTGGTCAGGTTCACCACGGCGTCGCACGCTTGGGCGATCTTCGGCAAAAAGGCCGCGTAATGATCGGGATCGCCCGAAGGGCGCCCGTCCTCCGGGTCGCGGGCATGAAGATGCAGGATCGTGGCCCCCGCCGCCGCCGCCTCGATTGCCTGATCCGCGATATCGTCGGACCGGTAAGGCAGGTAGGGCGACATGGACGGCGTGTGAATCGAGCCGGTGATCGCGCAGGTGATGATCGTCTTCTTCATGCGCCCGCCTCAGGTTTCCGAGAGGGCCGACGCCGGAAGCGTCTCCACGAATTCACCCAATGACCGGTCCAGAAGCTCGGTTATTTCCTCAAGCTGCTCATCGGTTGTGATCATCGGCGGACACACCATGAAATGATCCCCGCTCAGGCCGCCCCGCGTGCGCCGTGAATAGATGATCAGCCCATTGGCATATGCGATATCCACCAGCCGGTTGTAAGCGTTCAACTCGGGCGGCAGCGGTGCCTTGCTCTGCCGGTCCTGCATGAGTTCGAAAGCCATCAAAAGGCCCTTTCCGCGCACATCGCCAATCACCGGGTATTTCTGCATCATGTCGCGCAACCGCTCGGCCAGCATCGCACCCACGCGCGCGGCATTGGCGGTCAGGTCGCCGCGCTCGATCTCATCAAGCACCGCAAGGCCCGCGGCACAGGCCAGCGGGTTGCCCGCATATGTATGGCCATGGGCAAACCCGCCCGCATCAAGCACGGCGTCAACGATCCCGTCCTTGGCGATCACCGCACCAAGCGGCACATAGCCGCCACCAAACCCCTTGGAAAGGCAGATCAAATCAGGCGTCACCTGCCAGTGATCCGCCCCGAAAAAGAGGCCCGTGCGCCCGCCACCGCTCATCACCTCATCGTGGATCAAAAGCACGCCGTAACGGTCGCAAATCTCCCGGATACGGGTCAGGTATCCCGCCGGCGGCACAAGCGCGCCGGTGGACGCCCCGCCAATGGGTTCCACGATGAAGGCCAACACCGTTTGCGGCCCCTCTTCGAGAATACGGTCCTCAAGCATGTTTGCATAATGCTCGCCGGTGGCCGGATCTTCGGGATCAAGCCCGTCAAGATAGGCGCGCGGCGCGGGGATCTTGGGCATCGCCCGCATCATCGGGTCAAAGGGCGCGGAAAGCGGCGCATAGCCAGTGACCGAAAGCGCGCCAAGCGTGGACCCGTGATAACCGGGATGCCGTGCAATGACCTTGGACCTTTGTGCCTCGCCACGGGCCAGCGCGTATTGCCGCGCCAGCTTCATCGCACTTTCCGTGGCCTCGGAACCACCCGACACAAAGAACACGCGGTTCAGGCCCTCAGGCGCCAGCGCCGCCGCACGGCTGGCCAACGCTTCGGACGCCTCGGTCTGAAAATGCAGGCGATAGCCGAATGTGGATTGATCCATCTGGCGGCGCATCGCCTCGAGAACGCGGGGGTTCGAATGGCCTATGTTGCTGACCATCGCTCCGCTTGATCCGTCGATATAGCGTTTGCCGCTTTTGTCCCACATGTAGATGCCGTCAGCGCGGTCAAGATGCGGTCGCTCAAGCCGGGACTGATAGAAAAGGTGATCAGACATCCCGGTCCTCGTCTGGCGGAAGCGCGCTGCACGCATTCGGATTAAGCGCGAGAGACACGGTGTCGCCAGCGCGATATGGCGCCTCGTCGATCATGTTCATCGCCTGAAGCTGCGTGTCACCCACCCGCAGGAAATAGCGCGCAAGCTGACCCTGATAATCGACCGCCTCGACCACGGCCTCGGCACCTTCCTGTCCTACCGGGCCCAGCGTGAGCTTTTCGGCGCGCACCATGAGCTTGGCATCGGCACGTTCACCCAGCGTGGCGGCATGCGACATCGGGACCGGAGTCTTGCCGAACTCGGTGGTCTCAAGCACGACGTGGTCCGCCTCGCGGGCCACGACCCGCGCATCAAGAAGGTTTGACGCCCCGAGAAACCGCGCGACAAACTCGGATGCCGGCGTGTTGTAAACCTCAGAAGGAGAGCCAACCTGCTCGACCCGGCCCGAGCTCATCACGATGATCTTGTCGGACATGGCAAGCGCCTCGGATTGATCATGCGTCACGAAAATCGACGTCACCCCGATCCGGTCCTGAATGGCCTTCAACTCCACGCGCATATCCTCGCGCAGGTTGGCATCAAGCGCCGAAAGCGGCTCATCGAGCAAAAGCACGTCCGGCTCGATCACGATGGCCCGCGCCAGCGCGATACGTTGTTGCTGCCCCCCCGAAAGCTGGCTGGGATAACGATCCTCGACACCGGGCAGGCGCACGATCTCAAGCGCCTCGGTCACCTTGCGCGCCACGTCAGACTTGGACACGTCGCGATATTTCAGGCCAAAGGCGATATTCTCACCGATGGTGCGGTGCGGAAACAACGCATAGTTCTGAAAGACGAGCCCCAGGTTGCGCTTGTGGATGGGCACATCATTCACCCTTTGTCCCGCAACCAGGATGTCGCCGCTCGTCGGTGACTCGAGGCCCGAAATCATGCGCAGGATCGTCGTCTTGCCACAGCCCGACGGGCCCAGCAGCGTGGTGAACGAGCCTTCCTCGAAAACGATATTGGCATCCCTGACCGCCTGCACGGCGCCAAAGGACTTGCGGATATCGTTCAGTTCGACACGTACCATGAATAGTTTCCAAATTCTGTTCTGGGAAACGGGCCGCCCCGCCTGGGGAACGGCCCGTCCGGGAGAATGGATCAGGCGCCCTTCTGGACCCTGTTCCACATCTTGCTTTGCTCTTTCTCGACCGTGTTCCACTTGGCCGGATCGCGGAACACGAGACCCTCGAGTTCACCGGTCGGATCGAAGGCCGGCAGGTTCTTGACCTCCTCGGGCATGTCGACCTTGGTCGGATCGAGCGATGGCGGATATTTCTGACCCACGGCCACGGCGATGGCGGTCTCGGGTTCAAGCATGAAGTTCAGAAGCTCCTCCGCGGCCTCCATGGGCGACCCTTCGAGCACGAACATCGTTTCCATCCACGCAAGGCCGTTGGGCGGATCGATATAGCCGATCGGATGCCCCTGTGCCTGAAGCGCGGCCACACGGCCGGACCAGGCTTCGGTCACATAGATCTCTTCCTTGGCCAGCAGATCCATAAGCTCGGCACCCGAAGACCAGTATTTCAGCACAAGGTCGCGATGCTCTCGTGCCTTGTCCCAAACAGCATCCCAATCCTGAATGTTGTTGGGGTCTTGCCCGGTCTGAAGCGCCCCGTACCATGCCCGGTTGGCCCAGTCGCCACCCCAGCCGCCGATCTTGCCCTTGAGTTCCTTGTCGAGCAGAAGGTCGGCGCCCAGTTCGCGGGCTTTCTCTTCGGAGACGTATTTCTTGTTATACGCGATCCCCGTCGTGCCATAGTCATAAGGCACCGCCGAAAGCCCATCGGGCGTGATCGCGCGGAAGGGCTCGATCATCGCCTCCATGACGTATTGCATGTTCGGAATATTATCGAGGTTCAGCTTGACGTTGTAGCCGCTATCGACCCACCGCTTGTACCATGTGACCCCGGAACTATGCAGAATGTTGTGCCCGCTGGTATTGCCTGCGGCCTTCACCTTGGTCAGAACTTCGCTTTCGCCACCGAAGGTCGCATCAATAACCTCATTGCCGGTCGCTTCCTCGTAGGGGTTGAAGGCGTGTTCGCGCAACGCCTCGGAGACGACACCGCCCCATCCTTCGAAGTGAAGCTCTTTGCCCATGGCACGCGCCTGCGTGGTCATGGCCGTCATCATGCCGCCGGACACGCCCGCGGTGATCCCCGCAGCTCCCAGCAACCCAAAGAACGAACGGCGGTCAATGTCGCCATTGCCCATCCTTTCGCGCAGCCGCTCATAGCGGGTGGTGTTATCTATCTTTTTCATTGTCAGTCTCCCTTGTTGACTTGGTTTCATACTTTCTTGCGTGAGAAATACCGCGCCACCGCGCCCGCCAGAAGCGGCAGGCCGACGGTGATACAGATCATCACGAAGCCCAATGCGTTGATCTCGGGGCTGACCGAGTTGCGCAGCATGCCGAAGATTTGTGTCGGCACGGTTTCCATGCCTGATGGCCGCCAGAAGATCGTCGCGGTGATATTGTCGAACGAAATGGTGAAGGCGAAAAGCGCGCCCGCAAAAACCGCAGGAAGCAGGAGCGGAAGCGTCACCTGAAAGAATGTCTGAAGCGGGCTTGCCCCCAGCGACCGCGCCGCCTCTTCATAATCCTTGCGAATACCGACAAGCCGGGCCTGCACGACAAGCACGACAAACGGCAATGCAATGATCGAATGCCCGATCAAAAGCAGGCCGAAACTGCGCGGCATGTGCAGCCATCTCAGGAAAATGAGAAGACCCACGGCCAGCACCGTTTCAGGCACCAGCACAGGGGTGATCAGAAACGTGGTGATCCACTGCTTTCCACGGAATTTATAGCGCACCAGCGCCACACTGGCGAGCACGCCAAGCGTCGTGGCAATGAGCGCGGTCAGCAAGCCCAACAGGATCGATGTGCGCAGCGCGCGAATGATCGCATCATTCTCGGCTAGCTCGCGGAACCACCGTAGCGAAAACCCTTCGATCGGAAAGCCGCCGAATTGCGACGAGTTGAACGCGAGGATGAGTACCACGGCGATCGGCGCGAACATGAACGCATAGACAAGGAACGTATAGAATTTCAGAAGCGACCAGACCCGCATATCCGCCCCCTTACCCGAATGCCTTGGACAGCTGGTTCATACCCATGAGCCGGCTGTAAAGAACAACGACACTCCCCAGCAGGATCAGCAGGGTGAACGACAGCGTGGCACCCATCGGCCAGTTCAACTCGGTCACGATCGCATCGTAGACAAGGTTGCCGAACAGATAATCACCCGGCCCCCCGAGGATCAGAGGCGTCACATAGCTTCCGCCGGTCAGAACAAAGACCAGAAGGCTTCCCGCCGCCAGCCCCGGCATCGACAGCGGCAAAGTCACCTCGCGAAAGGCTTGCCATGGTGTCGCCCCAAGGGTGCGCGCGGCCGGCTCAAGGTTGGTGTCGATCCCCTCAAGGCTGACATATATATTCAGGATCATGTAGGGCAGGAACACGTGGATGAATCCGACGATCACGGTAAACTCGGTATACATCACCTGAAGCGGCACATCGATCAGACCGAGCCATGTCAAAAGACCGTTGAGCGCGCCCTGATTGCCGAAAATATGAATCCAGCTCAGCGTTCTGATGATGAAGCTGATCCAGAACGGCAGGATCAGAAGAAGCAGCAGAAGCCATTTGTGCCGGTATCGCGTCATCGCGATCACATAGGCCGGAATATATCCCATCACGGCGGCCAGAACCGTCACGATCACCGAAAGCCGCAAGGTTTTCCAGATCGCGGTGTGATAATATCCATCGGTTAAAATCTCTTGCCAGTTGCCGAACTGAAAGGCCGGGCGATCCACCGCGAGGTCGATGTTTTCATAGAAAGAATAGACAAGGATGAACCCCATCGGGATCACCACCAGAGCCGTGATAAACACAAGCGCAGGCGACAAAAGTATCCATGGGCGGCGATCCGCGATCAGACTTTGTTGAGACAAGTTTCAAACACTCCCTGATTCACCATTGCATGATGACTGCAAATTGCCAAAATTGATACTGGGAATACACAGGATTGATTTTGTTAATGTCATTCGACCTCGACACCAAATTCGCGTTTCAGCTTGATTGGAACCTGCTCCGCACCTTTCTCGTGATTGCCGAAGAAGGCAGCATCACCGGCGCCGCGCACCGTCTGTTGCGGGGACAGCCCTCTGTCAGTCTCGCCTTGCAGCGCCTCGAAACCGATCTTGGCTGCCGTCTCATTGATCGCGGGCACGGCACCTTTCGCCTCACTGCCGCAGGTCGACAGCTTCACACCGAATGCACCGAGCTTTTCTCCGGTGTCGCCCGCATCCCCGAGTTGACGCATGCCGCCTCGAACGAAGTGTCGGGCGAGGTGAACATCATGCTGGCCAGCCACGTGGTCACCCCGCTGCTTGATGCGGAGTTGAGCGCGATGAGCGCCGCGCATCCCAAGATGCGCTTTAGCATCCGCATCGACACCAGCGCGCGCGTCATCCATTCGGTGCGCGAACGCATGGCGAGCTTCGGTATCTGCCTCGTGAACCGCCGGTTTTCCGATCTGACCTACACGCATATGTATCGCGAATTTTTCGGCTTCTATTGTGGCCCCACGCACCCTCTCTTCGGTCGAAAGGGGCTATCGCTGCACGATCTTCGGCAATACCCGGCCGTGTCCTTCGACACCGACGACCTCAACGATGCGCTGCGCCCGGTGGCCTTGTTGCGAAGCAAATGGGGACTGGATTACGATATTGTCGGACGCTCTTCCCAGCTTGAGGAGGTGCGCCGGATGATACAATGTGGCATGGGCATCGGCTCACTACCGATCCATGTGGTGGAACAGGACGTGGCGCGCGGCCTGTTGTGGCGCCTGCCGCCCTATGACGACCCACCCGAGGTGGACATTTTCCTGATCCGCAGTCCGCGCAAACGCCTCAATCGCGCCGAGGCGCTGTTTGTCGACAACTTGGAGGCGCGCATCGCCCGCACGCCGCTTGATGCCCGCATCTATCGCGATCAGCCCTCCGCAGCACCATAGCCACCACCGCCGGGGGTCTCCATCACAAAGACGTCGCCCTCGGCGACCTCGGCCATGTCATTGCCGCCCAATTCCTCGCGCGTGCCATCCTGGCGGATGATCGCATTCCGCCCAAGCGCGCCGGGCGCACCGCCCTCCATGCCCCGTGGCGGCACAACGCGATGCGAGGTCAGAACCGTGGTGGTCATCGGTTCCAGAAACCTGAGCTTGCGCGTGATTCCGTTGCCCCCGCGATGACGGCCCTCACCGCCCGAACCCTGCCGTATGGTGAATTCCTCGATCCGCACAGGGAACCGCCATTCAAGAACCTCGGGGTCCGTCATCCGCGTGTTGGTCATGTGCGAATGCACAGCATCCGTGCCATCGAAATCGGGGCCCGCCCCCGTGCCGCCGCAAATCGTCTCATAGTTCTGAAACGTGTCATTTCCCCAGATGTGATTGTTCATCGTGCCCTGCGACCCGGCGATCACACCAAGCGCGCCATAAAGTGCATCCGCAATCGACTGGCTGACTTCGGTATTCCCGGCGATCACCGCCGCGGGATATTGGGGATTGATGAAACACCCCTCCGGCACGATCAGGTTGAGCGGCTTGAGACATCCTTCGTTCAGGGGGATGTCACTGCCCACGAGTGTGCGGAACACATAAAGCGCGACCGCGCGACAGATCGAGAGCGGCGCGTTGTAATTGCCGTCATCCTGCGGACTTGTCCCCGTGAAATCCAGCGTCGCGGTCCGGGCCTCGCGATCCACCGAGATATCCACCTCGATGGTCGCCCCGCTATCGAGGTCATAGACGTTGTGCCCCGCCTTCAGCTTGTCGATAACCCGGCGCACGCTTTCCTCCGCGTTGTCCTGAACGTGGTGCATATAGGCCTGAACCACATCCACCCCGAACTGATCCAGCATCTTGCGCACCTCGCGCGCGCCGGTCTCGTTCGCGGCCATCTGCGCCAGAAGGTCGGCAACATTGTCGTCTATGTTGCGGCACGGATAGGCCCCCGACGCCAGAAGCGCGCGGGTTTCCTCTTCAAGGAAACGTCCGCGATCGACCATCTTGAAATTGTCGATCAACACGCCCTCTTCGTCGATATGCGTGCTATCTGGCGGGGCCGATCCGGGCGTGCGCCCACCGATATCCGCATGATGCCCTCGCGAGCCCACGTAAAAC
>Ga0102928_1002495_pt1 | contig 10986 bp, 14 predicted proteins | sample SalPonR1_B_D1_MG_FD_78504 | JGI IMG/M metagenome (GOLD analysis project Ga0102928, IMG submission 78504) | Salt pond soil microbial communities from South San Francisco under conditions of wetland restoration - Salt Pond MetaG R1_B_D1_MG | ecosystem: Environmental > Aquatic > Marine > Intertidal...
GGTAATAATAACCTACCCAAACCTGGCCCTCCTGTCATATGAAAAATTAAAGGAAATATAATTCCTAATGTAATAAAAAAAGCTGTATATACAATCTTTTTGATATCCATTTCTTTCCCTCCTCGTATAATATGGTTAGAGATCATTAATAGATCTCCATAAATATATGATAATTATGACGGGCTTGATTTATTTAAATCAGTAGCCGTAGTCATAGTCGTGATTGTGGATATGTGGCAAACTTGTTTTTTAGTTTTCCAAGCGGTGTGGGAAATGTGGGCAATTCGTTCTTTAATTGTCCACATTATCCACATTAGCGGCATATCCACAATTTGTTAACAATTTTTTCGAATTTCTTTAATTTTGGGCTAAGTCCCTGATAAAATGATATCAAAAGATATCCAGGGTAGTTTTTTTAAACCTCCTGTAGCATACTCTTTGTATGACTACTCGTAAAGAATGTTCCCCTGAGGCTGATCTGTACTTCTAACTCGTATTATGTTTCCCGCTTTGTTTTCCCGACTTTCAGTAAAGGTTGGGCTTGTACTCAAAACCCTGCGGTGAATTCTAATCGCGAGGCTGTCGAGCTGTCAGTCTATCAGGGACTTAACCTGTTTATCTTTTTTTACATTCCACACTCAAAGGAGGTGATTACTATTAAAAAAATGTTCGTCGGTATTGATGTTTCCAAAAAATCTCTCATGGCACATGCCATAGACCAGGATGGAAAAGATATTTTCCATTCCTTTAAAGTTAAAAACAATAAACCGGGTTGTAATAAACTTATTGACTTTATCTACAAACATGCACAACAGTCTGATTTTGAAGTGATTGAAGTTGCCATGGAAGCAACCAATGTTTACTGGGAACATAGTTACCGACTTATCGATGAAAGTAAAAAACTTAACTCCAATTTCAAACTGACTTCCTATACCTTAAATCCAAAAGTCGTTAAAAATTTTAAAAGAGCTTACAACAGTTTGCCTAAAACCGATAGTGTTGATGCCTGGGTGATCGCTGATAAACTCCGCTTCGGGAGAGTACTCAATTCCTCTGTCCCAGAAGAAGTTTATCGACCTTTAAGAGAACTCACCCGTTTTAGATATAAGTTGGTTAAAAATGTCCGTAGTGAAAAAAACAGAGCTTTAAGTTTAGTATTCCTTAAGTTCTCTAATTTTGAAAATGAAGCTCCTTTCAAAACATTTTCGGAAGCTTCTATGTCAATATTAGAATCTTTTACCCTAGAAGAAATTGCAAACAAAGAACTTAAAGAATTAGCTAGTTTTCTCTATGAACACAGTAACAATAGATTAGCTGGATCAACTTCATTTGAAGATATTGTTAATGCTCTTAAAAAAGCTGCACGTGATTCTTATCGGTTAAAACCTAAAATGAATCAAGCTATTACTCAAACACTTTCGATGACCTTTGATAATATCAGATTCATGCAAAGGCAGTTAAAACGTATTAAGAAAGTTCTTAAAAGAGAAATTAAAGCAATACCACAAACCCTTGATACTGTCCCAGGTATAGGAGTAATCTTAGCTTCAGGTATTCTCTCTGAAATTGGAGATAAAGATCGCTTTAATAATCAAGCAGCCCTCGCGTCCTATGCTGGTCTTACTTGGACTAAGCATCAATCTGGCTCTTTTGTAGCTGAAGAGACTTCCATGACAAAAACCGGTAATAAGTACTTACGCTACTACTTAGTAGAAGCGGCTAATTCATTGCGAGTACACAATGAAGAGTACAAAAAATATCATGAGTCTCAAAAGCACAAACATAAAAGAGCCCTCGTGCTCACGGCACGTAAATTTGTTCGACTCGTCTTTGCATTACTGAGTAAAGGCGAAATATATCAACCCCGGAGGTAGATAATTACTGTATAAATTATTGGCTTGTATAATTTTACTACTGTTTCCATCTTTTGGTCATGGGCTTTGTTGGTAATTTTTACCATAAAGGCTAGGCAGATATTTTTATGCTAAATTTAAACAAATTATTAAATATTATTGATTATTTTTTCTTTATTCCTCTTGACAATACACCGTATTTCTTTAAAAAATAAAAACGAAGGCCTGTATTTAAGACAGAAAAGACCTTCGTGATCTATAATATATATTTTTTTTTACAAAAATCAATTATTCTGGTTTTTGACAAAAGATCTGATTTCAACCAATAAATCTTCAATGAGTTCATTCAAAGATTTTTTGCTTAAGCCAACTAGCTTGACATGAGGTTGTTTCATCCCTATAATTATCTTTTTAGCATCACAACTTGTAATAGCTTCAGCCATTACCGTCGTAATTTCACCCTTCATTGAATTAGGTATAATTAAGCCAACAGGCCCTACTATTAAATCCACATATTTAATATTTAATATTAGAGCATTTTCACCTGTAGCACCTGAATTTGCTCCACTTTGCAGCATCTTAGAAGTTGCGATAGCATTCGTGCCAAGAGCAATTATATCTAATTTGTCTGCAAATTCTGCTTTGATCCTGTTGATTATCTGGGAACCAAAACCTCCACCCAAGCCATCTATTACAGCAATTTTCATTAATTCCACCTTCAATATCATATGATAAAATTAATAATATCAAAATGAGCTGCCAGTTGCAAGATCAACTTAAAAATATCTTTAAAATTGAAGACATTGATTTTGGTTCTGTGTATTTTGTAACTTTGACATCTGATAAAAGATTTACTCCTATCTGTCATGAATGTGAAAATAAGGTTGAAGGCATTCATGCCTGGCATAAAAGAAAAATAAGGAATATAGATATCTTAAGTGTTGAATGTAATTCTTCATTACCGGAAAATTCATTGTCTTAATTGTGGAATAAAGGTTGAAAAAACTGGTTTAACTTCACCTGGAGGTCACCGAGTTACTAATAGATTAACTCAATATACCCACGAATTATGCCAACATATGACGGTAAAAGAATTAGTAGAGCATCTTAACTTACACCGGGAAACAGTAAAAGAGATAGATCAGAAGTTTCTCAAAAAAGAATTTGGAGAAACTAATCATTCCCATTCAGGATTAATAACGATGGACGAAGTCTCTTTTGCTAAACATCATAGACATCTAATTGTTGTTCTAGATTTCAAAACCGGCCGTGTAATCTGGTTAGGTAAAGAACGTAAAGCTGATACATTAAATGATTTTTTTGAAAAGATGCCACAGAAAAAATTAAAACAAATTAAAACTATTACAATGGATATGTGAAATCCTTTTATTAAGGCGTTTAAAAACATTGCCCTCAGGCTTTAATAGTATTTGACAAATATCATTTAATATCCAGTTATAATAGAGATGTAATTGATGAAGTAAGACGAACTGAACAACGTAATAAGTTAAAAGATAACCCTGAATACAAAGTTTACAAACACAGTAGATGGCTGCTTTTGAAAAACAGAGAAAATATAAAAGAAAAAGAAGCAGACAACCTAAAAATATTTGCAAAAAAATTAGATAAATACTGTTATGAGATTGTTGATTATGCAATTCATTCAATTCATACTTCAATATTAGAAGGTGTAAACAATAAAATCAAAGAAATTAAAAGAGTAGCTTTTGGATACCATGATCTATATTATTTGAAACTCAAGGTAAAACAGTGTTATCCAAAAAATTAAAATATATTTTGCCAAACTTGAAACGATAAGTACCATATAATAATATGTGAACAATATCTACAAAATTACAATATATAAACATTTACTTCTGTTTTAATTAATTTCGTATAATTATGGACATATAGTCAAAAAAAGTATAAAATGTATGAAAAGGGAATCGTGAAGGAGGAATAGGTAATGATAAAAATAGGTCTCCTTGGCCTAGGAACTGTAGGTTCGGGGGTTTATAAAATAATAAGTAAAAACAATATAAAGGTTGAAAGAAAAGTTGGCACTAAAGTAATAATTGAAAAAATATTAGTTAATGATAAAAATAAAGACAGAGAATTGGATATAAACAAAAACCTTTTAACAGAAGATCCGGCAGATATAATAGAAAACCCCAATATAAATTTAGTTGTTGAACTTATTGGAGGCGAAAATCCAGCTTATCAATATGTGTTAAAAGCTCTTAAGAATAATAAAAGTGTAGTTACTGCTAATAAGTTAATAATTGCTAAATATGGTAGCAAAATTTTAAAAACCGCCCATCAATATGATACACAAATTAGTTTTGAAGGCAGCGTAGCAGGCGGTATCCCTATAATAAGACCCTTAAAAGAATCTTTAGTAGCCAGTGAAATAGAAAACATCTATGGTATTTTAAATGGTACAACAAATTATATTTTAACTAAAATGGCCGAAGAAAGTAGAGAATATGCAGACGTATTAAATGAAGCACAGCAATTAGGTTATGCAGAAAGAAATCCCCATTCTGATATCAGTGGACTGGATGCTGCTTATAAAATTGCAATTCTGGCCTCTATAAAATTTGAAACTTTAATTGATATAAGTTCTGTCTATTCAGAAGGAATTAAAAATATTAGTTTAACCGATATTATTCTAGCTGATGAATTGGGATATGTAATTAAATTATTAGCGATCGCTAAAAAAGAAGAAAAAGGCTTGGATATAAGAGTTCATCCTGCTTTTATTTCTAAAAGTCATCCATTAGCCCTTGTCAATGATGTATATAATGCAGTATATCTGCATGGAGATACAGTGGGAGATATTATGTCTTATGGAAAAGGCGCCGGTCAAATGCCCACAGCTAGTGCTGTAGTTGCAGATATTATTCAAACTGCTGCTGATATCAATTATAATAGATCAAATATATACTCAAATGAAGCACTCCAAAAAGAAAAGATCGTTGATGTAAATGAGATAAATAATCTGTTTTATATACGTATTTTGGTCAATGATAAGCCTGGTGTAATGGCACAGGTTACTAAGATTTTAGGAGATAATAGAGTCAGTTTGGCTTCTGTATTACAGAAAAATAGACTTACACCGGTTGTGCCTCTTGTTTTAATTACACACCCCGTCAAGGAAAAATATATAAATAAGTCGATGATAGAACTCAAAAACCTTGATAATGTAAAATCAATTGAAAGCCTTGTGAGAGTTATTGACAAGTTTTAATTTTGATATTTTTTTTATATTTTTAAAATAACAGGGGCCTTTTAAAAAAACATATATAATATTATTGCACTTTAAATACTAATTGCTCTTACAGAACACATTCTGATACACTGTTTGCAGCCCCTACACTTAGCTGATACTACGAATGCCTTATCATTTTTTATTTCAATAGCATCAAAAGGACACGCAGACATACATTGCCCACAACCAATGCACTTTTCTTGATCAATTTTAATAATTTTATTCACAGAATAATCATCCTTGATCTTATTAACTAATTATCCATAATTAAAATATAAAGATTATATTCTCATCTATGAGTATCAGTTTTATTTTCATCTCTAAATTTATATGTTATCATTTTCAGTTGCTAGTTCTTTCTTTATTGTTTCTCCACCTATTTGTACCTCAATCGAAGAATATTTTTCATAACCTTCCAACTCACTTACTACTGCTAAGACAGCATTATTTAATAATTTTTGGACAAAGGGTACCATATCAACCTCTTTGCCATCTATGTTAAGTTTAATATTGCTTTTAGAAATTATACAGTCATCTCTTTTAGCTTCCCCTTTTAATATCTTTTTACCCAATATTCTACAATTATAACCACAAGCTGTACAGCATTCAGGTGGAAAATCAGGCAACTTTTCATAAACCTTTTCAGCAATTAAATCAACTAGTAACTCCGTTTCTTTTACAGCATCAATCACCGGTATACCTTTATATTCGTCAATTTGATTGGAGATCTTACCTGATATCGCAAAAACCATTTCATCCAGCCTTTTATCTATTTCCTTTAAAGAACTGGCCGTTAATATCTTGGGGAAATTGCCTTTTTCTATTCCTTCCAATATAACATAGTTTTGAGAATAATGTTTTAAAATCTTATCCAAAGATAATTTTTCATTGTAAAGGATATCAGTTTCATAATAACCACGAGCAGTAACTGGCTCTGCTCCAGCCTTGCTATGTCGATCTGTATTTGTTCCTTTTGTGTCCATTGAAAAGTCTTCATAATGAATCTCCTTAACCGAACCCACTGTATATCTTCTTTTTTTTAATTCCCTTATAATATTTTCAATTGTTGTAGTTTTACCAGTTTTACTGATTCCAAACACAGAAAAAACTTTCAATTTTTTTCACCCCATTATTATATATATCCCAAGAATTGAAATAGTAAATAAAGTACTGACAAACATTATTAAATAATCTTTTCTTGCCAATTCTAACTTTATATAGCTACTCCTATCCGGATAAGCTCTAAATGCCCGGGCCTCTAAAGATGTAGATAATTCTTTCGCGCGGTGTATCACGCCTGATAATACAGGCATAAACATATATGAATAAATTTTAATTCTTTTAGTCAGATTCAACTTATCAATTTCTACCCCTCTCAGTTGAATAGCTGTAAAGGCATCTTTTGCTTCCTCTCCCAGAATAGGTATAAATCTTATTGACAGTGAAACCATGAAAGCAATTTCATAGGGAACTTTCCATTGAATTAATGCTTGTATAATTTCACGAGGAGAAGATCCCGTCATAATAGTTGCAGAAATTATAATAATGAGCATTCTCAGTATAACTCTAATCCCCTTAGCCAATCCTCCTGTAGTAAGAATCGTAAAATGATTTATTGATAGTAATATTTCTCCAGCCGGTGAGAAAATACTTTGAATTAAGACAATTCCTATCAATAATGTTATAAATTTTTTTGTTCTTTTTAGAAAATCCCAATTTTCTTTAAAATAATTGGAAACAACGATTGAAATTAGTAAAACAACCAACAATAAATATATATCTATAACAAAAACAGCTAAAGTAGATAAAGAAAAAACCATTATTAACTTAGTACGGGGATCAAACTTCATTAATCTCACCACCAGATACTTCTAAAGTCCGATCAGCATTACTTTTAATAAAACTTTTATCGTGACTGATTATTACCATACCTATGTTCTGTTGCTGAAGGTTTTTTAATATTTCAGATAGCTTATCTTTTTTTATCATATCTAAACCAGTAGTCGGCTCATCTAATATTAAAAAAGAGGGTTCATTGATCAATATTGTTGCAAGAGCAACTCTCTGCCGTTCTCCTCTGCTGATCTTATAGGGAGAAGAATTTTCTAAACCCTGAAGTGATAATTCTTCAATGATTTTTGATACTTTTTTATCTACTTTATCCTTAGGCTCTCCCATAAAAAGATGAGCAAAACCTATTTCCTCTTTTACTGTAGGATTAAATAGTTGCCTTTCAGGTTGTTGAAAAAGATATCCCACTTTTTTGCCAATATTACCCAAAGTTATTCCTTTAATATTTGTTCCTTCTAGAAAGACTGAACCCTGTTCAGAAGACAGAATTCCACTCATTAATTTACCTAAAGTGGTTTTCCCAGAACCATTTGGACCAATGATAGCGGTAATTTCACTTTTATAAAAAGAAATACTGACATTATTCAAAATCACAGAGCTTTTCTTATAAGAAAATGTCAGGTCTTTTATTTCTATAAAAGCTTCATTATCTCTATAAGCTTTCTTCAAATCGCTTTAACCTCCCATTTTTCAATGTCATTATACGATCTGCAATATCAATGTTATCTAAGTTGTGGGAAACCATGATTACTGTTTTACCTTCTTTTTTTAATTGTAATATAATATCCTTAATGGCATTTTTCCCTTTCTCATCTATCTGTGACATGACTTCATCAAAAATTAATATCTTGGGCTTTAATGTTAAAACAGAAGCTAAAGCTATCAATTGTTTTTGCCCACCAGATAAATGTCCTGTTTTTTCATTTCTTTTTTCTTTTATATTTAAAAGATCAAGTGTTAAATCTATTCTCTTTTTTATCTCATCCCTATCAATACATAGGTTTTCAGGACCAAAAGCCAGTTCACTTTCAACCATGGGAAAAAACAACTGGGTTTCGGGATTCTGAAAAACAATACCCAGTTTGGTAGCTATCATAGTCATGTCCATCTCTTGAGTAGAATGGCCATCAATTCTGACTTCACCTGAAAGTTTACCGCTGTATACATGGGGTATTATGCCACTTAAACAATAACATAGTGTAGATTTCCCACTTCCACTCAAACCCAAAATGGCTAATATCTCTCCCTTTTTAACCTCCATAGAGAGATTATCTAATATATTATGCTCCTGTTCTGAATAGCTGAAAGTCAGACCTTCAGTTTTTATTACAATACTCACTTAACATTAACCTCCGTTACAAATTTACTCCATCTCTGACCAAACTTATCATCTTTTATTACAATCCGGTAAGGACCACTGCCGCCTTCTTTTTTTGTTTTCAAATACTGTCCATCACTTTTATAAATTATATAAACATTATCTTCTTTTAAAACCTCTGTAGCTGTCAGTGCAACTGTATAACCATCAACTGAATTGATAATAAGCTGTTCTTTTTCTAAAAGATCAATACCTACTCCTTCTAGTATATTTATTAAAGGCACTCCTGTGAAACTATGTTCAACCGGTCCTGAATCACTAGTATCAAGGCCTTTATTAAAAGTAACTTCTCCCTGAGTTTTAATAAAGTTCAGATCTACAGTCTCTATTTGATTTCCGTTTTCTTTAAAGTGTAATTTTGCCAGTTTTTGGGCTTCTTCCTTTTCGGCCACATTACCCCTGTTTAAGTATGCAGTTATACCCACAACAGCAATAAGCAATATTATTATTATGGTTATTATTTTTTTATTCATCTTTAAGACCCCCATCTGTAATTAAATAAGGAACAAACATATCTTGATAAATAACCAAACCATGATCTCCGCCGTTTAGTATTGAATGCATGCCATGGTCCGCAGTAATAATAATTTTACCCGGCCAATTTTGTGCTAATTCCTGAATATATCTGTCCGATTGAGTAATCATTTCTATAGTCTTCTCACCATAGGGACCGTAAGTATGTCCCATATCATCGATTCCATGAAAATGAACAAAAACGAAATTTGCATTGCCGTTCATCTGTTTTAATGTTTTTTTAAAAATTTCATCATCAGTAATACCATTTTGATTTAAATCAGGATTTAATATAGGTTCAATTGAAGTATTCAATATTTTAATATTACCTTCTATATAAACGCTGTTCAATGACATTTTAGAAATTTTTTTAAATATATCATCAACTGCAATATGTTTAAAATCTCTTGAATAAATTTTGTTTTCCTGAGGGCCTTTACCTGTCAGGACAGCTGCTAAACCAGTATTTGTAACCGGTTTATAGGATGTAATAGCCTGAGAAGAGTTCTCAATCTCTGCCATAAAAGGAATAATTTCTTCATCCAAACAATAATTATATTGATGATACCCAAAGCCATCTAGCAAAACAACCAAAACTTTATAACCAGCTTCTAAATAATGCAAGCTATCATAAAAAACATCTTTATTGCTTGTTAAGGGTGCATCTAAAACTATACCTGTTATATCTTCTAACCATTCCTCACTTTCAGAATTAAAGTAACTTATTTTATTATTGGTTAATTCCAGAAATCCATCCCTGTGTATTAAAGTTTCTCCTTTCTTATTATATATAACCGTCCTTCCCAAAATTTCTCTATCAACCAAATCCGCAAGAGATATTACCCTCTTTTCTGAGTAAACATCTACAGAATATAATTGGCCATCTACATTTAAAGTAGAAGAACCTCTTAGAAATGGTTTTTTTGTATATGAACCAGTCAATAGCTCTCCTACTGTTGTTTTTATAATGTTTTCACTTTGAGTAATAATTGTTAGGCTATCAAAAAAATCTGATTTTTTATCTACTACAGTAATATTTTTTAATAATTTAATATTGCTGCTAATCGGATGATTAAAGTTTATAACCTCCCAGCCATTTTCAGAAGAGTAATTAAGATAGCTAAAGTTCAGTTGTTTTCCGTCAATTACAGCCCTGCGTCCGTCATTACCAGATAAGACTAGTTCGTATTCTTCAGATAAGGGTAGGGCTCTATTTACAACATCCTCGAGTTTATAAACTTTAATTTTTTTACCTTTATGTTCAATTTTCACTTGATTAAAACTACTGGTTTCTTTTAAGTTTATTACATCCTCTATATCCCCTCTCACAAAAAGATCAGGCACATAATGGTCTTTGCTCAAAAATAAATAATACGTAGCTATAAGAATTAGTAATAATACAATAGACAAAGCTAATAAAATCTTATTAGACTTATTCATTAAACCACCTCTAACTCAATTAGAAATATGTTAGCAAAATACATTATACTCTATAATACATCAAATTTTTTAAATTGCTTAATGATACTATAGGCTATAATTCCCCCTATTCCACCTGATAATGAAGCACTGCTTAAGGCGAGTATCAAAGGAATTATAGGAAGTCTAAAGAATACAATATTAACCAGAAATGTCCCACTTAAATTTGCCACAATACCAGCCAAAAAACAGGGTACCAATTTGGCAGGATCTTTAAAGAACAAATACAGAGTATCCATAGCCAGGCCAGGTATTATATATGTAAAAAAACTGACGATACCGTGTGTACCATAAATCCCTAATGAAACCATCATAATAGCCTGGACTGTTGAAATAAGAGTTGCTGCACCTCTTTTTTTAATAATTCCCGCCCCTAATACCAACCAAAGCATATAAAAACCACCAGCTATAACTCCGCCTGGTATATAAAGAGGTCCTGTTATCATGTGAGCTAATGGAACTACAATAGGTTTAGTTGCGACCCCAAGTCCAGCCATAAGTGCTATTATAATTAAATGAAAAATTGAAAATCCTTTCAATAGTTTCTTTAACAAAGTCAAACACCTCAAATCAACTGTCTGAAATTAGATTTTAAAAAAAGATGTTTTGATTAGATTTAACTTAATCTTAAAATGGATATA
>Ga0102928_1002496_pt1 | contig 10986 bp, 9 predicted proteins | sample SalPonR1_B_D1_MG_FD_78504 | JGI IMG/M metagenome (GOLD analysis project Ga0102928, IMG submission 78504) | Salt pond soil microbial communities from South San Francisco under conditions of wetland restoration - Salt Pond MetaG R1_B_D1_MG | ecosystem: Environmental > Aquatic > Marine > Intertidal...
AACCTTAAACATAACCTGAGATACCATGATTGAAACCGGACAAAAAATAGATACCGATTTTAGCCTCGACATCGTGCAAAACGGAGAAGAGAAGACAGTACCTTTCAGCGAACTGCTGAACAGACCCGCAGTTGTATCTGTATATATGAGAAATAACACCGGCGGATGCGACAAGCAGAACCGCAGCCTGGCGGAACATTCCGATTGGTTCGATGAAAAAGGATATAACCTCATTGCAGTCAGCAAAGATACCTGTGGTTCTCATAAAAATTACGCCGAAAAAATCGGCATCAACTATGTACTCGCTTCTGATCCCGATTTTGACTTTGCCAAAGCAACCGATTCCGTTGTAGAGAAAAAAATGTATGGAAAAACCTTTAATGCACCCTCGAGATCAGCATTCGTTATTGATACTGACGGAACTGTTCTGGGCATCATCAAAAAAATAAATACCAAAGCCCACGCCGAAGAGTTAAAAGAACTTATTGAATCACTATAAACCCATTTATGAAATCTTTAGTCATTGTAGAGTCCCCCACAAAAACCAAAACCATCAAGAAATATCTGCCCAGCGGATATGTTGTCGATTCATCCATGGGCCACATCCGGGACCTGCCGTCCTCGGCTAAAGAGATTCCCGCAAAGTATAAGAAGGAGTCGTGGTCGAACCTGGGCATAAACGTTGACAACCGATACGATCCGCTCTATGTTGTCCCATCCAGTAAAAAGAAGATTGTTAAAAAGCTAAAGGCTCTTTTAAAGGATTCTGACGAGCTGATTCTCGCAACGGATGAGGATCGGGAAGGGGAAGCGATTTCCTGGCACCTCACAGAACTTCTGAAGCCGGGCGTACCCGTGAAGCGGATGGTGTTTCGTGAGATAACGGAAGAGGCTATCAAGAATGCACTCGAGAATTTCCGCGACATCGACATGAACCTTGTTCATGCTCAGGAGACCCGCAGAATCATCGACCGCCTTGCAGGATACACCATTTCCCCGCTTCTCTGGAAAAAAATATCGCCGGGGCTTTCGGCCGGACGAGTACAATCCGTAGCCGTGCAGTTTTTGGTGGAGCGCGAGCGCGAGCGGATGAAATTCAGAAGCGGTACGTATTACGACCTGAAAGCCTCTCTTTCGAAAGAGAACGACAAAAACCGATTCCAGGCCGACCTTTCACATCTCGACGGCAAACGGCTCGCCAGCGGCAAAGATTTTGATGAGAATACCGGTAAGCTAAAAAAACCGGACAGCGTGGTTCTGCTTGATGCATCCAAAGCCGATGCACTCCGGGATCTGCTTCACAAGGCGCAGTGGACAGTCTCCAATATTGACGTAAAGGAGCAGAAACGAAATCCATCAGCGGCGTTTATCACATCTACCCTGCAGCAGGAAGCAAATCGTAAGTTTGGATTTTCTGCCCGCGACACCATGAGTATAGCACAGAAACTGTACGAAAACGGGTATATAACCTACATGCGTACCGACTCTGCAAACCTATCGGGCCAGGCTATTAACGCTGCCCGAAATGAGGTTGAGCAGCAATACGGTAAAGAGTATCTGTTTGAGCGGGTGCGAAACTTCGGCAAATCGAAAGGAGCACAGGAAGCTCACGAGGCAATACGCCCGGCGGGCTCAAGTTTTGTTCACCCCGAAAAAAGCGGGCTGAGCGGACGTCAGTTTAAACTTTATGACCTGATCTGGAAACGAACAATTGCAACCCAGATGGCAGAAGCCCGTCTCGAATTTACCAACGTAACCATTACGGCCGAAAAAGACGGCACTAAAGCAGATTTCAGAACAAGCGGCAAGAAAATCCTCTTTCCCGGTTTTTTCAGAGCTTATGTTGAAGGAAGTGATGATCCGGATGCGGCACTGGAAAATCAGGAAATTTTTCTTCCAAAAATGGAAGAGGGCGAATCCGCAGACATGCATGAGCTTGAATCTATTTCTCACGAAACGAAGCCACCTGCTCGCTATACCGAAGCAACCCTAGTAAAAGAGCTGGAAAAACGCGGTGTTGGCCGCCCAAGTACATACGCTTCAATTATCAGTACGATACAGGATCGGGGCTACGCCCGCAGTGAAGGCAAAACACTGATCCCATCCTACACGGCATTCGCCGTTACCGAACTGCTGGAAAATCACTTCCCGCATGTTGTTGACAGCGAGTTTACGAGTGAGCTGGAAGATAAGCTTGATCAGATTGCACAAGGCACATTTGATCCCGTTAAATATCTCGATGATTATTACAAAGGAGACGACGGTCTCAAATCACAGGTTGATGAACGCGAAGATAATATTGACCCTCAAGAGGCGAAAGTACTGAACCTGCCTATTGAAGGCCTGAACGGAAAAAAGATTTATGTTGGCCGTTATGGACCCTATGTAAAATCCGAAAACAAAGAAGGTGAGGATCTAACCACCTCTCTGCCGGCAGACCTGGATCCCGGAGAAATTACATCAGATAAATTGGATGAGCTTCTGAAAGCCGAAAAAGAGGGGCCGAAATCGGTTGGAAACCATCCCGAAACCGGTGAACCTATTTATGTTTTAAACGGCCGCTATGGCCCGTATGTACAGAGGGGTGATGTAACCGAAGATAATAAAAAACCCAAACGTGTTTCTCTGCTTAAAGGGATGAAGCCCGATGATGTGGATTTTGAAACGGCCGTAAAACTGCTCGAGCTTCCCCGCACACTTGGCAAGCATCCCGACGACGATAAAGTGGTTAAAGCCGGGATTGGCCGCTACGGACCTTTTGTGCTTCACGACGGTACATTCAAGTCTCTCAAAAAAACTGACCATGTTCTTGAAATTGACCTCGGCAGAGCCATTGAGCTTCTTAAAGAGAAGAGCAAAGGGCGGCGCGGAAGCTCTGCTATCCAGGACCTTGGAAACCATCCTGAAACGGATAAGCCCGTTAAAGTAATGGATGGCCGTTACGGACCGTATATCAAATATGGAAGAAAAAACATCTCCCTTCCCAAAGGTACGGAACCTGAGAAGTTTACGATGGGAGATGCCGTTCGGCTGATTGAGGAGAAGGGAAAAAAATAGATTGAACCACCTTAATCCGGGTTTCCTCTATGTGATGGTATCCCGACTTCGATTTTGTATGTTGTGAACACGATCACCGAATATCCTTCGATTGAACTGTATGATCACGACTAAAAAAGATCTGTAGAGTTATGAAACAGCTCAGATGGACACTCTGTTTACCGGCAGTAATGATTATTTTATTGGTGAATTGTTCACCGTCAAACGGCACAGCATCCGTTAGCGAGGCTCTGGCCGATACATCATTTGCAAATGTAACCGATGTTAGCGTAAACGGTTCAGATGGCAGGTACACATTCCAGATTGAGATCTCCAGTCCCGACACCGGCTGCAATCAATATGCCGACTGGTGGGAAATCGTATCGGAAGAGGGAGATCTGATTTATCGCCGTATACTTCTTCACAGCCATGTTCATGAACAGCCGTTTACCCGCGGTGGTGGCCCAGCAGATATATCTGCCAATACTAACGTTTGGATTCGTGCACATATGAACAACAGCGGTTTCGGCGGACAGGTCCACTTCGGCTCAGCAAATAACGGTTTTGAAGCCATGGATCATCCTGAAGATTTTGCATTAAAGCTCGAAAACGAAGAACCATTGCCGGGTGATTGCGCTTATTAACAATATCATACACCCATATAGAAACCAGCCATGGAGAACCGTTTTTCTGTCGACATCCCCGAAGCGATTATTTTTGATATGGACGGCGTCATCATCGACAGTAAAGAGTTGGTAGAGTCGTTCTGGATCGAAAAATTTAACCAGTTCAATCTCGATGTACCGGTAGAGAATTTCGAAGAGAGATTCCATGGCCGACCGGCACGGCTCATCATCGACCAGGAGTTCCCGTCCCTTTCCGAAGCCGAGCGAACCGCAATGGAAGCAGAAATAAAAAAATACGACTCCTCTGTTGAGCTATTCAACTTAATCCCCGGCATCTCCTCATTTTTACAGCAGTGTAAAAGCAGACATATACCCATTGCCCTGGTTACCAGTGCCATGCCACCCAAAGTTAATGTAATGAAGAAAAGCCTCGGTTTTGATCCTGGATTTGTTACCGAGGTTACAGCCGACCGCGTTGAAAACGGCAAACCAAATCCGGAGTGTTACAACCTCGCTCTGCGCGAGCTGAAAGTTGCTCCGGAAAAAGCTGTTGTTTTCGAGGATTCTGTAAGCGGTGTGCAGGCAGCTGCCGGTTCAAGCGCAATCGTTATTGGAGTAAACGAGCCCCAAATGCATGCATCCCTGAAACAGAATGGCGCCTCAAACGCCATCAGAAATTTTCTGAATGTTATCATTGATTCTGAGAAATCCTCTCTTCACTTTACGTCGACTTAGGAGAACGTGCATCAGCGCATTGCGGTTATAAGGCTGAAAAAACTCAACCACAGGAAATCAGGCTTGAAAAACTCTTCTTCATCATCCTATCATCAATATCTGAAGATTATCAGATATGTAAAGCCATACAAATACAGGTTGATGGGCGCTTTGCTCGCATCCGTTGTTGCCACCCTGGTTTGGCTTGCCGTTCCGCTTGGCCTTCGGGAACTGCTCGATGCAGTATTTGAAGAGAGTAACCCTGCACTCTTAAATACGATCACGGTAGCTCTTATCATTCTATTTGTAGGTCAGGCCGGATTTGGATTCCTGGGAAGCTATACGCTCGACTGGATTGGCGAACGGATCGTTGCGGACCTCAGAAAAGAATTATATGGACACCTGAATACTCTCAGCCTGCGCTTTTTCTCCAATCAGCGCCTCGGTGAAATTACATCACGTCTAACAAACGACGTTGCCGCTATTCGGGATGCCGTAACGGGGACACTTTCTGAAGGACTTACACAGAGTATCAGCCTGGTGGGTTCTGCAGGTCTTATGGTTTACCTTAACTGGCGTTTGAGTCTAATCATTTTTATCACTGTACCGGTGATCTCTCTTGCCGTTCGATATTTCGGGCAGCTCATCAGAAAACTTTCACGCGATGTTCAGGATCGTCTGGCCGACACTACATCCGTAGCTGAAGAGGCTCTCGGCGCGATTCAGTCAGTAAAATCGTTTGCGAGGGAGCCCTACGAAATGGGCCGTTATAATACTGCCGTAGCAACTGTTTTCGACACCGCAAGAAGGAAGGCACTGTTCAGCAACCTCTTCTGGTCATCGGTATCTGTGGTTTTTATGAGCACGATGATCATCATATTCTGGTATGGCGGCAGAGAAGTTCTCGCCGGCAGGCTGAGCACCGGAGACCTTGTTGCCTTTATCTTTTTTGCATTCAATATAGGCCGGTCGATGGGAGGGATGGCTCGCATCTATACCATTTTCAGCAGTGCAGTAGGAGCTTCCGAACGTATTTTCGGATTGATGGATCAGCAGCCGGATGTTCAGGATAAACCCGGCGCTGAAGCAATCGGTGAGATAAAAGGTGAGGTTTCATTTGATGAAGTTCGTTTCGGATATGAAGAAAATCGCCCCGTTTTAAAAGGAATCACATTTACCTGCAGGCCGGGAGATATTATTGCGCTTGCCGGGCCCAGCGGCGCCGGTAAAACGACTCTCCTGAACCTGATTCCCCGATTTTACGATGTTACCGAGGGCAAAATTTGTATCGACGGCGTAGATATTTCGGAGGTAACACAGGCTTCCCTCAGAAGCCATATCGCCATTGTACCTCAGCAGATACAGCTTTTCGGGAGTACCGTTAAAGAAAATATTCGCTATGGCCGACTCGACGCAACCGACGATGAAATCATTGAAGCAGCCAAATTTGCTGAGGCTCATACATTCATAACAGCTCATCCCGATGGTTATGATGCAAAAATTGGAGAAAAGGGAATTAAGCTAAGCGGCGGCCAGCGCCAGCGTATCGCTATTGCACGTGCCATACTAAAAAGGCCTGATATACTGCTTCTGGATGAAGCCACCTCCTCTCTCGATTCGGAATCGGAAGCCGCCGTGCAGCTGGCACTCGACCACCTGATGGCTCAATGCACAACCTTTGTGATTGCGCACCGGCTCTCCACCATCAGAAATGCCACTACCATACTGGTTATGGAAGAGGGTCAGATTGTTGAGCAGGGAAACCATAACGAACTAATACAGAAAAAGGGGCTTTATCAAAGGCTTCACCAGATACAGTTTCATAAGTGATCTTCAACCATACCACAAATAATCGCTTTGACCTCCTGAGGTTTTAGAATAAAAGCATTAATTTACTTTACGATATCTGCACTATATTCCCTGATATATGCAACGAAAATCCGAATTTATATTCCGCTACCCGCCAAACCTGCAGGAACTCGATCTTGCAACCATGGTTTCTATGTACCGCGACAGGGGGGAGCCAAGACGGGCAGCACCCGGGAAATATCTGGCCTGTGCCATTACTCATAAACTGCTAAAGAACGCAAAGTGGTGGTTTGGCATCTATTACAGCCAGCAGGCGTGGGACAGCCTTCTCACTAAAAATTCCGACGGCTATCCTCTCACCGAAGCCGAACTTAATGCCCTTGGGCTAATTTACACACTGGCCGATGATCCGCCACAACGCGAATTTGTAGAGAAAAATCTTGGAGTGCTGTCGAAACTTGGGTATTTAATTATTAATGATATACGCCAGTTTGGTTTCCTGGAAGAGAGTGAACACGGCTTTCTAACCATTACCTCTGTCGGTGAGCGCGCACTAAATGGAATTGCCCGCAGACTCTATGGAAAACGTTTTATGCCTGAAATGCTGGCACTTTACCAGCAGGACCCCTCATTTGCACGAAGTATTTCCTCTTCAGACGACCAGCATACTCTTTTCTGATGTGTAAAAGGCCTGCTGAACCGCCAAATCAAAAAAAGAATTCGGGTATTAAAAACGGTATATTTGAACCTCTCAGATCGGTAGGGGCATACAATGCCATCAATCGTCACAAAAAACTTTCTTTCATTAACGTTTTTTCAGCAAAACCATGGAACAGTATCTCCAAAAAATAATTACTGAAGCCCTTCTGAAAATAGGGGTTCCTCAAGATGATATTCCATCCATCAAAATAGAAACACCCAAGGATTCATCCCATGGTGATGCAGCTACCAATGTTGCCATGCTTCTTGCTAAAACACTCAAGAACAATCCGCGAAACATTGCTGCAGATATTGTAAAAAATATTGAAACCGATTCAGCCAAAATTACTGACGTTGCTGTAGCAGGGCCGGGTTTTATCAACTTTACATATGCAGAAAATTACCTTTATGACGAGCTGAGGAATATCTTAACCACCGGCAGCGAATATGGAAAATCACATATTTACAAAGGAGAGCGTGTCCTGGTTGAGTTCGTGAGTGCTAATCCCACCGGGCCATTGACGGTTGGCCACGGTCGAAATGCTGTACTTGGAGACACGGTTGCAAGGCTCTTGCAATGGACAGGCGCCAACGTGCAGCGAGAGTATTATTTTAATAATGCAGGCCGGCAAATGCGGATGCTGGGACTCAGCGTACAGGCACGATACAAGCAGGAACTGGGAGTTGAGACCGACTTTCCTGAAGGAGGGTATGAAGGGGAGTATATTCGCAGCATTGCTAAAAACCTTGTGAAGGAGCAGGGCAGTGAACTTCTCACTGAGGATGATGAAACAGCCTTTAAAGAGCATGCAGAGACCGCCATTTTTGAAGAGATTCGCGATACACTGGAACGAATGAATATTAAAATGGATACCTTTTTTAATGAGCACACTCTCTACGAAAGTGGCGCGATTGATAAAACGATAGAAACCATTCGCGAAAAGGGGCTTGCCTACGATAATGATGGTGCCGTGTGGTTAAAAACCACAGAGTTTGGTAAAGACCAGGACACTGTACTTGTTAAAAGCACCGGAGAGCCCACCTATCGGCTGCCTGATATTGCGTACCACGCCAATAAACTGGACCGCGGTTTTACCCTTTGCATCGACGTTTTTGGCGCCGACCATATCGATACCTATCCGGATGTGATGAACGGAATTGAAATTCTTGGCTATGACAAGGATAAGGTTGATGTTCTTGTCTACCAATTCGTGACGCTCGTAAAGGATGGAAAGCCGTTTAAAATGAGTACGCGAAAGGCCAATTTTGTAACTCTTGATGAATTAATGGATGAAGTTGGTGAGGACGTAACAAGGTTTTTCTTTTTGATGCGTTCCCCCAATACCCATCTGGAGTTCGACATCAGCCAGGCGAAAGAAGCGGGTGAAAAAAATCCTGTTTTTTACCTGCAATACGCTCATGCGCGAATTCAGTCGATCCTCAGAAAAGCAGACGAAATCATTGATAACGCCGAATCTGCGGATCTTGACTTATCACTGCTTACGCACGAATCAGAAATTGTGCTCATTAAAAAGCTTCTCGGCTTTCCGGATGCCATTCAGTCTGCCGCCATTCATCGCGAACCACATAAGCTCATTACATACCTGAACGAACTGGCTTCAGACTTCACGTCGTTCTATCACGACTGCAGAATTATTGGTGAGCCTGAAGATCTGATGAAAGCCCGAAGCAGCCTTGCACTGGCTACGGCCACGGTTCTAAAGAACGGATTAACCATACTCGGTATTCAGGCACCCAACCAGATGTAGATATTGTTTGCCCGTGGAGATTGGTAATTATGCTGTGGCTGTTAGTGAAGTGAAGCAAACAATACCTTTCACCTCTTGTTTAACAATGGCAAAGCCTGCTTTTTCGAACAGCTGATTGCTCTCTTCGACTGACCAGAAGTTGATACCGCCCCACTCTGCGGAGCTTTGGAAAACACGGCCATACCAGCTTTCGGCTGTTACGAGATGCATCATAAAAAAAGTACCATTTTCTTTTATTACTCTTCGGCATTCGTAAAGTACTTTTTCGGGGTCGCTAAGCTCATTCAGCGTTCCTCCCATGGCAAGACCGTCAAATGTTTTGCTGAAAAAGGGCATCTCACGGGCATCGGCCCTCAACAGATAAATATCCGTTTCATCCGCTTCTGATTTCAGGCGGGCTTCCTGCAGCATCGCTTTCGAAAAGTCGATGGCAACCTGCAGGCTTTCAGGTTCAGCTTTTTTTAGCAGGCGTGCATAGAGCGCTGTAGAGCATCCAATATCGAGATACAGCTTATCGGGCCGGGGATTTAGCCATTGTATCAGCAGATCCCTTTCGCGCTCAATGGGAAAAGGCTCGCCGGTTAACAACGAGAGCGATCGTACGCGCCAGAGATCCTCGTAAAGCGATGCAGTGAGTGTCCAGTCGTTGGTGCTTTGTGCGAGGGAGCGTTTCTTCTCTTTCGTAATTAAATCAACAATATTGTTTTTGATAGGATACTCATCTCCGGCGGCCGAACAGACCGTACCATTAACGGGCCGGCTCAGGTCAGATAGTTCGTCCGGAATGTTAACACGTTCTTTGTCGTAAAGAGGGGATCGTATTTGTAGCTTCATGATATCATAATTAGATCTGCTAAACAGTACGCATTCGCGGCACTACTGTTTCAGGCGGGTCAGGATTAAACCAGAGCTTTCTGCCTGGCGTTCGCTACTTTTGAAGAACAATAGAAACCTGCGCACCTTTTTCCACACCGAGCATCTGTTGAGCATTGCCTTTATTGATGGCAACTTCAAGGTTATCAGAGCTCCCGATGTAGGCTGCCGGCTCACCCTCGGGCACATTGCCAAACGTGGTTACAATTTCTTTTAAAATGGTGTTTCCAACATAAATTCTCACGGCCCTGTCTTCGCCGATACCATGTAACATTTCTGCGGGTATATTGGTAACCAGATTACCGTAGCTGTCGATATGAACAACCCATCCCTGCACACCGTCTTTATCGGCGATGGGCAGTGCCCAGCGATACGTAACCAGTTGATCAAGCGGTTCTCCGAGCTCCTCAATAGGTACACCCGTAGCCAAATGTGCAGCAGCAGGAGCAAAAATATCGCGGCCATGGAACGTGTTCGACCTTTTTTTAAGCCAGTAGGCCTCGTTGGTTAAGTGGAATGCCTTGTGGTCAAAATCTTCAGCGATCAGGGAAAAAATTCCGTTGTCGGGCCCGATAAAATACTGGTCCTTGATTTTGATTCCAACAGGCTTTCGGGATGTGCCTACACCGGGATCCACAACAACCAGGTGAACGGTTCCGGAAGGAAAAGACATTGCTGAATTCCGAACCACCCACGCGCCCGCCATCACATCCTGCGGTGGGATTTCATGAGATGTATCTATAAATCGCAGTTCCGGATTGATCCCGAGCATAACTGCTTTCATCACGCTAACGTAGTGATCCTTTTGGCCAAAATCGGTTGTAAGCGTGATGATGGACGACATAATCTCTTGCTAAAGTCGCTTCGTGAATTTTAGTGTGGTATTATTTAAACGATACGTGTAACCGAATAACATGCGCCCTTAGGCGTAGCTGTTTAGCATAACGGGCATAACGAGCATCAGCATCTCTTCGCCCTCATTTTCTTCTGCCGGTTTCACAATTCCTGCTCGGTTGGGAGTAGAAAACTCGAATTTGGCTTCATCACCGTCTACGTTACTCAGCACATCGGCAAGGTATTTGGCATTAAATCCAATCTCCATCTCATCATCGCCATACTCACAAGCAATAGTCTCTTTGGCTTCACTACTCATATCGAGATCTTCTGCGCGAATAGTGAGCTTATCGTTGTTTAGCTGCAGACGAATCTGGCGCGTTGTAGTACTTGAAAAAACAGAAACCCGGCGTACGGTGGCCAGCATCTGGTTCTTATCGATATGGAGCACTTTATCATTATCTCTCGGTATTACGGAGTCGTAGTTGGGATACTGCTCGTTGATGAGCCTTGTAATAATAATGGTATTTCCGCTCTTGAATTGTGCATGGTCTGATGTTACTGTTAACTCACACCCGGCCGCATCCAGTGCTTTTGAAACAAGATTCAGTGCCTTATCAGGAACA
>Ga0102928_1002504_pt1 | contig 10973 bp, 8 predicted proteins | sample SalPonR1_B_D1_MG_FD_78504 | JGI IMG/M metagenome (GOLD analysis project Ga0102928, IMG submission 78504) | Salt pond soil microbial communities from South San Francisco under conditions of wetland restoration - Salt Pond MetaG R1_B_D1_MG | ecosystem: Environmental > Aquatic > Marine > Intertidal...
CATGGACTTCTCGTTCACCGAAGAACAACTCATGATCCAGGAAGCCGCCCGCGACTTCGCCCAGCGCGAGATCGTACCGGTCGCGGCCGAATTCGACATCAGCGGCACGTTCCCGGAAGACACGCTGCGCAAGGCCGGGGAGCTGGGATTCATGGGTGTGGAAGTGCCGGAGGAATACGGCGGCTCGGCCCTGGACGCGGTGGGCTTCGCGCTCATGATGGAAGAGATCGCGGCCGCCGACGCGGCGCACTCCACGGTCATCTCGGTCCATAACTCGCTGTATTGCAACGGCATCCTGAAATACGGCACGGAAGAGCAGAAGCAAAAATTCGTGACGCCCGTGGCCTCTGGCGAGGTATTCGCGGCGTACGGGCTGACCGAGCCGCAATCCGGTTCGGACGCGGCGAACATGCGCACCCGCGCGGTGCGCGACGGCGATCATTACGTCATCAACGGCAAGAAGTCCTGGATCACTTCCGGGCCCGTCGCGAAGTACATCATGCTGTTCGCGGTCACCGACCCGGATGCCGGACCCAAGGGCGTGTCGGCCTTCATGATCGATACCGAGAAGCACGGCTTTGCCTGCGGCAAAACGGAGCCGAAGCTGGGCATCCGCGCGTCGGCCACCTGCGAGATCGAGCTGTCGGATTACCGCTGCTCGGTGGAGGATCGCATCAGCGCAGAGGGCGACGGCTTCAAGATCGCCATGAGCATCCTCGACGACGGCCGCATCGGCATCGCGGCCCAGGCCGTCGGCATCGCCCGCGCCGCCTACCAGGCCAGTCTCGACTACGCGCGCGAACGCCAGGCCTTCGGCGCCCCCATCGGCAGTTTCCAGATGATCCAGAGCAAGATTGCCGACATGAAGATGCGTCTCGAGGCCGCCCGCCTGCTCACGCTCAAGGCGGCCTGGAACAAGCGCAAGGCGGCGGCGACCGGCACCCGCAATACCACCGAGGCCTCCTGCGCCAAGCTGTTCGCCTCGGAGGCGGCCATGTTCATCACCCACGCCGCGGTGCAGATCCACGGCGGCATGGGCTACAGCAAGGAAATGCCGATCGAGCGCTATTTCCGCGACGCCAAGATCACCGAGATCTACGAGGGCACCAGCGAGATCCAGCGCATGGTCATCGCGCGCCAGGAGACGGGGCTGCGCTAGGGCGGCCCAGCGTCTCCAGCCTGGACCACGCTGCCTCGACGTTCGCACGGGCGGCGGCGGACAAGCCGCTACCCAGCTCGAAGTGATCGCCGCGCACGGCCAGGACCCATGCCTGCGGCGGCGCTCGCCCGGTGCAGCGCTCGTAAGTCTCGAGAACGGCGGCCGGAGACAACGCGTGGGAGCTATGGCTGTGGTCCCTGCGGGGCCGGACGCGCCGCAATTCGTACGGCGGCGCCGCGTCCACGGCGGCATCCACGAACACCGCCAGCCGCCGACCCTCGAGATCAAGCGCGTGCTCGATCTGCAGCTGGAAGTCCACCACCACCTCAATGCCGGGGAGGGCCTCGGCTTCGAGGCGCTCGGCCAGCACCGGGCCGATCGCATCGTCGCCCCGGCTGGGGTTGCCGATGGCGAACACGACGGTCGGCGCGATCATGCCCGGCCGCTGCGCAGCGAATGCAGCAGCGCCCCGTCGGCATCACGCAGCTCGACGGCGAGCGGCATCTTGCCCAGCGCATGGGTGGCGCAGGACAGGCAGGGATCGAAGGCGCGCACGGCGACTTCGATGTGGTTGAGCAAGCCCTCGGTCAGCGTCCGTCCGTCCAGGTAGCGCCGCGCGACGGATCGGATCGCGCGGTTCATGGGCTCGTTGTTGTGCGTGGTCGAAACGACCAGGTTGGCACGCACCACCTGGTCGCGCTCATCGACCCTGTAATGATGGATCAGCGTCCCGCGAGGCGCCTCGATCACGCCGACGCCGCGCCGCTGCCGCTCTCCGCGAGCCATGAGATCGTCGCCGGAGACATCTTCGTCCTCCAGCAGCGCCTCGATGACCTCGGCGGCATGCAACATCTCGATCATTCGCGCCCAGTGGAATCCCAGCGTGGCGCGAGCGGCGCTGCCGTCGTCGAAGGCGAGGAATTCACGCCGCTCCTGCTCGGCCAGTGGTGAGGGAATGAAATCGCAACCGGTCACCCGCGTCAGCGGTCCGACCCGGTACCAGCCGTCCTCGGCGCCCAGCGCCAGCAGGAAGGGAAACTTCATGTAGGACCAGGGCTTGACGTCCTCCAGGATATGCTTCCAGTAGGTCGAGTAATCCGCGTGATCAAACAGCGTGCTGCCGTCGGCCAGGCGCGCGCGCAGGCCACCGTCGTAAAGATCCATGGCCCCATCGCCCCGTACCATGCAGAGCGAGTGCGAGGGAAAACTGCCGAAATCGCGGTACTCCGCCAGGTTTTGCTCGAACAACCTGCGCACGAGCTGCACCGCGTCACGGCACCACTCGATCATCCGGCCGGACTCCGCGCGCAGCGCCTTGCGCTCGGCCAGCGGGACGCTGCGGTTGACGCCGCCGGGCACCGAGCCGGTGCCATGGATGCGTTTGCCGGCCGTGACCCGGATGATCTCCTGGCCGAACTTCCTCAGCAGCACGCCGCGCCGGGCAAGCTCCGGATGCGCGGCCGCGATGCCGACGATGTTGCGGCGGGCGACGTCGGAGTCGAAGCCGAACAACAGGTCGGGCGACGACAGGTGGAAGAAATGCAGGGCATGCGACTGCAGGATCTGGCCGTAGTGCATCAGCCGCCGGACTTTTTCCGCAGTCGCGGTCAGCGCCTTTGCGCCGATCACCTGGTCCATTGCCTTGCTGGCCGCCAGGTGGTGGCTGACCGGGCAGATGCCGCACAGGCGCTGCACCATCACCGGCACTTCCCAGTACGGGCGGCCCTGGACAAATTTCTCGAAGCCGCGAAACTCCACGATATGCAGCCGCGCCTGCCGCACGTGCCCGTCCTCGTCCAGCAACAGGGTGACCTTGCCGTGGCCTTCCACGCGCGTGAGCGTCTCGATCACCACCCGCTTCAGGCCGGGTGTGCGGTCGGTCTCGAGCGGGTTGCTTTCAGTCATAACTGATCAGTCCGTGGCCGAGCCGCGGCGTGCGTCCGGCGATGAGGTCGCTGAGAAAACTCCAGATGGCCTCGGCCGAGGGCGGGCAACCAGGAATGAAGTAGTCGATCTTCACGACCTCGTGCAGCGGGTGCACCTTGTCGAGCGGCAGCGGCAGCTCCGGATCGTCCGGAATCGCGCCCGCGGCCAGGCTGGGCTCGGTCTGGTAGACCTCCCGCAGGCAGAGCCCGAGGTCCAGGTGGTTGCGCTGGGCGGGCAGGCCGCCGGTCACGGCACAAGCGCCGATCGCGACCAGGATGCGGCACTGCGCCCTGAACTCGCGCAGCACCCGGACGTTTTCGGCGTTGCATATGCCGCCCTCGACGATGCCGATGTCACAGCGGCTGCAGTGCTTGATGTCGGTCAGCGGCGAGCGGTCGAACTCGATCTTCTCCAGCAGCGGGAAGAGCCGCTCGTCGATGTCGAGGAACGACATGTGGCAGCCGAAGCAGCCCGCGAGCGAAGTGGTCGCGACCTTCAACTTGCGGGCCGGGAGAGCGCTCATTCGGGCTTGTCCGCGGGCTGCGGCGCATCATCCAGCGCCTGGGCGCTGATGGGCCGCCGGTCGTAGCGCCGCTCGCCGATCGGCGTGGCAAAGCCGACGCGCTTTTTGATGATCACGCCGACCGGACAGACTTCCATGGCTTTGTCGCTGAGTTCGATGTCGGTGTCGGCCAGCTCACCGGACTCTGAATTGACCACCAGGTGCTTGTCGATGCCGCGCCCGGACAAGGCAAATACACTTTTGCCGTCCACTTCCTTGGACGCGCGCACGCACAGCTCGCACAGCACGCAGCGGTTGAAGTCCAGCAGGATGTCTGGATGCGAGGCGTCCACGGGACGGATCGGGAACATATGCCGGAATCCGGCCGTCAGCACGCCCAGGTCGTAGCCCAGCGCTTGCAGCACACAGTTACCGCTGGCCTCGCAGGAGGGGCAGAAGTGATTGCCCTCGGCGAATAGCATCTGCACCAGCGTGCGGCGCAGCTCGTTCAGCGCCTCCGTGTCACTGGCGACCTCCATGCCGGCGGCTGCGGGCGTGGTGCAGGCAGTGACCATGCGGCCGTTGATGCTGGCGGTGCACAGCTTGCAGCTGCCGTGCGGCCGGAACTCCGGGTGGTAACAGAGATGCGGGATGTAGCGGCCGGCGGCCAGCGCCGCCTGCAGCAGCGTTTGTCCCGGTTCGAAGGGCACCTCCTGCCCGTCCAGCAGGAAGCGGGGGCGGTCATTCATTGCCGGTCTCCAGGTGCGCACCCGCATCGTCCCGGCCGGTTGCCCGGCGCGCCGAGGCAAGCGCGGCGTCCAGGTCGAAGTCAGGTGCGAACCTCAACGCCTGCAAACGCCGCTCGTAGGCCGGCCGGAAACGCTTGAGCGTGTCCAGGACCGGATTGCAGGCGGTATGGCCGAGCCCGCAGTGAGCCGACATCTGTAGCACGGGGTGAAGACGCGACATCTGCTCCAGTTCGTGCAGGCTGCCTCGGCCGCCGTGAATCTTGCCCATGATGCCGCGCAGCATGCTGGTGGCGACGCGACACGGGGTGCAGAAGCCACAGCTCTCGTGGGCAAAAAATTCCGTGTAGTTGCGCGCCACCTCGAACATGTCGCGGCTGTCGTCGAAGACCGTGAAGGCGCCTGCGGTCGGCAAATCCTCGAAGGCGATGCGGCGCCGGAATTCGCTCGCGTCTATGCAATGGCCGGAAGGACCGCTGATCTGCACCGCGAGCGTACGCTCGGCGCCGCAGTCCTCGAGCACCTCCTGCACGCTGATGCCGAAGGGATACTCGTACAGGCCCGGCCGCGCGCAGTCGCCAGCCACCGACAGGATCTTGCTGCCCGCGGAATGCGGTGTCCCGATGCCCCTGAACCACTCGCCGCCGCGTGCAGCCACCAGGGTTGCGGCACAGAATGTCTCCACGTTGTTCACCACGGTGGGTCGGCCGCGGTAGCCGGCGGTAACCGGGTAGGGCGGACGGTTGCGAGGGATGCCGCGCTTGCCTTCCAGGGATTCCAGCAGGGCGGACTCCTCGCCGCACACATAAGAACCGGCGCCCACGTGGATGCGGATGTCGAAGTCGAAGCCGCGCCGGCCAAGGATATTTCGTCCCAGCAGGCCTGCGGCCCGCCTTTGCTCCAGGGTCGCCTCCAGCGGTCGCAGCAGGTAGCGATACTCGCCTCGCAGATACACCAGCCCTTCCCGGGCGCCGACGCACCAGGCTGCAACCGTCATGCCCTCGAAGACCAGGTCCGCATGGCTCGCCAGCAGAACACGGTCTTTGAAAGTGCCCGGCTCGCCCTCGTCCGCGTTGCAGACCACGTAGCGCAGGTCGGCCGGCGAAGCGCGGCAGGCGGACCACTTGGCCGCCGTGGTGAACCCCGCCCCGCCGCGCCCGCGCAGCCCCGAGCGCTCGATCTCGCGCAGCATCGCCAGCGGCTCCCGGGCATCGTCCGGAATGCCTTCGCGCCAAGAGCGCTCGTTCGCCGCCTGCTCGTGCTCCATCGCGGCGCCCCGCTCGAACGCCGCTCGCAGCCCTTCGCCCGGCCGGACATTGCTCCCCAGGAGAATCCCCGGGCGACGGATATTGTCGACGATCTCGAAGAGCTCGACTGGCCACGCGTCGAGTGGGCGCCGCTCCAGGATCAGCTCCCGGATCAAGTCCAGCCTCCGGCTGCTCGCATTCGGAATCGCCCGGCCGTTCACCAGCAGGCCAGGGCCCTGGTCGCACAGGCCGGTGCACGCGCTGCGGTCGACACGCACCAGCCCATCCTCGGAGACCTTGCCGGGTTCCGCCCATAGCTGGCGGCAAAACGCCTCCATGAGAGCCTCGCTGCCCTGCATCCGATCGGTCACGTTGTCGGAGAACAGGACTTGGTAGGCGCCGGCCGGCTCCGTGTACAGGAAAGCATAGAAGCCGGCCACGCCGCGAACCGCTGCCAGCGGCAGTTTCAGCCGGCGGGCGACCGTGGTCAGGGCTGCGGGCGGCAGCCACCCGCAATGCTCCTGCACCTCGCGCAGCACCTGCACCAGGTGTGTCGGATCATTGTCCCAGCGCTCCAGCACCTCGGCCACCTGGCGACTCGTCTCCGGGGTAGCCCAGTGCGCTGCCGTATCCTTGGCCATACTTTTCCCCTCAGGCTCCAGTCTGAACCTTGAGGGCCGGGCAGCAATCGTGAGAAACCGATGTCAGCGAGCGGGACTCGCGCCGGCGAGAAGCCAGCCCCGGACTTCAATCATCGTCCAGGATCGTGACTTCCACGCGGTCCGGCGCCGCCACCGGCGGCCCGCCCGGCAGTTGCCGCAACTCCACCGCGAAATCGCGATCAGGATTCGGCACGCTGTCGTCGACGATCGGTATGAACAGGACCAGCGAGCGCGCGTCCGAGGCGGACATGGCCTGCTGCCACGATGGATTGCCGACAAAATCGACGCCGTCCCGGGCGCTGCCGTCCACGGTGCGCCACTGCACGCTGAGCACGCCCGCATAGCCGGCCGGCCGGCGCAGTTCGAGGCGCAGGGCGTCATCGCCCTCCTTGATCCGCAAGCGGCTCGAGGGGAACGCCATCGCGGCAGCTGCGGTCCGGCTCTGCGCCATGCCAGCCGGCTCGGGCTCTGGCTCGGGCTCCGACTCGGGCTCCGACTCGGGCTCCGGCTCCGGCTCGGACTCAGTCTCCAAATCAGGCTCGGGCTCTTGTGAGGCGGGCTCTTGTTTTCCCCGGGCCTCGGAAGATTCCGCCACCGGCTGATCCGCCGCGACAGGGACAGGCGCGCCGTCTCGTTCGTGCAGGAGTTCCGACGGCAGCACGTGCGCGGGCGGCAGGGCCGGCGGCGGTGCCACTACACCCGGAATGAGCGGCGCCAGTCGCTCGATCCACGCATCGGTCTCGAGGGTCGTCAGCGCAAGGCCCGCAATGATCCCGGCGAGAAACGCCGCCGCAACCCATGGCATCACGCGGCGCGGCCGCGCGGGCGGGAAAAAGTCCGCAAGGAACTCCCCGGCGTCGGCCTGCCGCGCCACAGCCCGGAACGCAAGCGCCTTGCGCAGCACCTGCCAGCGTGACCGCGAAATCCCCGCGGGTCGTCGTGCACGCAGTTTGCGGCGTGCCGCCTGGTCGCCCGGCAGACTCCCCCATGGATGCCGGCCGGCAAGAATTTCGTAGGCCACGCAGCCCAGGCTGTAGACATCGTCGCGCGGATCCGCATCCAGGCCGGCGAGCATCTCGGGGCTCGCGTAAAGCGGGGTCCAGGCTCTCGGCGCAACATCCTCCAAAAGGCCGGCCTCGCCCGCCGGCGCCGCCAGGCCAAAATCAAGCAGCCGAACCTCGCCTCCCTGGGTAACGAAGACGTTCGATGGCTTGACGTCACGATGCACGAGTTTCCGCTCGTGAAGATAAGCCAGCACCTGCGCCAGCTCGCGAATCACCCGCATGGCTTCGTCAGCGGGTAGCGGCTCCGGGTGACTGCGCACCAACCGGCTTCGCAGCCGCTCTCCGCTGAGCAGCTCCATCACCATGAAAGCATGTTCGCCGTCCCGGTCAAAATCGAGCATCCGCACAATGCCGGGATGACTTAGCTCGGCAAGCAGCCACGCCTCCCGTTCGAGCGCGCGCCGGTATTCTTTGCCCGCATGCTCCGGATCGAGCAGCTTGATGGCGACGCGAGCCGCTTCGTCCACCGGCCCGTGGCGGCGCAGATCAATAGCGCGATAAACGGCGCTCATGCCGCCGCGGCCCAGCATCGCCTCGAGCCGGTAGCGGCCCGCGAGCACCGTGCCCGTTGTGGGCGGCGTGGCGGCCGACGCTGGCGAGGTGGGCGGCGATGTCTTGCTCGCGGATGGCCCCGGCGGGGCGGCGGGCCCCGTGCTCCTGTTGGTCAGCACCGGCGGGGCTGCATCGACGGACGCTTCAGCCGATTCTGGCGACTCACCCGGAGACGTCTCGGGCACATCCAGCGACACCGTGATGTCACCCTTGGAACTGCGATCCAGCTGATGCGAAATCAGCGCATGCAGCGCAGGCGAAATGTGTCCGGACTTTTTCAGCAAGGCGATGCGCTCCAGGGCGCGCACCACGTATTCCGGATGACGCGCGAGCTGTTGCTCGACTACCCGGCAAAACTGCGCATAGTCGCTGCGGCCTTCGATAAAGGCGTCTACGGCTCGCTCCAGTTCCGCTTCCTTGCTCATCTCAATACCGAAACCCGAGGCTCTGCAGAAAGGCGTCCAGGCCCTCGATGTAAGAGCGCCCGCTCAACATGAAACCGGTATTGTGATCGCCTCGCAAGACCAGCAACTCCCCCGACGATCCGGCGGCGGCATGCAACGCCTCGCCGTGGCCGAATGGGATGATCTCATCTTCCCTGCTGTGTACCACCAGCACCGGCACCTGCACCGAGCGGATCAGCCGCTCGGCGGAATACTCGAGCCGCGCCAGCGCCCGCACCGGGAGGAACCAGTAGAGCTCCGCGGCCAGCGCCGGCACCGAGCGAAAGGTCGACTCAATGATCAGTCCCGCCGGCCTCTGCTCGGTGGCCAGCCGCGTTGCGACCGCGCCGCCCAGCGAGCGCCCGAACAGCACGATCCGCTCCGCGGGAACACCCCGCTGCTCGACCAGGTAGCGCCAGGCCGCGCGCGCGTCCTCGTAAGTCCCCTGTTCCGACGGGGTGCCGGTGCTCTGGCCGTAACCGCGGTAGTCGAAGATCAGCACCGACAGTCCGAGCTCGTGAAAAATCCGCAGCGACTCCAGGCGGTGCGAGATATTCCCGGCATTGCCGTGAAAGAACAGCAGCACGGCGCGCTCGGGGCGGGCAGGGAGGAGCCAGGCGTCCAGCTCTTCGCCGTCGGCGGTGGCAAGACGCAGCGCCTCGTAGTCCAGGCCGATGTCCGCGGGTGTCGCGCCCAGCTGTCGCGAAGGAATGCCCGGCAGGAACAACATGCTTTCCTGCTTGAGCCACAACAGCGCCACGAACGCGGCGTAAAACAGGATCAGCAGCGCGATGACGACAGCGAGCGTTTTCACCGCTCTAAATGGGGCTTATCCCCATTTTGGAAATGGGGATAAGCCCCATTTGCGGCCAGCGCGGCGCCCACGATGCCGGCGTCGTTGCCCAGCGCAGCCGGCACCACGGGCGTGCGGCACTCGAGCAGGGACAGGAACTTGTCCTGCTTGCGGATCACGCCGCCGCCGACGATGAACAGGTCCGGCCACAGCAGGCCTTCCAGGACCCGCAGCACTTCGGACACGCGGCCGGCCCACTTCTCCCAGGACAAGCTTTCGTTCTTGCGGACTTGTGCGGCGGCGCGGTGCTCGGCTTCCTTGCCGCGTATGTCCAGGTGACCGAACTCAGTGTTGGGCCACAGCATGCCGTCCACGAAAACCGCGCTGCCGATGCCCGTCCCCAGGGTCAGCATGACCACCGTGCCGCGCCGGTCGCGGCCCGCCCCGTAGCGCATTTCCGCCATCCCCGCCGCATCCGCGTCGTTCAGCACGCGCACCGGGCAGCTGAGCGCCTCGCGAAACACCTCGCCGATGTCGCAGCCGACCCACGCGGGATCGATGTTCGCCGCGGTGGCCGAGATCCCTTCCCTGACCACCGCCGGCACGGCCACGCCCGCCAGCGCCGGCGCGTCGAACTGCGCCGCCAGCTGCCCAACGGCCTCGGCCACCGCCGTCGGCGTCGCCGGTTGCGGGGTGAGAATCTTGTGCCGCTCCACCACCAGCCGGCCGGTCGCCAGGTCCACCGGCGCCCCCTTGATGCCGGAGCCGCCCACGTCAACGCCCAGTATGTTCACCACGCTCTCCTCACCACATGCTGCGCATGCGCGCCCCCATGTCCACCACTTCGGCCGCCTGCGCCGCACCCGAGCCGCCCGGCGCCCCGCCTTCCGCACCGCCGTGGAACCGGGGTTCCAGCTTCGCCATCATTGCCTCGTCGATGAAGCGGCTGCGCGCACCGTACACGTGCCGGTCGCCATGACGCGGCTGCTGCGGCACCCAGTATTTCAGCGGCGCCACCAGGTGCAGCGACGACTTCGCCCGCGTCATCGCCACGTACAGCAGGCGACGCTCCTCCTCCACCAGCGCCGGCTTGCCGGTGGCGAACTCGGAAGGAAAATTGCCGTCTGCCACGTTCAGAACATACACGCTGTCCCATTCCTGGCCCTTGGCCGAATGGATGGTCGAAAGCACCAGGTAGTCTTCGTCCATCAGCGGCGGCCCGGCGAGATCGCCGCTGGCCTGCGGCGGATCCAGCGACAGCTCGGTGAGAAACTGCTCGCGCGTCGCGAAGCCACTTGCGACCTGTTCCAGCGCATCCAGGTCACCCAGCCGGACGGGCCATTCCTCGTAGAGCCGCTCCAGCTGCGGCCGGTACCAGGCCCGGGCCTGGCCCAGCTGGGACTGCCACTCGCCCTCGCCGGCGCCGGCCTCCGTCAACAGCTCGACCAGTCCGCCCCAGTAGGGCGCCGCGGCCGATGGCGGGCGCCAGCCGGCGAGAGCGTCGGGCGCGAACCCCCGCGCTTCCAGCCAACCGAAGGCCCTGGCGGCCTGTCCCGGCCCGATGCCCGGCATCAGCTGCAGGCAGCGGAAGGCGGCGATCCGGTTGCGCGGGTTGTCCGCCCAGCGCAGGATCGCGAGCAAGTCCTTCACGTGCGCGGCCTCGAGGAATTTCAGCCCGCCGTACTTGACGAAGGGAATATTGCGCCGCACCAGCTCGAGCTCGAGCCGGTCGCTGTGGTGACCGGCCCGGAACAGGACCGCCTGCTGGCGCAGCAACTGGCCGGTCTCGCGTGCCGCCAGGATGGCAGTGATCACGTAGTCGGCCTGGCTCTCGTCATCCGGCACGGTGACATAAAACGGCTTCTGGCCGGAGGCGCGG
>Ga0102928_1002509_pt1 | contig 10958 bp, 9 predicted proteins | sample SalPonR1_B_D1_MG_FD_78504 | JGI IMG/M metagenome (GOLD analysis project Ga0102928, IMG submission 78504) | Salt pond soil microbial communities from South San Francisco under conditions of wetland restoration - Salt Pond MetaG R1_B_D1_MG | ecosystem: Environmental > Aquatic > Marine > Intertidal...
AAGTGGAACGAGCATACCGCCGTGCTGGCGGGCGATGCCCTGCAAACTTTGGCGTTTGAGCTTGTGGCGCATCCTACAGGCACGGCCCCCGCAACACAGGTTGAACTGGTGCACAGCCTTGCCATTGCCGCGGGCCACCGCGGCATGGTTGGCGGCCAGATGATGGATATTGCCGCCGAAACCCGTGACACACCCTATAGCCTTGACCAGATCAAGCAGGTTCAACACGGAAAAACCGGCGCTTTGATACGGTGGTCGGCCACCGCAGGCGCGGTTTTGGCCCAAGCCGATCCGGCGCGCAGGCAGGCCTTGGATCGTTACGGCGAATGTCTGGGGCTGGCCTTCCAAATCTGGGATGATGTGCTGGATATCGAAGGCGACGCGCAGGCCATGGGCAAGGCGGTTGGCAAAGATGCTGACCGGGGCAAAGCCACCTTCGTCAGCCATCTTGGGCTGTCAGGGGCCAAGGATTATGCCACGGATCTCGTGAATCAGGCTTGCACCGCCCTAGATATATATGAAGAGCAGGGCGATTGCTTGCGCGAGGCCGCCCGCTTCGTTATCTCGCGCACCAGCTGAGTATCGCCCCAAGGAGGGCACACGCCACCATGTCCACCCGTCCACAAACCCCGCTGTTGGATCACATCGGCAGCCCCGCCGACCTGAAACCTTTGTCTGACGGGGAATTGACCCAACTGGCCCATGAACTGCGCGCCGAGACTATCGCCGCCGTGTCAGAAACTGGCGGGCATTTGGGTGCGGGCCTTGGCGTTGTGGAATTGACGGTGGCCCTGCACGCGGTGTTCGAGGCCCCGCGAGACAAGATTATTTGGGATGTCAGCCACCAGTCTTATCCTCACAAGATCATAACTGGACGGCGCGACCGGATGCGCACCCTGCGACAAAAAGAGGGGCTGTCGGGTTTCACTAAACGCTCCGAATCCCCCTACGATCCGTTCGGCGCGGCGCATAGCTCGACCTCGATCAGTGCCGCGCTTGGCTTTGCTGTCGCCCGTGATCTGGGCGGGGCCAGCCCAACCGGCCACGGTGATGCGATTGCCGTGATCGGTGACGGCGCGATGTCGGCGGGTATGGCGTTTGAAGCGCTCAATCACGCGGGCCACCTGAAGAAACGGCTGATCGTCATTCTCAACGACAACGAAATGTCCATTGCGCCGCCGGTGGGGGCGTTGTCGTCTTATCTGTCGCGGCTGTATGCCGGTGAGCCATTTCAGGAATTCAAGGCCGCCGCCAAAGGCGCAGTGTCGCTATTGCCGCCGCCGTTCCAGGAAGGGGCCAAGCGTGCCAAGGATATGCTCAAGGGGATGACCGTAGGCGGCACCTTGTTCGAAGAATTGGGGTTCAGTTACCTTGGCCCGATCGACGGCCACGACATGGACCAACTGCTGCCAGTGCTGCGCACGGTTCAGGCGCGCGCCACCGGGCCGACGCTGATCCACGTGATCACCAAAAAGGGCAAGGGATACGCCCCGGCGGAAACCCGCCGCGATGGCGGCCATGCCACGGCCAAGTTTGATATGGCCACTGGCGAGCAGAAAAAGGCTCCCTCGAACGCGCCCAGCTACACCCGCGTCTTTGCCGAGGCACTGCTGGATCATGCCGGACAGGACGACAAGATTTGTGCGATCACCGCCGCCATGCCCGATGGCACCGGGCTGGATCTGTTCGATAAACGCTATCCGTCGCGCTGCTTTGATGTGGGCATTGCCGAACAACACGCCGTCACCTTCGCCGCCGGTCTGGCCGCAGGCGGGATGAAGCCGTTCTGCGCGCTTTATTCAACCTTCCTGCAACGCGGTTACGATCAAGTGGTGCACGATGTAGCGATTCAGCGCCTGCCGGTGCGCTTTGCGATTGATCGCGCGGGGCTGGTCGGCGCCGATGGCCCAACCCATGCGGGCGCCTTCGATGTGGCCTATCTGGCCAATCTGCCCGGCTTTACCGTCATGGCCGCCGCTGATGAGGCCGAGTTGAAGCACATGGTCGCCACCGCCGTGGCGCATGACGATGGGCCGATTGCCTTCCGCTATCCGCGCGGCGAAGGCGAAGGCGTTGAGATGCCCGCGCACGGCAAGGTTCTGGAACTGGGCAAGGGTCGCATGATCCAAGACGGGGGGCGCGTGGCGCTCTTGTCCTTTGGAACCCGGTTGGGCGAGGTGATGAAAGCCTCCGAAGGGCTACGCGCGCGCGGGATCACCCCAACCGTGGCCGATGCGCGGTTTGCCAAGCCGCTGGACGCCGGGTTGATCTTGGACCTCGCCGCCAATCACGAGGCGCTGATCACCATCGAAGAGGGCGCGATTGGCGGCTTTGGCAGCCATGTGGCGCAGCTTCTGGCCGACCATGGCGTGTTTGATCACGGGTTGAAATTCCGCTCCATGGTGCTGCCCGATATCTTCATTGATCAGGCCAGCCCCGCCGATATGTATGCTGTCGCAGGCCTGAACGCCGCCGATATCGAGGCCAAGGTGCTCGATACTCTGGGAATCGCTCGGTTGGGATCGCAACGCGCCTAACATGGGCCAAGCCCCAGCTTTAGCCGCTTGATCGGGACGCAAACCATCCCATCTGATAAGGTGCCCACATGAATTGCCTTGTCGGAGACCCGCTTTGCCCCGCCTTATCGCATTCCTGCTCGCTTTGATCATCCTGTCCACACCGGTTCAGGCACAGAGAATCGAGCCTGTTGTCGAGGGTTTGAATGCGCCCTGGTCCTTTGGCTTTCTGCCCGATGGCAGCGTCCTGATCACCGAACGCTCGGGGCGTCTACTGCGCTATGATGACGAGGGGCTGCACCCGATTGGTGGGCTTGGCCCAATCGCTGCGCAGGGGCAGGGCGGTCTGCTTGATCTTCTGGTGCCGCGCGATTTCGCCGACAGCCGCACATTGTTTTTCAGCCATGCCGTGCCACAAGCCGGCGGGCAGGCGGGCACCGCCGTGGCCCGCGCACAACTGTCTGCCGAAAGCCAAACCCTGACCGGCTGGCAGGTGATCTGGCAAATGCAGCCCGGCTCGTCAGGGGGGCGGCATTTCGGCTCGCGTCTGGTCGAATCCCCCGATGGTCACCTCTTTGTTACAACTGGCGACCGGGGCGATCGCCCCTCGGCACAGGACTTAAGCCGCGAAAATGGATCGGTGCTGCGGATCACCCGCGATGGCGCCGTGCCTGCCGACAATCCTTTTCTCGACACGCCCGGTGCCCGGCCTGAAATTTGGTCCTATGGTCACCGCAACCTGCAAGGTGCGACATTGGACCTGTCGGGGCGCCTTTGGGGCGTTGAACATGGTGCGCGCGGCGGCGACGAGGTGAACCGCATCACCGCCGGGGCCAATTACGGCTGGCCAGTGATTTCATACGGCACGCATTACTCGGGTGCGAAAATAGGCGAGGGCACATCGAAACCCGGCATGGAACAACCCGAATTTTACTGGGATCCCTCCATCGCGCCCTCAGGCATGATGATCTATTCCGGCGCGCTCTGGCCCGACTGGCGCGGTGATATCTTCGTGGGAAGCCTGAAGTTTGACTATATGTCCCGCCTCAGCGGTGAACCCCTGCGCGAGGTGGCACAGATTAGCACACCCAACACGCTGCGCGTGCGCGACATCCGCGAAGGCCCGGACGGGGCGATTTGGTTCCTGTCGGTCGGCCACGGGACGCTTTATCGCATGACGCCGCAGTAACCGCGCCCCACTACCTTCATTGTTCCCAAAATACTCCGGGGGAGTCGCGGCGTGCCGCGACGGGGGCAGCGCCCCCGAAATCCCAACAGCCCTCAAACCGACAGGCGGTTGGATTGGGTGCCGCGCTCGCGATAGGGGGTCGTGTTGTAATGCGCCCGGTAGCACTTGGAAAAATGCGAGGGCGAGGCAAATCCACAGGCCAGCGCGACATTGATGACCGTCATATCGGTCTGCATCAACAGGTTGCGCGCTTTTTGCAGGCGCAATTCCATATAATAACGCTTGGGACTGCGGTTCAGATAGCGCCGGAACAGCCGCTCAAGCTGCCGGGTGGACATGCCCACATCTTTCGCCAGAACCGACGGGCTGATCGGCTCTTCAATATTGGCTTCCATCATCTGGATCACTTGGCTCAGCTTCGGGTGCCGCACGCCAATCCGGGTGGGCACGCTCAGCCGTTGGGTGTCCTGATCGGTGCGGATCGACGAATAGATCAACTGATCGGCCACCGCATTGGCCAGTTTCTCTCCATGATCATCGGCGATCAGCTTCAAAAACAGATCAATCGAAGACGTGCCGCCCGCCGTGCTCATTCGGCTGCCGTCGATCACAAAGACAGATTTTGTCAGTTCCACCTCATCGAATTCTTCAAGAAAACTGTCGTGATTTTCCCAATGCGTGGTGGCGCGCTTGCCGTCCAGCAGACCGGCGCGGGCCAGCGTGTAGGCCGCCGTGCACAGGCCCGCCACTTTCAACCCGCGGCGGGTTTCACGCCGGATCCAGTTCAGCAAACGCTTGGTGGTCGCGCGTTGCACATCCGCACCGCCGCATAACACGATCGTGTCATCGCGGCTCAATTCCTCCAACCCCATTTCAAGTTCAAACACGGCGCCCGCCGAACAGGCAATCCGGCCATCTTCCGTGTCCCCGGCCAGCTTCCAGGTGTAAAGCTCTTGATCGGACATGCGGTTGGCGATGCGCAAGCTGTCAATCGCGGCCGCGAAACTCAGCAGTGTGAAGTTCTCAAGCAAGACAAAGATAAACCGGCGCGGGGCGGATGGGGCGTCAATCGAAATGGTCGGTGTCGTGGGCTTCATGGTCGTTCGGCTTTCATTACGCGCATGGCGCGTGGTGCGACGTTACGCGCGATTCTATTTTTTGACAAAAGTCAGACCGGCGCTTTTGCGTCAAGAGCCGCAAATCATATATGGTATCCCAACACACGGTTTTGTATAGCAATGGTTCCGAAGCCTCATATCCCGGAGACAGATCAATGACGACGACATGGCAGAAATCCGACTGGCGCGCCAAACCGCGGGTCCAGATGCCGGACTACACCGATCCCGCCGCCTTGGCCGAGGTCGAGGCCCGTTTGTCGCAATATCCCCCGCTTGTCTTTGCCGGTGAGGCGCGCAGGCTCAAGCGTGAGCTTGGCGCGGCGTCGCGCGGTGAGGCTTTTTTGCTGCAAGGCGGCGATTGCGCTGAAAGTTTCGATCAGTTTTCCGCGGACGCGATCCGCGACACCTTCAAGGTGATGCTGCAAATGGCCATGGTGCTGACCTATGGCGCCAAGGTGCCCGTGGTGAAGGTGGGCCGCATGGCGGGCCAGTTCGCCAAACCGCGCAGCGCGCCCACGGAAACCGTCGATGGTGTGGAACTGCCCAGCTACCGCGGTGATATCATCAACGAACTGGCCTTCACCCCCGAGGCGCGTATTCCCGATCCCTCCAAGATGCTGCAAGCCTACACGCAGGCCGCCGCCACGCTGAACTTGTTGCGTGCGTTCTCGACCGGCGGCTTTGCCGATATCAACCGGGTGCATTCATGGACGCTTGGCTTTACCGATGATGAAAAGGCCGCCAAATACCGTGAAATGGCCAGCCGGATTCAGGATACGCTTGATTTCATGGCCGCTGCGGGCATGACAGCCGAAACCCAACACGAATTGGGAAGCGTCGATTTCTACACCAGCCACGAAGCGCTGCTTTTGGAATACGAAGAGGCGCTGACGCGGCTTGATTCGACCTCTGGCAAATGGCTTGCGGGCTCGGGCCATATGATCTGGATCGGCGATCGCACGCGCCAGCCCGATGGCGCGCATGTCGAATTTGCCCGTGGCGTTATGAACCCCATTGGCCTGAAATGCGGCCCGTCAATGGAACCCGACGACCTCAAGCGTCTGATGGCCACGCTCAACCCCGAAAACGAGGCCGGGCGCCTGACGCTGATCGCGCGCTTTGGCGCGGGCAAGGTGGGCGATCACCTGCCGCGTCTGATCCGCACCGTCGAATCCGAGGGCGCGAATGTGGTCTGGGTCTGTGATCCGATGCATGGCAACACCATCAAATCGGCCACTGGCTACAAAACGCGGCCGTTTGAATCGGTGCTGCGGGAAGTGCAGGACTTCTTTGCCATCCACCGCGCCGAAGGCACAATCCCCGGCGGTGTGCATTTCGAGATGACCGGCCAGGATGTCACCGAATGCACTGGCGGGATGCGCGCGCTGAGCGATGAAAATCTGTCTGACCGCTATCACACCGCCTGCGATCCGCGCCTCAATGCCAGCCAATCGCTGGAACTGGCCTTTTTGGTCGCAGAAGAGCTGTCGAACCTGCGCAACAGCCGTCAGGCCGCCCAAGCGGTCTGATCCAGCGGGTCTGGCCACGACACAAACAAAAAGGGGCCAAGCGGCCCCTTTTTTTTATAATGTTGAACGCTGTCAGTCAGATTTCACCAGCCGCAAATACGATCTTTCGCTGCGCGACGGTGTCTCTGCGTTGCGCTCTGGTGCTTGTGTTTGGGGCGCATTGGGCCGTGTCGACGCTGTGAAACCCGCCGCTGACAGCCCGTGCGACGGCATGTCGATCACGCTGACCGTGCTGCGGGTGATGGCGAATCGGCACGGGGTGCGTCCCATGGGTCCATCCGTCACCAAACAGCCCAAAGCGCGCGAGATATCCCCCAAATCGCTGCGCAACGGCATCAAAACCATGCGCCCCGTCAAAGGCGCTATGCCGGGTCGGGATTCGGCGGCCAGTTCCAGCTCGAGGGTTGCGGGCGCGTCGAACAGATCGACCAACAGATCGGCCAGCCGGTCACGATGGGCGGGCAAGAGGAAACTGCTCAACGGCATGCCGCGCACCTCCATGCCCATCAGATCGGTCAGGTGATTGCCGGCGATCCGCAAGCGCGCCAAACCGGGCGCGATCCGTTCGGCCACAAAAGCCTCGGCCAAAAGCGGCTCGATCCCGCGCGGATCAATGTCCGAGCGGCGCGGCACATCGCCATCCTTGCGCAGCGCGCTCCAATACCGGCGGAACGCCGCGATATCGCGGGGGCGCAAGACGCGCGCCTGCGGGGCCCAACCGTTCATATTGTTAAAATCCTTGATCATCCGCTCACCTGATACTCGTGTTCACATCAACTGTGTCTTTGCCCGGAGCGGCGCCGCTCGCGCCACATCCTCGACACAATTTGCCACAATTCAGTCGGGTTTTGTCTAAAATTCCGCACAAATGGTTAACTCTGGGCAGTGCGACCGAGCGGAACCGCAACACTTGTCACCACAAGGCCGGTTGGCTAGGACAAGACGGGCAACCGACCGGCGCTACCAAAAGGGGATACCGCGTGCTTCATTCTATGACGGCCTTCGCCTCGGCCACGGGAACCTGTCAGGGTTATGGCTGGACATGGGATTTACGCAGTGTGAACGGCAAGGGTCTGGACCTGCGGCTGCGCGTGCCGGATTGGATCGACGGGCTTGAGGCCGCGATCCGCGCGCGGCTTGGCAAGGCGATGACGCGCGGCAATGTCAACCTGACGCTCCGGGTTCAAAGCGAGGACAGGGCCGGACAATTGACCCTGAACACGGCCCAGCTTGAAGATATCCTGACCGCCATGGCGCAGGTCGAGGCCCGCGCGATGGACACGGGCGTGACGCTGGCTCCGGCCACTGCCGCAGACCTGTTGGCCATGCGCGGCGTGTTGGACACGGCAAGCGGCGGGCAAGACACCACCGCCTTGCGCGACGCGCTGCTGAACGATCTTGAGACCCTGCTGGCCAGCTTTCTGGAGATGCGCAAAGGTGAAGGCGCGGCGTTGTTCACGGTGCTGTCAGATCAGCTGGGCCAGATCGCAACCCTGACGGATCAAGCGGCGCAGGCGGCGCTTGCAAGGCAGGCCCAGATGGCTGACACGATGCGCAGCCAACTGGCCCGCGTGACCGAAAATAGCGATGCGGTGTCGCCCGACCGGATCGCCCAAGAACTGGCCGTGATCGCGGTGAAATCCGACGTAACCGAAGAGATTGACCGTCTGCGCGCCCATGTCATCGCCGCGCGCGAATTGCTGGCGCAGGGCGGGCCGGTAGGGCGCAAACTGGATTTCCTGACACAAGAGTTCAACCGCGAGGCCAACACCCTGTGTTCCAAGGCCCAAAACACGGCGCTGAGCGGCATCGGGTTGGAGTTGAAAGCCGTGATAGATCAGATGCGCGAACAGGTGCAAAACGTCGAATAAGTGGCAACCGTCGCACGGGCGGGGGGCCAGCCCCCCGCACCCCCCGGAGTATTTCGGGAACAATGAAAACAAGGGACAGACATATGACAGACCGCCGTGGCCTATTGATCATTCTCAGCTCGCCGTCTGGGGCGGGCAAGTCCACGCTGACGCGGCGGTTGCGCGATTGGGATCCGACGCTTGGATTTTCGGTGTCGGCCACCACCCGGACCCCGCGCGAGGGTGAGGTGGACGGCACCGACTATCACTTCATGAGCCAGTCCGAATTTCAGGGGCAGGTCGCGAATGGCGACATGTTGGAACATGCCCATGTGTTCGGCAATTTCTACGGCTCGCCGCGCGGCCCGGTGCAGCATGCCATCGATAGCGGGCGTGACGTTTTGTTCGATATCGACTGGCAGGGCGCGCAGCAAATTCAGAATTCGGGCCTAGGGCCCCACACATTGTCGATTTTCATTCTGCCGCCGTCGATCCGCGAATTGCACCGTCGTTTGGTGACACGCGGGCAGGACAGCGACGAGGTGATCGCCAAGCGCATGCGCAAAAGTTGGGACGAGATCAGCCATTGGGCCGAATATGACTATGTCCTGATCAACGACGATCTGGACGCCACGTTTGAGCGGTTGAAAATCGTGGTGCAGGCGGCGCGGCTGAAGCGCATCCAGCAGCCGGGCTTGAATGCCCATGTCAAACAGCTTCATCAGGAATTCGAGGACACGCTATGACGCTTTATTCGCTTGACGGCCATGCGCCGCAGATCGCCGACGACACTTGGATCGCGCCGGATGCCAATCTGATCGGGCGCATTGTGGTAGAGCCGGCGGCGTCGGTCTGGTTTGGCTGCACCTTGCGCGGCGACAACGAAGAGATCGTGATCGGTCAGGGCAGTAACGTGCAGGAAAACTGCATCATGCATACCGATATGGGCTTTCCGTTGATCATTGGCGCAGGCTGCACCATCGGTCACAAGGCGATGCTGCATGGCTGCACCATCGGGGAAAATTCCCTGATCGGAATGGGGGCCACGGTGCTGAACGGGGCGGTGATCGGGCGCAATTGCCTGATCGGGGCTGGGGCGCTGATCACCGAAGGCAAGGAAATTCCCGATGGCAGCCTTGTCATGGGCGCGCCGGGCAAGGTGGTGCGACACCTGGACGATACGGCGATTGATGGCTTGCGCGCCTCGGCGCTGCATTACCAGCACAACATGCGCCGCTTTCGTGACGGGTTGACCCGTATCCAAGGGGCATGACCGAAGGCAATATCTCGACCCTGTTACAGGCGATCCCGCTGCCAGCGGTTTTTATTGGCCGGGGTGAGCGCATTCTGGGGGCCAATACTCAGGCGCTGACGCTTTTGGGTCAAAAGATTATCGGGCGGCATTTCATCACTGCGTTGCGCCAGCCCACCGTGCTGGACGCGATCGAAGGCACATTGCGCGACGCCAAGCCGCGTGAAACCCGGTATCTGGGCAGCGACGGGGCGCAAGATACCAGTTTCGTGGTCAGCGTCAGCAAAGTGGAAACCGATTTGGGCCAAGGTGCGCTGGTCTGTTTTGAGGACGTGACCCATCTGGAACAAGCCGGCCAGATGCGGCGCGATTTTGTGGCCAATGTCAGCCACGAACTGCGCACGCCGCTGACCGCGCTGATGGGATTTATCGAAACGCTGCAAGGCCCCGCCAAGGGTGATCCGGCCGCGACCGAACGGTTTTTGACGATCATGATGGCCGAGGCACAGCGGATGGAACGGCTGGTGCGGGATCTGTTGTCGCTCAGCCGGGTCGAGGCGGAAGAACGCGTTCGCCCGACGCAAAAGGTTGATCTCCGTCAGGTGATCGAGAGCGCACTGCATGGCCTGCGCCCGTTGGCTGACAACGCCGAGGTGTGTTTGATAACTGATCTGCCTGACAGTCCCGTAATGGTTCCCGGCGACCGTGACCAGTTGATTCAGGTTGTTACGAACCTGACCGAAAACGCCATCAAATATGGCGGGCAGGGGGGGCGTGTTGATCTGAGCGTGTCGACCACCGACCGCGCCCCGCAGTTACGTGGTCCGGGGGCCATCCTGTCGGTGCGCGACAGTGGGCCGGGCATCGATGCGCTGCATATCCCGCGCCTGACAGAACGATTTTATCGTATCGACACGCATCGTTCGCGCGAGCAGGGAGGCACCGGGCTGGGGCTGGCCATTGTCAAACATATCGTCAACCGCCACCGCGGCCGCCTGCGTGTCGAATCGCAGCCCGGCGAGGGGGCGGAGTTTCGGGTGATTTTGCCACGCTAACGCGTCGGACCGCTCGAATTTGGTGATCAATCCACGCTTTGGCCAAAAGAATTAACCGGTTCAGGGCTTATTTTCATTGCGACCGCCGCGCCGTCATAAAAGCGTTACATAACTTTAACAAAAGCGTCGTTAGCCACCGATAGCACGGCGGCAAGAGGTGCCGCCTGGGGCCTCGGATTCGGACAAATCTAATCAGGAGTTATCCATGTCCTCTATCAAATTGACCGTCTCGACGCTGGCTATCGCCGCTGTGTCGGCCACTGCCGTTGCCGCGCGTGACAACGTTCAGGTCGCTGGTTCGTCCACCGTGCTGCCTTATGCTTCGATCGTGGCCGAACTTTTTGGTGACAACACCGACTACCCGACACCGGTTGTGGAATCAGGCGGCTCGTCGGCTGGCCTCAAGCGGTTCTGCGAAGGTGTTGGCGAAAACACCATCGACGTGGCCA
>Ga0102928_1002512_pt1 | contig 10956 bp, 10 predicted proteins | sample SalPonR1_B_D1_MG_FD_78504 | JGI IMG/M metagenome (GOLD analysis project Ga0102928, IMG submission 78504) | Salt pond soil microbial communities from South San Francisco under conditions of wetland restoration - Salt Pond MetaG R1_B_D1_MG | ecosystem: Environmental > Aquatic > Marine > Intertidal...
GAAGGTCCCGCTGATAAAACGGACTGCTCCCGGACCTATGCCTGATCTCTCTGTCTCTTCAGATTCAGCTTTATGGATATCCTCTCTAAGGCTTAACCCAAGATAAGAGTTTGAGTTCATTTTTATAAATTCTCTGTCACCATAGCCTTTGACAATGTAACGGGGCCCTTTTTCGCCTTCTGGTTTTTTAACTTCAAGGATTATAGATTCTTTACCTTTGTTTCTCCCCTCATCCTTAAGTTTTTGAAGATCGTCCTTCAGTCTGAGTTCAAGTTTTTTCAGCATCAGTAAACTCCTTTCTATCCCTTACTTATACCGGGTTTGTCAGATAGTTTTTCAAGCATGTCCTCTGTCATTGTCTCCAGATCATATTTCGGATCCCATCCCCACTCTTCTCTCGCAGCAGAATCATCCAGAGAATCAGGCCACGAATCAGCTATGGCCTGTCGGTCTGGATCCACTTCATAGTTCATCTCAAAATCAGGGATCCTTTTTTTAATGGCTTCTGCAAGCTCTTCCGGTGCGAAACTCATTGATGTAATATTGAAACAGTTCCTGTGAACCAGACCGGAAGGATCTGCTTCCATAAGCTGGATCACACTGTCGAGAGCATCCGGCATGTACATCATATCCATGTATGTCCCGGCAGCAATGAAACTTGTATAGCTTTTCCTTTCCAGGGCTTCATAGAATATGTCTACTGCATAATCAGTGGTACCCCCGCCAGGAGGTGTTTCATAGGATATCAGACCTGGATATCTCACTCCCCTGGTATCAACACCGTACTTTTTGTGATAGTAATCACAGAGTAATTCGCTTGCAACCTTTGTGATCCCGTATATTGTTGACGGTCTCTGAATTGTATCCTGGGGAGTTTTTTTCTTTGGTGTCTGAGGCCCAAAGGCCGCTATTGAACTGGGGAAAAATACAGCACAATTATTTTCTCTCGCCACCTCAAGAGCGTTGTAAAGGCCATTCATGTTAACGTCCCAGGCCAGCTGGGAGTTTTTCTCAGCCTTAGCGGAAAGAATCCCTGCAAGATGGATAATGGTATCTGCTTTGTGTCTTTTTACAAGATCTGCCATTTTTTCTCTGTCTCTTACATCCATCAGCTCAAAAGGACCCTCGCCAAACTGCTCTGCCCCTTTGTCCCTTATACTGGAAGCAAGAACGTTTGAAGAACCATATTCTTTTCTCAGCTTTCGGACCAGCTCTACTCCGATCTGGCCAAAGGCTCCATCAACTATAATGCGCTTCATTTAAAAATATACCCCCTTCGTATAAATAACTCTTTATGAATCAATTCAGATCATTTCTCAATAAATGTTCGAAATAATCTGGATATATGTGACTATTATAACAAACCACAGCTAATGGATGAACCTCCAATATTTTTCTTTCAGATTCCCTGATAAAGATAAATAGCCATATTTTTACGCAATCTCCTGTTCATATTAAATTAACAACTGATTCCTGACATTTTTAAAAATAATTTCCAGTCAGTACTGATACAACGGTTTATACAGCTGTACAAATAGCTTACAATAATGGTAACATAGTTAATGTTAATCATATTAACGAAAGGAGGAACAGTTACAATGAAATTCAATGATGTAATACAGGCAGGAGACTGGAAGGGAGAAAAACATGTCCCCGTTATCGAGGCTCCTGACAGTGTCGACAAGGAAGAATCCGTCAGTATTGAGGTCAGTGTAGGCAAGGAAATTCCCCACCCCAATACTACAGAACACCATATACGCTGGATAGCTCTCTACTTCAAACCGGACAGCGGGAAATTCGCCTACGAGGTAGCAAGGCTTGAGTTCAATTCCCACGGTGAAGCAGTTGCCGGCGCGAACGAGGGCCCCCTTTACACAGAACCCAAGGGGACAGTTACCATGAAGGCGAAAGAATCAGGGACCTTGATGGCTATGTCCTACTGTAATATTCACGGACTCTGGGAAAACTCCAGGCAACTCAAGGTTAAATAGGATCCTGGTATTTTCTTTACGCTACAGTAACAGGAGAGCGATGAAATATTCGCTCTCCTGTTGCTTTGCTATATGGAACTTTCTAAGTTACATCAATATCAAGTACAATATTTTATAAGAGGAATTCCCTGATGCTGCGTCCATTTTCCTTTAGCCATTCGAAAACGATCTTTGCTTCACTTGGAAGATGGAGATCCTTTACTCCCAGATCAAGATATTTGTGAATGTCCTCTTTTTTGTAGTTGATAGATCCGATCTCTAGACGGGGGCGAATTCCTTTTTCCACACAGGCCTTTATTACCCTCTGTTCTGCTTCCTTAACCTCTGGATGTTTTCTCTGACCCGGGTAACCGAGGCTCAGGGAATAATCACCAGGCCCGAACTGGACCATATCTATACCAGGGACACTGAGGATCGCTTCGAGATTTTCAACAGCTTCTTTTTTCTCAATCATGATAGCAACGACAGAATCTTCCAGAGCATTGACATAGTTCTCTGACCCGGCCTCTATGTAATATCCCACACTCCGCCGATTTGCTGCTCCGTTCAGTCCCCCTGTGCGAGGCGTTTCTGCCCTTACCAGGCTAACGCAGTCTCTCACTTCTTCAGCAGTTCTTACATCAGTAAAGAGAACGTTCTGTATGCCCGAACCAAGAGCTCTCTGGGCAATGAAGTCCCTGTGAAACTGGTCAATTTTTATCATGGATGACATGTCGGTCAGTTCTGTTGCCCTTGCAAAATTTTCAAGATCATAAAGATCCCAGGGAGTATACTCTCCGAGAAATTCTACATAGTCAAACAACCCTGTATTTCCGACCAGCTCCACCATACCCGGCCATACACTCAGCAAACGGGTACCAAGAGTCGGTTTCTGATCTCTGATCTTTTCTCTCAGTCTGTTTTTTCTCATTTCATCCCACTCCTTTGATAAATATTGTAAAAGAGATAGATTTTTTATTCTTCCACTTCGGGAATAATATCACTGCCATGAGGAATAAAGATAAAATCTGCATCCGGCCCCATGAGTTTCAAGCTTTCCTCAATCGCCTGGCCAACGTCTTTCATGGGCATAAAGAACATTTCCTTCAGTTCCTCAGCCGGAATTCCTTCTGTCACAACCATAACTTTGAAGTTATCAAGAGCCCTGGCATAATAGAGAGCTTTGCTTGATGACTCAGGAGTAAATCCTTCCTTTTTAAATCGTTCTATAACATCACTGGGTTCCCTGGCGTTTTTCAACCATCCTCCGAACTTTCCTATTCCGTCGGGTGCCTGGGTCACAAGAATAATGACCCCACTTTTTTTGCAGCACATTTCTGCAGGTACTACAGCCTTCTGAGACTGATGCAGGTCGAAATCCCTTGGAAATCCACCGGGACTTGTGATTACGACATCAGCTTTCCTTGGTGTTTTAGCACGGTGCACCTTGTTGCAAAGGTCAACCCCAGCCCTGTGAGTCTGGTCCAATTCTCCTGCGAATATCCCTGCCACTTTTTCCTGAATGTTATTCACTACATTTACGATAAAATCAACTTTGGCCATCTTAGCCGCAGCAAGTGATTCCTCATGCATTGGATTACCATCGATCCAGCCCATTGAAGGTTCAAAAGGCCTGATCGGGAAGGAATGATGTGGACGTATTGTGTCAATACCTGCAATTCCAGGAAGTACGCTTTTTCGCCCTCCTCCAAAACCTGCCGAATGATGAGGAGAAACAATTCCTGTCAGTATTTTCAGTGAAGCATTTACAAAGATCCGATTAATATATACAGGAATGCCTCTTCCTGTTGTCCCGAGATACTCAAGGCTTTCCCTGTCCATGTCATCATGGTTATAGATCTTGATCCTTCTGACAATATCCTCCCCAACCATGCCTTCAAGTTCCTCTTTTGTATTACCTCTGTGATTTCCTGTAGCAACCAGCAGTTTGATGTTTTCATCACTGATCCCTGATTCATTCAAAACTTTTACTATACCAGGGACTAAGATCTCGGAATGACATGGCCGGGTAATATCATTTATCACTATTACTGCATCTTCCTTATTTTTTGCAAGATACCTCAGAGGAGGTGTTCCAATAGGATCTTCGAGCTTCTCTCTCAAAACCTCTTCAGGATTATCCAACTCCTCTACATAGGGAGGTTCCAGTGACGTAACCAGATTTGGAACATCTGCTTCAATATAAGACCTTCCGTATGGAATTGATATTTTCATTGGATTCAGTCCTTTTTTAAAGAATTTGCTACTCAGGAAAATCTTTATTTTGGACAAAGTTAATAATTCAGAATTTTATTGATCACTAATAGCGTCACAGATGGCCTCGCCCATTTCCTCAGTGGAGGAATCCCCGCCAAGGTCCGGAGTAACCCTCTCTTTGGCAGAAAGTACATTTTTAACAGCTTTTGCAATGTCAAGAGAAGCCTTTACAGCCTCGGTATCGTTTTTCATGTTTCCAAGCCATGAAAGCAGCATTTGCGCCGACATTACAAGAGCATAGGGATTTGCAATATGTTTGCCTGCAATATCCGGAGCTGAGCCATGAGTAGCCTGGGCCATAGCATATTTAGGCCCCACACAAAGACCTGGAGCCATACCGAGACCTCCTACAAGTCCCGCAGCTTCGTCTGATAGGATATCCCCGAACATGTTTGTAGTGACCACAACATCAAAATTCTGGGGCCTCATAAGCAAATGCATTGCAAAGGTATCTACTACAGCTGTTTCGAATTCTATGTCAGGATATTCTTCACTAACCTGCCTGCATGTATCGACGAAAAGACCGCATGTGAGCTTGAAAACTGTGTTCTTGTGTATTGCAGTGACCTTCTTTTTCCCATCCCTCTGCCTGGCAAGTTCAAAAGCTGACCTGGCAACCATTCTGGAGTTTCTTTCAGTTATGACCCTGACTGAAAGAGCCATGTCGGGAGTGGGCATAAACTCACCTTTTCCCATGTACATGTTCCTGTCCGGCTGAAATCCTTCATTGTTCTCGCGTACTATGACAAGATCTACTTGATTATGTAAGCTCGGGATATTCTCATAGGACCTGGTGGGTCTTATGTTGCTTACGAGGTCAAAATCCCTTCTAAGAATGGGATGGGGATTAATTGCCTTTGGATCATCTTTGGGATAGGCCATATGTCCGATTGGACCAAGTATCCAGCCATCAAGATCAAATAATGTATCGTATGTTTTTTGTGGAAGTGTTTCTCCACTTTCCTCGTAAGAAGGAGAACCAACCGGAAGTTCGATCCAGTCTATTCTGACACCATTACATTTATTTATTGCCGCCTTGACCACATCTACTGCTACGGGTACAACTTCAAGTCCTATATCATCACCCTGAAGAACACCAATTTTATAATCAGCCATATCTACTCTCTCCTCCTGATTTTTGAAAAATTTTTACCTGCTTCATTACTTAATTGCAGCTTTACGGTAAAGATAAAGGGACGCCCCCTTAAAACTGACGTCCCTGTCTTCTGTCGTTTTTTTGAGTTCCAGGGATCATTTTGAAAAAACCTCAGGTTACTTAACAAAAAACTGATCGGCCTGAAACGGAAATACCATTTAAAACCCGTTTAACTTCTAAGCTGAGCTCTTTTTCCCTTTGAAGTAATTGGCATAAATAGAGTATGCGACGCTTAAAACAGCAATAATTATCAAAACAAGCGAAATAGGGTTCTCTAAAAAGATCATCCAGTCTCCTCCGGAAACAGTCAGAGACCTGCGGAAATTGCTTTCAACCAGGTAACCTAAAACAAAACCAAGGGCCGTTGCTGTAACAGGATAGTCGTAAATTTTGAGTATTAATCCCAAAACTCCGAATATCAAAACTGCAAAAATATCAAAAACGCTGTTGTTGACCGAAAAAGCACCGATAAACACAATAGCCAGGATACAGGCGTTCATTATAGACGAATGAACATTTACTATTCTTATAAGTATCTTGATGAAAAACAACGCTACAAATATCATTATGATGTTTGCAACAAATAGGGAAACAAAGATCGAATAAGGGACTTCAGGGTTGGTAACAAATAACATAGGACCTGGCCTTAAACCATGAATTATAAGTACTCCAAGCATAATAGCCGTAGAATTTGAACCTGGTATTCCCAGCGAAAGAAGAGGTACCATTGCTCCACCGGTAACACCGTTATTGGTTGCTTCAGGAGCAGCTACACCATCTAATGCTCCGTTTCCAAAATCCTCAGGGTGCTTTGACCACCTCTTCGCTTCATTGTAACCTATCCAGCATGCAATGGATGCACCTGCACCAGGCATAGCTCCAACAAAGATTCCGATTATGGAACCCATTACAATTATTGGCAGGCAGATCCTATAATCACTGAATGACGGGTATTTGGAACTCACCCCAAGATCAACTGGCACACGTTCTATCCTTTTATAGATAATGTAAAGAACCTGGCTAAGCGCAAAAATACCCATATAGAAAGGTATAAGCTCAAAACCTTCTATCAGCTGTTCCGAACCAAAGCCAAACCTCACCATACCAGCAAAGGGATCAAGTCCTATTGTCGCTATGAGAAGCCCAATAGCAGCTGCTATCAATCCCTTGAATACATCTGCAGAAAGGGATGCAACAAGGGTTAGACCCACCAGAGCAAGTGCAAAATATTCTGGGGGACCGAAAGCGAGAGCTACTTTAGCAAGAGGAATTGCCAGTATCATGAGGACAACACTGGCAATAAGACCACCAGTAACACTTGCATATAAAGACATTCCAAGAGCCAGGCCTGTTTTTCCTTTCAGGTGAAGTGGATATCCATCCATAACGGTAGCTGCTGAAGAAGGAGTTCCAGGAGTACCGATAAGGATCGATGGTATAGAACCTCCATACTGTCCTCCACAGTAGATACCTGCATACAAAAGTATAGCCGAAGTTGGATCCATTCCCCACGTGAACGGCAATAATATGGCCATGGTCATCGAAGAGTTAATACCCGGAATAGCTCCTCCAATAGTACCTGCAATAACACCTGCTATAATTGCAAGCAACCCATTGGCTGTAAAAACTACACTTGCACCAAGAGCAATGTTCTGCATTAAATCCATAAAGGCTTCAACCTCTCCACTTTAAATATAAATCATACCTGATTGCCAAATAGATATTCCAGGACTCCTGCTGGCAGAAGGATATTCAGGAACTTCAAAAAAACTATATAAAGGAAAAGCGAGAAACTAACACTTATCATCAGGTTTTTCCCCAATCCTACATCTCCCTGGATCAACATAAGTGATGAAATAAGCATTATCGTACTAATCAGGTATCCAGCCCACTGCATGATAAAAATATAGGCGCCAGAAACGGCGATTACGAGAACTACTTTAAATATACTGACAAAATCGATGCCTTCTCCTTTCCCCTCTTTCAGATCTACATCCACTGCTTTGGGCTTGAGAACTGCCAGCAACATCATTAGTAGATTACCGCCTGCGCATACTATTATTACTACAGACATTATCTGGGGGAAAACGTGGGGTCCTACCGGATCAAGTGTCTTTGCATCAGCATATGGAATAGAGACCCAATAGAAAACCACTGCGATGACAATCCATACTATATTCAGACTTATTCTTCCTAAAATTTTACCTGTCATAATTACCATCCTGTTTGTCGCTCAAGATTACCTCCTCCATAAGGTCTTATCTTCCAGAAGGAGGCAACCTTGAGCATGGATTTAATCAATCATAATTGTAAAATTTCTGTTTCTTATCCATATTTCACGAACTATGTAGCCTTTTGGCCGTTAATCCATTTTTTCTCCCATTTCAACGAAGAAGTTCCACTGCTCGTTCATTGCTTTCTGGAACTGAAGTCCTGTCTTGAAGCGAGGTACAAGATTGTTTTCTTCATAGTATTTCTGGAATCCGGGATCATCATAGATCTTTTCAAGATTGTCTACCCATACCTCTACAACTTTATCAGGAGTAGCCTTGGGAGCAACTATACCCCTGATCTTTTCAAAGGTGAAATCAACTCCTGATTCCTTGAGGGTTGGGACATCCGGAAGTGTATCCATTCTTTCTTCATTGAGAAGTGCTACAAGTTTGACGTTTCCGGCCTCTACCTGGCTGGCTATTTCAGCATATTCACCAACGGCAGCATCGATACGTCCTGCGACTATCTCGACCATAACATCTGATCCACCCTCGAAGGGTATTACGTTAATGTCCATACCAGCAATCTGGGCGACTCTCTGAATACACATTGTCTCAGCGCTTCCAGGATTACCGCCTCCCCATTTCTGCTTACCAGGGTTAGCCTTGGCATGCTCGATAACATCCTCGAATGTATTCAGGTCACTATCGGCCGGTACATAAATGACTGAAGGATCAAAGAATACCTGTGCAACAGGTTTGAAATAGGTATAGTCAACGTTCATGTCAGTCTGAAGTGGTCCGGCAAGAAGAGAAGAGGATATTCCGAGAAGGGTATAACCGTCGGGTTTGGCATCTCTCACATATGTCCAGGCGTTTGAACCGCCTCCACCTGTCCTGTTTTCGACGACAACAGGCTGTCCGATGTGAGGCTCTATTGCCTTGCCCATGTTCCTAAGGAATATGTCTCCACCTGAACCAGCCTGTGAATGATAGACAAATGTTACAGCCTTTGTCGGATAGTCCGCGGCAAACGCCATTCCAGCACTCATTACTACTGTTACTGCTACTGCAAGCATTATCAATAGATTTTTTCTCATTTTCCTGAATACCTCCCCAAATTATTTTAATGTTAAATAAGGTTCACACTCTTTACTCTTGTCTAAAGTTTTACCCCCCCTTCCTGTTAGAATAATTTTCACTCCTGAAACTTAAAAATAATGTGCCACGTCTGTAAAATATTAGAACGTGGCACATTTAAAATTATTTTTTCATTCCCTCTTCGAGGATCTCTTGAGCTCTTACCTGGTTGAAAATTCCGCACGGACAAAGTACTGCCATTTCTTTTGCGGCTTTTTCTGCATCCTTTTTGCCTTCTCTGACAAGGTTCATGTTCTTTTCTACAATGCCCGAGGAGATCATATGATGTCCGCACATAGTAGTTATAGCCAGTACGTCATCCTCAGGAAGTAGTTCCTTTTTACCCCAGATACCGAGGGAATAGTTCATCGTGTGAGGTCTAAGACCTGCCTCTTTACATGCATCAATGATCTCGTCCAGAAGACCTGCGATAATAACTGACTGTCCGAGTTCCCTTTCCTTTATGTCCTTGAGGAAGTTAACGACCTGATCTTTACTTGTAAAAACTCCCCTGAGCCTGGACCTGTCGGTAAGATTCTTCCTGATCTTTTCAACGCCATGCTCAAGCTTACAACCAGTCCTTACGTCACCCCAGTTTTCAGAACCATATTTCTCTACAACTTCTATGAACTGAAGTCCCTTGTCAACCGAGTTAACATCGTTTACACCCTTTGCCTGGTACATGAACCAGACAAAATCATTTTTCTGTGATTCCACTGTTCCAAATCTATGAAGTGAATGTGTCATTACACCTGATCCTCCTTACTCATCAATTAATGGACGGCCAAGGCCAACGTTAAGTTTGCCCCTGACGGGTTTCTCAATACCAAGTTCTTCAATGGTATCGACAAGTGGGGAATGGCCGTTCTCATCAACTCTGGCAACTATACCGAGGCTGAATACCGTGTCGATCTCCTTCTCCACTTTCTGAAGAGCCTTCAGTACATCTCGGATCTGATCGGGAGTACATTTACCCTCTACGATTATTGAAAGAAGATGCAGATCAAGTACGTCATCCTGTATCTTACCGGTATTAAGGTCGGTCATAAGCTGAGCAAGAGGAGTTGTTTCAGGACCCTCAAGCACCATTCCTGCAGAAGTAACTGCCATGGCAACTTTTTCTGCATCTCTAAGTCTGACGCCAATACCAGGCCTGCCCATGTCGATACAGATACCATATTCACCTTTTTTGAATCTACCTGTAACGTCATTTGTCTTCATCTCTTCTGTTCCCCTGCCGGGAACGCTGCTACCCTTGAGACTCGTGGTAGGATCTGAAAGAACGTGCTGGAAAGTACTCTCGAAGGTCTCGTAACTCTCATCTTCGATGGCATCAACAGGACACACTTTTCCTCTTATGCAAACATTGCACTTGGTGCAGATATCCTGGTCAACATATACTTTTTTCTCATTCTCTACTTTTTTGAATGCACTGACCGGGCAATAAGGTATACAGGTCTCGCAACCTATACACTTATCTTTGTTGATTACCGCCATTTAATTATCCTCCTTAAAATCTGCATTTTTTGTTACTTCTGGAAGCAAATATCCTCTTCAACAGGATTTCCAGTTTTGAACTTGTGAATTTATTTTTGATGATATAATGTTCACAAAGTGGTAACTGGTCCAACCTCTTTTGTTATGAGAAAATTCTATCAGATAAAAATAAAAAGGTAAAGGAGAGAGTTATATGCCTGTAAAACAAATCAAAAAGGTCATAGTTCACGACGCCATAATTGAGAACATCCTGAAATACATCAGGGAACAGAAATTGCAACCCGGAGACAGGATCCTCTCCGAACGGAAGCTCTCCTCACTGATGCAGGTCAGCAGAAGTTCTGTCAGGGAAGCCCTGAAGGCACTGGAATTCAACGGTCTTCTGGAAATACGGCATGGCGGAGGTGCCTTCATAAAGTCCCTGGATAACATTCACCTTACGAGCTACCAAAAGGGAGAAAGAGACTATTTCGTTGCACTGAGAAAACTCATAGACGCGAGAAGGATGATCGAGGAAAGGGTCGTTCAGGACGTTACTCCAGTAATAACGGAGGACCAGATAAGGGAACTCTACGGTATGGAGGAATACCAGCTTGGACTTGCCGAGAGGGACGAGATCGAGGAAGGCTCGAAGTACGAGCTTCCCAACATGAACTTTGAGCTTGCCATAACTGCCATGCTGAACAACCCCTATATATACGAC
>Ga0102928_1002513_pt1 | contig 10950 bp, 7 predicted proteins | sample SalPonR1_B_D1_MG_FD_78504 | JGI IMG/M metagenome (GOLD analysis project Ga0102928, IMG submission 78504) | Salt pond soil microbial communities from South San Francisco under conditions of wetland restoration - Salt Pond MetaG R1_B_D1_MG | ecosystem: Environmental > Aquatic > Marine > Intertidal...
CGTCGCGGCCTTCGACTTGGAAGCGGTCTTCTTGCGGCTCTTGGCCTTCGTTGCCTTCTTCTTTGCAGGCATCATCACCCTCCGGGAAAGGCGCGTCAAAAGCGCGGGATTATACATCCAATAGGCGCTCTGGAAAGCGGCATTTCCGGCTTTTTTTCAGGCGGAAACGCGGCACCCGGGAGCGGTGCCGCGGGGCGGTCAGTCGCCGCCGGCGGGCGGTGGGAGAACCACCGGGATCTGCGGCTCCCAGCCGGCCCGGCGATGCTCGGCCACCACCTCGGTATACACGCCGCCGCGCACGTTGAAATCGGCCGTCAGCCGCAGGAAGCGCGGATCCGTGGCGGCCACCAGGTCCTCCAGGATCCGGTGCGTCACGGCCTCGTGGAAGGCACCCTCGTCGCGGAATGACCAGACGTAGAGCTTCAGCGATTTCAGCTCGACGCAGCGCGCGTCGGGAACGTACTCGAGGTACAGGGTGGCGAAGTCCGGCTGGCCGGTCTTGGGGCACAGGCAGGTGAACTCGGGCACCGTGATCCGAATGGTATAATCCCGGCCGGGATTGGGATTCTCGAACGTCTCCAGTTGCTTGCTCGGCCCCGTTACGGCGGCCGGCGAACGAATCTCGTTCATCGGGATTTCTGCTCCTCGTGTGGCCAGTCGGCGGCGATTTTCCTCGCAATCGTCACCGTCCGGAATTTACTTTACACTAGCGCGTTTTGGCGGGCTAATGCCGTAAGATCACGAGATGCGACTGAGCAAAATCAAGCTATCCGGCTTCAAGTCCTTCGTTGATCCCACCACCATTTCGTTTCCGAGCAATCTCGTCGGCGTCGTAGGGCCGAACGGTTGCGGCAAATCGAACGTGATCGACGCGGTGCGCTGGGTGATGGGAGAGAGTTCGGCGAGCCGCCTGCGGGGCGACTCGATCACGGACGTCATATTCAACGGCTCCAGTGCCCGCAAGCCGGTGGGCGCCGCCACCATCGAGCTCCTGTTCGACAACTCCGATGCCACCATCGGGGGGCAGTACGCCCAGTACTCGGAGATCTCCATCAAACGCTCCGTCTCCCGCGACGGCATCTCCACCTACTATCTGAACGGCACGCGCTGCCGCCGCAAGGACATCACCCACGTCTTCCTCGGCACCGGACTCGGGCCGCGGAGCTACTCGATCATCGAGCAGGGCATGATCTCGCGGCTGATCGAGGCCAAGCCGGAAGAGCTGCGGGTGTATCTGGAAGAGGCCGCCGGCATCTCCAAGTACAAGGACCGGCGTCGCGAGACGGAGAACCGGATCCGGCACACCAAGGACAACCTGGAGCGCCTGGCCGACCTGGTGGACGAAGTCGAGAAACAGCTGAAGCATCTCGACCGCCAGGCCAAGACCGCCGAGCGCTACAAGCGCCTGAAGGCCGAAGAGCGCCGCACCCGAGCGGAACTCCTGGCCCTGAAGCTGCGGGACCTGGACGCCCGGGCCGCGGAGCAGGAGCGTCGCCAGGCGCAGAAGGAGAATGCCCTGCAGGCCGCCGTCGCCGAACAGCGCCGCATCGAGGCCGCCATGGAGCAGGCCCGCGTGAGCCAGGGCGAGCGCAGCGAGGCCTTCAACGAGGTCCAGGGCCGCTACTACCGCATCGGTGCCGAGATCGCCCGTCTGGAGCAGTCCATCGAGCACGGCCGCGAGCTGCGCCAGCGCCAGGAGCAGGACCTCACGCAGGCCCGCGCCGCGGCGCGCGAGATCGAGGATCACATCGAGCAGGACCGCAACGAGCTGGACCAGCTGGAGCTGGCACTGAACGAGCTGACGCCGGACCTGGAGCAGGCCCGTGGCCGGGAGGCCGCCTCGGCCGAATCGCTGCAGCGGGCCGAGCAAGCCATGGCGGCGTGGCAGTCGCGTTGGGACGAGTTCGTGCGGCGCGCGAGCGACGTGGAGCAGTCAGGCGAGGTCGAGCGGGCCAGGATCGAGCAGCTGGAGGGCCAGCTCGAGAAGCTGACCCAGCGCCGGGAGCGGATCGGCGAGGACTCCCGAGGCCTCTCCGTGGACGAGCAGAAGGAAGCCGTCTCCGGCCTCACCGGCGAGGAGAGCGCACTGCGGCAGGCGGCCGAAGAGGCGGACGCCAGGGTGAGCGAACTGCGCCAGCAGATCGGCACGCTGCGGGAGCAGGAGGTACGCATCGGCCGGCACCTGGAAGCGCGCAAGGACGAGTTGCAGAAGGCGGGCGGCCGCTACACCTCGCTCGAGGCTCTGCAGAAGGCGGCGCTTGGCGAGGCGGACGGCACCGTCGGCAGCTGGCTCGAGGCGGCGGGGCTGGCGGAGCGCCCGCGGCTCGCGCAGCGGCTGAAGGTGGAGGACGGCTGGGAGCGCGCGGTGGAAACCGTGCTGGGCTCGTATCTGCAGGCGGTCTGCGTCGACGATCTCGTCGCCGCGACCCGATCGCTGGAAGAACTGAACGACGGCTCCCTGACCCTCGTGCAGGGCAGGGAGAGTTCCCTGTCGGCCGGGGACGGCCGGCTCGCCGCCCGGGTCAGCGGTGCGCCCCAGGCCGTGCTCGATCAGTTGCAGCACGTTCGCACGGCAGATTCGCTGCCGGCCGCGCTCGCACTGCGGGACCGTCTGGACGATAACGAGTCAATCATCACTGCCGACGGCATCTGGCTCGGCCGCAGCTGGCTGCGGGTCAACCGGGAGAAGGACGCGCGGGGCGGAATACTGAAGCGTGAGCAGGAGATGCGCACGCTGAAGGACGAGCTGCGCGAGCAGCGTGTGCGGGTGGAGACGCTGGAGAAGACCCTGCACGATACGCGCCGCCGGCTGGAGAGCCTGGAGGAGCAGCGCGAGTCCGTGCAGCAGGCGGCCGCCGACCGGCATCGCCGTCAGGCCGACGCTCAGGCCCGGCTCGAGAGCGCGCGCTATCGGCTCTCCCAGATCGAAGAGCGCATCGAGTCGTTCCGCACCGAAACCGCCGATATCGATCGGGAGCTCGAGGCCACCCGGCAACGGCTGGAAGATAGCCGGCAGCGCCTGGAGCAGTCGCGAGCGGACGTGGGCTCGCTCGAGAAGCAGCGCTCGGAGCTGGAGAGCCAGCGCGAGCAGCTCCGCGGCGAACTCGCCCGCGTGCGCCAGCAGGCGGAGCAGGACCGCGCCGACACCCAGGCCATCGCGCTGCGTTACGAGTCGCGTCGTTCCTCACGGGAATCCGCCAGCCAGAGTCTGGCGCGGATGAAATCCCAGCTCGGCCAGTTCCATCAGCGCGAGGCGGCGCTCAAGGAACAGCTCGCCGCTGGCGAGGAGCCTATCCGGCGCCAGGAAGAGGCACTGGAGGTGCAGCTGCGCGAGCGGGTGGAAGTGGAGGGCACTCTGGCCGAGGCGCGCCGTGCGGTGGAGGCCGTGGATGCGGAGCTGCGCGAACTGGATCAGCAGCGACTGACCAACGAGACCACCCTGGAATCGGCCCGCCAGGGCGTCGACCAGGTGCGCATGGCGGCCCAGGAGATACGGGTGCGCCGCGAAGGCGTGGCCGAGCAGTTCGCCGAAACCGGCTTCGAGCTGGAGCCGGTCCTCGAGGAGATGCAGGAGGATGCCTCGGCCGAGGTCTGGGAAGAGAACCTGCACAAGCTCAGCGCCCGCATCGAGCGGCTCGGGCCCATCAATCTCGCCGCGATCGACGAATTCCAGGAACAGTCCCAGCGCAAGGAGTACCTCGACGCCCAGCTGGCCGACCTGAACGAGGCACTGAGCACGCTGGAGGGGGCGATCCGCAAGATCGACAAGGAGACGCGCACGCGCTTCCGCGAGACCTACGACCTGGTGGACGCCGGCTTCAAGCGGCTGTTCCCGAAGCTTTTCGGCGGCGGGCACGCCTATCTGGAGCTCACCGGCGAGGATCTCCTCTCCGCGGGCGTGACGGTGATGGCGCGGCCGCCCGGCAAACGCAACAGTACCATCCACCTGCTCTCGGGCGGCGAGAAGGCGCTGACCGCCGTCGCGCTGGTGTTCGCCATTTTCGAGCTGAACCCGGCGCCTTTCTGCATGCTGGACGAGGTGGATGCGCCGCTCGACGACGCCAACGTCGGCCGCTTCTGCGATATCGTCAAGGAAATGTCGTCTCAGGTGCAGTTCGTGTTCATCACGCACAACAAGGTCACCATGGAGATGGCGCGCCAGCTCACCGGCGTTACCATGCAGGAGCCCGGTGTCTCCCGCCTGGTGTCGGTCGATCTCGACGCGGCGGTGAAAATGGCGGCGAGCTGATCCGGCGTCGCTGGTCGTTGCCATGGACGAATTGCGCGTCATTCTTCTACTGGTCGGTATCGGCGTCGTCGGCCTCGTGTACTGGCACAGCCGGCGCCAGGCCCGGCGCCGTAACTCCCAGCCGGACCTGAGGCTGGAACCCGCGTTCGACGAGAGTGATGTCAGTGCCGACGACGATACGGCCTCGCTCCCGGAGCTGGAAGCGGACGAGCCCGTCACGGCAGTATCGGACGAGTACGGGTACGAGGACGAGGACGACGACGATATCCGGCTGGGCGAGACCCGGGATTTCGTCGGCGACAGCGAGGAGAGCGCCGAGACCGCCGAGCAGCCGCAGATCGAGCAGAAGATCATCACGCTGCGGCTGGTCGCCCGCGGCGACGGCCACTTCAACGGCGAACAGGTCGTACTGGCCCTGCGCGGCCTCGGCCTGCGCCACGGCAAGTTCGGCATCTTTCACCGGGTGGAGGGCACCGACGACGAGAGCATCGTCTTCAGCGTGGCCAGCCTGGTGGAGCCGGGCACGTTCGACCTCACGAACATCCGCGAGCAGGAACTGCCCGGTGTCAGCATGTTCATGGTCCTGCCCGGCCCGAAGGACGGCGCCGAGGCCTTCGACGAGATGATGGAAACCGCCCGCGCGCTGACGGACTCGCTGAACGGGGAACTCCTCGACGAGGCCGGCAGCACCATGAGTGTCCAGCGGGAGCGATTCTTGCGCGAGGAGATCATCCAGTACCAGCACGGTCTGGCCGTGAGCTGACAGGGCCCCCGTGAGCGTTCCCGCGGCCAAGAGAAAACGCGCCGAGGCGCTCCGGGAGGAGATCCGCCAGCACAACTACCGCTACTACGTCCTCAACGATCCCTCCGTCCCCGATGCCGAGTACGACCGGCTCATGCGCGAACTCGAAGCGCTGGAGGAGGAGTACCCGGCACTTCAGGACCCCGACTCGCCGACACAGCGGGTGGGCACGACACCGGTCAGTGAATTCGGCGAGGTCCGGCATGGCGTGCCCATGCTGTCACTGGCCAATGCTTTCTCCGAGGACGAGCTGCGGGAGTTCCACCGGCGGGTGATCGACCGCCTCGAGCTGGAGGAGGGCGAGGGCGAAACGCTGGTCTATCACGCCGAGCCCAAGATGGACGGCGTCGCCGTCAGCATGCGTTACGAGGACGGCGGCCTCGTGCAGGCCGCCACTCGCGGGGACGGTACCACAGGCGAGGACATCACCCACAACGTGCGCACGATTCGCAGCGTCCCCCTGCGGCTGCGTGGTTCCGGCTACCCGCGGGTCATCGAGATTCGGGGCGAGGTCTTCATGCCGAAAGCCGGCTTCGAGGCGTTCAATCGCCGGGCGGAGAAGGAGGGCGAGAAGACCTTCGTCAATCCCCGCAACGCGGCGTCGGGCAGCCTGCGCCAGCTCGACCCCCGCATCACCGCGAGGCGGCCGCTCGAGATCTTCGTCTACGGTATAGGCGAATACTCGGGCGGCGATCTGCCCGATCGCCAGAGCGGCATCCTGGACCAGCTGCGCCACTGGGGCCACCGCACCTGTCCGGAAACGGAAACCGTGAGGGGCGTGGAGGGCTGCCTTCGTTATTATGGGCAAACCGCCGAGAAAAGGGACTCGCTCCCCTACGAGATCGATGGTGTCGTCTACAAGGTGGACAGACTCGATCATCAACGTGAACTCGGATTCGTCTCTCGTGCGCCGCGATGGGCCATCGCCCACAAATTCGCGGCCGAGGAGGAACTCACGGTCGTGCGCGACGTGGAATTCCAGGTGGGACGCACCGGCGCCGTCACGCCGGTGGCCCGGCTGGAGCCCGTCTTCGTCGGCGGCGTCACCGTGAGCAACGTCACCCTGCACAACATGGACGAGATCGCGCGGAAAGACGTCAGAGTCGGCGACACCGTCATCGTACGGAGGGCGGGAGACGTCATACCCGAGATCGTCTCGGTGGTGAGCGACCGGCGCCCGCAGGACACGAAGCAGATCAGCCTGCCCGAGCACTGCCCCGTCTGCGGCTCGGCGGTGGAACGTCCGGAAGGCGAGGCCGTCGCCCGCTGCTCCGGCGGTCTCATCTGCGCCGCCCAGCGCAAGGAGGCGCTGCGTCACTTCGCCTCGCGCCGTGCCATGGACATCGACGGTCTCGGCGAGAAGATCGTGGAGCAGCTCGTCGAATCCGGCATGGTGGAATCCCCGGACGATCTCTACCGGCTGAGCGCCGCGGAACTCGCGCAACTCGAGAGAATGGGAGAGAAATCCGCGGAAAACCTCGTCGCGGCGCTGGAGAACAGCAAGAAGACCACTCTGGATCGCTTCCTCTACGCGCTCGGGATCCGGGAGGTGGGGGAGGCGACCGCCGTGAATCTCGCGCAGTATTTCGGCGAACTCGATGCGCTGATGGCCGCGGATCAGGAGGCCCTGGAGGCGGTACCCGACGTCGGGCCGGTGGTGGCATCGCACATACATGCGTTCTTCGCGGAAGACCGCAACCGCAGTGTTATACGGGCACTTCAGGATCTCGGGGTCACGTGGCCCGAAGGAAAGGCTGCGGCTGTCGTCTCCGAAACCGGACCGTTCGCCGGCAAGACCGTCGTGATCACGGGGACGCTTCAGTCGATGACCCGGGACGAAGCGAAGGACCGCATCCGGGCGGCAGGCGGGAAAGTGACAGGAAGCGTCTCGAAGAAAACAGACTTTGTTGTTTTCGGTGAGAACGCGGGTAGCAAACTGGAAAAAGCAGAGGCTTTGGGCGTCGAGACGATTGATGAGGATTGGCTGGAGGAACTATTGGATCTTTAGCGCTGAACTAGATTTGTTCTGGCAACCGTCCCAATAGCGCAAGGCATACCGATCTATGGTTTGGGCGATTGTTCCCATCCTTTGGATTTTGTTGACGCAAACTCAATCCGACTCCTATATTGCAGCGCCATGCCAAGCGCTACACAAAGAAAGATCCTCGAAGCACTTTTTCGTGCGTTTCGCCCCATTGCTCGGGCGATGCTTAGAAGCGGACTCGGATACAGAGAGTTCGCAGAGATTGCGAAGGCGGCTTTTGTGAATGTCGCATCATCCGATTACGGCTTACGAGGACGTCCCACGAATACTTCTCGAGTAGCTGTGATGACTGGGTTGACCCGGAAAGAGGTGAAACGGCTCAGAGATCGCGAGGCGGCCGGCCAGACTTTTGAGGTTAAGCGCGAAGTGGCCCCTGGAGCGGTACTTGCGAAGTGGTACAGTCATCCGGATTTTATTGAGGACACTGGCGAGCCTTCGCTGCTAGAGTTTGCTGGGGAAGCTGGGTCGTTCACTGATCTGGTTAAACGGTTTGGTGGCGACATTCCTCCGGGTGCAATGCGAACAGAGTTGCTCAGAGTTGGGGCTGTAGAGGAAATCCCCGACGGGAGGCTTCGCGCTCTAAAGTCAGTTTTTACCCCCGCAGACTTGGATGATCGTCTAGCGGTAGCTCTTGAACTTTCCCTAAGACGGCTTGCCGACACCATCCTTCATAATACTGATCCACGCAACCAAGATGATGTTCACATAGAAAGGACTGTTACCACGCAGTTGATGAGTAACGCTGACCTCAGACGCTTGCGTTACATGACTAGGGGTAGAATGGAGGAGTTCGCGAAATCCATGCAGGATTTATTCTCAACTTATGAGTCCTTTCACGAAGAGGCTGATGAGGAGGCGGGAAGGGCAGTCGGTATAGGGCTCTACTATTTCGAAGAAGCCCCATCAGAGAACTCGTTGGCGGACGATTGAGGCTTCATCATTTGATCTGAAAAAAAACTGAGACTCTCGACTGATCCGTAACGCTCGGCATACTCCTATCGCAGGGGAAGCCTATCTCCGACACTAAAGAACTCAACTCTCGTCTATGTGGCGACGGTGTTGCCTTCATCCGCAGTTCGCTACATCCAGCGCAAGATGCCTCGTATTGACCCATTGCTAGCCGATATGGGCTAGTCTTCTCTCCCGTCGCGGGCGTCAGCAAATCCGTTGACCATGTCGCTGACCATGGACAACTAACTTCTTCAATTTACCCTTCGTGAGCATAGCCTCAAAGTTTTTAACGTTTTGCATGAAAAGACGTTAATAACTAGCTGTATTTCAATCCCATTGACAGAGTAAGAGTTTAGTTCGCACTGCTTTGTCATTTTCCGGTTTTGGACTCGAATTGCCGCCTAAGCGTCTGCGGGAGGCGCCACTCTGGCATATCAATGCTCCAGTTGTTTGCCGAAGTTTCACATAACCCATAGAATTTATTGGTCATAATGAGTTGACTCACGAGGCTGGGCGGCATAAATTCCCAATTTATGGGGATTATGTTTAGATATGAACGATTCTGTAAAACAGGGGTTGCTCGCGGCCTACTCACGATTAATGCGACCCCTCGTTCGGATCCTTCTTCGGCATGGGGTTTCGTTTGCGGAGTTTTCGGAGGTCATTAAGCGAGTTTACGTCTCAATCGCGGCGGAAGAGTTTCATGTTCCGGGTCGGCGAATGTCGAAAGCGCGAATCGCGATAGTCACCGGGCTCACAAGAAAAGAAGTTCAGCGGCTAGCTGAAATCGATGAGGAGGACTTTACAGGGGGACAAAGCAACCTAAGCCGGATCGGCCGGGTACTGCTGGGATGGCACACCGACCCAGATTACACAGGGCCGTACGGCGTTCCGCTCGAGCTGCCTTACGACAGTCCGACAGGGGAGTCGTTCACAACGCTGGTGCAAACATACAGCGGCGACATGACGCCTAGAGCGATGTTGGAGGAGTTGCTTCGAGTTGGGATCGTCGTTCAGACGGATTCGGGTTGGTACAAAGTTGTCAGACGTGAATATGTGCCTGATTCGCTAGCCCCAGATTTTCTGGAGAGATTTGGAATTCAAATTCGGAACTTCATCCAAACGCTGGAGTTCAACATGCTCAAGTCGGGCCCAGGTAAGGGCCGGTTCGAGCGAACGGTAATTGCAGACAACGGAATGAGAAGAGTTGATCTAGAAGGCCTGGATTCGTATGTAAGGGAGCGCGGCCAAGCGGTACTAGAAGATATTGATAACTGGATTGCTCAGCAGAAGATGCCTAGAAAAGAAGCAGGTGACGACGTAGTCCAGACAGGCATCGGCATCTATCACTACGTCGTTGATGAGGATGACGAGCCAAAGGCTTTGAAAACGCTTTTAAGTAAGCAGGAAAAAGAAAACAACGATGACTCGCGACATTAGGAGGTCGACGAGTTTGCGGCGGGATAGAAGGGTATCTGGTCGCTACAAGAGTTTTTTTTGGGGATTCCCAAAAAAATAGTTTCGAGAGGTTTTGGAGGAACTCTCAAATGAGCGAAAAAAATAGACTCGATAAGAGGCTGCCGATTTTGTTCGGCGCAATTTGCTTGTCGGCAGTGCCGGCAATTGCGAGCGCGGGAGCGTCTCAGAGTTCAGTCCAAAGCATTAACGGAAGCGACGCACATAGCATCAACGGCAGCGATGTACGGAGCATCAACGGCAGTGATCTTCGCAGCATCAACGGCAGTGATGTTCGTAGCATCAATGGCAGCGATGTACGGAGCATCAACGGCAGCGATCTTCGCAGCATCAACGGCAGCGATGTGCTGAGCATCAACGGCAGTGACGTACTCAGCATCAACGGCAGTGATGTTCGTAGCATCAATGGCAGCGATGTACGGAGCATCAACGGCAGTGATCTTCGCAGCATCAACGGCAGCGATGTGCTGAGCATCAACGGCAGTGACGTACTCAGCATCAACGGCAGCGATCTTCGCAGCATCAACGGCAGTGACGTACTCAGCATCAACGGCAGCGATCTTCGCAGCATCAATGGCAGTGACGTACTCAGCATCAATGGCAGCGATGCGCTGAGCATCAACGGTAGTGATGTTCGCAGCATCAATGGCAGCGATCTTCGCAGCATCAATGGCAGCGATGCGCTGAGCATCAACGGTAGTGATGTTCGCAGCATCAATGGCAGCGATCTTCGCAGCATCAACGGTAGCGATGCGCTGAGCATCAACGGTAGTGATGTTCGCAGCATCAATGGCAGCGATCTTCGCAGCATCAACGGCAGCGATGTACTGTTTGCGGCTTTTGACGGCTTTCATGCGCGGTACATAGACATTTCTGGGCAGGTTGCGAAATCTGGTTCTTTCGCAATTGGGGTGCAACCAAGTCTCTTCGCTGTTGCGCCGATACAGGGCGTTGATCACGATCGTTCGACGGTAACCGTTCTTGGTGGAGAGGTAGGCCTCGCTCGCTCGAATTTGAGCTCACTAACTGTGGGCGACCTTGTCGCTGTCTTCGGCTCTCGAACTAGCACTGGAGTCTCAGTTGCAACCAGCCTGGCCAAACTCGGCAGTGCTTCTCCTTCAACGAGTGTGGATGTCTTTGTTCAAGGCACGGTTGGCGCTGTGGACCGTGGATTAGGGTTGATCACTGTCGGTGGCATCTCGGTTGACTACACGCCTCTCTTGGCAAACGGTCCGTTACCGAATGTGGGCGCTCAGATCGCTCTCGTCGGGACCAGATTCGCTGGCTCACCTCTAGTAGTTGCGAAATAAAAAAAGCCGGCATCCCTGCCGGCTAATATCTCGCCTCAACTTAGGAGATTTGAGGGTTGGAGGAATCTTCTCCGAGCGATAAGAGAAGATTCGAGAGAGAAGTTACCGGAGGGCTCAG
>Ga0102928_1002514_pt1 | contig 10949 bp, 8 predicted proteins | sample SalPonR1_B_D1_MG_FD_78504 | JGI IMG/M metagenome (GOLD analysis project Ga0102928, IMG submission 78504) | Salt pond soil microbial communities from South San Francisco under conditions of wetland restoration - Salt Pond MetaG R1_B_D1_MG | ecosystem: Environmental > Aquatic > Marine > Intertidal...
CCGGCGCCATCCCGCCCCTTTATTTCCTCGGGGCATCGATTGTGTTGAATTTTGACGGGTAAGCCATGGCGTTTATTACCAAGGATATTTCGAGCTCGGCCCGCGACACGGTTGCTGTCGCATCGGGTGCCGTCGCGCCTCTCAATGCGAGCTACCCGCGCAGGGCGTCTTCCGGGCCTGGGCGTAGCGCGTTCTACCGGGCCTTCGGAAAACGGGCCATCGACGTGATGCTGGTGCTTCTGGCGATGCCCCTGTGGCTGCCGCTGGCGGCGGTCGGTGCGGTGCTGGTCATGCTCGACGGTCACAACCCGTTCTACTCGCAGGAACGCATCGGCCGGAATGGGCGGGTGTTCCGCATCTGGAAGCTGCGCTCGATGGTGCCGGATGCAGACGCGTTTCTCGAAAGCCACCTGGCGCACAACGCCGAGGCGCGCGCCGAGTGGGACGCCACGCAGAAGCTCAAGCAGGACCCGCGCATCACCCCCGTGGGCCGCGTGCTGCGCAAGATCTCGCTCGACGAGTTGCCGCAGCTCGCCAACGTGCTGACCGGCGACATGAGCCTGGTGGGCCCGCGGCCCATCATGGTCAGTCAGCAGTCGCTCTATCCGGGCCGGCGTTATTACGACATGCGCCCGGGTCTGACCGGGCTGTGGCAGGTCTCGGACCGCAACGAATGCTCCTTCGCGGGCCGTGTGCGCTTCGATGACGTCTACCACCGCACCATGTCGTTCGGCACCGATCTGCGCATCCTGGGGCAGACGGTCGCCGTGGTGCTGCGCGGCACCGGCTACTGAGACCGCGCGCCCCGTCGGGCGTGGCGTCGGGCGTGGTCTCGGGCGCGGCCGCGCATCGAGGCTCTTCTCCAACATGGCACGGCGGGTTAAACATCCCCCGCGGTTTCCCTTTTTCATTGCCATCATTCTGCGAGTCTGCCCCATGCGCTTTTACACTTGGCTGAAATTCCTCGCCTTTGCCGGGATGTTCGGCCTGCTTGCCGCCTGCCAGGATTCCGAGGCGCAGGCCGAGCGGCATTTCGAGAACGCGATGGCCCTGATGGCCGAGGGCGACACGGCCCGCGCCGCGGTGGAGTTCCGCAACGTCTTCCAGAACAACGGCCAGCATGTCGAGGCGCGCGAGAATTTCGCCGCCATGCTGCGGCGCGAGGGCGATGTCGAGGGGGCCTACAGCCAGTATCTGCGCCTCGTCGAGCAGCGGCCCGATCATGTCGAGGCACGGATCGCGCTCGCGGAGATGGCCCTGGCCGCCCAGCTCTGGGACGAGGCGCGTCTGCACGGGGCCGAGGCCGTCGAGCGGGCGCCCGACGACCCGGCCACCGATGTGATCGCGCTCAACCTGGCCTATCTCGATGCCGTCGAGGCCGAGGACGCGGTTGGCCGGGAAGGGGTGTTCGCCCGGGCCGAGGGCCTGCTGGAGGCGGATCCCGACAACCTGCTTCTGTTGCGACTGGTGGTCGACGGCCTGGTGCGGGAGGGGTCCAACGAGGCGGCGCTCGCGCTGCTCGACCGGGCCCTCGCGACCCATCCGACGGACCGCCAGCTGCACGATGTCCGGGTCCAGGTGCTGGCCCGGCTCGACCGCGAGGACGATATCATCGCCGCGCTGCGCGAGATGATGGAGCTGTTTCCCGAGGACGAGGCCCTGCCGCCCACGATCCTGCAGGCCCATCTCGCGCGCGGCGAGTTCGGGCTGGCGCGCGATTTTCTGCAGCAGATCGCCGAGGGCGCGGCCGACGACACGCGGCGGCGGCACGAGGCGTTGCAGGCGATCGTGCAGATCCGGCTTGAGCAGGAGGGCCCGGAGGCGGCCATGGCCGAGCTCGACCGGGTCATCGCCGCCGAACGGGAGGCGGGGCAGGACGCCGCGACGTTCCGGATCCTGCGTGCCGGCCTTCAGTTCGACCAGGGGGAGCCGGATGCCGCGATGGCCGCGCTGCGCGCGCTTCTGGAGGAAGAGGGCCTTGCCCTCGGGACCGTCGGCAACGCCCGGGTCGCGCTGGCGCGCATGCTGATGGCGGAAGGGGACAACGCCACCGCGCGGGAGCTCGTCGAGCAGGTGGTGGCGGAAGATACCGGCCAGCCCGACGCGCTGAAGATGCTTGCCGCATGGCTGATCGAGGAAGATCGGGCCGATGTCGCGATCTCGCGGCTGCGCACGGCGCTGGATCTCGAGCCCGACGATGCCGAGGCGCTCACGCTGATGGCCGAGGCGCATGGCCGCAACGGCAATCGCCAGCTTGCGCGGGACTTCCTGTCCCGCGCGGCCGAGGCGTCGGGTGCGGCGCCGGCGGAAACGATCCGCTATGCCCGCGTCCTGCTGGAGGACGGCCGCGACCTCCTCGCCGAGGAGCTCGTGATCGAGGCCCTGCAACGCGCGCCGGGACATCCCGAGCTGCTTGTGTTGCTGGGCGACATCTACCTGAAGATGGAGGACTGGTCCCGCGCCGAGCAGGTCGAGCGCAGCCTGCGCAACGGCGACGAGACCTCCGTCGCGCTCGCCGACCGGCTCAGGACCGCGATCCTCGCCGCGCAGGGCCAGACCGAGGCGGCGCTGGCCTATCTCGAGGAGCTCGCCGCGTCGGACGAAGGGGCGGATCTCGGCACCCATATCGCGGTTATCCGCGCGCGCCTGGCCACCGGCGACGGGGCGGGGGCGCTCAGCTATACGCGGAACCTCCTGGCCGACGACCCGGACAATGTCGCGCTGCGGATGACGCTGGCGGCGGTCCATACCGGGTCGCTGCAATATGCCGAGGCCGAGGCCGTCTACCGCGAACTCGTCGCCGAGGTGCCGGAGCTGCAGGAGGCCTGGATCGGCCTGATCCGGTCGCTGAGCGTGCAGGGGCGGGTGGAAGAGGCCCGGGCCACGCTCGAGGAGGCGCTGAACGTCCTGCCCGATGCGCCCGATCTTCTCTGGGCGCAGGCCAGTTTCCGCGAGCAACTGGGGGATTTCGAGGGCGCCATCGCGCTTTACGAGCGGCTCTATGCCATGCTGCCGAACCAGCCGGTGGTCGCCAACAACCTCGCCAGCCTGATCTCGACCTATCGCGACGATGAGGCGAGCCTCGATCGCGCCTACACGATCGCCCGCCGCCTGCGGGGCACCGATGTGCCGCCATTCCAGGACACCTATGGCTGGATCGCCTATCGCAAGGGCGAATACCAGGAGGCGCTCGAGCATCTCGAACCCGCCGCCGCGGCGCTCTCCGGGGACCCGCTTGTCGAGTTCCATCTGGGCATGACCTACCTGGCGCTCGGCCGGCAGGAGGAGGCGCTCGACCGGCTGCGCCGCGCGGTGGAGCTGGCCGGACCGGATGATTCGCGGCCGCAATTCGACACCGCTCGCAGCGAGATCTCCGCTCTCGTCGCGGCCGAAAACACTGAAAACGGGGCAGAGAACGGGCCAGCCGTCGCCCCAGACTAGCCTGATTCCAATGGCAATGTGGTTTGAGGGGAACAGATCATGGTGGAAACAGCCGGGGTGTGGAAAAACCCCTTCAGAACTGCCGGCGGACCCGGCAGTAAGGAAGCGAAGAATTACGGGATGCGACCGATGAAAAAGATTCTGACCATCTGGGCCCTGATTGCCGCGATGTTCGTCACGACCCAAGCCGTCGCGCAGGACGGCTACCGGATCAGTGCGGGCGACGTTCTGGCCATCGAGGTGGTCCAGGACCCGAACCTGAACCGCGAAGTGCTGGTCCTGCCCGATGGCAGCATCAACTTTCCCTTCGCTGGAACCGTGCAGGCCGGCGGCATGACCATCGGGCAGGTGCAGGCGCAGATCGCGCAGGGCATCTCGCCGAATTTCGCCGTGCAGCCCACCGTCTTCGCCACCGTCCGCCAGGTCGGTGTCCCGACGGGCGGGGTCGGTGTGCGCACGATCGATGTCTATTACCTGGGCGAAGTGAACGCGCCGGGCATGGTCGAGCTCGCGCGGGGCACCACGCTTCTGCAGGGCCTGTCGCTCGGCGGCGGCTTCACCAATTTCGCGGCCACGCGCCGTATCCAGCTGCGCCGCACGAACCCGCATACGGGTGAGACGTCGATGGTGACGCTGGATTACCGCGCGCTGTCGGATGGCGGTACGCTGCGGAATGATCCTGTTCTGGCCGATGGCGACGTGATCCTGGTGCCTGAACGTCGGCTCTTCGAGTGAGCTGATCCTTCGGTTCCGGGCAGGCCGATGACACAAAAAACAAACACAAAAACATCCAGTGACAGGATCCCGGTTTCGGGGGTCCTGTTCGCGGGTCCTGTTGCCGCGCTGTGCCTGTCGGCCGTCGCGCTTCCCGCTCTGGCGCAGGATGCAGGCGCCCCGCCGCTTCAGTTCATCGATATCTCCACCGGCCTGGAATACGAGGACCAGCTCAACCGGGACGGAGCCTTCGAGGCCACGACATCGCTGGGTGTGGGGTATTTCTCGTCGACGGCCGATCAGCGCCTGAGTTTCGAGACCGGCGTCACGGCGCGTGGCACGGAGGATCAGTTCGACCTGATCAACCCCTTCGCCACGATCGCCTATGCGCGGTTCAACCGGGACACGGAGATCGGCTTCGACCTGTCCTATCTGCGCTCGGAGATCGAGGGCGACGATCTCGACGACGATTTCGATGCCGGCGACCTTGAGCGGCAGGACGGCGTGCGCGAGGATATCGATGTCGGTGTGCGCCTGATCACCGGCCGGGCCTCGCCCTTCGGAACCGACACCCGGTTGCGCTATGCGCAGGAGAATTTCTTCGACGGGGCCACCGACGACGACACCGTCACCTACAACGCGCGCTCGACGCTGCGATTCACCATCGATCCGCGGATCGAACTGCGCCTGACAGGATCGTGGGACCGGGAAGAGACCGACGACGCGATCCAGACGGTGGACACGACCCGCCGGCTGACGCTTGGCGCCGACCTGGCCATCGACCGCGCCTGGTCCGCCTCCGTGGGCATCGGCTATGCCGAGCTGGAGACCGAGACGACCGGCGGCACCACCCTGGAGGACGGGGTCGAGGCCTCGCTGCTCATCGCGCGCGATCTGCCCAATGGCGGGCTGGCCTTTTCCTCCGACCATGTCCTGGAGGAAGACGGCTGGCGCAACTCGGTCCGGCTGCGCCGCACCATCGAGACCGCGAATGGCGACATCTTCAACGCCTCCATCGGCCAGATCTTCTTCGAGGAAGGTGGCAGCGGGCATCTCGCCTCGCTCGACTACACCCGGACGGTGCGCAGCGGTTCCTTCTCGGTCGCGCTCAATTACGAATCCGATCTCGACGCGGCCGATCAGCTGATCCAGCGCACGCGCCTGGACGCCACCCTGCGCCAGAACCTGACCGAGGTCAGCGGCTGGTCGCTCGATGGCGGGCTGGCCAGTGTCGAATACGACAATCCGGTCTCGATCGACGCCCTGCGCGTGGATGTGGGGCTGTCCTATCTGCACGCCCTGTCGAACGACTGGACCCTTGCCGCCCGGGTGGAGCACCAGGTGCTTTACGAGGATGGCGATATCGACGACCGGACCAACACCCTGTCGCTCAATCTCGAACGGCGGTTCTCCGTCCGGCCGTGACGCCGGGGTAGGGTGCTTTTCCCGGCACATGCCGACAGGTCCGGCCCCGGTGAAGGCGCGATCCCGCCACTGACCGGAGCGATCGGACAAAATAGGTGTCTTTGCGCCTTTCCATAGTTTCTGCCGAAGTTTTCATTCGGGCGCTGTCCAAGCGGCGTATACGAATTATTGTTATGTTATCCTTCAATGTGATGAGTTCTCGATTCGTACGCACAAGATGTTTTGCTCACCCTGAAGGGTCGACGGCGTCACGCGACCCTCGAAACCATTGGATCAGACCATGGCACAGATCGTCCCTCTCCGGACCAAGTCCGGGCAGATCCACCGCTTTCGGGTGACCGGCGATCTATCCGATCTGCCCACGTCGCCCGGCATCTATTGCTTCACCCCGCCGCAGCCGCATCCCGGCGGTCCGATCGAGCCTGTCCATTGGGGCAAGGCGGTGGCGGATTTCAGCACCGAGGTTCTGGACGACCCGGCCTTGAACGACGCCGTGGGCTGTGGCGCGACCCATGTGGCCACGCTGATCGTCGAGGGCCGGATCGCCCGCAAGAGGATTCTCGACGATCTGACGGCGTCTTTTCCGCCCTCGGTGACGACCCCGGCGACCTATGCCCGCAGGTCGTCGGGCCCGGTCCGTATGCCCAGCCGCCTCTGACCGCATTGTGGCCCGGACCGGCGGCTGCGATACCACGGGTCCGGAAATACGAAACATAATACGAATTATGGGGCATATCGCGTATCCATCCCGGCAGCGTATGCGGGGTCAGTCCGTATCCGCGGGTTCCGCTCCTTCCGCTGCCGCCAGCGACGCCTCGAACGCGCGCCAGACCTCCTGCACGCCGGTTTCGAAGGCGTCGATGCTGTAGCGTGTATTCACCACCTCCGAGGCGTTGCGGCGCAGCGCATCGAGCCGCGCGGGATCGCGCGCGTATTCCGCGATCACGTCCTCGACGGCGTGAACCAGACCGGCCAGGTCGCCCTCGGCCACCGGTACGCCTGTGCTGTCGTCGAAGAACTCGGCCCCGCCCTGGCCATCGAACCCCACCACGATGCAGCCCGCGGCCATGGCCTCGGCCGCCGGAAACCCCAGCGACTCGTCCTTCATCAGCGAGATGAAGATGCGGCTTTCGGCCAGTTTCGCGGCGACCTCCGCCCGCGCGATCCCGTCCAGCGCCTCGAGACGGTAGCGCCCGAGCGCGCCGGGCCTGCGCAACGCCCTGTCGATCACCCGCGCTTCCCAGGGGCGCTTGCGGGGCATGTAGGTGATCAGGTCCGACTTCCCGGATTGATACGGGAAGTCCTGCGGCTTCATCGACACGGGGAAGAACGCGGTGTTCCGGGCGCCCATGAGCGCGAGATAACGCTCGACGATGTCGGACATGCCGAACCAGAAGACCACCTGCCGCTCTGGGTCCAGGCCGCGCGCGAGCGCCCTGTCATAGGCCCGCATGAAGGCGAACGGGTTCTGCACGAACACCGCCAGCGGTTGATCCCCGAACGCCGCGAGGGCTTCGGCCATCAAGAATTCGGGTGCCACGATCACGTCCGTCCGGCGCAACTCCACCGGTTTCAGCCGCCCCTTTCGCCCCAGGCCCATCAGGGTCTGTCCGATCCGGTTCAGCTGTCCGCGCCGGCCGAGCCAGCGCCATTCCTCCCGGCGGATGCGGCGGGTGAAGAAGGCGGGAAGGTTCTCGTGGTAATCGGGGTAACCGGCCGTGGGCGCATTGTGCACGATGGCCGCGTCATGGCCCGACCGGACCAGCAGGGCGACCATGTCGTAGATCACGGCGATCCCCCCCGAGGCCGAGGTGCGATCCGGGCACACGAAGAGATAGCGGCGTTTCATCCTCGGAACGGTCCTTTCGCTGGTCCGGTAAGATCATGATTTTCGCCGCAGCGACAGACCTTGCCGGCCCCGTTCGCTGGCCCCGTCGCTAAGTCCTGTCTCTATGCCTGCTGCGCCGCCGGGCGGGGTGACGTGACCTTGCGGGCGAGATCGTTGAAATAGCGTTCGAAGTAGAAGGTCGACAGATGCGCCAGAAGGAAGGTCGCGGCAAAACCGATGGGGCGCTTGATGAGGTAGCGGTCCAAGGTGTCCTCTCCGGCGAACCAGCCCACGCGGAACGGCGAGTGCCAGACATAGAGCGCGAAGGAGATGGCCGCGAGATAGGCCATCGTTCTGGTCGACAGGAACCGGTGCCATATGGTGCCCTGCGAAAACAGGATCGACCCGATCAGCGCCGCCGCCAGGTAGGGGCGCGCATAGGCCAGCGTTTCGAAGAAGGGCGAACAGGACAGTGCCCAGAGGATCAGGGCGGGATAGAAGCTGCGGCCCAGGATCGTGGCGATCCGCGCCGCGATGGCATGGGCGTCGCGGTTGAGCCAGACCAGCGCCAGAAGACTGCCCGACAGGATCTCGTCAACGCGCAGATGCGTCCGGATCGAGGTGAAGACCTCCTCGGAGACGCGCATCCCCGTGATCAGGAGTGCGGCGATCGGCACAAGGATGAAGCCCCGCCGCCCCAGAAGCAGGATCGCCAGAGCGATGGCGAAGTAGAAATGCATCTCCAGCGCCACAGACCAGAGCGGGCTCAGCCCCTCGAAGATCGCCTCGTCGGCATAGTTGAAATAGTAGAGGTTGATCGCCCAGAAACTGTCGGGCCGGTATTCCACGATCAGGCAGAAGACGGTGGAGGCCAGCAGGATCAGCGGCACGATGCGCCCCACCCGCCGGATCAGGAAGGCCGGGATGTCGGGCCGGACCCACAGGAACTGCGTTATCAGAAAGCCCGACAGGCAGAAGAAGGCGCTCATGCCCATCACGCCCGACATGGTGTTCAGCCGCCATTCCGACGGTCCAAGGGGCAGCATGTGTGCGAGGCCAAGACCGCGAGGATGGACAGCGCGCGAAACCCGTCAAGCTCCGGCAAGTGCTGGCGTTGTCCGGACTGTTCGGAGGCAGCGGTCATCGGATGTGGCCCGTTTCGCCCGGCCGAGATGCACGGATATTCCCTGCCCCGTCCGGCCCGACCGCGTGAAGCGCGGGTCTGGGGCGCGGCACCTGTGTTCTCCGCCGCCAGGGCATGGCAACCGGGGGCTTTGAGGTAAAAGCGGCGCTCATCGGCAATGTCCGTCCGTGAAAATGTCCGTCGGTATAAAAATCCGCCGGTAAATAAATCCTCCGTGAAAAGATGCTGAAATGCGTCTTAAATATCCTCGGAATTATGTCCATCATGTCGCGTGTTGCAAGGAAAACATGCCCCGGATCGCGCCCGGGCCTCTCTCTGCGCTGCCGCCAAGTTTCCCCATTGCTGCCGACCTCTGAACCGATAGTTTCGGCATAACGCACGCGTCGCGCGCGGGCGGACCATTTTGGCCTCGCGCGGTTTCGGGGGCAACGCCAAGGAGATTGCAGTGAAAGTCGCGATATTTGCAGGTGGCAAGGGCTCTCGCCTGATCGAGGAGACGACTGTCCGCCCCAAGCCGCTGGTCGAGATCGGGCGCCGCCCGCTCCTGTGGCATATCATGCAGCATTACTCGGTCTTCGGGCACCATCACTTCGTGCTCGCGCTCGGCTACATGGGCAGCGCGATCAAGAAATACATCGCCGAGCTTTCCCAGTACGAGGGCAACCTGCGCGTCGATTTCACCACCCGCGAGATCTATGGCCAGGAAAACTCAGAAGGCGATTTCGACGTGCCGAACCCGCCCTGGATGGTCGATCTGATCGACACCGGCGTCGAGACCATGACCGGCGGGCGGCTGCAGATGCTGGAGCCCTATCTGAGCGACGGCACCTTCATGCTGACCTATGGCGACGGCCTGTCGAACGTGGATCTCGACAAGCTGGTGGCCTTCCACAAGGCCCATGGCCGTGCCGCGACGATGACGGTCGTGAACCCGCACACCACCTTCGGCCACCTGCAATTCGACGATGACGGGCGCGTGCTCGACTTCGTGGAAAAGCCCGACACCGCCAAGAACCTCATCAATGGCGGCTTCTTCGTGCTGGAGCCGCGGGTGTTCGACATCATCTCGGATGTGACCGACGCGACCGTGATGTGGGAACAGGGCCCGCTCAGGAAGCTGATGGAGATCGGCGAGCTGATGGCCTATCAGCACCCGGGCTTCTGGTCTTGCTGTGATCACCTTGCCGACAAGCGCCGGCTCGAGGCGATGTGGTCCTCGGGTGAGCGTCCCTGGGCGACCTGGGCCGACGCGGACCATTCCGACAAGCTCATCGCGCGCTCCGTGGGACCCGGAAAGCTGAAGTTCAACAGCGACGACCCCGGCCTCGGGCGCGGCAGCCATCCCGGCGAATGGGTACGCTACCGCTCGATCTGAGGCCGGGTCTCGTGTGACCCGCCCCCGAGGGAAAACAGGCTCTGATCGGCCTTTCAGGGTCTGTCAGGACCCGATCAGCGCGCGGGCGTCGGGAAGGCCGCATCCTGCTCCGCGCGCAGCCGGTCGATCAGCCTCTCGCCCGGCATGCGCACATCCGCCAGCCCGATCGCGGCGTCCTTCGGCACGTCGCGGGTCAGCGTGCAGCCTTCGGACAGCCCCATGGGCAGAAGCCCCTCCGCCGCCGAGGTCCAGGCGTTTTCGCAGACCCCGTAGCTGAGGAAGCCGCCGATCCCGTCGAGCACCTCGCCCGCCTTCAGGTCGCGCTTGGCGGTGGCCACGACCTCGACCCGGATCGGCCCGTCCGTGGCCAGCACCGTGTCCCGGAAAAGGGCCGCGCGCGCCACCGAAATGGGCGCCTCCAGGTGGAACAGGTGATAGGGGATGTAGAAGGAATAGAGCGGCCCCTTCCCCATCTTGGCGTAATGCAGGAACTCGTGGACACGGGGGTCGTCATGGGCGCCGAAGACATACACCCCCGGCGACGGCTCGGAGCCGAGCGCGTAATCCACCACGCCGCCAAGCGCCCTGAGCGCGTCCACGTCGTAGAAGTCCAGAAGATCGTCGATATGGCCGGGATGCTCCGGGCCCGCCATGCCGCGCTTGGCCACGCACATGCCGGTGGCATTGGCCACGATGGCCTGTTCGAAGGACACCTTGGTGCCGTCGGCGAAACTGGTGACCATGTAGGGGCTCTGGTTCCACTGCTTCGCGAAGGCGGCCTGGGTTTCGGGCGTGCGGTAGAAATCGATCATGCCCTTGATGTTGCCGCAGACAAGCGGGGTCAGCCCCAGCGTCTTGACCCAGCGATAGAGGTTCATCTGCACCCCCGGCTGGTCGCCCTCGCAGATGGTGTAGATCACGCCCGCCGCCTCGGCCCTCTTGCGCAGGATGGGGCCGAGCGTGGCGTCCATCTCAGCGTTCATCGTGACGAAATGCTTGCCGCCCTCGATCGCGGCCAGCGC
>Ga0102928_1002515_pt1 | contig 10941 bp, 8 predicted proteins | sample SalPonR1_B_D1_MG_FD_78504 | JGI IMG/M metagenome (GOLD analysis project Ga0102928, IMG submission 78504) | Salt pond soil microbial communities from South San Francisco under conditions of wetland restoration - Salt Pond MetaG R1_B_D1_MG | ecosystem: Environmental > Aquatic > Marine > Intertidal...
TATAATCCGGATAAAATTCGCAAATGTTCCTGAGCAAATAATAATTCATCATTAGTGAGTGATTTAGCTTCTAATCCTATAAATACCTGCCCCTTAAATACAGCCAAAGCTTGTTTTGCATTTTCAGGAGTAAATGGTTTTTTCCATTGCAGGTATCGTTCATAATTCAACGAAGCCAAATCCGGATTGATATCCATTAGTTTTGCCAATTCATTTTTGGAAAACTTTTTTAATGCTTCAGCTAAAATTTCTGAATCATCCAACAATTCTGGTTGAGAATATTTATTCGTATGAATGGTATTATAATAATCAAGTGTTTTTGCGGGAGAAATTATCGTTATCATAAATTATGTATTTTTAATGTTATACTACTAAAATAATCATTTTAACAGTTAACACCAAAAGGGTATGGATTGTTTGACAAAAAAAGCGGCGCTCTCGCACCGCCTATTTTTGAAAAGTACTGTAATATTTAACAGCATCGATATTTAGGTTAGGGTATTTTGCATGAGAAAATGCAATCACTATCAATAGATGAAAAGAGTAAATAAAAGGTTGCGTTAGGAAAAAATATTAAAGATTTCTTTCTAAAGAAAATGTAAAAACACCACCTATTCTATAGCAATCGAATTCTGGTCTTCATTATATTTTAATTTAAAATACAATACAACAGAAAAAATTGCATAAAGCGGATAAGTTAATGCAGACACCAATGCGTTAAAAAAAACAGTCCACATTCCAATGTCATAGTTTTGCATTTTTAATGATTCAAGAAGATTCCCTGTTTCTTTCCAATTATCAAAAAATATAATCACAAAAGGGATTGACATTAGGGCTGAAACAACAATAGAAACCAGAATCATAATTAATAAAAATAAAACAGTTGCTCCTAAAGCCGGCCAAAAGTTTTTATGGGTCAGCGAAAAAGTTCTGCTTATGGCTTCTAATGCATTTTTTTCTTCAGCAATAACTATTGCTGCTCCGGGAGAAAGTACTGTTCCCAGGTAAACAACAGCTACAAAAGTTCCGATAATAAAAATAAAAATACCTGCAATGGCACCCAGGGCTAATATAAATCCTGATAATAATAAAAAGAAAATCATATGTATCGAATACTTTTTAAGAGAGTCCATAAACAACTCTCCCGAAGCTACTTTTCTTTCATCATCACTTTTTAAGATAAGATTTACAAAAAATGCGTTTAACAAACCATATACTATAACTGTACCTGTTATAATAATCCCCATTTTTCCCATTACCCCAGACAATACCCTCATCATCTCCTCTGTGTCAGATAAAGTATATATTTGGGTAATCCCAAGGTTGTATGTTAAAAATTGAATGAAAAAAAAAGCAATAAACCCTGACAGGAAAAGAGGAATAAATTTATTTTTATAAATAGTAAAGACCTGAAAGAAAATAGTATCTGCTTCCATTGGCTTATACAAACTGTGCTTTTTAAAATCAACCATAATTTAAATTTTTATAAAAATACAAAACTAATCAATTCAACATTCTATTAATACACAATCTTCGATATTTTTAAATAATGTATGTATATTCATTAGTCAGGTAATAATTACTCTATAGATGAAGTGTAAAACAAAAGTTAATTTATTATTCGGATTTTTAAGCTATATTTTATTAATTTATTTTTTAAAAGTAACAGAATCCGTTTCTTAAAACTAGGGTAATGTTATTTAATTGAAAAGATTAAAAAACAAGATGAAGCAAACGTTTAAAAAAGATACCCAGTATTATAAATTTTGCTTATATGGTTTTTTTAAAAACCTGCGGTTTTTTGAGCCTTTCCTTATTTTGTTTTTTTTGGATAAGGGGCTTTCTTTCTTAGAAATAGGAACCCTTTATGCCATCCGTGAAATATTAATTAACATAACTGAAATACCCTCCGGAGTAGTTGCTGATTCATTAGGAAGGAAACGAACCATGATTTTTTCTTTCTTATTTTACATTGTATCATTCGTTATTTTCTTTTCATCAAAAGAATACCTGTTTTTCATCCTGGCAATGTTGTTTTATGCTTTCGGCGATGCTTTCAGAACAGGTACTCACAAAGCAATGATTTTCGAATATCTTGAGATTAAAGGGTGGAAAAATCAACGGGTATATTACTACGGACAAACCCGCTCCTGGTCTCAGATGGGTTCAGCAATATCATCATTATTAGCAGCATCTATTGTTTTTTATTCAGGGAACTATCAATCTATTTTTGTTTACTCAACCTTTCCTTATATTCTTGACTTACTGCTCATATCTTCTTATCCTAAAATACTTGACGGAGAAACGAGCAAATTACATTTACAGGATATAAAAGCTAAATTTATATCCGTTACCAAAGATTTTATTTTTTCGTTTAAAAAAATTCAAATTTTAAAAGCAGTTGCCAATTTATCAGTACATAGCGGATTTCACAAAGCCATTAAAGATTACTTACAGCCTGTTGTTCAGAGCTTTGCTTTATCTTTACCTGTGTTGTTAGCCTTTCAGGACAAACAACGTACCGCCTTAATCATTGGAGTTGTTTATTTTATCGTTTACCTGCTAACTTCCATAGCTTCTAAAAATTCAGGGCGTTTTACAGAAAAAATAAATTCGATGCCCCGTGCGTTAAATATTACGCTTTATACAGGATTTATTTTAGCCCTGTTGAGTGGAATATTTTATCATTACAACTTTTATTTTATTTCCATTATATTTTATATTGGTATTTATATTATCGAGAATCTCCGCAACCCAATAGGTGTAGCTTATGTAAGCGAACTGTACAATCACAAAGTACTGGCTACCGCTCTATCAGCAAATTCGCAGGCAAAAAGTCTTTTCGCAGCAATCATTGCCCCTGTTTTGGGATTTATTGCCGATAAATATAATGTAGGGATTGCTCTTGCCGTAGTAGCAATATCTTTAGCATCAACAGCAATCTTATATTTAGCAAAAAAGTAGATTATGCGTCCGATAGCAAATAATAATTTTCAGAAACTTTTTATCTTTGGGAAAACTTATTTATAATGAAGATAGCACTTTTTATCGGACTAGGAGGATTTGCCGGAAGTATTGCACGTTATTACCTTTCGAAAATAAATTTAATACCTGCCTTATCAACGATTCCATTAGGCACATTATTGGTTAACATTGCCGGTAGCTTTTTGCTGGGGTTATTAACCGGGATTGCTGACCGATCGCTTCTTCTTAGTGTAGAGTGGCGTATGTTCTTAATGGTGGGTTTTTGTGGTGGGTTTACCACCTTTTCGACCTTTGCTGGAGAAAATCTGCTAATGATGCGAAATGCCAACTTTCAGGGTATGCTTCTTTACACCTCAATAAGTGTAATATTAGCTTTTATTTTTGTATATTTAGGATATAATCTGTCAAAAATACACTGATACGTATGCAAAACAACAAGTCCAATAAAATATTACGAATATTTATCAGTAGTACCGACCGAATTTCAGGCCAATTGGCATACGAAAAAATTGTTTATATGGCTAAAGAAAATAACTTAGCCGGAGCAACCGTTTTTCGCGGGGTACTGGGTTTCGGTGCCAGCTCTGTTATCCATTCATCGAAATTTTGGGAGTTAACGGAAAAATTACCCGTAGTTATTGAAATTATTGACGACAAAGAAAAAACAGAAGCATTTTACCAACAAGTTGAGCCCCTGCTAAATGAAATGCCCAAAGGATGTTTGGTAACACTCGATCCGGTAAATATAAAACTTTATAAAGCAGGCAAAAACAAATAAAATCGCTCTAATAAGCAAACCGGGCTAAAGGAGCAATATCCTGGCTCACAAAATCTCTGTTTAAAAACTTATAATACCCGTTAATAGCTATCATTGCTGCATTATCGGTAGTAAGTTTAAATTCAGGGATATATGTATTCCATTGATTTATTTCTGCTTTTTTTAATAGCGCTTCCCGTAAGCCCGAATTTGCCGAAACACCTCCTGAAACAGCAATTTGATTAATCCCTGTTTGCTTTGATGCTTTCTCCAGTTTCTCCATCAAAATATCTATGATAGTAAATTGAATACTGGCACAAAGGTCGTTCATATTGTTTTTCACAAAATCAGCATCTTTCTTCATCTCATCCCTGATAAAATATAAAAAAGATGTTTTTAATCCGCTAAAGCTGTAATCCAGTTCTTTAATTTTCGGTTTATTAAAAGCAAAAGCTTCTCTATTTCCATGTTTTGCTTTCTGGTCAATTAAAGGCCCGCCGGGATAGGATAATCCGATTACTTTTGCGCATTTGTCAAATGCTTCGCCTGCAGCATCGTCAATGGTTTGACCGATAATTTCCATATCAGAGTAATCCTTAACAATCACAATTTGGGTATGTCCTCCGGAAACCAATAAACACAAAAAAGGGAATTCGGGTTGTTTATTCTCTTTTTCAAGTTGCTTAATAAAATGGACTAAAATATGAGCCTGAAGATGATTAACTTCAACTAATGGAATATTCATAGCTAAAGCAAAAGATTTAGCAAAAGAGGTCCCTACCAGTAAAGAACCTAACAATCCGGGACCTCTTGTAAAAGCAATGGCACTTACCTCTTCTTTAGTAACTCCTGCTTTTTTTAAAGCCTGATCAACTACCGGAATAATATTTTGTTGATGAGCTCTTGATGCTAATTCCGGCACTACCCCTCCATAAGCTTTATGAACATCCTGATTAGCAATGTAATTAGATAATAGATATCCATCTTTTATCACGGCAGCTGAAGTGTCGTCACAGGATGATTCAATTCCTAAAATTGTTATGCTCATTTATTGTAAGGATTTTAAGATTTTTATAATTTTTTTTATTTCTTTTGCGTTAAGTAATTAATGGGCAAAAGTATCAAAAAAATATATAAAATATTAATCATTGTTTTACTGGTCATCATTGTGCTTCCGGTAACAGCATATTTTGTTCTGCAAAACAACAAAATACAAACTTATATTACCCAAAAAATAACAAAAACAGTATCAGAGAATCTGAATGCAAAATTCAGGGTTGAATCTGTTAATTACCGTTTTTTCAACAAAGTTGTCCTTAAGAATGTTTACATCGAAGATCAATATGAGGATTCGCTGTTATTTGCCAAAGAAATAATTGCCAACCTAAGTAGAATTGACCGAAAAAAACGGGCCATAGATATCAATCATATTAATGTTCTTAATGCCCGGTTTTATTTAAATAAACCCGACTCACTTGCCCCGTTAAATCTAAAATTTATTGTAGATGAACTTAAGCGCGACAGTACGAATACTAAACCCCGATGGGAAATAAACTTTCGTAATATTGAGATGCATCAAATGGTCTTCCGTTTTCGTAATTTCAAAAACATTAAAAAAAATTCAGGGGTAGATTTCAGCAATTTAATCTGTTATATTGAAGATTTAGATATTAGAAACTTAAAGATTAAAAACCAGGTCGTAGATTTTCATATTAACAAACTGAACTTTTCCGAACAATCAGGTTTCAAGATTTATAACCTAAAATCAAATATGAGTATTGGCAAACAACATATGTTGTTTAAAAATATAAAAATAAGAACACCCAATTCTTTTATCTACGCCGACTCATTATCGTTTAACCATAATGATTTTGATGAATACAAAAACTTTACCGAATGGGTTAAAATCGATTTTGCACTCCGCGAATCCAATGTTAGTTTTAATGATATATACTATTTCTCGCCTAAACTAAGAAATATTGATGTAAACCTTGTCATTTCCGGACGGGTTCATGGCAAAGTAAGTTCTTTAAAAGGCAAGGATGTGAAATTCCAGGTTGGCGAACAGACTGAATTAATTACTGATTTTGATTTTAATGGGTTGCCAAACCTGAAAAAAACATTTATTTATGCAAACTTTAAAAAATTTAAAGCTGCGGTAAAAGACTTTGAGATTATCAATCAATTTACAGAAGGCTCTGAAAAATTTACAATCCCGGAAAATCTTAACAAGCTGGGGATAGTAAACTACGAAGGTAAGTTCACCGGGTTTATAGATGATTTTGTTACGTATGGTAAATTTACCACCGATTTAGGGGACATATCTACTGACTTGTATTTAAAACCGGATACTTCAAGAACACTTGCTTTTGATGGGAAATTAGAAACTACAGACTTTAGGGTTGGAGAATTGTTTACAGATAATGAAACCGTAGGTAAAATCACAACGAACGCACAAATTGAAGGAGTTATCGGTAGAGACAAAACGTTAAAAGCAAATACCGATGGAGTAATTAAGAATATTACCGTCAATAATTACAATTACCAAAATATTATTCTTGATGGCTTTTTAACCGAAAAAACGTACGATGGTATTTTAAGTATCAGCGACCCCAACATTGAAATGGATTTTATTGGGAATATTGATTTCTCGGGCAATATCCCCGTGTTTAATTTTAATGCAAATGTCCCTAAAGCTAACTTATATGGTTTAAATATCGACAAAAAAGATACTTCTGCACGGTTATCTTTTAATGTTGATGCCAACTTTACTGGAAATACCCTGGATAATGCAGTAGGTGAAATAAATTTTTCTCAGACAGAGTTAACCAAACGTAATGAAACCATGCATTTCGATACGTTAAAAATTATTGCTGAACATTTTGCCGATACAAATAAAATTACCCTTACATCTGATTATGTCGATGGATTATTAATTGGCGAATACCAGCCCTCAACTCTTTTTCAATCGATAAAAAACCTGTTTTACACTTATACTCCTGCATTAATAAAAAATCCCGGTGATACATTAAATATAATTTCAACCAATAATTTCCGCTTTAATGCTGATTTAAAAAACACACAACTATTAACCTATTTTTTCCTCCCCTCGGTAAAAATAAGTGATAGTGCTAAGGTTGACTTAAAATACCGTGAATCCAAGAAACAACTACTCCTAAATGCTTCGGCAAAAAAAGCATCATTCAATCAACACTCTATTAATCATTTGTCTGTTAAGGCTGTATCGAACGACAGTATTTTTACTGCATCAACAAAAACAGAAAGTATCTTATTAGGAAATCAGATATTCCTTGAGAATTTCAGAACGACCTCATTAACAAGCCAAAATGAAGTACATTTAAAAGTTGATTGGGATAATGACGATACTCAAGATGAATACAATGGAAAGATATTAGCTTCTACCCTTATTAAACAAAAAGAAGCCTACGATGACCCTTTATTCCATATTGACATTTTACGATCAACAATCGTTGTGCAGGATTCAATATGGAACATCAATAAATCATCCATAAAAATTGATTCTACTGCTTATACCATTGACAATTTTACCATTAGTCATAAAGATCAATTTTTAAATGTAAATGGAAAGATATCTGAAAATGCCAAAGATTCATTATTTTTTTATTTTTCTGATTTAAACCTTTCACATATTAATATTTTAACAAAAGACAAAAAACTTGCATTTGATGGTAAGATAAACGGTAATGCAAACTTCTCCAGTCTATATACTAATCCATTATTTCATTCAAAAATTACTGTAGACAATTTAAAACTAAACAACGAAATCTTAGGCTATTCACAAATTTTTGCCACATGGATTGATGAATCGGAAGCTATAAATCTTGATATCTATACACAACATCAAAATAAGAATAAATCTTTACTGATTAACGGTAATTATTTCCCGGAAAACCAAACGTTAAATTTTGGCATAAGGTTAAATCAGTTCAATCTTTCCATCTTAAATCCTTTTCTCAGCAGTTTTGCCCGAAATATTTCAGGAACATCATCAGGTGATGTTAATGTAACCGGCACGTTAAACAAACCATTATTTAACGGTAATGTATTTTTAGAAAACAGCGCAATGACCATTGACTATATTAATACAGAATATCATTTTTCCACCGAAACAAAAATTGAAAACAATTCTTTATTCTTCAATAACATAGACATTTACGACAACTTAGATAATCAGGCAACAACGAATGGATATGTAAAATTCGGGCCACAAAAAGACATCAGTTTTGATTTTGATATCAATACAGATAATATCCTGGCTTTAAATACAAGCGGGAATGATAATGAAGTTTTCTACGGAAAGGCTTTAGTATCCGGAGTCATCAATATCTCAGGAAGTAGTTTAGGGGATGTTTTTCTCGACATCTCGGGAAGGACAGAACGTAACACCAAAATTAATATCCCGTTAAATCGTTCCGGGACTGCTGATGAATCAGGTTTTGTTACATTTATCAACACAAAGAAATCGGCAGAAGAATTATCAGATGACTATAATATAGATCTTTCTGGATTTCGGTTAAATTTCGACCTTGAAGTAACTCCCGAAGCAGAAGCCCTTTTAATATTCGATTCAAAGATCGGCGATATTATTCGAGCACGTGGCGAAGGAAATTTAAAAATGGAGACTGATGCCAACAATAATTTCAATATGTTTGGCAATTATACTATTGAAGAAGGTGATTATCTGTTTACATTACAAAATGTGATCAATAAAAAATTTGAAATTGAACGGGGAGGGACCATTTTATGGAGCGGAGCTCCTTATAATGCAAATATTGAGATGGAAGCCATTTATAATTTACGGACCCAGTTAAGTAATCTGTTTCCTGAAGATTCAACAGATTATTACCGTAGGAGAATACCCGTAGAATGCCAGATTTATTTATCTGACAATTTAATGAATCCAAATATCCGTTTTGATATTAATCTACCCTCTGCCGATGAAGAAATTAATACACGGGTACAATCGACTATAAACACACAGGAAAAGTTGAATAAACAATTTTTATCTTTATTGGTACTCAATTCGTTTATGCCCAGCCAACAGCAGGGTGCAGAAAGTTACCTGGCCGAAAGTGGAACATCCGGATTAGGATCCGTAACTACAAGCGAACTTTTATCAAACCAGCTGAGCCACTGGCTCTCTCAAATAAGCGACGAGTGGGATATTGGAGTAAACTACAGACCGGGAGACGAAATCAGCCGCGACCAGGTTGAGGTGGCATTATCAACTCAGTTATTGAATGATCGTGTCAGCATAAATGGTAACCTGGGTTATGGAGGACAAACAACCGGACAAACAACCGAACAAACAACCAATCTGGTAGGTGATTTCAGGGTAGATGTTAAATTAACAAAAAACGGAAAACTCCGGTTAAAAGCATTTAACGAAACCAATGACCGCATACTATATGAAAACGCACCTTACACCCAGGGGGTTGGCATTTTTTACAGAGAAGAATTTAACTCTTTTTCTGAATTGTTTAACCGCTTTTGGAACAATTTTAGTAGTACGAAAAAAGATGAAAATAATTAATTAACACAATCAAAGTATTTTTACCTTTGACAGATTAAAATAAAAGTCTAATTGTTATTAAACAGATTTATAATTAACAGAACATATGAAAAACCTGATTTTACTTTTACAAACCAATGTTACAGACAGCATTGCAACAGCCAGCGAAGAGGCCGGAGAATTAACTTTATCTTACTGGGAATTATCGCTCAAAGGAGGCTGGATTATGCTTCCTATTGTTATTCTTTCGATTGTGGCTGTTTATATTTTTGTAGAAAGATACCTGGCCATAAAAAAAGCGTCACAAACGGATGTTAATTTTATGAATAAGATAAAAGATTATATTCACGATGATAAACTAGATTCAGCTCTTGCATTATGTCAATCGACAAACAGTCCCGTTTCTCGTATGATAGAGAAAGGGCTGCAACGAATAGGCCGTCCTTTAAATGATATTAACACGGCCATTGAGAATGTAGGTAACCTGGAAATATCAAAACTGGAAAAAAGTCTGCCCACTCTGGCTACGGTAGCAGGTGCAGCACCTATGATTGGATTTTTAGGTACAGTGATGGGAATGATTAGAGCTTTTTACGATATGGCTAATGCAGGTAATAATATTGATGTGGCTTTATTATCCAATGGAATCTATACTGCAATGGTAACAACTGTTGCCGGTCTTATGGTGGGTATTGTGGCTTACCTGGCTTACAATATTTTAGTGGCTAAAATTGAGAAAGTAATCTTTCAATTAGAAGCAAACACCACTGAATTTATGGATTTATTATACGAACCGGTTGAATAATTAAAACAAACCGATTATGGCTTTAAAAAGAAGAAGTAAAGTAAATTCAAATTTCAGCATGTCGTCGATGACAGACATCGTATTTCTGTTGTTGATATTCTTTATGGTAACCTCAACACTAATTGCCCCTAATGCATTAAAATTGTTGTTGCCCCAAAGTTCGCATCAAACATCAGCATCGCCCATTGCTTCCGTTTCGATATCGCAGGATTTAAATTTTTATATCGGCACCACCCAGGTTCCTTTTGAAGATATTGAAGGTATCTTACAACACCGGTTCACCGAAGAAAATGTTGAAGAACCCACGCTATCAATCCATGTTCATCGAACAGTACCCATGCAGGAGGTTGTTAAAATAATGAATATTGCCAAAGACAATAAATGGAAGTTAATTCTTGCAACAACGGCAAAATAAAGTTTTATAGGTATGTCAGAATTTATCAAAAAACATAAAACAGGAATAATAGGAACAATTATCTTTCATGGAATGGTTGTAGTCCTTTTTATGTTATTTGGCTATTCTACCCCTTTACCACTGCCCGGTGAAGAAGGTATTTTAATAAACTTTGGCGATACAGAAACCGGTATGGGGGATATAGAACCCCGTATTACAGAGCCTGTTAAGCAACAGCCGGTAAAAGAACAGGAAGAATCAGTTGAAGAGGCTGTACCAACACCTTCAGAAGATGGAGCCGTTACTCAGGATTTTGAAGAAGCTCCGGCCGTTAAAGAGCAAGGTAAAAAAGAAGAAGAAAAAACAGAAGAGGTAAAAAAAGAGACTGAAGAAGAAACTAAGGAAGAACAGACTGAAGAAAAAGAAGAAGAGGTAAGAGAAGTTAA
>Ga0102928_1002520_pt1 | contig 10929 bp, 13 predicted proteins | sample SalPonR1_B_D1_MG_FD_78504 | JGI IMG/M metagenome (GOLD analysis project Ga0102928, IMG submission 78504) | Salt pond soil microbial communities from South San Francisco under conditions of wetland restoration - Salt Pond MetaG R1_B_D1_MG | ecosystem: Environmental > Aquatic > Marine > Intertidal...
CGTCCGACGCCGCGCAGCCCGCCGAAGGAGAGCCCCCATGACCGGGACCGACCCCGTCCGCCTGTCCGCCGATGACTGGGACGAGATGACCAATCCGCGCCCGGAAACCTGCGATTTCGACCGCGTGGTGGAGCAGGGCCTGTCGCGGCGCGGTCTGTTGTCGGGGCTGCTGGCCTTCGGCTCGGGGGCGGCGGCGATGGCGGCGGGGCTGGCCCCGCTGCGCGCCTCGGCGGGCGGGGCGCGCTTTGCCTTCACGCCCATCGCCGCGCAGACCGACCACGCCGTCCATGTTCCCGAGGGTTATGAGTGGAAGGTGCTGATCCGCTGGGGCGATGCGCTGTTTGCCGATGCGCCCGCTTTCGACCACGCGACCGGCGGCGATGCCGCGACCGCCGACCGGGTCTTTGGCGAGAACACGGACGGGATGGAGAGCTTCGTGGTGGACGGACGGCAGTTGCTCGCGGTCAATCACGAATACACCAACCGCGACGTGAACCTGCCGCATTCCGAGGGCGGCGTGCCCGCGGGGCTCGGTGATGTGCGCAAGCTGCAGAAGCTGCAGGGCGTCGCGGTGATGGAATTGCGCGAGGGCGCGGCGGGCTGGGAGGTCGTGGCCGACAGCCCCTGGAATCGCCGGATCACCCATCTCACGCCGATGCGCATGGCGGGCCCGGCGGCGGGGCACGAACTGCTGCGCACGCGCGCCGATCCGAGCGGCCGGGCGGCGCTCGGAACGCTCAACAATTGCGGATCGGGGCGCACACCGTGGGGGACGTACCTGACCTGCGAGGAAAATTTCAACGGCTACTTCGGATCGAGCGCCAAAGCCGAGGATCAAAAGCCGCTGCAGCTTGACCGGGGCTTTGCCCGCTACGGCATCGGCCCCGAGGGCTGGGGCTACGACTATCACAAATGGGATGCGCGGTTCGACACGGCGCAGGAGCCCAACGAGCCGCACCGCGCCGGGTGGGTGGTCGAGATCGACCCGGCCGACCCCGAGAGCACCCCGGTCAAGCATACCGGGCTGGGCCGCTTCAAGCACGAGAACGCCGAGGTGGTGCTCGCCCCCGACGGGCGGGTCGTGGTCTACATGGGCGATGACGAGCGCGGCGAATTCCTTTACCGTTTCGTGTCCCATGGCCGCAACACGCCCGGCGGCCCCACCGATGGGCTTCTGGACGAGGGCACGCTCTATGCCGCCCGCTTTCACGAGGACGGCAGCGGCGCGTGGCTGGCGCTCACGCCCGAAACGACCGGCATGGCGAGCCTTGCCGAGGTGCTGATCCTTGCGCGCGAGGCAGGGTCCGCCGTGGGCGCCACCACCATGGACCGCCCCGAATGGGTGGCCGTCAACCCGCACGCGCCCGAGGCCTATTGCTGTCTCACCAACAACAGGAACCGCGGGCTGAAACCCAACGCCGGCGGCGACGCGACGCCCGTGGGCGGGCCCAACCCGCGCGAGGCCAACAGGTATGGCCAGATCGTGCGCTGGCGGCCCGAGGGGGGCGATCACGCCGCCGATGGCTTTGCCTGGGACCTCTACGTGATGGCCGGCAACCCCGAGGTGCACGCGGGCACCCCGGAGGCCGGCTCGGCCAACATCACGGCGGGCAACATGTTCAACGCGCCCGACGGGATGGCCTTTGACAGCGCCGGGATCGTCTGGATTCAGACCGACGGCAACGATGGCAACGACGGCGATTTCGCGGGCATGGGCAACAACCAGATGCTCGCGGGCGATCCGGTGACCGGCGAGATCGCGCGCTTCCTGACCGGGCCCAGGGGCTCGGAGGTGACGGGGCTTACATGGTCTGCCGACCGGCGCGCGATGTTCGTGGGCATCCAGCACCCCGACGCACCGTTTCCCGACGGGGCGGGGCTGTTGCCGCGCTCGTCGATCGTGGTGGTGACGCGGCGCGACGGGGGCCGGGTGGGTTAGCCGCTCAGCCGCCCCGCGCCGCCGCGATGAAGGCGCGGACAAGCGCGGGGTCCTTGTGGCCGGGCGCCGACTCGACGCCCGAAGAGACGTCGATCTGCCGCGCGCCGGTGCGCTCGATCGCCTCGGCCACGTTGCCGGGCGTGAGCCCGCCCGCCAGCAGCCAGGGCCGCGGCCAGTCGCGCCCCTCGATCAGCCGCCAGTCGAAGGCCAGCGCGTTGCCGCCCGGGCGGGTGGCGCCGGGCGGTGGCTTGGCGTCGATCAGCAGCTGATCGGCCGCATCCGCGAAGCGGTCGATCTGCGCGAGGTCGCCCGCATCGGCGATGCCGATGGCCTTCATCACCGGCAGGCCGTGGCGCGCCCTGATTCCGGCCACCCGCTCCGGGCTCTCGTCGCCGTGAAGCTGCAGCATGTCGAGCGGCACCGCCGCGCAGAGCGCGTCGAGCGCGGTGTCGCCGGCGTTCACCGTCAGCGCCACCTTGGCCACGCCGGGCGGCACGTCGCGCGTCAGCGCGCGCATCGTCTCGATATCCAGGTGGCGCGGCGATTTCCCGAAAAAGACGAAGCCGACATAGGCCGCCCCCGCGTCGACGGCGGCGGCCACGTCGCGTGCCTCGGTGAGGCCGCAGATCTTGACGCGGATGTCGCGGGGCACGGGCGGGCTCAGCCCGCCTCGTCGAGAACGGCGAGGACCTCGTCGCGTTCGCGGCTCTCTTTCTTCTTGAGGCGTGCCACCTCGGCGCGCAGGCTGGCCAGCTCGCGCGCCTGCCGCGCGGCGGCGGCGCGCTCGCCCGCCTCGCGGATCCATTCCCAGATGAAGCCGAGGACCAGCCCCGCGAGGATGCCGCCGAAGATCACCACGAAGAGCGGCATGTCGTAGGTCGGGTTGAGGGCGGCGAAACCGGCCAGCTCGTCGGGCAGCACGCGCAGCGTGACCATGCCGCGATTGGCCAGCGCAATGAGCACCAGCGCGAGGCCGAAGATGGCGATGGAGGCGTAGCGGATATAGCGCATGGGTTACTTGCCGTTGAGCCGGTCGCGAAGAAGCTTGCCGGTCTTGAAGAAAGGGACGTGTTTTTCCTCGACCTCGACGCTCTCGCCGGTGCGCGGGTTGCGCCCGATGCGCGCGTCGCGCTTCTTGACCGAGAACGCGCCGAAGCCGCGCAGCTCCACCCGGTTGCCGCTGGCGAGCGCATCGGTGATCTCGTTGAAGATGGTGTTCACGATCTTCTCGACATCGCGGTGATAGAGATGCGGGTTGTCGTCGGCGATCTTCTGGATGAGTTCCGATCGGATCATCGCTGTCCCCCCGGGGTTTCGTGTGTGGCCGTGGCGTGCACTGGGACTATAGACGGATTGCCGCGAAACCCAAACAGAAAGCCACCCTCAACAGACGGATAAGGCGGAAAATTTCCGCCCGCTGCCGGGCCGCGCGCCAGCGGCTGCCCCGCCGGGTGGCGCCGCACCCCCGGCGCCGGGCCGCGCGGCGGCTGATTCGGGCGTGCGGATGGTGGACATCCCGGCGCCCGCGCCGCATGGTGCGCGCCGCGGCGGATCACCCGGGCGGAGGCAGGCATGGCGCATGACATCATCACCGGCGGGTCCGGGCCGGGCGGCTGCCCGTGACGGCGCTGACTCTGGCCCGCGAGGGCGATCTGGACCGGCTCCTGCCGATGCTTGCCGCGCGCGCCGCCGAGGCGGGCCGCGAGGCGGACATGGCGGCGCTGCGCGCGGCGCTGCTGCCGCTGCTGGAGGGCGGCCCGCACGGCGCGGTCTATCTTGTCGGCCCGGCGCGCGCGCCCATCGGCTACGTGGCGCTGTCCTTTGGCTGGTCGCTGGCGGCGGGCGGGCTCGTGGCGCGGATCGACGAGATGCACATCCGCCGCGCGGTGCGCGGGCGCGGCATCGGCGGCGAGGTGCTGGGCAGCCTGCCGCGCGCGCTCGGGGCGGCCGGGCTGCGCGCGATCGAGATCGAGACGGGGCGCGGGGAGACGCGGCTGCGCGCGCTCCTGGAACGGCGGCGCTTTTGCCCGCTGGAGGACCGCGTGACGCTGCGGCTCGCGCTGGCGGGGTGACGGGCCCGCCTGCTCAGGGCAGGATCATGCGCACGCCGTCCATCTGCGCGATCTCGGCCACGTCGGCGTCATAGAGCGTGCTGAGCGTCTCGATGGTGCCGGGGCCCCATTCCGGCACGTCGAGTTCCTCCTCGATCGCCGCCTCGTCGGCGAACTTGTCGAGAAAGGCGGTCACGACGCGGCGTTTCTGCCCGGCGGTCAGGCCGGGACGCGCCGCCATGTAGGCGGCAAAGCGCTGGTGACCGGCGCGGGTCATGATCTCGGGCAGCAGCGCGAATTCGCCCGCGAGGGGCACTTCCTCGGCGGTGCCGGCCATGGCGCGCAGGATGTCGGCCCAGATGAGCGGCGTGTCCTCGTTGCACCATGCGGTGACGGCGACCGCGGGATGGGCCGCGCGCAGCCGTGCGATGGTCTCGGACCAGCGCAGGTGCGCCGGGTCGTCGCCGCGCAACAGGTCTGACACGGTGGAGAAGGGCGTGTCGGGCAGCAGCGCGGGCAGCAGGGTGGCCGGGTTGCGCAGCCCGAGAAACAGCCCGATTTCGTCAGGCGCGAAGATCTGGCCGAGATATCCCAGCCGCGTGTCGGCCGCCGGGTAGAATCGCGCACCGCCCACCGACATCTTGGGCGTGCCGAAGAAACCGTGATTGCCCAGGACGAGCCGGGCGGTGCCCCCGGGCGCGCCGGTGGCGGCCATCACCCGGTCGCGCGCATCGGCCGGAAGGGCGCCCTTCTGTGCGCTGTGCATCAGGTCGCGCAACAGGCGTCGATAGCTGGCGGGGTCGGGGACATGGGTGCCGTGCGATGCGAGGGCTCCGGAATTGTCGCGCAGGCAGGCGAGAAGCCTGTCCTCGTCGGTCATGTGCGCGCCTGCGTGGATGACGACCTGCATTGCTCTCCTTTGCCTCTCGCGGGGTTTCGCGGCAGTATAGGCGCTTTGCGACAGAGGAAAACCGCAATCGTGGCCCCCGTGCCGCTTGCCCGCCGGGACGATTGCGTTTAACGAGGCCCCGCGTGGCCGCGTTAGCTCAGCCGGTAGAGCAGCGCTCTTGTAAAGCGAAGGTCGGGGGTTCGATCCCCTCACGCGGCACCACCACCACGGCGGGCCTCAGCGTGTCAGAACCAGCCGTTCGCCGGTGATCTCGACGCTGGAGAAGCGGCGCAGGTAGTCCATCCCCAGAAGCGAGCCGTCCATCTCGCCCGCGTTGACCACGGCGCGCACGTCGCGGTCCTCGAACGGGCCGATGGCGAGGCTGTCGAGCCGCACCGGCGCGGTGCGCACCGTGCCGTTGGCGGTGCGCGCGCGGCCGGTGAAGATCAGGGCGCCGGTGTCGATCCCCGCCGCGGCGGCGTCGCGGCGGCTCAGCACGATCTGGCTGGCCCCGGTATCGACGACGAAGCGGGTGGGCGTGCCGTTGACCTCTGCCGTGACGTAATAATGCCCGTCCGGCGCGCGCGGCAGCGCGATGCGGGCATCGCTGATGACGCTCTGGGTGGGGCGCACCGTCTGGCGGATGTCCTGCCAGAGCCCCACGACCGCGATCGCGCCCAGAAAGATCAGCCCCCAGAGGGCGGCGTGCTGCAAGAGCTTGCCCAGCGACTCGCGCCCCTGCACCACGAACCACAGCACCAGCACCGATCCGAGGATCGAGAGATAGACGAGGCGGGGGAAATCGAAGCTCTCCATGCGCGGTATATGGGCCTTCAGCCCGCCAATCCAAACCCGCGCAGCCTGTCGAGCACGAACTGCACCGCCAGCGCCGCCAGCAGCATGCCCAGCAGCCGCGTCACCACGTTGATGCCGACATGGCCCAGCGCCCGCTCGAGCAGCCCGCCCATCAGGAACAGCACCAGCGCCAGCGCGATCACCGACAGCATCACCCCGATTACCAGCGCCAGCCCCTCGGGTCCGGGCCGCTCGCCCACCAGCAGGATCACCGTGGTGATCGAGCCGGGCCCGGCGATGAGCGGGATGGCCAGCGGAAAGATCGACGGGTCGTCGCCCTCGTCCTCTTCCGAGGCGTCGGCCTGCCCCTTGCGGCGGCGCGCGCGGCGCTCGAACAGCATGTCGAGCGCGGTCAGGAACAGCAGGATGCCGCCCGCGATGCGGAAGGCGGGCATGGAAATGCCGATGAAGCCCAGCACCTGCTCGCCGAAGGCCGCGAAGACCGCGATCAGCAGCGCGCCCGCGACGCAGGCGCGGATGGCGATGGCGCGGCGGCGGGCGCTGTCCATGCCCTGCGTCAGCGCCACGAAGAGCGGCGTCATGCCGATCGGGTCGATGATGACGAACAGCGCGACGAAGGCGGTGATCAGAAAGGCGGTGTCCATGCGTGCGGGCTCTCCCGGGGTTCGGGGGCGTTGCACCATGCGGGGGCGCGTTTGCCAAGCGGATTCTGGGGTGCGTCCGGGGGGCGGGGGCGCTCTTGACCCGGAGCGGCCGGTCAGGCCTCGGGGCGGTGCGCCGGTGGCGCCCACGTCCGGAGACGGCCGGGGGCGGCCGCGAGGCCGCCCCGCCGTCATGCCGGCGCGTCCCCCTCCGCCGGGGCCGTCTCCATGATCGCCGCCGCCCGCCGCAGCGTCGCGGCCTCTTGCCCGAGCGCGCGGTCCCAGTCCGCGAGGATCGCGCGGCACAGCGCCATCAGCCGCGTGCCCGCCTCGGTGAAACGCACGAGGCTCTGGTTGCGGCGGTCCGGGTCGGGGGTAAGGGCGAGGTAGCCCAGATCCGCCAGCGCCGCCGCCTGCCGGTGCGCCGCCTGGCGGCTCACCCCGGTGCGGCGGGCGACCTCGGAGGTGGTGGTCTCGCCGCATATGAGCGCGGCGAGAAAGGCAAGCTGCGCCGGTCCGAGGGCGATGCCGTGGTCGCGCGCCAGCACCCCGGACAGGCGCCGCGTCACCCGGTCCTGGTAGCCGCGCGCGGCATGGTAGAGCGTCAGCGTGAGGCTGTCGGGCATGTCTGTCGTCAACTTTGTTGACATGATGGCTGGCTCCGGTATCTTGTCAAACAGGTTGACGATATTGGAGGAGCGCCATGACCCTTGCAACCATACTCCGCCTCAACGCGCTGTCGTGTCTCGGCTTCGGGGCCCTGTTCCTCGCGGCACCGGGGGCGGTGGCGCAGGCGCTCGGCACGCCGCCCGTCTGGCTCGTCGCCGCGCTCGGGGCGGGGCTCCTGGGCAATGCGCTGCTCTTGTGGCTGAGCGTGCGGGGCGGGCGCGCGCCGCGCCGGGCCGAGGTGCTGTTTTTCAGCCTCGGCGATGCGGGCTGGGTGATGGCGACGCTGGCGCTGATCCTTGGCGGGGTCTGGATCGTCACGCCGGGCGGGCGCATCGCCGCGCTTGGCGTCGCGGCGATGGTCGGGGCGCTCGGGCTTGCCCAGTGGCGGCGCTTGCCGGGGCCTGACCGGAACGCGCGCCCGGCGCCCTGACCCGTGCGGCCGGCCGTCAGCGCTCGGCTTTCTCGAGCCGCGACAGGGCGGTCTCCCACAGGGTCTCGGCGCGGGCGATTCCGGCCTCGATCTCGGCGTATTTGCGCTGCCAGGTGGCCAGCGTGCCGGGGTCCTCGTAAATGTCCGGATCGGCCAGCTTGACGGCCACCTTGCCCTCCATCTCCATCAGCTTCTCGACCCGCGCCTCGCAGGCGCGCACCTCCTGCCGCAGCTTGAGGATGGTCTCTCGGCTTGGTTTTTCCTTTTTCTTTACAGGCTTTTGCGTGGGTTTCTTCACGTTGTCCTGCGGGGCGAGAAGCATCGACCGGTAGCTGTCGAGATCGCCGTCATAGGGCGTCACCGTGCCGCCCCCCACCAGCCAGAGCCGGTCTGCCACGAGGCTCAGAAGGTGCATGTCGTGGCTCACCAGGATGATCGCGCCGGTATAGGCGGTCAGCGCCTCGACCAGCGCCTCGCGGCTCTCGATATCGAGGTGGTTGGTCGGCTCGTCGAGGATCAGCATATGCGGTGCATCCACCGTGGCGAGCATCAGCGACAGCCGCGCCTTCTGCCCGCCGGACAGGTTTTCGACAATGGTTTCAGCCTGTTGCGGGCCGATGCCAAAGCCCGCGAGGCGCGCGCGCAGCCGCGCGGGGGCCTCGTTCGGGCGCATCCGGCGGATATGGTCGAGCGGGGTTTCGTCGGTGTGCAGCTCGTCCACCTGGTGCTGCGCGAAATACCCGGCGCGCAGCCGCCCGGCCTTGTGGACGCGCCCGTCGAGAAGATCAAGTTTGCCCGCCAGAAGCTTGGAAAGTGTCGATTTTCCCTCGCCGTTCCGGCCGAGGAGCGCGATCCTGTCGTCCTGGTCGATGCGCAGGTCGAGCCGGCCCAGCACCGGCTTGCCGTCATAGCCCACGGCCGCGCCTTCCAGCCGCAGGATCGGCGGCGACAGCGCCTCGGGCTCGGGGAAGGTGAAGCGCCGCAGCGCCGCCTCCTGCGGGGCGGCGATCGGCTGCATCCGCGCCAGCGCCTTGATCCGCGCCTGCGCCTGACGCGCCTTGTCGGCCTTGTAGCGGAAGCGGTCGACATAGGATTGCAGGTGCGCGCGCCGCGCCTCCTGCTTCCTGGCCTCGGATTGCGCGGCAGCGATGCGTGCGGCGCGGGTCTCGGCAAACCGGTCGTAACCGCCTTGATAAAGCGTGAGTTTCCGGTCTTCGAGATGCAGGATCGAGCCGACGGCGCGGTTGAGCAGCCCGCGGTCGTGGCTGATGATGAGCACGGTATGCGGATAGCGCGCGAGGTAGTTTTCGAGCCACAGCGCGCCTTCGAGATCGAGGTAGTTCGTGGGCTCGTCGAGCAAGAGCAGGTCGGGCGCGGCAAAGAGCACGCCCGCCAGCGCCACCCGCATCCGCCAGCCGCCCGAGAAGGCGCTGCACGGCATCTGCTGCTCGGCGTCGTCGAAGCCCAGCCCCTTGAGGATGGCCGACGCCCGCGCCTCGGCGGACCAGGCGTCGATATCGGCCAGCCGGGTCTGGATCTCGGCGATCCGCGCGCCATCGGTCTCGGTCTCGGATTGTGCAAGGAGATCAGTGCGTTCGGTGTCAAAGCTCAACACGGTATCCAGCAGCGACACGTCGCTGCCGGGCACCTCCTGCGCGACGCCGCCGATGCGGGCGCGCGGCGGCAGGGCAATGTGGCCGCCCTCCAGCGCCATCTCGCCCCGGATCAGGTGAAACAGCGTCGTCTTGCCGGTGCCGTTGCGCCCCACGAGCCCGACCTTGTGCCCCTCGGGAATGAGGGCGGAGGCGCTCTCGAACAGGCGGTGCCCGGCGATGGCGTAGGTGATGTCGTCGATGCGCAGCATGGGCGCGGGATGCCCGATGCGGCGGGCACAGTCAATCGCGGCTTTTCAATGCCCGAACGCCATGCTATCGGACCGCGACCGCGCCGCGCGGGGTGTCTCCCGGCGGCATCACCCTGACATGAAAGAGGCTGACATGGCTGTGGAACGCACGCTGAGCATCATCAAACCCGACGCCACCCGGCGCAACCTGACCGGCAGGATCAACGCCAAGTTCGAGGAGGCGGGCCTGCGCATCATCGCGCAGAAGCGTATCCAGATGACCCCGGCGCAGGCGGGCACCTTCTATGCGGTGCACAAGGAGCGCCCGTTCTACGGCGAGCTGTGCGACTTCATGGCGAGCGCGCCGGTGGTTGTGCAGGTGCTGGAAGGCGAGGACGCCATCGCCAGGAACCGCGAAGTGATGGGGGCCACCAACCCCGCCGATGCCGCGGCGGGCACGATCCGCGCCGAATACGCCGAGTCGGTCGGCGAGAACTCGGTCCACGGCTCGGACGCGCCCGAGACCGCGGCGGTCGAGATCGCCTATTTCTTCTCGGGGCTCGAACTGGTCGGCTGACCGGGATGAAAGCCGTGTGAGCGAGGGCCGCGTTGATGAGGCGCGGCCCTTTTGCGTGGAGGAGGCAGGGGATGGAGATGAGCGACGGGTCCGAAGGCTGCGAGGCGGCCATCGTCGGGCTGTTCCGCGAGACCTTTGCCGCGTCGGAGGGCGCGGAGGAGGGGGAGGTCGTCTCGGGGCTGGCGCGCGACCTGCTGGCGCGCACGCCCGCCTCCGATCTTCGCGTGTTCCGCGCCGAAGAGGCGGGGCGCATCATCGGCGTGGCGATCTTTACCCCACTCGTCTATCCCGGGCAGGCGGCGCGCGTGATGCTGCTGTCGCCGATGGCCGTGGCCCCGGACCGGCAGGGGCGCGGCGTCGGGCAGGGGCTGTTGCGCCATGCGCTGGAGGCGTTGCGTGCCGAGGGCGTCGCGGTGGCGCTGACTTACGGCGATCCTGGCTATTATCGGCGCGTGGGATTTGCCCCGGTAACCGAGGCCGAGGTGCCGCCGCCCCTGCCGCTTAGCGCGCCGCACGGGTGGATCGGGCAATCGCTGACTGGTGCAGGGATACCCGCCCTCGTCGGGGTGCCGACCTGTGCGGCGGCGCTTGACCGGGCGGATGTCTGGTAGCGGCGGGCGGTCACGCCTCGGCCTTCTTCTCCCATTTTCCAGACGCCTCGGACCAGTATTGCGCCGTGCAGCCGGCGGCTGTGAGCGCGCGCCACTGTCCGCGCGCGGCCTGTTTCGCGGCCGCGTCATTGCCGTCGAAGAGGATGCAGACCCGCTCGAGCGTCTGCACCTCTTCCGGCGTCACCCCGGCCCCGTCCACCGACATCACGCAGTTCGCGCCGTTGGGCCGGTCCGTCCCGGTGGTGAGCAGCACCGGCTGCAGCGCGTCGTGCGGCCCGCCCGCGCGCCCGTGCGGCAGGAACGCGTCCTCCGGCCCCTCCCAGAGCCGCGCGTCGAGCCGGTCCAGCCGCTCGGGCTCGGGCCCGCGCACGGCGACGCGCCAGCCGGCCGCCAGCGCCTTGTGCAGCAGCAGCGGCAGGGTGGCCTCCAGCGGGCGGCGCGTCAGGTGATAGAAATAGGCCGC
>Ga0102928_1002522_pt1 | contig 10924 bp, 10 predicted proteins | sample SalPonR1_B_D1_MG_FD_78504 | JGI IMG/M metagenome (GOLD analysis project Ga0102928, IMG submission 78504) | Salt pond soil microbial communities from South San Francisco under conditions of wetland restoration - Salt Pond MetaG R1_B_D1_MG | ecosystem: Environmental > Aquatic > Marine > Intertidal...
CCTATCACCGTCTCGCCCAGACCGAGCGGTCGCGGCGGATCATGCAGCGTCTCGACCATTCCATGATCTACCTGCTCATCGCCGGCACCTACGTACCGCTGTGTCTCGTGGTGTTGCCGCCCGCCTGGGGCATCCCCGTGCTCGCCGTCGTGGGTGTGTTCGCGGCCGTGGGGATGACCCTGAAGCTCACCGCGTTCGAGCGGGGGCAGTGGCTCGCCTATGCGCTCTATCCGATCATGGGCTGGGTGGCTGTGATCGCTGCGCCCGCGCTGCTGCGCCACCTCTCACCGGTGCAGATGGGGCTGATCGTCGCCGGCGGTGTGGCCTACACGGTGGGCATGCCGGTGCTGCTGCGCCGGCGCCCCGACCCGTGGCCGTCGACGTTCGGCTACCACGAGGTGTGGCACCTCCTCACGGTGGTCGCAGCGACGCTGCACTTCGCCGCCGTCACCGACGTCGTGGCCTGAGGCCACCGGTCGGAGAGGCGCTGGTCCTTTCGTGTTCGACCGGATCGTCGTCGTCGACTGGAGCGCCAACTCGACCCCCAGACGGGGGGCGGATTCGATCTGGATCGCCGTGGCCGACGTCGACGACGACGTCGCAGCGGCCAGCGAGAACATTGCCACGAGATCGGCGGCCATCGACCGGATCACGGCGCTCGTCGCCGACCGGCGAGCGGCGCGCACGCTCGTGGGGGTCGACGTCTCGCTCGGCTTCCCGGCGGGCACGGCAACCGCGCTCGGCTGCGGTGGCGTGCCGTGGGAGGCCACCTGGTCACTGCTCGACGAGCTGATCGTCGACGACGACCGGAACCGCAACAACCGGTTCGAGGCGGCCGCCGAGCTGAACAAGCGACAGCGGGGTCAGACCCCGCTGTCGCTTCTCGACTCTGCGCCGGGACCGTTCTGGGGGTGTCCTGCCGGCATGGCCGGGGCACACCTCGCACCGACGAAGCCGGCGTCGTTCGGTGCGCTCGGTGAGTGGAGACACACGGAGGAGGTGCTGCGCGAGGCCGGAGCGCGGCCGTTCTCGGTGTGGCAGCTGCTCGGTGCCGGCGCCGTGGGTGGCCAGACCCTGCTGGCGATTCCGTGGCTGTCGGAGCTGCGGCGGCGCCACGGCCTGCTCGACGTCTGGCCGTTCACGACGGGCCTGCGACCGCCGGAGGTCGCTGGCGGCGGCGCGGTGCTCGTGGAGGTGTGGCCGTCGATGTTCCCGGTGGCGGCCGGAGCGCCACGTGACCGTGTGCAGGTGGAGGCAACGGCTGCCCGCCTCGCAGCGGCCGACCGGACGGGCGAGCTCCCGGGCTGGTTCCATCCGCCCGTGACGTCGGCGCAGCGCGACGTCGTGGAGCGTGAGGAGGGTTGGGTCCTGGGAGCGGGCGTCACCGGAGCGGAGGTGGGGTGATGGCCGGGCTCGGCCTCGACTCGGTCGGCGTGCGCATGGGTGGACGAGCGCTGTTGCAGGACGTGACCCTCGAGGTCGCCGACGGAGCGTTCGTTGCCGTCGTCGGTTCGTCCGGGAGCGGCAAGACCACCCTGCTGCGCACGGTGGCCGGGCTGGTCCGGCCGAGCGCCGGCACGATCCGGTTCGACGGCGCCGACGTCACCCAGGTCGAACCCGGTCGCCGCGACGTGGGCATGGTCTTCCAGCAGGTCGCCCTGTTGCGGCACATCTCGGTGCGCCGCAACGTGAGCTTCCCGCTGGACGTCAGGCGACAGACGGCGGAGGAGATCCGGCGGCGTGTCGACGCGGAGGTGCGGGCGCTGCACATCGAACGACTTCTCCTGCAGCGGCCCGACGAGCTGTCGTACGGGGAGGCCCAGATGGTGCAGATCGCCCGGGCGCTGGTGCGGGTGCCGAGGATGCTGCTGCTCGACGAGCCGTTCGCCAGCCTCGACGAGCAGCTGCGCGGCCGGATGCGGGCCGAGATCAAGCTGCTGCAGGAGGGGTACGGCGTGACGACGTTGATGACCACGAACGACCAGCGCGACGTGGCTGCGCTGGCCGGATTGGTGGTGGTGCTCGACGAGGGCCGGCTGGTGCAGGCGGGGTCCACGGCCGAGGTGCGTGAGACGCCGCGGACGCTCCTGGCGGCAGCCACCACCGGCGACCTGTCCACGTTCGATGCCACCGTCGTCGCCGAGTCGACCGGTTCGTGGCTGGTGCGTGACGACCCGTCGGGTGGACCGGGGCTCCGCCTGCGGTCCTGGTCGCCGGCGCTCGCCGAGTTCGACGGGCGACGGGTGACGGTGGCCGTCCGGCCCGAACACGTGGTGATCACGTCGAGCGGCTCGGTGGTGGCCGGTGTCGATCGATCGATCCCTGGTTCGACGCCGGTGGTTCAGTTGGTGGCGGCCGGCGCACGTCTCCAGGCCACGCCCGAGCCGGGTGTGGCACACGTGCGGGGCGAGACGGTGCGCGCCCGCGTCGATCACCACCTGGTGTTCGACCGCGCCACCGGCGACGCCATCTCCTAGCGACAGGTGTTGCATCCGGTGTCAGACACCGGATGCAACGTCAGTCGACGGTCCAGGTGCCGTTGGAGCGCAGCAGCCCGGCGAGGTCGCCTGGCCCCTTGCGCTCGCTGGCGGCCATCACCTGATCGGCCACTGCTCCGGAGTACTCGGGTCGCTGGATGTCACGGAACACCCCGAACGGCGTGGGGGAGTGGTCGTCGTGGCTGAGGCGGGCGAGCGCGAACGCCAGCGACGGGTCGTGACGGTTGACGTCGTGCACGAGGATCTCCTCGGGGGCGACGTCGGAGCGCTCCACCAGGCGCAGCTGGCCGTCGACTCCCATTGCGACGGCACGGTGGCCCTCGGCGCCGAAGGTGACGGGCTCGCCGTGCTCGAGGTTGATCATCATCTCGTCGCGGGCCTGCTTCTTGGTGACGTCGTCGAACTGGCCGTCGTTGAACACGTTGCAGTTCTGGTAGATCTCCACGAACGACGTGCCGTGGTGTTCGTGCGCCGCCCGGAACGTCTCGATCATGTGCTTGCGGTCGAGATCGTGGGTACGGGCCACGAAACTGGCCTCGGCGCCGAGTGCGACGGCGAGAGGATTGAACGGGGGGTCGATCGAACCCATCGGCGTGGACTTGGTGACCTTGCCGACCTCCGACGTGGGGGAGAACTGACCCTTGGTGAGCCCGTAGATCCGGTTGTTGAACAGCAAGATGTTGAGGTTCACGTTGCGGCGCAGCGCGTGGATCAGGTGGTTGCCGCCGATGGAGAGTCCGTCACCGTCGCCGGTGATCACCCACACGTCGAGATCGGGACGGGCCACGGCCAGTCCGGTGGCGATGGCCGGCGCCCGGCCGTGGATCGAGTGCATCCCGTAGGTGTTCATGTAGTACGGGAACCGGCTGGAGCAGCCGATGCCGGAGATGAACACGGTGTTCTCGGGGGCGATGCCGAGGTCGGGCATCAGCGTCTGGACGGCGAGGAGGATGCCGTAGTCGCCGCAACCCGGGCACCACCTGACCTCCTGGTCGCTCGACCAGTCCTTCTTCGTGGTGACGGCGACCTGTGCGGTGCTCATGACGTGGCTCCTTCCGTGCCGGCGCTCGTACTGGGCGTGATCGATGCGAGCGCCTCGTCGATCGCTGCTTCGATCTCGCGGGACTTGAACGGCAGGCCCTGCACCTTGGTGAGGGCCTGCGCGTCGACGAGGTACTTCCCGCGCAGCACCTGGGTGAGTTGACCCATGTTGAGTTCGGGAACGATGACCCGTTCGTACCGGTGGAGGATGTCGCCGAGATCGGGCGGGAGCGGGTTGAGGTGCATGATGTGCACCGAGGCAACGCTCTTGCCCGCTCGACGGCTGCGCTGCACGGCCGCATCGATCGCGGCCCACGTGGAGCCCCACCCGACCACGAGGACGTCGGCGTCGGGGTCGCCCTTGATCTCGGTGGGCGGGATGTCGGCGGCGATCGCGGCGATCTTGTCGGCGCGCAGGTGGACCATCTTCTCGTGGTTCTCGGGCGTGTAGTCGATGTTGCCGGTGCCGTCGGCCTTCTCGAGGCCGCCGACGCGGTGCATCAGACCCGGTGTGCCGGGAATCGCCCAGGGCCGGGCGAGCGTGGTCTCGTCACGCAGGTAGGGCCAGTAGACCTCGTTGCCGTCGTCGTCGACGTGGTTCGGTTCCGTCGTGAACGGTACGGAGATGTCGGGCAGCGATTCGACCGAGGGCAGGTTCCACGGTTCGGACCCGTTGGCGAGGTAGCCGTCGGACAGCAGGATCACCGGCGTGCGGTACTTGAGCGCGATCCGGGCCGCTTCGATGGCGGCGTGGAAGCACTGTGCGGGCGTGTAGGCGGCCACGATCGGCAGCGGCGCCTCGCCGTGACGGCCGTACAGGGCGATGTTGAGGTCGGATGCCTCCGTCTTGGTGGGGAGGCCGGTCGACGGGCCGCCGCGCTGGATGTCGACGAGCAGCAGGGGAAGCTCGATCGACACCGCCAGCGAGGTGGTCTCGCTCTTCAGGGCGACGCCGGGGCCGCTGGTGGTGGTGACGCCGAGATGCCCGGCGAAGGAAGCGCCGAGTGCCATGCCGATGGCCGCGATCTCGTCCTCGGCCTGCACCGTGCGGATGCCGAAGTGCTTGTGCTTCGACAGTTCGTGGAGGATGTCGCTGGCCGGGGTGATCGGGTACGAGCCGAGCGTGATCGGCAGTTTCGCCAGCTGGCCGGCGGCGACGAGGCCCCACGCGAGTGCCGTGTTGCCGGTGATGCTGGTGTACTCGCCGGAGGGCAGGCGGGCGGGTCGCACCTCGTAGCGGTGGCCGACCGCCTCGGTGGTCTCACCGAAGTTGTAGCCCGCGAGGAAGGCGGCCTTGTTGGCCGCTTCGACCTGTTCGTTCTTGCCGAACTTCTCGCCGATCCACTCGATCGTGGGCTCGACGGGGCGGGTGAACATGAACGAGACGAGCCCGAGCGCGAAGAAGTTCTTCGAGCGTTCGGCGTCGCGTGGCTTCACGCCGAGCGGCGCGCACACCTCCTTGGTGAGGCTCGACATCGGCACGCGCAGCACCCGGTAGTGGGCGAGCGTGTCGTCGTCGAGCGGGTTGGCGGAGTAGCCGGCCTTGTCGAGGTTGCGCTCCTCGAAGGCGTCCTCGTTGACGATCACCGTGCCGCCGGGTTCGAGGCGATGCAGGTCGGCCTTCAGCGCCGCCGGGTTCATCGCCACCAGCACGTTGGGCTCGTCGCCCGGCGTGGTGATCTTGTGGTCGGCGATGTTGACCTGGAACGCCGACACCCCGTTGACGGTGCCGGCTGGTGCCCGGATCTCCGCCGGGAAGTCGGGCAGGGTGGACAGGTCGTTTCCGAACGATGCGCTCACCGAGGTGAACCGGTCACCCGTGAGCTGCATCCCGTCGCCGGAGTCACCCGCGAACCGCACGACGAGGTGGTCGAGAACGTGATCGCCGTCGGTCGACTCGGACCGGTCGATCGTCTCCGTCATGTTGTGTCTCCCCAAGGAGGTCGTCGGTCGAGTCGACCCGCACTCCGTGGTGGAGCAGCGCATCGCCCGGCCTGTCGCCCCGGCACCGTTGCCGGGGCCTGCATCGGATTTCACCGTAGTGGTTCGACCGCCGGATTCGTGCGACGGCCGCGCGAAAGTGACGTTGTGCCCACACTGTTCGACGATCTCGCCCGGACGTCGGACGCGGTCGGCTCCACGACGAAGCGGACCGAGAAGGTGGAGGCGCTGGCGGATGTGTTGCAGCGGCTGGAGCCGGGCGAGGTGCGCGCCGGTGTGGCGTTCCTCGTGGGCACCACGACGGTGGGCCGGGTGGGGGTCGGATGGGCGGCGCTGTCGTCGGCGAGGACGGCGCCGGCCGGTTCGCCGAGCCTCACCGTCGCCGAGGTCGACCGTTCGTTGGTGGACCTGTCGGCGATGTCCGGACCGGGTGTGGTGGCGGCGCGCCGCGATCGCCTCCTCGACCTGTTCGGGCGCGCCACCGAACGGGAGCAGCGTCTGCTGGCGGGAGTACTCGGCGGCGAGCTCCGCCAGGGAGCGCTGGAGGGGGTGATGGTGACAGCGCTCGCCCGGGCTGCCGGCGTGCGCGTGGCCGACGTCCGGCGCGCCGCCATGATGACCGGCGACCTGCTGGAGGCCGCGCACCTCGCGCTCGTGGACGGCGGCGCTGCGTTGGAAGGAGTGTCGATGCGGCCGCTGCGCCCGGTGCAGCCGATGCTCGCCAGCCCGGCGGCCGACGTGGCCGATGCGCTCGGCGGCATCGGCGGGGCGCCGGCGTCGGTGGAGTTCAAACTCGACGGCGCTCGACTCCAGGCACATCGCCGGGGCGAAGAGGTACGCCTCTACACCCGCAACCTCAACGACGTCACCGACCGCCTTCCCGCCGTGGTCGCCGCGGTCCGATCCTTCCGAGGCGGTGACCTCGTGCTCGACGGCGAGGTGCTCGGCGTCGACGACCGGGGCCGTCCGGCGCGCTTCCAGGACACGATGGGAGATCTGCAGCGTCTCGGCATCGAGGTGCGGACCGCTCCCGACGCAGCCGATGATGCTGCCGTCGCCGACGTAGCCGCGGATGACGCGTCCGGCGATGTAGCCGTCGCCGATCACGTCGCAGACGTGCCGGTGGCCGCAGAGGCGGCAGGCCTGCGGGCGTTCTTCTTCGACGCCATGTTCGTCGACGGCTCGCCGATCCACGACGAGCCGCTGTCCACACGGCGTGACGCACTTGCCGGGGTGGTGCCGGCGGGCTCGCGCCTGCCGTCGATCGTCACCGTCGATCCGGTCGAGGCCCAGGCCTTCCTCGACGGCGCGATCCGTGAGGGGCATGAGGGCGTGATGGTGAAGGGGCTCGATGCGCCGTACGAGGCGGGTCGCCGGGGTGCGGCCTGGCGCAAGGTGAAGCCGGTGCACACCCTCGACCTGGTGGTGCTGGCCGCCGAGTGGGGCCACGGCCGCCGCCGTGGCCGGCTGTCGAACCTGCACCTGGGGGCGCGGGCGTCGTCGGCCGACAACGAGTTCGTGATGGTGGGCAAGACGTTCAAGGGCCTCACCGACGAACTCCTGCGGTGGCAGACCGAGCGGTTCCTGGGCCTCGAGATCGGACGTGGCAGCGGCCGTGATGCCCACGTGGTGCACGTCCGTCCGGAGCAGGTGGTGGAGGTGGCCGTCGACGGGGTGCAGGCGTCGAGCCGATACCCGGGTGGAGTGGCGCTGCGGTTCGCCCGGGTTCGCCGCTACCGCGACGACAAGTCGGCGGCCGAGGCCGACACGATCGACACCGTCCGGGCGATGTTGTGACCGACGCCTCCGAGCCGGCGCAGACTCGTACCATCGGTGCGGTGCATGCTCGTGGGGTCGTCGTTGCGGTGGCGCTGGTGCTGGCGGCGGTCGGCTGCAGCGACTCGAACGGCTCGGACGATCTCGACCGGATCGATGGTCCTGCCCAGGTGGACCCCGACTACCGGCCGCTCGAGGAGGATCCGGCGTCCGACACCACGGGCGACGACGGCTGATCAGGAGCGATGGCAGCTGTTCAGGGCGACGGCAACTGATCAGGTGCGGCGACATCCGGGGCGACATCCGGCTGGCGCGGCCCGACCCGGTAGGGTCGTGTCCCGGCATGGCGACGCTTCGATTCAGTTTCGGCACCATGGGTTCGGGCAAGAGCACCGTGGCCCTGCAGATCCACCACAACCTGTCGAACCGCCAGCTCTACGGGCTGCTGCTCACCACGCTCGACCGGGAAGGGCGCCAGGTCACGAGCCGGCTCGGCGTGGCGGCACCGGCGATCGAAGTGGGCCCCGACGTCGACCTCCACGCCCTCGCGGTGAAGTACTGGCCGATCCACTACATGGTCTGCGACGAGGTGCAGTTCTACACACCGGCACAGTGCGATCAGCTGGCGCGTGTGGTCGACGAGCTCGACGTCGACGTGTACGGCTTCGGGCTGCTCACCGACTTCCGTGGCCGCCTGTTCGAGGGCACGCAGCGGATGCTCGAGATCGCCGACGAGCACACGCCACTGCAGGTGGAGGCCCGCTGCTGGTGCGGTGCCCGCGCCACCCACAACGCCCGCGTGGTCAACGGCGATGTCGTGTACGAGGGTGCCACCGTCATGGTGGGTGACACGCGCGCCGGTGAAGCCCCGCTGTTCGGCGACGCGGTGCGCTACGAGCTCCTCTGCCGCCAGCACTTCCTCCGCGGCGACCTCGGCGCCTGACGTTCGGAGCCCATCACGATCGGGGTCAGACCCCGATCGTGATGCTCGCAGTACCGATGAGTGTCGGGCCGACCTGTGTGGCCGGAGGCTCATCGATGGCGACATGGTCGGCCCCGCCGGTCCCGGCGCGGTCAGGTCTGGTCGACGGACCCGGTGGAGCGGTCGGCGGAGCGGCAGAGCACGGCGAGGCCGGCGGCGAGCGACATCCCACCGAGGCGCAGGAACACGCCCTCGATGTCGCTCGGGCCGTTCTCGTCACGCAGGAGGATGCTGACGATGGCGACTGCGCCGATGAACACCATGGTGATGGCGATGCCGGCCACGAGGCGCACGAGCGTGTTCAGCCACGTCTCGCGGTCGTCGCCGGCGAGCCAGCAGGCGGTGGCCGCCACGAACGCCGATGGTGCGAGCACCACGAGGTTCGGGGGCAGCATCAGGAAGCTCAGCACCTCGATCCGCTGGTCCCAGATGCCGCCGAACGGTTGCTCGCTCACGCCGCGGACGCGTTCGAGCTGGAACAGGATGAACCCGACCGACCCGCCGAGCAGCAGCCAGCCGGCGATCGTCAGGTCGCGGACCAGGCGGGCCCGGCGGACGGGCGTGAGGTCAGTCCCAGGCACACTGCATTCGCTTGATGCCGTTGATGAACGCGCTCTGGAGGTAGTCGGGCTCGCCGGTGATGCGCAGCGACGGGAGCCGCTTGCGGATCTCGTCGAACATCACCGTCATCTCGCGTCGGGCGAGGTTGGCGCCGAGGCAGAAGTGCGGGCCTCCAGCGCCGAAACCGATCTGTGCGGGGTTGACCGGGCGGGTCACGTCGAACCGGTGGGGGTCGGCGTAGACGCGCTCGTCGCGATTTCCCGAGTTGTAGAACATCACCAGTTTCTGGCCCTCCTGCACCAGCTGACCGCCGACCTCGGTGTCCTCCGTGGCGGTGCGGCGGAAGTGGATCACCGGCGTCGCCCACCGCACCACCTCCTCCACGGCCGTCTTCGAGTGGGTCTCGAAGTTCTCGTACAGCAGGTCGCGTTGATCGGGATGGTCGGTGAACGCCTTCAGGCCGTGGCTGATGGCGTTGCGGGTGGTCTCGTTGCCGGCCACCACCAGCAGGATGAAGAACGAGCCGAACTCCTGCGGGGTGAGCTGCTCGCCGTCGACCTCGGCGGCCATCATCACCGAGGTGATGTCGTCCTGCGGGTCGGCCCGGCGCGACTCGCCCAGCGTCTGGGCGTACATGAACATCTGCAGCGACTGACCCATCAGATCCTCGTAGGTGCCGACGAACTCGGGGTCGCCCACGCCGAGGATGGTGTTGGTCCAGCCGAGGATCTTGCCGTAGTCCTCCTCGGGGATGCCCATCATGTCGCAGATGATCTCGAGGGGCAGTGCGGCGGCCACGTTCTCGACGAAGTCGCACGTCTTGTCGGGGAAGTCGGTGTTCAGCCGGTCGATGATGCGCACGGCCTTGTCGTGCACGTATTCCTCGACCTTGCCGACCTCCTTGGGGGTGAAGCCCTTCGACACGATCGAGCGGAGCCGGAAGTGCTTCGGATCGTCCATGTTGATCATCGAGCCGAAGAACTCGTTCATCTCCTGGGGGAGGTCGCCGATGTTGGCGCCCTTGCCCGAGCAGAACAGCTTGGGGTGACGGCTCACATGCCAGATGTCGTCGTGACGGGTGACGGCGAAGTAGCCGGGCCCGCGCGGGAACGGCGAGTCCTCGATGACCGCCTCCTCGTAGAAGGCGAGGCCGGGAGTGTCGCGCAGTGTCGTGAAGGCGCCTTCCCGGTAGCTCCGTGGCGCCGTCCAGAACGCCTGGTCGGAGAGGTCGAACTCGCCGAGGTGGACCTCGTCGAGCGAGATGTCGGTGGTCATGGGTTCCGACTGTAGGGACCGACGGTTCACTGGGCGCAGTCGCACGAGTTGAGATCGAGCCGGCTGCGGCGTTGACTGGGGGAATGCTGCAGCCTTCGGAGATCGAACGAGTCCTGGTCGTGACGGCCCATCCCGACGACGTCGACTTCGGGTCGGCCGGCACGGTGGCCAATCTCACCGACGCCGGCGTCGAGGTGGTCTACTGCCTCGTCACCGACGGTCAGGCCGGCGGGTTCGACCACTCGATCCCACGGGCGGAGATGGCTGCCATCCGCCGGGAGGAGCAGACCAAGGCCGCTGCCGAGGTCGGCGTCACCGAGCTGCACTTCCTGGGATACATGGACGGCACGGTGGAGGTGACGATGCAGCTGCGCCACGACATCAGCCGGGTGATCCGTGAGGTGCGTCCGCAGGTGGTGATCACGCAGTCGCCGGTCCGCAATCTCGACTCCACGTACGGATCGCACCCCGACCACACCGCCACGGGAGAGGCCGCGATGTGTGCGGTCTATCCCGATGCACGCAACCCGTTCGCCTTCCCGGACATGCCGTGCGCCGAGCTGGAGGACTGGAAGGTGGCCGAGGTGTGGATCCCGTTCGGCCCGGGCGCCGACGGTGCGCTCGCCGGCGTGGTCGACATCACCAATCAGATGGAGCGCAAGCTGCGGGCGCTGCACTGCCACGTGAGCCAGCACGTCGACGCATCGGCGATCGACGAGCGGGTGCGGGAGTGGAACCGCGCCAACGCCGAGCAGCACGGCTTGCCCGCGGGCCGCAGCGCCGAGATCTTCCGCATCGTCGACACCCGCTGAGCGGCGGTTCGACGGTGTTGCGATGAGTGTTGGGCCAC
>Ga0102928_1002526_pt1 | contig 10918 bp, 10 predicted proteins | sample SalPonR1_B_D1_MG_FD_78504 | JGI IMG/M metagenome (GOLD analysis project Ga0102928, IMG submission 78504) | Salt pond soil microbial communities from South San Francisco under conditions of wetland restoration - Salt Pond MetaG R1_B_D1_MG | ecosystem: Environmental > Aquatic > Marine > Intertidal...
AGGCTGCTTGCAGGCGAAGGGTGGCCGGGCCGGTTCGCGCGCAAGCGCCCTCCAACAGCCAAAAACCGTCGGCGGCGCCGGATCGAAGGCCTGTGGGAGGCAGGCTGTGCCGGGCGAAGGGTGGTTGGCGCGGCGCCCTCGCCGAGGCGGCGTGGCGGTCAGCGGCGGAGGTGGCGGACGCGGTCTTCGAGGTCGAAGACGTGCGGGTCGTCTTCGCCCAGTTCGCGCAGCGCGCCGGCCAGGTGCAGGAGGTAGTCGGCGTTGCGGCCCGAGGGGCCTTCGGCGGCGGCGATGTGGCGGGCCATGGCGTCGAGGGGCGCGGGACCGAGCCAGGCCGGGTTGTCCGGTTCGGCGACGTACAGCACACCCTCGACGGTTCGGGCCGGGCGCTGGAGGTGAATGGGGACCCGGTAGCGGCCGTAGCCGTTCTTTTCGCGGTGGTCGAGGTGCTCGAAGACCTCGTGCGAGACCCGCCAGGCCACGCCGAGGCAGCGCATGCCCGGTTCGTGCACCAGCGTCGCGACCCGGCCGGGAGCGTGCGGCGTGCCGCGATGATCATGCGAGCCCTGCCAGAACCGACGCTGCCAGCCGTCGATGCGGCCGACGGCGCGTTCGAGCACGGGAAAGTCGACCTTCCAGATCAGCGAGCCGTAACCGAAGACCCAGTCACTTTCGACGCAATCGATCACCATCGCCGAAGGCTAGCATTCGGGGGGCGCGTTCTGGGTTGCGGCATCGACCGACAGAAGATATCCGAGGTCCAGCGCCGATCTTCGCCCGGCAGAGCCGGCCCGCCAAGGCCACCTGCTGCCATCATCCCCTGCCCGGTCGGGGGAGTCGCGTCCCTATACTGACGGCTCCTCCTCTCCGGACATGCCGATGATCACGCTCCACCACCTGGAAGACTCCCGCTCGCAGCGGATCCTGTGGATGCTCGAAGAGCTCGGGGTCGAATACGAGATTCACTACTACGAGCGAGATCCGGAGACGAATCTGGCTCCGCCGGAGTTGAAGGAGGTGCATCCGCTGGGCAAGTCGCCGGTGATCGTCGACGGCGACCGGACGTTCGCCGAGTCGGCGGTGATCCTGGAGTACCTTGCACGGACTTACGGCGGCGGGGACTGGGCGCCGGACTTCGATGACCCGGGCTACTGGAACTTCCAGTACTGGATGCACTACGGCGAGGCCTCGCTGATGCCGCCGCTGTTGCTGAAACTGGTGTTCTCCAAACTGCGCGAGCCGCCGGTGCCGTTCCTGATCCGGCCGATCAGCGGGAAAATCGCCGACCAGGTCGACCGGGCCTTCACCGATCCGCAGATCGCCACGCACTTCGGCTACGTCGATGGTTTCCTGACCGACCACGAGTGGTTCGGCGGAACGCAGATCAGCGCCGCCGACGTGCAGATGAGCTTTCCGCTGGAAGCCGCGAGGCTGCGCGCGGTGAAGACCGGCCAGTATCCGCAGATCGACGCCTGGTTGAAGCGGGTGCACGCCCGGCCGGCCTACCTGCGCGCGCTGGAAGCCGGCGGCGACTACACCTATGGACCCGAGGTCGAGGACTGAGCGTCAGGCGCTGTTGTAGAGAATCAAACCGCTGACCAGCGCCGCCAGCGCCGCCACCCAGAACGCCATGGCCCACCAGGCCGCGCGCCGCGCGCGACGTTTTTCCCACCAGCTGCGCGGCGTGATGCCGCGGGCCAGGAACACGGCGATGCCGGCCAGGTTCACCGAGGCCACGTTGGTGCTGTAGAGCAGCAGCGCGCCCCAGGCGCCGCGCCACTCGCCGGCGCCGGCCAGCAGGGCCACGACCATCAGCGGCGGCAGAAGCGCGACCGCGACCATGACGCCGACCAGCGCGCCCGACACGCCGCTGGTCACGGCCAGCGCCCCGGCCGCACCGGCAGCCAGGGCCAGAATCACGTCGAGTTCGTCGATGACGGTGCGGCTGGCGATTTCGGTGACGGTGGGATCGACCTCGAGCAACCGGCCCAGCGCCGCACCGAGCACGACCGCGATGGTCACGCCGGTCATCCCGGTGCGCACGGCCGTCCAGCCCAGCCGCCAGTCGGCCAGCGTGGCGGCCAGTGCCAGCGCCATGTTCGGTGCGAGCAGCGGCGCGATGACCATGGCGCCGACCACGACCGCTACATTGCCGCGCACCAGCCCGACCGCGGCGACGATACTCGACAGAACCACCATGAACACGTACTGGCGGTTCAACCGCGCCTCGCGGCCGACCCGTTCGACCAGCTCGAACCGGCTGAGACGGTCGGACCCCTCTTCGTCGTTCTTGCCGTCGGCCGGCTCCTCTTCCTCGTCGGGTTCGGGCAGCATCGCATCCACTTCGCCGACCAGCACGCGTACTCCGTCGTCCCCGCACAACGGCTCGAGCGCATCGAGCAGCCCCTCGACCCACTTGCCGTCCAGGACGACGCGGACCACGGCGCGCGGTTCGGCGGCGCTCAACCACCAGTCGTGAACGTCGGCGCCCTCGATGCGACTGCGGACGGCTTCGAGGCGATCGGGCGGAACGGCGATTTCTATCCAGCGTAGGGCCATGATCAGCGGAATGACGTCCGGAAACGGAAGCTGAAAAGGATGGCACAGCGGGCGCGGAACGCAAGACTCAATGCGTGCGGATCATTTTTTGCAAAATATTTGACAAATATATTTTTGTAAAATAGTATGCAAATCCATGAACGCCATTGATCCCATGTTGCAGACCGTTCACCGGGCCGACGAGGCCGCGGATCTGCTTGACTTCGTCCCGCCGCTGCGGCGCACGCCGCACTTCGGTCTGGCGGTGCAGGCGATCGTGTCGCTGTCGGCGGCGCGCCGGCCAGCCTGGGTCGAGTTCCTGATCCGCCCGCCGGCCGATGGACCCGGGCGTTCGGTGATGGGGTTGGTCCGCGCAGGCTATGCCGGACGCGGCTACCGCTTCGACCTCGACGTGCTCGACGCCGCGCTCCAACAGTTGCCGGCCATGCGTGTCGACACCCGGTTCGGCATCAATGTCCGCCCGGGCTCCCTGATCGTGCCCGACTTCGCAGATGCATTGCTCACGCGGCTGGACCGAGCGGGCGTAGCGCCGCGCCGGCTGGTGCTGGAGCTGGTCGAATACGCGGGGGCCGTGGACCTGGACGCCACGGACCGGGCGCTCGACGCCCTGCGGCGCTCGGGCGTGCAGATCGCGCTCGACGACTTTGGTCCGGGCGCGCCGAACTTCGACGTGGTGGCCGCCGGGCTGATCGACTGGATCAAGCTCGACCGCAGCCTCTGCTGCCGGATCGACACCCACGACGGCGACCGTCGGGTGGTCGAGGGGCTGGCCGCGCTGGTCCGCCACGCCGGCCCGGGCCTGGTCGCCGAAGGCATCGAACGACCGACCCAGATGCAGGTCCTGCAGGCCATGGGCATCGTTCACCAACAGGGATTCCTGTTTCACCGTCCAGCGCTGCTGGCTAACGGCAATCATGCGGGGAGCAGGCATTGAACATGGACGCGAGAACGACCATCACCACGCTGGATTCGCTGGCCCGCGCGGCGGTCCGGATCTTCCGGCCGCTGGTCCGGATCCTGATCCGGCACGACGTCTCGTACAGGACCTGCGCCGACTGGCTTCGCTGGTGCTACGCCGACGTGGCCCATCGCGACTTCCGGATTCCCGGCCGCAAACCGAGCAAGTCGCGCGTGGCGGTGTTGACCGGCCTGACCCGGGTCGACGTCAACCAGCTGCTGGCGCAGCCGGCACCCGACGATGTGCCGCAGGAAGAGCAGTACCACCGTGCCGCCCTGGTGCTTTCCGGCTGGGCCAACGACGCGGAGTTCCGCGCCGACGGCGCGCCGTTGCCGACACTGCCGTTCGACGCCGACGACGACCGGCCGAGTTTTTCCCGACTGGTCGCCCGACACAGCGGCGGCGCTCCCGCCCGGGCCGTGCTCGACGAACTGCAGCGCAACGGGGCGGTGAACGTGCTTGCGGACCGCACGGTCGAACTGGTCCGAACGCGCTACATCGCGCGAGCCGACGCGGCCGACCTGCAGACCGCAGAGATCTTCGGCATGGCCACCAGCGACCTGATCACGACCATTGCGCACAACTGGCAGCAGGACAACGGCGATCGGTACCTGCAGCTGGTCGTCTACAACCGCGACATTCACCCCGACCTGGCCGACGAGGCGCGCGCGAAGATCGAAACGGCTGCGCGCGAACTGGCCGAACGGGTCGACGAGTGGCTCTACCACTTCGAGGAAGCCTCGCGGAAGCGCGGCCTGGACGAGGGCCGCGACCCGGTCCGCCTGGGCCTGGGCCTATATACCGTGAAGGATTCCGAAAACGATTTGCCCCCCCCAACCGCATGATGACTGAGCTCAAGGATAGACCGATGAACCGCACTTCGCCCCCCACTCCCGTCCGCAAGCGCCGCCTGGCGGCGTCGATCGGGCTCGCGCTGACCGCGTTTTCCGCCCCCGCCCTGGCCGTCGAAGTCACCGGCAGCTTCTCCGGCTGGTGGGACCAGCCGTCGCAGCAGAACCACGGCATGATCGTGACGATCGCCGGCGCCCAGACCGGCATCAAGCGTGGCGCCATCTACTGGGCGATCTACGACACCGAAGGCAACCCGACCTGGCTGTTCGCCGAAGGCGGCATCGTCGGCGACACCATCGACGCCCTGGTCTACGAAGTAACCGGCGTCAACTTCGGCGATCCGGTCGGCACCAATCCCGACCCGGTCGATCAGGTCGGCACCATGCAGGTGCGCTTCACCAACTGCACCACCGGCCAGGTCGACTACAACGTCAACGGCAGCGCCGATAGCAAGGTGATTGTCGGGACCGGCGGGTTCGCGATCAAGCGCATCACCAACCAGCCGGGCGCGCCGTGCAGCGGCGGCATCGGCGACGACGTGCCGCGGGGCACGGTGCCGGAAGGCTTCGACATCGCGCTGCTGTCCACCGACGTGATTCCCGGGGCCAGCGGCGACGCTGATTTCGACTTGAGTTCCGACGAAGTCGAGTTCGACGTCGAGATCGAGGACGTGCCGGTCGGAACCTACGAACTGCAGGTCGGCGGCGTCACCCGCGGCATGATCGACGTGGTCGATACACCGAGCGGCCCGGAAGGCGAAATCGAGTTCGGCTCGCCCCCGGACCCCGACGAGGTCCTGCTGGACTTCGATCCGCGCGGCCAGGACATCGACGTGCTGGACAATGGCGTGGTGATCCTGACCAACGTGGCGCCGGAGGTCGGCGATCCGCCCGGCACCGGCACCGGCGGCATGCCGCCGCCGTTCGGCAACAGCGAGATCTCGATCGAGCTGGCCAACCTGGGCGTCTACCCGGGCGGCGAGGCCGATGCCGATTTCGACCAGGACGCCGATGAAGTGGAGTTCGAGGTCGAGGTCGAAGACATCCCGGTCGGCAGCTACACGCTGTTCGTCGGTGGCGTCGAGCGCGCAATGATCGAGGTGGTCCAGCAGGAAGACGACGAAACCAAGGGCGAGATCGAATTCCGCTACCCGGTCGAGGCCGGCAAGCTGCCGCTGGACTTCGATCCGCGCGGCGAGACGATCGAAGTCGCTGAAGGCGCAACGACACTGTTCTCCTCGGTCTTCCCGGTCGACGGCCCGCCGGATGACGGCGGCGATGACGATGACGGCGATGGCGACGACGATTCCGGCGGCGACGACGACGGCGGCACCGAGTCCGAAATCCGCGAAGACCTGGACAACACCGGCATCTACCCGGCCGGCAGCGGCGAAGCCCGCTGGGAAGAGGACGATGACGGCGAGTTCGATTTCGACGTCGAAATCGAGGACGTCCCGGTCGGCGGCTACACGCTGCGCGTCGGCGGAGTCGACCGGGGAACGATCGAGGTCAGCGACACCGGTGACGGCATCGAAGGCGAGATCGAGTTCGGCGATCCGGTCGACGAGGTCGGTGAACTGCCGCTGGACTTCGACCCGCGCGGCCAGCTGATCGAAGTGTTGGAAGGCGAAACCGTGATCTTCACGGTCGACTTCCCGAGCGACTGAGCCCCGAACGCGGACGCAGATGCGTTCGTCCTGGCCGGCCCCTTCGCGGGGCCGGTTTTTTTTGGATTCCGGGGATTCCGGGGATTCCGGGTTTCGGGTTCCTGGACAGGGTTCGGGGGCAGGGTCAGAAATCGCAGAGCGTCGGCCCCACCCTTCGCCCGGCACAGCCGGCCTCCCACGGGCCTTCGGTCCGGTGCCGGCGACCGGTTCGACTGTTGGAGGGCGCTTGCGCGCGAACCGGCGGGGCTGCCGTGCGTCGTGCCGGATTCGGGTACGGGTCAGAAATAGACCGCCGGCAGCATCGCGCCGCCGGCGATCACGAACTGCGTCTTGACGCTTCGGATGCGGGTGGCGGTGTAGGCGACGTTGCGCGCGTCGAGATGCTTGAGTGCCTGCTCGATGGTGTCGAGCTCACCGCGACGTTCTGCATCGTCGAACACGATCAGAAAGTCATCGCAGGGCATGCGTTCGATCCAGTGCAACGCGCCCCAGCGCGAGAACCGCTTCGATTTCTGCGGGCCGTCGACCAGCAGCACGTCGATGTCGCTTCCGTCGAAGACCTCGGGGTCGTGAACCGGCGCGGTCCGGTTTTCGGTACGGTGCTGGACCAGCGGGGCTTCGAGGACCCTCGCCCGATCGCACTGCACAGCGATCCGCTCGGCCCACGCGGCCTCGTGCTCGAGACTGACGACATCGAACTCCTCGAGCCCGGCCAGCGCGTCGAGCAGCAGTGTGGACTGCCCGCACCCCAGTTCGAGAACGCGCTGCATCGGCAGCTCGGTGGCGGCGCGGATCAGCAGGTAGAGATAGCTGTAGTTGGCTGCGGCGCCGACCGCATGGATCGGCCGCTCGATGCCCAGGCGCGCGAGGTCGCGGTGGACGATGTTCTGATAGACGATTTCGCGGCCGCTCAGCACGGCGCCGGGTGCGAGGGTCTTCGCCCACCATTCCAGCGGCCGGTTCAACCACCGCATCTCGAACAGGGCCGCGCGCAACTTCGGGTACGAACGACCCTGCATGTTTCAGTCCTCGATCATGACCGGCAGCCGCACACCGACCGCCCCAGGCGACGTCGAGAATAGCGCAGATCGTTCCGGCGCTCGGCTCGAATCCGTCCCGGGCGGCGCCGCAGCGGCCGGGCTCTGCTAGGCTTCGGCCAACGCCTTCCTGCCGCATCGATGATCATCAGCCACCGCCTCCGGTTCATCTTCATGCACTGCCGCAAGGCGGCGGGGAGTTCGATCGCGGCAGCGCTGGCGCCGCACCTGGGGCCCGACGATCTCCACCTGGGCACCTGGCCGGAGGCCTGGGCCGCCGGCGTGGCGCCGAACCGACGGGCGCGGCGGGACCTGCGGCATCCGGCCGCGGGGGTCAGCTACTTCGGCCGGCTGCTGCGCGCGCCGGGCCGGCTCGGCGATCCGGCGCACCGAGTGGCGGCGCTGAACGGCGCCCAGCGGCTGGCCTATCGCAAGGCGCTGGGCCATTCCCCCGAACACGCCCATGCAGCAAGGGTGCGCGAGTTCGACCCGGCGGCCTGGCGCGACTACTTCACGTTCGCGTTCGTCCGTAATCCGTTCGAGCGCGCGGTATCGGACTATTGCTGGCGAATCCGCAAGACCGGCCGGCGCGACCTGGGCTTCGGCGAGTTCCTGGACCGGATGGCCCGCGCCGATTTCAGCGATCGGGCGGTGCCCCGGCATTTCGACAACTGGCCGATCTACACAATCGACGACGAGATCGCGGTCGATTTCGTCGGCCGCTTCGAGCGACTCGACCAGGACCTGGCGCGAGTGTTCGAGCGGATCGGCCTGCCCGCCCCGGCCCTGCCCCACGCCAAAGCGTCGTCGGACCGCTGCCCGGCGGCGGGCTGGTACGGACCCGACGAGCGCGAGCGGGTCGAGCGGCTGTTCAGGCGCGAGCTTGCCGCCTTCGATTACCGCTTTCCGGGCGCGTGCGCCGGCGGCTGACGATGACGTCGACAACGCGTATACTTTTTTGTGGCGTGGTCCACATGGAGGTCTGCTCCGGACGATCGGGCGCGCCGGGAACCCATTCATTCCGAAGGCTTGTACATGGCTGACACCGACGCATCGGACTCCGGCATGCTCAGCGAGAGCAACGACATGCCCGAAGGCATGGCGCGCGTGGTCAGCGCCACAACGCTCATCGGGGAACTCGAGAAACGCTGCAAGAAAGCGCGCGCCGCTGGCGGCAGCCCGTTTCCGGTCGCGGTCGGCTGGGTCCGGCTCGACGAAACCGCGGCGCACCGCAACCAGGTCGGCTTCACCGGACTGGAACGCCTGATGCGGGCCATCCATGAACGCATTCGCACACAGCTCGACCCGCCCGACGTGACCGCGCGGTTCGGGCTGAACTGTATCGGCCTGCTGCTGGAGCCGGAAGACGGCGATCGCGACCATCACGAACTGGCCTCGGTGCTGCTGCGCGCGATCGGCAGCAGCCTGTTCGAGATCGGCGAGCAGGCGCTGGCCGCGACCATCAGCATCGCGATCCGGCCGGCTAACGAACAGCTCCGCGTCCCGGAGGCGAACCTGGTCGGCGTGGCGCGAATGGCCGAGCGGCTCAGCAGCAACGGCGGCAACCGCAGCGAGATCGCCGCGCCCGAGAGCAACGACGGCGGCGGCGCATCGTCGAGCCTGCTGGGCCAGCTGACCAAGGCGCTGCGCGACAACAACCTGCGCGTGGTCTTCCAGCCGCTGCTTGCCACCTCGGGGCCGGAGGCCGATCGCTTCCAGGTCCTGCCGCGCCTGATCGGCAGCGACGGCGAACTGATTCCGGCCGGCCGCTTCATCCCGGTGGCCGCGTCGCGCGGCGTCCTGCCGGCCGTGGACCAATGGATGATCGCCCACGTGCTGGGGCTGCTGCGCGAGCGCATGACCCGGGGCGACGATCCAGCGTGCTACTTCATCAACCAGTCGCCGGCCCTGGTAGACGATCCCAAATTCCTGGCCTGGTTCGAGAACGAGTTGGGCGACCTGCCGTCCGATCGGCGGCAGCTGGTGGTGGAATTCAACATCATCGAGCTGAAGGCCCGCCTGCGCGAAGCGCGCGAGGCGCTGGCCAAGCTGCGCGCGCTCGGTATCGGCGTATCGCTGACCGGCATCGACGAGAAGGTGCCCGAGGCGGTGATGCTCAAGCACATTCCCTGCGACTACCTGCGCATGAAGGCCGACTTCGCGCGCCGGGTCCTCGACGACGACGACCTCGCCCAGCGCTTCCAGAAGTTCGCCCACGCCGCCCACGCCGCCGATCGCAAGCTGGTCGTACCGATGCTCGAGGATGCCGAGGCGGTATCCCGCATCTGGCAGATGGACGTGGACCTGATTCAGGGCAACTTCATCCAGCAGCCCAGCGAACAGCCGGGCATCTGACCCAGCCGCCATGCAGTCGGCGCGTCCGTTGAGGCCGCCTTCGTTCGACGGGCGATTTCGTCACCAGGTCCCGGGTTCGCCTTCGGCGCCCCGGGACAACGAAGAAAAGGGAGGGGGCGGCGCCCCGGCAAGACGGGCGAGCAGTGGCGGCGGCTTGGGATGATGGAGGCAGGGATCGAGAGATTTCGCCATTGCCACCCTTCGCCTGCAAGCAGCCTCCAACAGGCCTTCGGTCCGACGCGGGCGATGAATCCGACTGTTGGAGGGCGCTTGCGCGCGAACCGAACCGACCACCCTTCGCCCGGCTCAGCCGGCCTCCCACAAGCCTTCGATCCAGCGGCAGCGATGGGTTCGATTGTGGGAGGGCGGATTTCTGCGCGAACGGGTTGGCCGGGTTTGTGCGGGCTTGCCTGCAAGCGATGGCGGGCCCGGCCACCGATCGCGGGCGCGGCCCGCTTCCACGACTCCGTTCGCGCGCGAATCGGCCGGTACACTATGGGCTTCCGTTTCCTGCCGCGAACCGTCACCGATGCCTTCCTTCGACACCGTTTCCGAGCTCGACGCCCACGAAATCACCAACGCCGTGGACCAGGCGCGTCGGGAAGTCCAGAACCGATTCGATTTCAAGGGCAGCGACTCACGGCTCGAGTACGACGACCCGACGATCACGCTGATTTCCGAGTCGGACTTCCAGGTCCGGCAGATGCTCGACATCCTCTACGCGAAGCTGTCCAAGCGCGGCATCGACCTGAAGGCGGTCGAGGCCGGCGAGCCGACGGCTTCGGGATCCACGGTCCAGATGGTGGTCACGCTCAAGCAGGGGCTGGACGCGGAGCTGGCCCGGCGGCTGGTCAAGACGATCAAGGCCGCTAAACTGAAGGTGCAAGCGGCCATCCAGGGCGATTCGATCCGGGTCTCGGGCAAGAAGCGCGACGACCTGCAGGCCGCGATCGCGCTGCTGCGCGAGACCGATGCGGACCGACCACTCCAGTTCAACAACTTTCGGGATTGATTACACCGTGGCCAGTTTCCAGCGCATCTTCTCCATCCTGATCGCCAGCGCCCTGATCGCGCTGCTGGCCACCTGTGCCGTGCTCGACCAGCGGGCCGGCGGCGATTCAGCGGCCGACAGCGCGCCGCCGCTGCTGCTGATCTCGATCGACGGCTTCCGCCACGACTACCTGGACCTGGCCGAACTGCCGGCGCTCCAGCGGCTGGCCGACGACGGCCTGCGCGCCGATGGGCTGATGCATGTCTTTCCGACCAAGACCTTCGCCACCCACTACGCCACGGCCACCGGCCTGTACGCCGAAGGCACCGGCGTGGTAGCGAACAACATGTGGGATCCCGAGCGCGAATCGAGCTTCTCGCTGGGCAACCGCGACGCGGTCAGCGACGGCTACTGGTACGACGGCGAACCGATCTGGAACACTGTCGAGAAGGCCGGCAAGGTGGCCGCGACCTTCTTCTGGCCCGGCTCGGAAGCCCAGG
>Ga0102928_1002529_pt1 | contig 10907 bp, 6 predicted proteins | sample SalPonR1_B_D1_MG_FD_78504 | JGI IMG/M metagenome (GOLD analysis project Ga0102928, IMG submission 78504) | Salt pond soil microbial communities from South San Francisco under conditions of wetland restoration - Salt Pond MetaG R1_B_D1_MG | ecosystem: Environmental > Aquatic > Marine > Intertidal...
AAACAAGGGCACCGAGACCGAAACCGATGTCGTCGAAGGCATGCAGTTCGATCGCGGCTACCTGTCGCCCTACTTTGTCACCAATTCCGACAAAATGATCGCCGATCTGGACGACTGCCTGATCCTGCTTCACGAGAAGAAACTCTCGTCGCTGCAGCCGATGGTTCCGCTGCTTGAGCAAGTGATCCAGTCGCAAAAACCGCTGCTGATCATTGCCGAGGACGTCGAAGGCGAAGCACTGGCCACTCTCGTGGTCAACAAGCTGCGCGGCGGCCTGAAAATCGCGGCTGTCAAGGCACCCGGCTTCGGCGATCGCCGCAAGGCCATGCTGCAGGACATCGCGATTCTCACGGGCGGTCAGGTCATCTCCGAAGACCTTGGCATGAAGCTTGAGTCGGTCACCATGGACATGCTCGGGTCGGCCAAGAAGGTTTCGATCACCAAGGATGAGACCACCATTGTCGAAGGTGCCGGTGAGAAAGCCGAAATCGAAGCGCGGGTGACTCAGATCCGTAACCAGATCGAGGAAACCACGAGCGATTACGACCGTGAGAAGCTGCAAGAGCGCGTGGCCAAGCTGGCCGGTGGTGTTGCTGTCATCCGCGTCGGCGGCATGTCCGAGGTCGAAGTGAAAGAGCGTAAGGACCGTGTCGATGATGCGCTGAACGCCACTCGCGCAGCCGTGCAGGAAGGGATTGTCGTCGGTGGCGGTGTTGCCCTCGTGCAGGCCGCGAAAAGCCTTGATGGTCTCACAGGTCAGAACAACGACCAGAACGTTGGCATCTCGATCGTTCGCAAGGCGCTCGAAGCGCCGCTGCGTCAGATCGCGGAGAACGCTGGCGTTGACGGATCGGTTGTCGCGGGCAAGATCCGCGAAAGCGAAGACCTCAAGTTCGGCTTCAACGCTCAGACCGAAGAATATGGCGACATGTTCAAATTCGGCGTGATCGACCCGGCGAAAGTCGTGCGTCACGCGCTGCAAGATGCCTCGTCTGTTGCTGCTCTGCTGATCACGACCGAAGCGATGGTCGCTGACAAGCCGCAGAAAGAAGGCGCCGGTGGCGGCGGCGGCGGCATGCCCGACATGGGCGGCATGGGCGGCATGATGTAAGCTCGATTTCGCCTTGGCGAAACCGAACTGAAAAAATCAAGGGTCGCCTTCGGGCGGCCCTTTTGCTTTGCGCGTCGCGCTGGTTGTCCGCCTTTTGGGTTGGGTATTCGTGACCTGACCGACGCCACTCGGCATCGCCTTTCTGGACAAAGCCGCGTGCCTGTGACAAAGCCGCCGCAACACTGGAGCATCTGTCATGACCGTAACCCGTTTCGCCCCGTCGCCCACTGGCTATATCCATGTGGGCAACTTGCGCACCGCCTTGATGAATTTTCTCATCGCCCGGAAAGAGGGTGGAACCTTCATTCTGCGGATCGACGATACCGATCCCGAGCGGTCGAAAGAAGAATATGTCGATGCCATCAAGCAGGATCTGGAATGGCTTGGCCTGACTTGGGACAGGGTTGAGCGGCAATCGGCACGGCTTGATCGCTATGCGGCCGCGGCGGACGAGCTTCGTGATATGGGCCGCTTCTATGAGGCATTTGAAACCCCAACCGAACTGGATCTCAAGCGCAAGAAGCAGCTCAACATGGGCAAGCCGCCGGTCTATGATCGCGCGGCCCTGAGCCTGAGCGAAGCCGAGCAGGAGGCCCTACGGGCCGAGCGGGGCGCAGGCGTCTGGCGGTTCAAACTCAACCAGGAACGGATCGAGTGGACGGACGGGATTCTGGGTGATGTCTCCATAGATGCCGCGAGCGTCAGTGACCCGGTTCTTATACGTGGCGACGGGCAGGTGCTTTATACGCTCGCCTCAGTCGTTGACGATACCGAGATGGGCGTGACCCATGTCGTGCGCGGCTCGGACCACGTGACAAACACGGCAACGCAGATTCAGATCATCGAGGCGCTTGGCGGCAATGTCCCCCGCTTTGCGCATCATTCCCTTTTAACCGGGCCACAGGGCGAGTCGCTCTCGAAACGGCTGGGCACGCTCAGCTTGCGTGACCTGCGCGCCGCCGGGGTCGAGCCGATGGCCCTTCTGAGCCTGATGGCGCGACTGGGGTCGGCCGATCCCATCGAACTGCGCAGCGAGATGGAACAACTCATCGAAGGGTTCGACATTGAACGCTTCGGCGCGGCGCCAACGAAGTTCGACAGCAACGATCTCTATCCCCTGACGGCGAGGCACCTGCAATCGCTGCCGTTCGAAGCGGTCGAGGAGCATGTTCGCGCAACTGGTGTGCCCGCCGATCTTGGCCCGCTTTTCTGGGAGGTCACACGCGAGAATATCACGACACTGCGCGACCTTGAAGCGTGGTGGCTTATGTGCCGCGATGGCGCGGAACCCGTGATCGAGGACGAGGATCGCGAGTTCGTGGCAGAAGCAATGGCACTGCTTCCCGAGGGGCCGTATGACAGGGACAGCTGGGGCAGTTGGACCACGGCGGTAAAAGACGCCACAGGCCGCAAGGGCCGCGCGCTTTTCATGCCTTTGCGCAAGGCACTTACCGGGCAGGCGCATGGGCCGGATATGAGCAAGCTTCTGCCGCTTCTGCAAAATATCCGCGCAAAAGGCTAAACCGCCCCGGCGCGCTATGCGCCGGAGCGCCTCACAAGAACGTTTCGCGACCTGCTCAGGGCAATCTGGACAGGGTCACGCCAAGGTCGCGGAGATGCTGATCGACCAATGCCACCTCATCACGGCTGACTGTCTGATGCCGTGGATAACGGGGTGCGGGCCGGTCGTCGATGATCGGTGCATCCCAACCATCGGTCGTTTCGAAAAAGCGTGTGACCCCGGCCTCACCGTATTCGTTGAAATAGCCCTGCACGACCACGTCGATATAGCTTAGCAGAACCGGCCCCTTGGCCTCAGGCGTCTGCCGTAGGCTATCGGGCACCGAGTAAACCGCGATGTCGGGTGCATGTTTCAGAGCGTGCGCGACCTGATGTGATGCCGGCACGCGGTCATAGGCGCCTTCGCGTTCATCCAGCGCGGCCCAGTCATCGGCGGGCACTGCGGCAATCAATCCGTCGATCACGCTTGTTTCATCGGCGACAACCGTAAGGTAGGCCACGTCGCGCAACGACGTATGCCGCCAGACCCGACGCCAGCCACGAAGTTGAGCGCGATGGGCATCGCTGAAATGGTGTGTCTTTCGGTTCACGAGGCTGCCATACCCAAAGAAATAGGCGTGATGGGTCTGCATGGTCGGTGGTTTCCCTTGATCTGCGTCAATGTTGCCTTTGAGTAATGGCGGCATGATGCGCCAAGTGCAACCGAGAGGCCGATGGCGCATGCGTATTACGAAGCGGAGCAATATCGCGATGCGCATCCTGATGTTTTGCGCTGTGCGGGACGACCATGACAGGCTCGTCACCCGCGCAGAGGTGGCGTCGCGCTGCGAGGTATCGCCAAGCCATCTTGCCCAGATTATCAACCGTTTGGCCCAACTTGGGTATCTGGAAACCCAACGGGGCCGGGGCGGCGGGATATGTCTGGGAATGGCACCGCGTGACATCGTGATCGGCGATGTGTTCCGGGCGCTTGAGCCGATGTTTCCCGATACCGGTTGCTTTGCTGATTCCGACGACACGTGTCCTTTGCATGATGCCTGCCGCCTTCGTCCGGCCCTGCGCGCCGCCGCAGATGCCTTTTATGGGCATCTGGATCAGATCACGCTTGATCGGTTGGTTTGCGACAATGACGCATTGGCGGGTCTCTTTGGATTGCCACGATGCACAGCCCGGTCGGGCAACCGTACTGCCGTGCCCGCCTAACGCGTTTGCGTTTTGCGCGGACCGCTACGGGGATCACCCCCTTGAGGATGTTGCTCACACACAATTTTCTTGTCGCGACTCATCTCGTATACTAGAGCATACATATATCGGAACGGGAGAACCGGCAGGCGCCGGTGCCGAAGGAGCAACCGCCCCGGAAACTCTCAGGCCCAAAGGACCGCTTCGATACGACAGGACTCTGGAGAAACCTCACCAAAGGTGAGGGGCCGAAGGGATAGCGATCTCAGGCAAAAGGACAGAGGGGGCATCGTGGCGGTTTCCGATAAGGAAAGCGCGGAAACGGTGCCGTATCGATCCCGGATCGCCACGGCCACATGCTGGGAGGCCGCAATGAGCGATCTGCACACGACACCCCTCAATGCGCTGCACCGCGATTTGGGCGCCAAGATGGTGCCCTTCGCAGGGTATGACATGCCCGTCCAATTCAAGCCCGGCGTGATGAAGGAGCATCTGCATTGCCGGGCCGAGGCTGGGCTTTTCGATGTCAGCCATATGGGGCAGGTGATCGTGCGGCATGAGGGGGGCTTTGCTGCCGCTGCGCGCGCGATGGAGGCGCTGGTGCCGGTCAACGTGCTGGGGCTGGGAGAGATGCGGCAACGCTACGCCTTTTTTACCAATGAAAACGGCGGAATCATGGACGATTTGATGATCGCCAATCGCGGCGATCACCTGTTCATCGTGGTCAACGCGGCCTGCAAGGAACAGGACATCGCCCACATGCGCGCGAACCTCGCGGGCTGTGAGGTCGAAGAGATCACCAACCGCGCGCTTCTTGCGGTGCAGGGGCCCAAGGCCGAGTACGTGCTTGAGACGCTGGTGCCGGGTGTGGCCGCGATGCGGTTCATGGATGTCGACATCACGTCGTCCGACTGGGGCGAACTCTGGATCTCGCGCTCGGGCTATACCGGTGAGGACGGCTATGAGATTTCTGTTCCCGCCGAGCATGCCCGCGCACTGGCCGAGGCGCTGTTGGCGCATGACGCGGTCGCGCCTATCGGGCTAGGCGCGCGCGACAGTTTGCGGCTCGAGGCGGGACTTTGCCTTTACGGGCATGACATTGATACGACGACAAGCCCGGTCGAGGCACGCCTCACATGGGCCATTCAGAAAGTGCGCCGTAACGGCGGAGATCGCGAGGGCGGTTTTCCGGGTGCCAGGCGTATTCTGACGGAAATGCAGGACGGTGCCAACCGTGCCCGAGTCGGGTTGCGCCCCGAAGGACGCGCGCCGATGCGCGAAGGCACCGAGCTTTTTGCCGAGACCGAGGGCGGTGCGCCCATCGGTCGCGTCACGTCAGGCGCGTTTGGTCCGACGATCGAGGCACCTATGTCCATGGGCTATGTGCCCACCAACCTGAGTGAGCCCGGAACCCGCCTTTTTGGCGAGGTGCGCGGCAAGCGGCAGCCGGTCGTGGTGACAGAGTTGCCGTTCACACCTGCCAATTTCAAACGCTGACCATCAAGGGAGACAGACCAATGAAATACACCGAGGAACACGAGTGGCTGCGCGAAGAAGACGGGTTTATCGTCGTTGGCATCACCGAACACGCGGCAGAGCAACTTGGGGATGTTGTGTTCCTGGAACTGCCCGACGAAGGCAAAGAAGTCAGCAAGGATGACGAGGTCGTGGTGATCGAAAGCGTCAAAGCCGCTTCTGACATCCTTGCCCCGATCGACGGTGAGATCGTCGAGGTCAACGAGGCGCTGGCTGATGACCCAGGCAAGGTGAACGAAGACCCCTTGGGTGATGCGTGGTTTTTCAAAATGAAAGCCGCGGACCCGTCTCAGATGGACGATATGATGGACGAAGCCGGATACAAGAAATTTGTTGGCTGAGTGCGTGCCTTTCCGGTATGCGCCAGAGTTTTTTGGCCTCCGGCGGGGATATTTTGAGCAAGAAGAAAGCCGGAAGGGCGGCGGACCGCCCCCTTCTGCCCGATGAGAACGGAGACAGATATGGCCTTCACGCCGACGAACTATCTTCCCTATGATTTTGCCAATCGCCGCCATATCGGGCCCTCGCCCGAAGAAATGGACGACATGCTGGATGTTGTCGGGGCGAAGGATATCGACGACCTGATTGACCAGACTGTGCCAAAATCCATCCGTCAGGCCGAACCTCTGAACTTCGGCAAGCCGAAATCCGAGCGTGAGCTGATGCATTTCATGCGCATGACCGCGTCAAAGAACAAAGTCTTGGTCAGCATGATCGGGCAGGGGTATCACGGCACGGTCACCCCGCCCGCGATTCAGCGCAACATTCTGGAAAATCCGGCGTGGTACACCGCCTATACGCCCTATCAACCCGAGATCAGCCAAGGCCGGCTTGAGGCGCTTCTGAACTTTCAGACCATGATTTCCGATCTGACGGGGCTCGAGATCGCGAACGCCTCGCTGCTGGATGAGGCCACTGCCTGTGCTGAGGCGATGGTCATGGCGCAGCGCGTGTCCAAATCCAAGGCAATGGGGTTCTTCGTCGACCGTGATTGCCATCCGCAGAACATTGCCGTGATGCAGACCCGCGCCGAGCCGCTGGGCATCGAGATTATCGTCGGTAACCCTGACAAGATGAATCCCGACGAGGTTTTCGGCGCGATTTTCCAGTATCCCGGCACATATGGTCACGTCCGCGATTTCACCGACCATATCGCCAAGCTGCATGACGCGAAGGCCATCGGCATCATGTCTGCAGACCCGCTCGCGTTGACCCTGCTCAAGGAACCGGGCCAGATGGGGGCCGATATCGCCGTGGGCTCGACTCAGCGTTTCGGCGTGCCCATGGGATATGGCGGGCCGCATGCGGCTTACATGGCGTGCAAGGATGCCTATAAACGGTCTATGCCCGGCCGGATAATAGGTGTCAGCATAGACGCCCATGGCAACCGGGCCTACCGGCTCAGCCTTCAGACACGCGAACAGCACATACGCCGCGAAAAGGCGATGTCGAACGTGTGTACCGCACAGGCGCTGCTGGCGGTGATGGCGTCGATGTATGCGGTTTTTCACGGACCAAAGGGCCTCAAGGCGATTGCCCAGCGTATCCACCGCAAGACCGTCCGTCTTGTTAAGGGGCTGGAGGAAGCAGGCTTCAAGGTGGACCCCAAGGTGTTTTTCGACACCATCACCGTGGATGTCGGGCCGCTTCAATCCGCCGTGTTGAAATCCGCCGTGGATGAGGGGATCAACCTGCGTCGCGTGGGCGAAAGCCGGGTGGGCATCACCCTTGACGAGGCCACACGCCCGAAGAACATCGAAAGCGTCTGGCGCGCCTTTGGGATCACCCGGAAGGACGATAGTTTCCCGGATGAGTACCGGGTGCCGGAAGACCTGCACCGCACGACCGAGTATCTGACGCATCCGATTTTTCATATGAACCGGGCGGAAACCGAGATGATGCGCTACATGCGTCGCCTCGCGGATCGTGACCTCGCGCTGGACCGCGCGATGATCCCGCTTGGCTCCTGCACGATGAAGCTCAACTCGGCCGCCGAGATGATGCCGGTAAGCTGGCGCGAATTCTCGCGGCTGCATCCCTACTGCCCCACCGATCAGGCCGAAGGCTACACGGTGATGATCGACGATCTCAATGCCAAGCTGTGTGAGATTACGGGCTATGACGCGATTTCGATGCAGCCGAACTCGGGTGCGCAGGGTGAATATGCGGGGCTATTGACGATTTCCGCCTATCATCGTGCGAATGGCGAAGGGCATCGCAATGTCTGCCTTATCCCGACAAGCGCCCACGGCACCAACCCGGCCAGTGCGCAAATGGTGGGTTGGAAAGTGGTGGCGGTGAAGTCGACCGAAAACGGTGATATCGACATCGACGATTTTCGCGAAAAGGCCGAGACGCATTCCGAGAACCTTGCCGGCACGATGATCACCTACCCATCCACCCACGGCGTGTTCGAAGAGCGCGTGCAGGAGGTCACACAGATCACCCATGACCACGGGGGTCAGGTTTATATCGACGGGGCCAACATGAATGCGATGGTCGGTCTCGCGCGTCCCGGCGACATCGGTGGCGATGTCAGTCACCTCAACCTGCACAAGACGTTCTGCATCCCGCATGGCGGTGGCGGCCCCGGCATGGGGCCCATCGGGGTCAAGGCGCATCTGACACCGCACCTGCCCGGCCATCCCGCGACGGGCGGAGACAACGGCCCGGTCAGTGCCGCGCCCTTTGGCTCGCCGTCGATCCTGCCGATCAGCTGGGCCTATACGCTCCTGATGGGGGGTGAGGGTCTGACGCAGGCGACGCGGGTTGCGATCCTCAATGCCAACTATATCGCGAAGCGGCTGGAGGGCGCGTATGACGTGCTCTATCGCGGGCGGAATGACCGCGTGGCGCATGAATGCATCATCGACACCCGCCCGTTCGAGAAAAGTGCGGGCGTCACGGTTGATGATATCGCCAAGCGGCTCGTGGATAACGGATTTCACGCCCCGACCATGAGCTTCCCGGTTCCCGGCACCCTGATGATCGAGCCGACCGAATCTGAGAACAAGGCCGAGCTTGACCGCTTCTGCGATGCAATGCTCTCGATCCGCGAGGAGATTCGCGACATCGAAGAGGGTCGCATCGACCCCGAGAACAATCCGCTGAAACACGCGCCGCATACCGTCGAGGACTTGGTTGGTGACTGGGATCGGCCCTATAGCCGCGAACAGGCGTGTTTCCCGGCGGGTGCGTTCCGCGTGGACAAATACTGGCCTCCGGTCAATCGCGTGGACAATGTCTATGGTGACCGAAACCTGGTCTGCACGTGCCCGCCGATGGAGGATTACGCCGAAGCGGCGGAATAGGTCCTATCGAATACAATGATCACATCGCCCCGGTCACAGTGCCGGGGTGATTTTTATTCGCGTCCCCGCAGCACGCGCGCGGGTCGCACGGCCAGTGGTGCCCAGGCAAAGGCCAACCCCGCCAGAAGTGTCACCCCAATGCCCGCGCCGACCACGGTCAGGGCCGAGGGCCACATCACCTCGAACCCGGTTTCCATCACAAAACGGCTGACAGCCCAGCCGCCCAGAATACCGGCGAGAAGCGCTACACTCCCGGCTGCGGCACCAAGAAGTGCGGCGCGCAAGGCGAGACTGGCCAGAATGCGGGCCCGGCTGGCGCCAAGGGTCCGAAGAACCGCGGCTTCGAAGATTCTGGCCCTCTGGTCCGCCGCGGCAGCCCCGATCAACACCAGAAACCCCGTGAGCAACGTGGCCGACGCGCCCCACGCCGTCGCCGCCGCCAAGCCGCCGAGGATACCTGCGACCCGCTCGATCGCATCGCGTACCCGGATTGCCGTGACATTGGGCATGGCTTTGGAAATATCGGTCAGGATCTGGGTCTCGGCCTGTTCGTCGGCATAGACCGTGGCGATGAAGCTATGCGGTGCCGAGGCAAGTGTGGCCTCGTCCATGATCATGATGAACCCCATGCCAGCGGTCGAGAAATCCACCTCTCGGAACGATGTGATCGTCGCCGTTATATCCCGGCCCAGAATGTTGACCGTGATCTCGTCACCAAGGCTCAGGCCCATCTCGGCGGCTTCCTCGGCGGCAAAGCTAAGTTGCGGTGGCCCGGTGTAATCGGCCCCCCACCACGTGCCTGCGCGCAGGTCGGTACGCTCGGGCAGAGGACCGGCATAACTGATCCCGCGATCGCCGTTCAGAACCCAGTGATCGCCTGCCACCTCGCGCGCGGGCTCTCCGTTGATCCGTGTGATGATACCGCGCAGCATCGGTGCGCTGTCGATCCGGCTGACGTGATCGTCCGAGTTCATTCGGTCTCGAAAATCGGGCATCTGATCTTTTTGTATGTCGACAAAAAAGAAGGCCGGGGCCCGATCGGGTAGGTCGCGTTCTATGGCGCCACGCAGGTTGCCGTCGATCTGCCCCACGGCAGCCAGAACCGACAACCCCAGCCCAAGCGATAGCACAACCGAGGCAGCCGAGGTGCCGGGGCCCCCGATGGCGGCCAATGCCCAGCCCAGCGCAGGGCGCCCCCGCGCCACACGTCGCCCGCGGGACGCAAGCCAGCGGATGCCAGCCGCCGAAAGCCCCAGAAGAAGCAGAGCGCCGGCAATGCCCCCCGCCGTCCATAGCGTGAGCCAAGTGTTCCCGGAGAACCATGTCGCGACACCGACAAGCGCGGCCAGCAACAGCGCGATCGCCACCAGAAAGTGCCAAGCCGGTAGGCCGCGCCCGGCGTCATCGGCCCCTCGGAAAAGGCTGGCGGCCCGCACGTCTGCCGCCTTGGACAATGGCCAAAGCGTGAAAATGAGCGCCGCCAGGGCGCCATAGATCGCGGCCTCGATCATCGGGGCGGGATAGAGGCCGAACTCTGCCGGAACCGGCAGGCGCGCGCTGATCACTGGCGCGAGAAGCACGGGAAGCCCCGCTCCGAGGGTCACCCCGAGAGCCAAACCCAACAGGGTGAGCAATCCGATCTGCACGAAATAGGTGGCAAAGATGGTCCAGCGCCCGGCGCCCAACGTGCGCAAGGTGGCGATCACATGCACCTTGCCCGCAAGATAAGCACGGATCGCCGTCGCGATGCCGACACCCCCCACGGCCAGACCGCTAAGGCCGACAAGCACGAGAAACGCCCCCAACCGATCAACGAATTCGGCCACGCCCTGAGCGCCGTTGCGCGCGTCCCGCCACGTGAGACCACGATCCGGGAACTGCGTGGCAAGCGCCTGTTTTCGGGCATCAAGATCGGTGCCCGGCGGAAGATCGAGCCGGGTGCGCGTGGTATAAAGCGTTCCGGGCGCAAGCAGGCCGGCCTCCTTCAGGTCGGCCTCGCGCAGCAGTGTCCGGGGCCCGAGTGCAAAGCCGCTCGTCACACTGTCGGGTTCGTGTGTCAGCGCGGCTGTCACGTGAAATTCCTGCGTCCCAAGGCGAAACGTATCGCCCGTGGTCACGTCAAGTTGGGCCATCAATGTAGGATCGAGGACCGCGCCGGGCAGGCCATTTTCCCCATCAAGTGCCGTGCTCAAATCCATGGGGGGATCGAGCCTGACACTCCCGACAAGTGGATAGAGATCATCGAC
>Ga0102928_1002534_pt1 | contig 10896 bp, 7 predicted proteins | sample SalPonR1_B_D1_MG_FD_78504 | JGI IMG/M metagenome (GOLD analysis project Ga0102928, IMG submission 78504) | Salt pond soil microbial communities from South San Francisco under conditions of wetland restoration - Salt Pond MetaG R1_B_D1_MG | ecosystem: Environmental > Aquatic > Marine > Intertidal...
GATGTATCGGCTTTCCTCGGTGTCATAGAGGCGTCGATTGGGATACTTCTTGATGATCCGTGGCTCGCTCATAACTGCTTCCGTTCGTGGTTGCCCCGCGAGATGCGCGGCGTGCATTTAAGGCCCCTAAGATAATCGATTTTTGCACTGCAGCCAAAATCTTCAGGGCGGCGGCATGCTGCGTACCCCGTTCAATTGTTGCGGCTCCCAATGGCTCACGCCCCATGCCCAGAGCTCCGCTGCGGGCGCGCCGCGCAATCCGGCGGGGGGGCGCTGGCCAAGGCACGCCAATACGTCCCAGGCCAGCTCGTCCGCGCCGGCCGGGTTCACCGCTTCTGCGCCGCTTTGCTTGCTGAGTTTCTGGCCGTCGGGGAAGGCGACTACGGGCAAGTGCAGATAGCGCGGCTCGCTAAAACCGAGGAGGCGCTGCAGCCAGAGCTGGCGTGGCGTCGAGTCGAGGAGGTCGATACCGCGCACCACATCCGTGATGCCCTGGGCGGCATCGTCCACGGTCACGGCGAGCTGGTAGGCGAAGTATCCCTCGCGGCGCCGCACGATGAAATCGCCGGTCTCGCGCTCCAGGGATTGGGCGAACTCGCCTTGCAGGCGGTCCGTGAACCCGATCATCGTCGGAGTCGTTCGCAGCCGCAAGGCGAAGCTCGAGCTGGCTGGCGGGCGGCCGACGCGCCGACGGCAGGTTCCAGGGTAGAGGCGGGCGCCGGCCAGGCCGCGCCGGGCATTCTCCGCCTCGATCTGCTTTCGACTGCAGGTGCAGGGGTAGGCCCAGTCGTCGCGGCAGAGCGTCTCGAGTGCGGCCTCGTAAGCGGTTCCGCGCGTGCTTTGTCGCAGTACCGACCCGTCCCACCAAAGGCCTGCCGACTCCAGGGTTCGCAGTATCTCGTCCGCCGCGCCCGCCGGCTCGCGCGGAGGATCGATGTCCTCTATACGAAGCAGCCACTCGCCCCCCGCGGCGCGCGCGTCCAGCCAGCTGCCCGCTGCGGCCAGCAGCGAGCCGAAGTGGAGCGGTCCCGTGGGGGAGGGCGCGAAACGGCCGCGATAGGGCTTTCCGGGCGTCCCGGTCGCCCCGTCGCGGCGCCCGCCGGGCTCAGCGGTCGTCGCGGTCCCGGTACTGCTTCTCGGCAAGCTCTCGCCGTTCCTGGGCCTCGACGGTCAGCGTCGCGACCGGCCGCGCCTCCAGGCGACGCAGGCCGATTTCTTCACCCGTCTCCGAGCAGAAGCCGTAACTTCCGTCCTCGATCCGCTCCAGGGCCTGGTCGATCTTCTTGAGCAGCTTCCGTTCACGGTCGCGGGTGCGCAACTCGAGGCCGAACTCGGATTCCTGGGTGGCCCGGTCATTCGGGTCGGGGAAATTGGCCGCCTCGTCTTTCATGTGATGCACGGTGCGGTCCACTTCCTCCATGAGTTCCTGGCGCCAGGTCTGCAGCACCCGCTCGAAATGGGCGAGCATCCCTTCACTCATGTAGTCCTCGCCCGGCGCCGGCTGGTAAGGCTTGAACTCCTTCAGCGGACCCGAGAACGCGAAACTCGGCTCCGGCCGTTCCGGCTGCAGCGCGAGCGCTTTTTTGGCGGCGGCTTTTCTCGAAGCGGCTGACTTCGCCGTGGACTTCTTTACAGCCGTCTTGCGGGCAGCGGTCTTCTGGGCCGTGGGCTTGTTCGCCGGAGCTTTCCTGGCCGGAGCCTTCTTTGACGGAGCTTTCTTCGCCACCGGCTTCTTGGCCGGAGCTTTCTTCGCCGCCGGTTTCTTGGCTACCGGTTTTTTTGCTGCGGCTTTCTTTGCAGGTGCCTTTTTCGCGGACGGTTGCTTGGCCGCGGTCTTCTTGGCGGTGGTTTTTTTCGCGACCGTTTTTTTCGCAGAAGGCTTTCTGGCCGGAGTGGCCTTCTTCTTCGCGGCTGGCTTCCTGGCGGCCGTGCCCGCCTTTTTCTTCACTGCACTTTTCTTCGCCGGCGCCTTGCTGGCCGACGCTTTCTTCTTTGTTGCAGCGGCCTTGGCGGGCGCGGTCTTTTTCTTGCCCGCGGTCTTCTTCGCCGGGCTGCTTTTCGCAGCGGGCGCCTTCCTGGCAGGTGCCTTTTTCTTGGAAACAGGCTTGGCGGCGCCTCGTGGCTTGGCGGCAGCCGACTTCTTCTTGATGCTCTTGCTCGCGGGCATCTTTGCCTCCTGGCAGATGGCGAAAATCAGTACAATTTCCAGACTTGCGCCATAGTGGCTCGTCCGGCGATCCAAACCCTACTTTTTAGCCCGTTTCGCCTCTCGAGTCCAGTCCCTTGAGCGGATGCGATGGCTCATGGCAAGTCGGCGGCCGGCTGCGGAAGCCAGTCCTCCCGGCGGTGCTCAGCCACCACCGTGGTGTACAGGCCGCCCCGCACATTGAAGTTCGCGGTGACACGCATGAAACGCGGGCCCAGCTTCCCGCTGAGATCGCGCAGCATCTGGTTGGTCACGGCTTCGTGGAAAGCGCCTTCGTCACGGAAGCTCCACATGTACAGCTTGAGGGACTTGAGTTCGATGCAATGCTGGTCGGGCACGTATTCCAGCAGGATCTCCGCGAAATCCGGCTGTCCGGTCTTCGGGCACAGGCAGGTGAATTCCGGGATGCGGATCCGAATGGTGTAGTCGTTGTCCGGAGCCGGGTTCGGGAAGGTCTCTAGATCCCTGTTGGGCATGGATTCCGCACCGAGTGCGCGCAAGTCTGACACGTGGAGGCTCCTGTTGTGCAGGCATGCCGGAACGCCCGGCAGGTCGGCTGGCAGCTGGAATTGAAGGAGAATTACTTTACACTAGCGGACTTGGATTTTTCACCCGTTCCGACCCTTCTGGAAAGCTCTCTGCATGCGTCTCAGCAAGATCAAGCTGGCCGGCTTCAAGTCCTTCGTCGATCCGATCACTATCCGCTTCCCGGCTAACCTGGTCGGGGTCGTGGGGCCCAATGGCTGCGGCAAGTCCAACGTGATCGACGCGGTGCGCTGGGTCATGGGAGAAAGCTCCGCCAAGCATCTGCGCGGAGACTCGATGGCGGACGTGATCTTCAACGGTTCGACGGCGCGCAAGCCGGTGGGCACCGCCAGCATCGAGCTGGTGTTCGACAATTCCGACGGCACCGCCGGCGGGCAGTACGCGGCATTCGGCGAGATTGCGGCGCGGCGCGTGCTCTCGCGCGACGGCACATCGAGCTACTTTCTGAATGGCTCGCGCTGCCGGCGCAAGGACATCACCAACCTGTTCCTGGGCACCGGCCTGGGCCCGCGCAGCTACGCGATCATCGAGCAGGGGATGATCTCGCGCCTTATCGAGGCGAAGCCGGAAGAGCTTCGCATGTATCTCGAAGAGGCCGCGGGCATATCGAAGTACAAGGAAAGGCGGCGCGAGACCGAGACCCGGATTCGTCACACCCGGGAAAATCTCGAACGTTTGAACGATCTTCGCGAGGAGGTCGAGAAGCACATCCGCCACTTGCAGCGGCAGGCGCGCACCGCAGAGCGCTACCGGGACATGAAGGGCCAGGAACGCCGGCTTGAGGCGGACCTGCTGGCATTGCAGCTTGGCGAGCTGCAAAGCGAAGAGGCGGGGCACAAGAGCCGGGTGGAAGAGCGTGAGACCCGCCTGCAGGAAGCCGTGGCCAGGCTGCGCAGCGTCGAAGCCGAGCTGACGTCCGCGCGCGAGCGCCACCGCGAAGACAACGATGCGCTCAACGCCGTGCAGGGCGAGTACTACCGGGTCGGCGCCGAGATTGCGCGTGAAGAGCAGGCCATCCAGCATGCAAAAGACCTGCGCGCCCGGCAGACCCAGGAACTGGAGCAGTCGGAACAGGGATTGCTGGAGATTCACCAGCACATCGATCGTGACAAGGGCCTGCTGGCGGAACTGAACCAGGTCCTGGGCGAGCTCGGCCCGGAACTGGAGGCCGCCCGGCAGAAAGAGGCCGCCTCCGCAGAGGCGCTGCGCAGCGCCGAGCAGGCGATGCAGGACTGGCAGGCAGGCTGGGAAAGTTTCAACCGCCAGTCCAGCGACACCCGGGAAGTGGTGGAAGTCGAGCGCGCGCGGATCGAGCAGCTGGAGGCGCAGCACGGCCGCCTGGCCGACCGGCGGCAGAGGCTCGAGGAAGAGAAAAGCCGGCTTGCGAAGGAGGCCGAGGGTGAAGACCTCGACCAGCTCGCCCGTGAGCTGGATCAAGCGCGCGAGCTCGAGCAACGCACGCAGCAACGGGACATCGCCGTACGGGACGAGATACTGGTCTTGCGCGAACAGGAGGCACAGCTGGTGTCCCAGCTGGACGAAAGCCGCAGTGCCTTGCAGACCTTGAGGGGCACGCTGGCTTCGCTGGAGGCGCTGCAGGAAGCCGCCCTGGGACGAGAGGGCGGCAGCATCACCGAGTGGCTCGCGCAGCAGGGACTGGCGGATCGCGCTCGGCTGGCCGAGAAAATCTCGGTCGGGCCGGGCTGGGAAAGAGCGGTGGAGACCGTGCTGGGCGATTACCTCGAGGCGGTATGCGTGGAGGGGTTGCACGAGGTGACGACGGCGCTCGACGGGTTGACGCAGGGCAATGCATGTTTCCTGGAAATGCACTCGCGCGAGACGCGCGCTGCTGACGCTGCAGGCGAGGGGATGCTCGCAGAGCATGTCCAGGGCGAACCGGACACCGATGCCCTGCTCAGCCGGGTGCGCGCGGTCGAAGACCTGGATGCAGCGCTCGAGGCGAGAAAAGGGCTGGCGCCGGGCGAATCGGTCATCACTCGGGAAGGTATCTGGCTGGGCCCGAACTGGCTGCGCGTCAACCGGGCCGACGATCCTCATTCCGGCGTAATCGCGCGGGGACAGGAGATTCGCGAGCTGCGCGCGTCGGTGGGCGGCAAGGCTTACGAGGTCGAAGAACTCTCGGCGCGTTACGAGGAGATCCGGGCCCGGCTCGGCATGCTGGAATCGTCGCGGGACGAAGTCCGGCAGGAGGCCGCGGAAGCCCATCGCGCCGCGGCAGGCCTGCAGGCAACCCTGCAGACCGAGCGCTCCCGCATGGAACAGGCCAGTAACCGACTGCAGGCGCTGGAACAGGAGGCGGGAGAAATTGGCGCTCAGCTCGAGGAGGCGGACACCGCCATCCGCCGCAGCCGCAGCCGACTGCAGGAAGGCATAGAGTCCATGAACGATGCCGAAGTCCGCCGGCAGGCGATGGAGGGCGAGCGCGGAAAACTGCAGGCTGTGGTGCAGGCAGCCCGCGAGGCGGCCCGGTCCGACCGGGCTTCGACCCAGGAAATCGAGATCCGGGTGGAATCACGCCGTTCCAGCCTGGATTCCGCCAGCCTCAGCATGCAGCGTTTCCAGGACCAGATGGCACGCTTCAGCGCTCGCAAGAACGAACTGGAAACGCAGCTCGAGTCGGGCGTGGAACCCCTTGCCGAACGGGAACGCGCATTGGAACAGAAGCTCTCTGAGCGCGTCCGGACCGAGGAGCAGCTCGCCGAAGCCCGGCGCACGGTGCAGGCGCTCGACGCGGAACTGACCGGTCTGCAGGAAACCCGCAGCAATCGCGAGACCGAGGTCGAGAGATTGCGCGAGGAACTGGAGGCGCTGCGACTGGGCGCGCGCGAGACCGTCGTGCGCCGCCAAGCTGCCGCCGAACGCTTTGCAGCCACGGAATTCGAGCTGGAGACGATCCTCGCCGAACTCCCGGAGGATGCCGCCATCGAGACTTGGAAAGAGCGTCTCGAGCAAGTGGGCGCGAAGATCGAGCGCCTTGGCCCCATCAACCTGGCTTCCATCGACGAGCTCAGGGAGCAGACGGAACGCAAGGGCTACCTGGACACGCAGCTGGCCGACCTCAACGATGCGCTCAATACGCTGGAGAATGCCATCCGGCGGATCGACCGGGAAACTCGCAGCCGGTTCAAGGAGACCTTTGACCGGGTCAATGCGGGCATGCAGGAAATATTCCCGCGCCTGTTTGGCGGCGGTCACGGATATCTGCAGCTGGATGCCGACGACCTGCTAGAGGCGGGCGTGACGGTGATGGCGCGGCCGCCCGGCAAGCGGATCAGCACGATTCACCTGATGTCGGGCGGCGAAAAGGCGCTCACCGCGGTCGCCCTGGTGTTTTCGATTTTCCAGCTGAACCCCGCACCATTCTGCATGCTCGACGAGGTGGATGCGCCGCTGGATGACGCCAATGTCGGTCGTTTCTGCGATATAGTCCGGTCGATGTCGGACAAGGTGCAATTCATCATCATCACTCACAACAAGACCACGATGGAAATGGTGAGTCACCTGACCGGCGTGACGATGCACGAGCCTGGCGTCTCTAGGCTCGTGTCGGTGGACATTGACGAGGCCGTCCAGATGGCGGTCGGATAGCCACCACGGGAGCAGCCGGTTGCCTGAGCTTCGCTGGATCCTAACCGCCGTGGGCGTGGCCCTGATCATCGGGGTCTACCTCTGGAGCCGTCGTGATCGGACCGATGACGATGACGGGCTCGAGCGCAAGGAACCGCGCCTGGGGGCGCGCGACCAGCCGTGGAATACCCCGCCCGAACTGCCGCCGGAAACGGCGCCGGGGCGCCAGGTCGAGGGGCCAGGGCGCGCGTCTGCGGCGGTAAGCGCGGAGTCGGCAGCGGAGGCATCGACGGCGACGGAAGACGCCGCTTTGCCCCCCGAAGGTGATCAGTTCATCGTCGCCTTGCGTTTGCGCGCCAGGCAGCCGGAGGGTTTTGACGGCTCGAGCCTGATCAAGGCATTTTCAGCCGAAGGCCTGGAATACGGTCGTTTTGGCGCCTTCCACGAACTGGACGAAAGACGGCGGAGCCGGTTCCTGGTGGCGAGCCTGGTGGAACCCGGCAGCTTCGAAATCGATCGGATGCACGAAATGACCTGTCCGGGCGTTTCCATGTTCATGGTTCTCCCGGGGCCGCGGGAGCCGCTCGCCGCGCTCGACGCGATGTTCAGTTGTGCGCGACGTTTGGCGGAACGGTTGGACGGGGAAGTCCTGGACGACAAGGGCAATGCTTTGACCATGCAGCAGGCCGGGTGGCTACGGGAACAGGTGGTCGAATACCAGCGGCGCAGCAAGCTGGGCACCGGCGGGGCGGACAGGAAACCCGCAGACGGCTTGTGAGCGCTCCGCAGTCTCAGGCGGCCAAGCGTGCCGCGGAGTTGCGCGAGCGGCTCGACTATCACAACTACCGCTACTACGTGCTGGATGACCCGGAGATCCCGGACGTCGAGTACGACCAGATGTTCCGGGAGCTGCAGGCCATCGAGCAGGCGCATCCCGAACTGCGCACCGCAGATTCCCCCACTCAGCGTGTAGGTGGCGCCCCGGTATCCGGTTTCGGGGAAGTGCAACACCTCATGCCGATGCTCTCGCTGGATAACGCGTTTTCGGCCGAAGAACTGCTGGCCTTCGATCGCCGGCTCCGTGAGCGGCTCGAGACGGGGGACGAAATAGATTATTTTGCCGAAACCAAGCTCGACGGAACGGCCATCAGTCTCCTCTACGAGGACGGGCGGCTCGTGCGTGGTGCCACGCGTGGCGATGGCAGAACCGGCGAAGACATCACGCACAATGTGCGCACCATCGATTCGATTCCACTCCGGCTGCGCGGTGACGGTTACCCGAGGCGTCTCGAGGTCCGCGGCGAGGCCTACATGCCGAAGGCGGGTTTCCGCGCGCTGAATGCGCGGCTGGCCGGCGAGGGCAGCAAGACTTTCGTGAATCCGCGAAACGCAGCGGCAGGCTCGCTCAGGCAGCTGGATCCACGCATTGCCGCGAGCCGGCCCCTGGAGTTCTTTTCGTACGGCATCGGCTACTCCGAGGGCGGCGGCATGCCCGCCACCCAAAGCGAGATTCTGTGGAGATTACGGGACTGGGGCATCCGGATATCGCCGCTGAGCCGGCTGGTCACGGGCGTCGAAGGATGCCTGGCGTACTACGATGACTGCGCCCGGCGGCGGGAGGACCTGCCGTACGAGATCGACGGCGTGGTATTCAAAGTCGACCGGATAGTCTTGCAACAAGAGCTTGGTTTCCTGTCGCGGGCGCCGCGCTGGGCAATAGCTTACAAGTTCCCGGCGCAGGAAGTGACCACGGTCGTGCGTGGTGTGGATTTCCAGGTCGGGCGCACCGGAGCACTGACCCCGGTAGCTCGGCTCGAGCCGGTGTTCGTGGGTGGTGTGACGGTCAGCAACGCCACGCTTCACAACCTGGACGAAATCGAACGGAAAGATGTCAGGGTCGGCGATACGGTCATTGTGCGCAGGGCGGGTGACGTAATTCCCGAGGTGGTACGCGTGTTGCATGACCGGCGCCAAGGCCGTCCAAGGCGAGTCAAGCAGCCAAGCAAATGCCCCGTCTGCGGCTCTGACGTGGTCAGGCCCGAGGGCCAGGCAGTGGCGCGTTGCTCAGGTGGACTCGTATGTCCCGCGCAGCGCAAGGAGAAGCTCCGCCATTTCGCGTCCCGGCGCGCCATGGACATCGAGGGGCTTGGCGCCAAGGTCGTGGAGCAACTGGTGGAGCAGGGTGTCGACGGGCGTGTCATCAAGACCCCGGCTGATATCTATGCGCTCGACGAGGACCAGCTTGCGAGCCTCGAGCGGATGGGCGAAAAGTCGGCACGGAATCTGCTCAAGGCAATAGAACGAAGTAAGGACACATCGTTGCCGCGTTTTCTTTTTGCCCTGGGCATTCCGGAAGTCGGGGAGGTGACTGCAGCAAATCTTGCCCGCCATTTCGGCGACCTGGAAGCTCTGGCCTCCGCTGATGTCGAGGCCCTGGAGAATGTCCCCGACGTGGGGCCGGTCGTAGCACGACACGTCCACGAGTTTTTTTGCCAGCCAGAAAACCTGCGAGTCATCAACGCGATCGTGGAGCGTGGCGTCCACTGGCCTGTCGAGCAAGTGTCTAGCCAGGGTGCGGCACTGGACGGCAAAACGTTCGTCTTGACTGGCAGTTTGGAGTCCATGACCCGCGACGAAGCCCGCGAAAAAATAGAAAGCGCGGGCGGAAAGGTCAGCAGTAGCGTGTCTTCGAAAACAGACTACCTCGTGGCCGGCGCCGATCCCGGTTCAAAGCTCAAGAAAGCCGAGGACTTGGGAGTCGAGATCCTTGATCTCGAAGGGCTGCTGGAGTTGTTGGGGTAGGCGACTCGAATTTGTTGCGGTGTTTTCTTTTTCTCATATAGACAAAGCCACAATTTATGAACAACTCGGCTCAGAAAGCGGTTCTAAATGCCTGCCGTGAATTTTTGCGGCCTATTGCGAGGCTGTTGCTAAAGAACGGCGTTAGCTATCCGGAGTTTGCCGATCTTTGTAAAGAAGCCTTCGTGCAAGTGGCCAGCGATGACTATGGTATTCGGAAACGTAAAACGAATATGTCGCGCGTTGCGGTGATGACTGGTTTGTCGCGGAAGGAGGTCAAGAAGGTCCGAGGTAGATTCGGAGATAATACCGAGGTTCCGATGTATAGAATGCGAAGGCCGGAACTGGTCTTGACGAAATGGCATTCAGATCCGACGTTTCTTGATAAGAATAATCAGCCTAAGAAAATAACATTTGATGGCGAAGGAGCTACGTTTAATGCATTGGTAGCTCAGGTTGGAGGCGATATACCCCCTAAAGCGATGCTCAACGAACTTCTTCGGGCGGGTTCAGTTGTAAAAGAAGGGGATGAGCTTCGTATCATTTCTCGTTCTTACATTCCTGAACCCCATGATTCGGAAGCAATCGAGTTGGGTGGGGGTGCGGTTCGACATTTAGTGTCAACGATTAATCACAATCTCGATTGTGATGATCCAGATATGCGGTTTTTCGAGCGCCGTGTTTACTCTGAACTGTTACCTAACTCTCAACGAACGAGATTTAAAAAACTTGCACGGGAAAAAGGCGATGTGCTCTTGCGGGATCTTCATGCTTGGTTGAGCGAGAGAGAGAAAAAATTAGGCGAGGTTCAACCGTCGCCCTCAACACAGTCAGACATCCCGAGAATTGGTGTCGGTGTATATTTTTTCAATGACTTTGATGTCGACAAAGAAATCGCGCAAGAAGAGGCTGACACATAGGAACGGTAGTAATTCGGCCGCAACACGCTGACTTCGAAATTACGACCGTAGCGCCTATGTACATGCCCAGATTTTCGTTCTGCTTTTGTTGCTGGCGATATGTTCTACCCTGCTAGCAACTCTTCCTGTTTAGCCGCCAAAACCACTATTCATTTCTTGGACGACGAGATCAGAGCCGTCGATGTTCTGGACAGCCGAGCCGGAACCGTCGATGCCCTGGACGGATGCGCCGGAACCATCAATCCCTTGGACTGCCGCGCCGGAGCCGTCAATGCCCTGTACGGCCGCACCTGAGCCATCGATCCCCTGTACAGATGCACCGGAACCGTCAATCCCCTGGACCGATGCGCCAGAGCCATCAATCCCTTGGGCTGCGGCGCCGGAACCGTCAATTCCTTGAACGGACGCACCTGAGCCGTCGATGCCTTGGACGGATGCGCCAGAGCCATCAATCCCTTGGACTGCGGCGCCAGAGCCGTCGATCGCCTGTACAGATGCCCCGGAACCGTCAATGCCTTGAACTGAGGCGCCAGAGCCATCGATCCCTTGGACTGCGGCACCGGAACCGTCGATTCCCTGGACGGATGCGCCGGAACCATCAATCCCTTGGACTGCCGCGCCGGAGCCGTCGATCGCCTGTACAGATGCCCCGGAACCGTCAATGCCTTGAACTGCGGCGCCAGAGCCATCGATGCCCTGGACTGATGCGCCAGAGCCATCAATCCCTTGGACTGCAGCACCGGAACCGTCGATCCCCTGGACGGATGCCCCGGAACCATCGATCCCTTGGACTGCAGCACCGGAACCGTCGATCCCCTGGACGGATGCCCCGGAACC
>Ga0102928_1002539_pt1 | contig 10889 bp, 10 predicted proteins | sample SalPonR1_B_D1_MG_FD_78504 | JGI IMG/M metagenome (GOLD analysis project Ga0102928, IMG submission 78504) | Salt pond soil microbial communities from South San Francisco under conditions of wetland restoration - Salt Pond MetaG R1_B_D1_MG | ecosystem: Environmental > Aquatic > Marine > Intertidal...
CCCTATAACACGTACGCTCACATTTTCCTTCACCAATTCCTGCATTTCCTTGAGTATATAGCCCCGAAACAACGCCATAAGCCCGGCCCCCTCGGTCTGGGTGCGCTTCCAGTTCTCGGTCGAGAAGGCAAAGATCGTCAGGTAAGACACGCCCAGATCGGGACAGGCGCTGACAATCTCGCGCACCCGTCTGGCCCCGGCGTGGTGGCCGAACAAACGCGGCCTGCCGCGTGACTGAGCCCAACGGCCATTGCCATCCATGATGATCGCAACATGGCGCGGGCCGCCAGTCAGGGGGGTGTTCCGGGCCATAACGCGCCTCGCTTGTCTCAGACCTGCATGATTTCTGCCTGCTTGGCCTCAAGCGCCGCATCAACCTGTGCAATAAACTTGTCCGTCAGATCCTGAACTTCGGTTTCCCAGAATTTCTGGTCATCTTCCGACATGCCGTCGGCCTTGGCCTTTTTGATCTGGTCCATCCCGTCACGACGAATATTGCGCACCGCGACGCGGGCATGCTCGGCATATTGCGCGGCGACCTTGGTCAGCTCTTTGCGGCGTTCTTCGTTCAGTTCGGGGATAGGCAGCATGATGATCGTGCCGTTGAGTTGCGGATTGATGCCCAGACCACTTTCGCGGATGGCTTTTTCAACCTTGTTCACCAGCCCCTTGTCCCAGACATTGACCGTCACCATGCGCGGCTCGGGCACATTGACCGTGCCGACCTGATTGATCGGGGTTGGTTGGCCATAGGCATCCACCATCACCGGCTCCAGCATCGAGGCGCTGGCCCGCCCCGTGCGCAGCGATGAGAACTCGGTCTTGAGCGAGGTCATCGCGCCATCCATGCGCCGTTCCAGATCTTTGGTGTCCAGTTCAAAATCTTCCGCCATTATCGTCTTCCTTCTCGCGGGGGTCGCGTCGTGTTGGGCCTGTGTAGCCTTAGCCATGCACCTTTGTATAGGTGCCCTCGCCTGCCAGAACACCCTTAAAGCCACCGGGTTCGTCCAAACTGAATACGATGATCGGCAGGCTGTTGTCGCGCGCCAACGCGATGGCGCTGGCATCCATGACGTTCAGGTGCTGGGCCAGAACTTCGTCAAAGGTGACGGTGTCAAAGCGCTTGGCATCGTCGTGTTTCATCGGGTCTTTGTCATAGACCCCATCCACCTTGGTGCCTTTGAAAATCGCCTCGCAGGCCATTTCATTGGCCCGCAGCGTGGCTGCGGTATCAGTGGTGAAATAGGGGTTGCCGGTTCCTGCCGCAAAGATGCAAACGCGCTGTTTTTCAAGGTGGCGAACGGCCCGGCGACGAATATAGGGCTCGGCCACCTCATCCATGCGGATCGCACTGATCACGCGGGTGAACACCCCCAGCTTTTCCAATGCGCTTTGCATGGCCAACGCATTCATCACGGTGGCCAACATGCCCATGTAGTCAGCCGTAGTGCGCTCCATGCCCTGCGCGCTGCCGGCCAGCCCGCGAAACACGTTGCCGCCGCCGATGACCATGCAAATCTCGACGCCCATGTCGTGGACCGACTTGACCTCGCGGGCGATCCGCTCGACCGTCGGCGGGTGCAAGCCATAACCCTGATCCCCCATAAGCGCCTCTCCGGAAATCTTCAGCATGACGCGTTTGAACGTGGTTTTCGGGGTATCCGTGTCGGACATTGGCAAATCCTTGGTAGCCGCAACTCAATCGCGCGCAAAATGTCGCAAAACCCCGCAAGGTGCAATCGCCGAAACCGGTTCAGGCGCACATTCGCACGCGGGCCTCTCGCATATGGTGTGTAATTCCCTTATCTGACAAGGCCATGACCACCTTGCCCAACATCCCAGCCGATCGGCCCGTTCTGATTGCAGGCCCAACCGCCAGCGGCAAATCGGCGCTGGCGATGCGGATCGCCGCGCAAGGCGGCGGCGTGATCGTCAATGCCGACGCCATTCAGGTGTTCGACAATTGGCGCGTTCTGACCGCGCGCCCCTCGCCCAAGGATGAGGCGAGGCAGCGGCATACGCTTTATGGCCATGTGTCCGGTGATGGCACGTATTCCGTGGGGCATTGGCTGCGGGATGTGGAGCCAATGCTGCGGCCCGGTGAGCCGCGTCCGATCATCGTGGGCGGCACGGGGCTGTATTTCACCGCCCTGACCGAAGGGTTGGCCGACATTCCACCAACGCCCGACGCCGTCCGCGCGGAGGCCAACGCCAGAGTGGCCCGTGACGGCACCGCCGCCTTGCTGGCCGAGCTGGACACGGCCACCGCCGCCCGGATCGACACCCAAAACCCGATGCGCGTGCAGCGCGCGTGGGAGGTATTGCAAACCACCGGGCGCGGTCTGGCGGATTGGCAAGACAGCACGCCGCCGCCGCTTTTGCCCTTGGCCGATTGCGCCGCCTTTGTGGTCGAGGCGGAAAAGAACTGGCTCACCCCTCGGATCGAGCGCCGCTTTGACGCGATGCTAAAGATGGGCGCGCTGGACGAGGCGCGCGCCAACCTGCCCCACTGGCAGCCTGATCGTCTGTCCTCAAAAGCCATCGGCGCGCCCGAGCTGATCGCCCATCTGCAAGGCGAGATATCGCTTGACCAAGCGCGCGAGGCCGCGACCATCGCCACCCGCCAATTCGCCAAGCGTCAGCGCACATGGTTCCGCGCCCGCATGCGAAACTGGGCCAAAGTGGATGCGGCCAAGCTATAAAATTTTCAACATTTTCGCCTGACAAACCGCCTTTGATGCCGCTATACTACGAAAAATACTGCTATCAACAGGCTAGCCATGAATTCTCCTCTGCGTATATCGACCTTGGCACAATGGTCCTCGGCAGGGGTGTGGCAGGCTGAATTGCCCCATAGCAGCAAAATGCATTTACTGGTCTGGATCACCCGTGGACAGGGGCGCGCCCTGATCGGGGGCGTGCGGCGCGGAGTCGGGGTGCACAATGCCTTGGTCATTCCTGCAGGCACTTTGTTTTCGCTTGATATCGGGCGGCAAGGGTTCGGGCTGATTTGCGCCATCCCACCCGGTGGCACGGCGCTGATCCCGGACGAGCCGCAGCACCTGCGCCTGCGCGATGTGCAGGCACAATCCGAACTCACCTCGATCCTGGATGCGATGCAACGCGAGCAAAACAGCGATCGCCCCTTTCTGGACGAAGCCCTTGATGCACAGGCCGCGCTTTTGTCGGTCTGGCTGCGCCGCACCATGATCGCGGATACAGACAACAACGCCGCGCGACCGACAGCGGCGCAGCGGCTGGTCACGGCCTATGCGGCGCTGATCGAACGCGATTACCCATCGGGCAAACCGATGGCCGACTATGCCCGCGCCCTTGGCGTCACGCCCACGCACCTGACCCGCACCTGTCAGGCCTGTGCAGGGCTCAGCGCCGCCAATTTGCTGACACAGCGGATATTACATGCCGCGCGCAGCATGCTGGAAACCGGCACCTTGCCGTTCAAGCACATCGCCGCATTGCTTGGGTTTCGCAGCGCCGCCTATTTTTCGCGCTTCATCCAGCATCATACCGGGATGACCCCGACCGCCCTGCGCCGCAAAGCCCAAAACAACGCCCTGCCCCCGACACGCGCCCCAACCCTTGCAACCAGTCTTGGTTGACCTTGGCCATGGCGCGGACTGTAATGATCTGACCCGACACTTTCCTGAGCCACCGAAAGCGTAGCTTATGCACAAATTCAAACGACCTGCCCCGTTGCATCCGGCCCTTCCCGCTCTGGCCCGCGATCTATCTGCCGGGCGGATGAACCGACGTGAGTTTTTGGCCCGCGCCACGTCGCTTGGGCTGGGGGCGGCGGCGGCCTGTGCGCTTGGCGGGTTGCCCACGGCGGCGCGTGCCACCCCGGCCACGCCTGCCATAAAAAAAGGCGGCGACTTGCGCATTCAGCAAAACGTCAAGGAGCTGCGCGATCCGCGCACCTATGACTGGAGCGAAATGGGCAACCTGACGCGCGGCTTTCTGGAATACCTTGTCGAATATAACGGCGATGGCAGTTTTCGCGGCATGCTGCTGGAGCGGTGGGAGGTCAATGACGACGCCACCGCCTACCGCCTGCATATCCGGCCCGGCATCACATGGAACAACGGCGATGCCTTCACCGCCCGAGATGTGGCGCGCAATATCTCCCGCTGGTGCGACACGGCCCTGCCCATCAATTCCATGGCGGCGCGCTGTGCCAGCCTGATCGACCCGGCCACCGGCCAGTTGCAGGATGGAGCGTTGCGCGTGCGCGACGATCTGACGGTCGAGTTGATCTTGAACAGGCCCGATATCGCACTGATCGCCAATATGTCCGATTACCCCGCCGCGATCACTCATGCCAGCTATGATGGCGGTGATCCGTTCGCGCATGGCATCGGCACAGGCCCGTTCCGCCCGGTCAGCCTGACCGTTGGCCAGCATTGCATTCTGGAACGTCACCCCGATCACGCATGGTGGGGTAGCGCTGTTTATGGCGGGCCTTATGTGGATCGGGTCGAGTTCATAGACCTTGGCACCGACCCCGCAAACTGGATCGCGGCGGCCCGCGCCGACAAGGTTGATCTGCTTTTTGAAACCGTCGGCACGTTCCTTGAAGATATGGACGCAATCGGCTGGACACGCACCGAAACCGCAAGTTCGGCCACCGCCGTGATCCGTGCCCATCAACAGGCCGTGGATGCGGACGGCATCCGCCCTTATGCCAACCCCGAGGTGCGCCGCGCGTTGGCCATGGCCGTCGACAATGCGATCTGTCTTGAACTGGGCTATGCAGGGCGCGGTCGTGTGGCGGCCAACCACCATGTCAGCCCGGTGCATCCTGCCTATGCCGATATCGGCCCCGCTCCCTATGATCCCACTGCGGCACGCGCCGCGCATGATGCGGCGGGCCTATCCGAATATGAGCATGAGCTGATCACGCTGGACGACGAATGGCAGCGCAACACCGGCGATGCGGTCGCCGCGCAACTGCGCGATGCCGGGATCACCGTGCGCCGCACAATTTTGCCCGGGGCCAGTTTCTGGCCCAACTGGCAAACGTTCCCGTTTTCTCTGACCCAGTGGAATCACCGCCCGCTTGCGGTGCAGGCGCTGTCGCTGGCCTATAGGTCGGGCGCTGTGTGGAACGAAACCGGCTATGCCAACCCCGCGTTTGACGCGCTTCTGGATCAGGCCATGGCCCTGTCGGATGCCACGGCGCGGCGCGCCGTGATGGCGAAAATCGAAACGATGCTGCGCGATGACGGGGTGATTATCCAACCGTTTTGGCGCACGCTTTACAACCATCACAATGGCCGTTTGGTGAACGCCACGCGGCACCCGTCGGATGAAATTCACCTATATAAAATCGGCTTTGCGGCTTAACTGCCCCAGATCACGCGCACGTAATTACGGGTTTCCTTGAAGGGCGGCACTCCGCCATATTTTTGCACAGCCCCCGGCCCGGCATTGTAAGCTGCCAAAGCCAGCCGCCATGACCGGAATGTGCGGTATTGCTCGGCCAGATAGCGCGCGCCACCGTCAAGGTTTTCATAAGGATCATGCGGATCAACCCGCAACATCCGCGCCGTGCCCGGCATCAACTGCGCCAGTCCGATCGCGCCTTTGTGCGATTGCGCCCCGGCGTTCCAGCCCGATTCTTGCTGCACCAGCCGCAAAAACAAATCCTGCGGCACCCCATGGCGCCGCGCGGCATCCTTGGCCATCTGCAAATAGCGGCCACGGTATTTTCCGGTGTAAGTCTTGGTCGCCTCTGTGCCCCATTTGGTTGGAGTGTTCACCCGCTGAGGCTGAAGCCGGACGGAATTGTTGTATTGCTGCTTGGCGCGGGTATCCAAAACCTTGATCTGAGACTTGAACAGCTTGCTGCGATTCTTGGTTGATAAAACATCCGCATGGGCCGCCAATGGTGTCAGCAAACCAACCACGGTCACGAGTGTCGCAATCATTTTCATGAGCAAGCTGTCCCCAGTCTCTTTGGGCGCAATATACATAAGAATTAACGAAATTCCAGTTCTCGGGCCGACAAAACGCCGCAACACACAAGATACACTGAATTTTCGGTTCATTTTAACCTTTCCTTCAGCCCCATGCGATGGTGTAAACCCGAACGACAACACACACTACGACATCTGCAAGGAGGTCCGCGATGGCCGGCTCAGTGAACAAGGTAATTCTCATCGGCAATCTGGGCCGCGACCCCGAGGTGCGGACATTCCAGAACGGCGGCAAGGTGTGCAATCTGCGCATCGCCACGTCGGAAAACTGGAAAGACCGCAACACCGGCGAACGCCGCGAACGCACCGAATGGCACACTGTCGCCATCTTCAACGAGGCGCTTGTACGTCTGGCGGAACAATATCTGCGCAAAGGCTCCAAGGTCTATCTGGAGGGCAAGCTGGAAACCCGCAAATGGCAGGACCAATCCGGCCAAGATCGCTATTCGACCGAGGTTGTGCTGCGCCCTTATGCCGGTGAAATGACATTTCTCGACAGCCGCGACGGTGGCGGCGGCGGGGGTGGCTATGGCGGCGGCCAATCGGGCGGCGATTATGGCGGCGGCGATCAAGGCGGCTATGGCGGTGATTACGGCGGCGGCAGCGGTGGCCCGCAGGGCGGCCCCTCTGGCGGCCCGTCGCGTGATATCGACGACGAGATCCCGTTCTGATCCCACCAGACGCTATCAAAACAAAGGCCGCCCCCGATTGGGCGGTCTTTTTCATGGCGCGCATGATGGCGTTCTAAATCGGCGCGGGCGGCGGTGTTCGCCCGCATGGCCCCGCCATGATCCGCCTGCGTTTTTAGGCCTGTGATGCTTTGCCTCTGGTCATTTGGGCGTTCCCGGTATAGGCGGCAGGCGACAAACACGAGGACCTTCCGCATATGGACATGCGCAATATTGCGATCATCGCCCACGTCGACCACGGCAAGACAACGCTGGTGGACGAACTTCTGAAACAATCCGGCGCGTTCCGCGCCAATCAGGCCGTCGATGAACGCGCCATGGATTCCAACGATCTGGAACGCGAACGCGGGATCACCATCCTTGCCAAAGCCACCAGCGTCGAATGGAAAACCACCCGGATCAATATCGTCGACACCCCCGGCCACGCCGATTTCGGCGGCGAGGTCGAGCGCATCCTGTCGATGGTCGATGGCGTTGTGTTGCTGGTCGATGCCGCTGAAGGCCCGATGCCGCAGACGAAATTCGTGACCTCCAAGGCCTTGGCCCTTGGGTTGCGCCCGATTGTCGTGCTCAACAAGGTCGACAAACCCGATGCCGAGCCGGATCGCGCCTTGGACGAGTGCTTTGATCTGTTTGCCAGCCTTGGCGCGAATGACGATCAGCTTGATTTCCCGCATATGTATGCTTCGGGCCGCTCGGGCTGGGCCGATCATGAATTGGACGGCCCGCGCAAAGACCTGTCGGCGCTGTTTGACCTGATCGTCAACCACGTGCCCGCCCCGCGCCAGCAGGCACATACGGACGAAGATTTCCGCATGTTGGCCACCACGCTCAGCGCCGATCCCTTTGTCGGCCGTATCCTGACGGGCCGGGTCGAATCCGGTCGCCTCAAGGTGGGCCAGACCGTGCAGGCGATCACCCGTGTTGGCCAAAAAATCGAACAATTCCGCGTCACCAAGATCCGTGCCTTCCGCGGCCTTGGGCAGCAAGACATCGACGAGGCCGTGGCCGGCGATATCGTCAGCATCGCAGGCATGTCCAAGGCCACCGTGGCCGATACGATCTGCGCATTGGCCGTCGAAGAACCGCTGGAAGCGCAACCGATTGACCCGCCGACCATCTCGGTCACCTTTGGGATCAACGACAGTCCGCTGGCTGGCCGCGATGGCAAAAAGGTGCAAAGCCGCGTCATCCGCGACCGACTGATGAAAGAGGCCGAGGTCAATGTTGCGATCCGCATCACCGACACGCCGGGCGGCGAAGCCTTTGAAGTGGCAGGCCGTGGCGAATTGCAGATGGGCGTTTTGATCGAAAACATGCGCCGCGAAGGGTTTGAGCTATCGATTTCCCGCCCTCGCGTCCTGATGCGCGAAGATGAAAACGGCAAGCGATTGGAACCCATCGAAGAGGTGACCATCGACGTCGATGATGACTATTCCGGTGCCGTCATCGAAAAACTGACCGGCGCGCGCAAAGGCGAATTGACCGAGATGAAACCGGCCGGTGCCGGGAAAACCCGCATCATCGCGCATATCCCGTCGCGCGGGTTGATTGGCTATCAGGGCGAATTTTTGACCGACACCCGCGGCACCGGTGTTTTGAACCGCGTGTTCCACGGCTGGGCCCCGCATAAAGGCCCTATTCCGGGCCGCCGCGCGGGCGTCCTGATTTCCATGGAAAACGGCGAATCTGTCGCCTTTGCCCTTTGGAACCTCGAAGATCGCGGCAAAATGTTCATTGGCGCGCAAGAAAAGGTGTATCAAGGCATGATCATCGGCGAACACAGCCGTGAGAATGACCTCGAGGTGAACCCGCTCAAAGGCAAGAAGCTGACCAACGTGCGCGCCTCGGGCACGGACGAAGCGGTGCGGCTGACCACGCCTGTCACCCTCAGCCTTGAAGAGGCGATTGCCTATATCGACGATGATGAACTGGTCGAAGTGACGCCAAACGCCATCCGGCTGCGCAAGCGTCACCTTGATCCGCACGAACGCAAACGCGCGGCGAAATCCGCCTAAGGCGCGATTTCGATCCGATCGATCACTTCAAGCCCGCCGCGCCCGTCGCGGCGGGTCACCACGATCTCCCCTGATCTTGGGCCTTGACCGCTCAGCGCTCTGATATTCACGAAATGCGACACCAGCAGCAGCCGGGCCTCTTTCGGTTGATCTGCGATCATCTCACGCGTGGCTTGGGTCTGCGCTGCACGATCCCCCCGCCCGGCAAAGAACGAGTTGATCGGCGGCATCTCGACCACCTTTCCCATATCCAGCAGGGTTGCCGTGTCCTTTGACCGGCACCATTGGCTGGACCAGACCGCATCGAACTGAACGCCTGACGCGCGCATCATCTGCCCAACCCGGCGCGCCTGATCGCGGCCACGGTCATCAAGGTTGCGCTGCGTGCTGCAATCCCCCAGATCGAAATTGGCCGGATCGCCAGTGCCGGGGGCCAAAGCATGCCGCATCAGGGCGACGACGCCGGGCTGTTTGAGCGATGAAAAATCCTGCGCTGCCGCCCATGCGGGCCAAAGTGCAATCAAAATGGTAAGAGCTAAACGCATTGCCCATCCTCCTGTTTCGTTACAGGTTAGGGCAATTGCGGCAACTGACCATTTATTCGTCGTTGATCTCGACAATAACCAAGTCACGGTCCGACGCGTCGCGCGCATGGCTCAGCGCCTCTTGGTATTCGGCGCTGTGATAGCAGGTTTCCGCCGCCTCGACGCTTGGAAAGCGCGCAACCACGTTGCGCGCCCGATCGGTGCCTTCCAACTGCACATAGCGGCCACCGCGCGCAATGAAGGTGCCGCCATGCTTGGCAATCGCAGGCCCGGCCAGCTTGGCATATTTGCCATAGGCCTCTTCATCGGTCACGGTCACATGGGCAATCCAAAGTGCAGACATCTGTTATCCCTCCAATACGGCCTCAGCGGCCTTGATCGCGGCATCGGCGTTTGCGGCATCCTTACCGCCGCCCTGTGCCATGTCGGGGCGGCCACCGCCGCCCTTGCCACCCAGTTCCGGCACAGCGGCCTTGACCAGATCAACCGCTGAAATCTTGTCGGTCAGATCCTTGGTGACGCCAGCGGCCACCGCCGCTTTGCCATCGGCGTCGGCAATCAGCAGCACCGCGCCCGAGCCAAGCCGCGCCTTGTGTTCATCAATCAGGGCGGGCAAGTCTTTGCCCGACACACCGCTTAGCACCTGCGCCATGAATTGAACGCCGCCTACGTCCTTGGCCTGCGGGCCATCGCCCTGCCCGGCGCCACCGGCCATTGCCAGTTCCCGCCGTAGCTGCGCGACTTCGTTGCTCAGCGCGCGGCGCTCGTCCATGAGCGATTTCACGCGATCCACAAGTTCCTCGGGGCGGGTTTTCAACTCGGCAGCCAGCGTATCGACGCGCTGCGCCTGTGCGCTTAAATAGGCCATCGCCGCTTCGCCTGTCAGCGCCTCAATCCGGCGCACGCCCGAGCTTGAGGCCTGATCCGCCGTCACCACAAAGGCACCGACATCGCCAGTTTGGCGCACATGGGTGCCGCCGCACAATTCAATCGAGTAGGTCCGCGCATCCAGCCCCTTGCCCGAGCCGTCCTGCTTGCCCATTGACACAACGCGTACTTCGTCGCCGTATTTTTCACCAAACAGGGCCTGTGCGCCCAGTTCGCGGGCGTCATCGGGGGTCATGATCCGGGTTTCGACCGGCTCGTTCTGGCGGATATAGGCGTTTACCTCGGCCTCGACGTGGGCCAGTTCCTCGGCGCTCAGCGCTTTGGCATGGCTGAAATCAAACCGCAGACGATCCGGCGCGTTCAGACTGCCGCGCTGCGCCACGTGATCGCCAAGCGCCTCGCGCAGCGCCTCGTGCAGCAAGTGCGTGGCCGAATGGTTGGCGCGAATGGCGCTGCGGCGGCTGTGATCCACCTCAAGCTGTGCGGCAGTTCCACTCTCTATTTCACCTTCAGTGACTTGGGCCGCATGGATAAACACCCCGGCCACTTTGCGCGTGTCGCTGATAAACGCGGTTCCGCTTTCGGTTTTCAGAACGCCAGTATCGCCCACCTGTCCGCCAAACTCAGCGTAAAACGGTGTCTGGTTCAAGACGATTTGCAGGTCTTCGCCCTTGGCGGCCTTGTCCAAGGCCTTGCCGTCGCGAACCAACGCGGTGATCTGCCCCTCGGCCACCTCGGTGTCATAGCCCAGAA
>Ga0102928_1002540_pt1 | contig 10888 bp, 9 predicted proteins | sample SalPonR1_B_D1_MG_FD_78504 | JGI IMG/M metagenome (GOLD analysis project Ga0102928, IMG submission 78504) | Salt pond soil microbial communities from South San Francisco under conditions of wetland restoration - Salt Pond MetaG R1_B_D1_MG | ecosystem: Environmental > Aquatic > Marine > Intertidal...
ACGTTGATGCTCCGGTTCGGAATATCGATGCGGATCGTATCGCCATTTTCGATCAGGCCAATGGCGCCACCGGCGGCCGCTTCCGGCGAGGCGTGGCCGATGGACAGGCCAGAGGTGCCGCCGGAGAAACGTCCGTCGGTCAGCAGGGCGCAGTCTTTACCGAGCCCCTTTGATTTCAGGTAGCTGGTCGGGTAGAGCATTTCCTGCATGCCCGGCCCACCACGAGGCCCTTCATAACGTATGATCACCACTTCGCCCGGCTTGACCTCGTCAGACAGGATGCCGGCGACCGCGGAATCCTGGCTTTCGAATACCTTCGCCTTGCCTTCGAACACATAGATACTTTCGTCCACGCCTGCGGTTTTTACCACACACCCGTCAAGGGCAATATTTCCAAAGAGTACAGCGAGGCCGCCTTCGGAACTGTAGGCGTTCTCGACCGAGCGGATGCAACCGGTTTCCCGGTCTCCATCCAGGGTTGGCCAGCGGGTACTCTGGGAAAACGCGGTCTGGGTCGGAATGCCGGCCGGCCCGGCCTTATAGAATTCGACCACTTCGGTAGGTGGCGATCTCATGATGTCCCAGGTCTCGAGGGCTTCCCTCATGGTCTTGCTGTGCACGGTCGGCAGATCGGTGTTGATCAGTCCGCCCCGTTCCAGCTCGCCAAGAATGCCCATGATGCCGCCGGCCCGGTGCACGTCTTCCATGTGATATTTGGGCGAGTTGGGAGCCACCTTGCACAATTGCGGAACCCGGCGTGAAAGCTGGTCGATCTCGTTCAGAGTGAACGGTACGCCGCCTTCCTGAGCCGCCGCCAGCAAGTGAAGAATGGTGTTGGTTGAGCCGCCCATGGCAATGTCCATGACCATGGCGTTTTCAAAGGCCGCCATCGAGGCAATGCTCAAAGGCAGTACGCTGGCGTCGTCCTGCTCGTAATAGCGCTGCGCATTCTCCACAATCTGTCGACCGGCCTTCAGGAAAAGCTGTTCCCGGTCGGCGTGCGTGGCCAGCAGTGACCCATTGCCCGGCAGCGCAAGGCCAATGGCCTCGGTCAGGCAGTTCATGGAGTTGGCGGTGAACATGCCGGAACAGGAGCCGCAGGTGGGGCACGCACTGCGTTCGTATTCTTCCACCTGTTCGTCGGAGGCGTTGGGGTCTGCGGCAATGACCATGGCATCCACCAGGTCCAGCTTGTGTTCGGACAGCTTGGTTTTGCCCGCTTCCATGGGGCCGCCGGAGACAAAAATGGTGGGGATGTTCAGACGCATGGCGGCCATCAGCATGCCCGGGGTGATCTTGTCGCAGTTGGAAATACACACAAGGGCGTCGGCACAGTGGGCATTCACCATGTACTCTACAGAGTCTGCGATGATTTCCCTGGAGGGCAGGGAGTACAGCATGCCGTCGTGGCCCATGGCGATGCCATCGTCTACCGCGATGGTGTTGAATTCCTTGGCCACACCGCCGGAGGCCTCGATTTCGCGGCACACCAGTTGACCGAGGTCTTTGAGGTGCACGTGGCCCGGCACAAACTGGGTGAAGGAGTTGGCAACCGCGATGATGGGCTTGCCGAAATCCCCGTCTTTCATGCCGGTGGCGCGCCAGAGGGCACGGGCGCCGGCCATGTTACGGCCTGCGGTGGAGGTCCGCGAACGATACTGAGGCATGGTGTTCTGTTCTCTCTGTTGTTACCGGATGACAATGAACAAAAAACAAAGGATACCAGATTAGACTCGAGGCGCATGGTTGTTTTGATAGCCGCTGTTTACAATAGTTAACAGAGTTGCCAACTAATTTTCCGGTTTGAACCGACAAGGAGTATGCCTATGGCTGGCCAGGAAAGCCTGCCGCTTCGTCGCCTTAAAGAGTTTCAGCCGTTGAACCGGCTGACGGATGATCAACTGGTCCTGCTTGCCAGCCGCGCCGAGCGACGGACCCATGGGCCCGGGCAGCGGGTTCTGGAGCGGGGTGTCCGGGATGGTCTGGATTTCTTCCTGATTGCCGGCAAGGTAGAGTTGGAATCCCTGGACGGCCGTAAAACAATCATCGAAGCCGAGACCGAGAAAGCCCACAACCCGATTGCCCGGCTCCAGCCCAGAATGTACGACGTAACGGCGGTAAAACCCTCCGAGTTTCTGGTCGTCGAACAGGAAATTCTCAACCAGTTGCTGCGCTCGGCGCCGGTGGAGCAGGTTGAAATGGATTCCGGGGAGGGCACCGGTGGTGTGGAGAGCGAAGAGCATCATCTGCTGATGGAATTCCTGTCCGAGCTTAGGTCGAACCAGGTCAAGTTGCCCAGCGTTCCGGATGTGGCCTGGAAAGTCCGCCGCGCGGTCGATCGTGAGGAGTCCACGGCAGACCAGGTGGCACTGGCGGTGTCTGCGGATCCGGCCATGGCGGCCAAGCTTGTACGTGCCTGCAACAGCCCCCTGTATCGCGGGTTCAGTGATGTGCGGAATGTCCGTGAGGCAGTCGTCCGCCTTGGAATGCGCACCACCCGGCAACTGGTAACCGTGTTCTCCATGCGGGAAGTGTTTAAAACCCGCCAGGCGGCGTTGCAGAAAGAAATGGAGAAGCTCTGGCGGCATTCCCGGGAAGTCGCGGCCCTGTGTTGGGTGCTGGCGGATCATGCCACCCGGCTCAATCCGGAAGAGGCACTGCTGGCGGGGCTGCTCCACGATATTGGCGTGGTCCCGATCCTGGTTCAGGCCGAACACCATGTGAATCTCTTTGCCGATGAGGCCAATCTGGACCATGCGATTCGGGAGCTACGGGCCGAGGTTGGCACGGCCGTGCTGGAAAACTGGTCCTTCCCGCCGGCATTCGTGGAAGCCGTCCGCCACGCGGAGGACTGGGGCTATGAATCCCGCGAGGCGTCGCCCCAGCTGGTGGATGTGGTCATCGTGGCGCAATTGCATTCCATGATCGGTTCCAGCCAGAATGCCGATCTTCCTCCGTTCGACCAGGTGCCTGCGTACCGGCGTCTGGGCGAACTTGAACTCAATGCCTCCCGCAGTTTGCAGCTTCTGACGGAGGCCAGGGCCCGGGTCGACGAAGTTCAGCAATTGCTGGCCATCCGGTGATTGTCCGGGCTGTGTAAACTGTGGAGTCTGCTTTCCGGTGACTGTTGCACTTATGAATGTACCTTTGTTCCCCCTGAATTCCATCGTCCTGCCCAGGGGGAGGATTCCCTTGCAGCTGTTCGAGCCGCGCTACATCGACATGCTTACCCGTTGCCTCAAGGAGGATCGCGGGTTCGTTGTGGTGCTGTTACAGGAAGGCGGAGAGGCCGGTCGCACCGCAGCCTTCTACGACATTGGCACCTATGTGCGGATCATCGATTTCCAGCAGCTGGATAACGGCCTTCTGGGGATTACCGTTGAGGGCGAATCCAAAGTGTCGGTGGTTCGCAGCTGGCAGCAGGAAGACGGGTTGAATGTCGGCGACGTGGAATGTCTGATTGAAGAGGCCGAAAGTGAGGTGCCGGAGCGTTTCGGCGAATTGCCTTCTGTACTCAAGGCGCTGTTCCGGCATCCGGTTATCCGGGACCTGAACATGGACATCGACTACGGCGATGCCCGGGACGTTGGCTGGCGGCTCACGGAACTGTTGCCCCTGGACAAGCAGGAGAAGCAGAAACTGGTGGAGTTGCAGGACCCACTGGAACGCCTCAGCCGACTCCAGGGGCTTCTGGAGGCGCTTGAGGAGGGCTAAGGCTCTAACTCACGGGCCGGAAATTCAGTACGGCCTCCTCCCATGACAGCACGATATACCCGCCTGCAAAGACCGCCCACACAACCGCTGCAACCACAATGGTTATATCCGGTGCCAGAGGTACCTTGTCGAAACGGCTGTAGCTCGCCCGCACCGCCCCGGTGACGGCCAGTGCAAGCAGCAACCCCCCAATTACGTCCGTGAACCAGTGAACGCCAAGGTAGAGCCGACTCAAAGCCACGGGCACCAGTGGAAGAGACAACAGGACATAGGATTGCCAGCGCTTCCGGTGTCGGCCTTCTCCGGCAACGAAGCTTGCCAGCAGGGTGACTAGCAGGGTAATGCCTGCCGTGTGGCCGCTGGGGAAGGCGCCGGAATCGGGCGGCCCCATGACCTCGTCCGGCCGGGGGACGCCGAGCAGGGACTTCAGGCCCCAGACCAGAACAACCGTCACAACGACGGCCGCCAGAACATGGGTGGCAGCGGCGTAATACCCCCGGAACAGCAATGCCGCGAATGCCAGCGCGCCGGCGGCGATCAGAACCGGCGCGTCACCGAGCAACGTAATGGCAATGAAGGGGCCGTCCAGCAGAGGCTGTCGGAGTTGCTCAAACCATTGCAGGACGGCCTGGTCGAAGCCATCCAGCAGGCTCGTTTCTGTAGCCAGTTGCTTCCAGATCAGCAACAGGGCGGAAGCGCCAAGCGCGAGCATGAACGAAGCAAGAGGAAACTCACCCTCCCGGGCAGGGCGCTGGTTGGTATAGAGGCGCCAGAATCGGTGAGTCGCCTCGTATTGCGCCATCCACTGCTTCAGCCATTGGTAGAAACGGCTGCTTTCACCCAGCCCGAGCTGAAATCGCAACAGCACGAAATAGACCACGGTCAGGGCGGCGAGGCTGATGCCGATCACCGCGTAAAAGTGTGCGGGAGGCCTGATTTCGCTGGCCAGGGCGCTGCCCACCAGAAACCCCGGGAAAATATAGACCGGAGCCCAGGCGATGGCCGAGCCGATGTTGAAGGCCAGAAAGCGACGCCATGACATCATCAGGGCCCCGGCCACCAGGGGAATAACCGGTCGTACTGGCCCGACAAAGCGACCGATGATCACGCTTTTACCGCCATGACGGTTAAAAAATCGCTCTCCGGTGCTGATGATTTTCGGATAACGGCTCAGCGGCCAGGCCGTTGTCAGGCGGCCCTGCAGCAGCCGCCCAAGGCCAAAACTGGCCGTGTCGCCGGCAATGGCGCCAAGGCCGGCCCAGAGCAGTGCTTCTGGTAAGGGCATACCGGTCTCACCAGCCAGTACAGCGACGGCAAACAGGATGGCGACACCCGGGACAATAATGCCGGCTATGGCGAGGGATTCGATGAAGGCGGTCGAAAACAGAGCCGTTGCCAGCCAGCCCGGATGCAGGCTCAGCCATGCCGACAGCTCGTTCAGCCAGGCACTGCTCATGTTTCGATGGTTTCTCCCGGGCTGAACCAGACCGAATCAGTCCCGCGCCTGCGAGCTTCCTCCATGGCCTGGTGGGCCCGCTTCCTCAGTGTGTCGGTGCGGGTGTCGCCGCTGCCCCGCGTGGTGCAGCCAAGGCTTACGGTGGCTTTTCCGACCACGGGCCAGTGGTGTTCGGCGATGGTCCGGCGAATCCGCTCGGCGATGACTCGCACGCCTTCTTCCGGTGTAAACGGCAGGATGAGGAAAAACTCGGAATCTTTGAGGGTATACAGGGTGTCGCCGGCACGAATCACGCCAAAGAGGTGTTCGGTCATGTCCCGGAAAAGGCCCTGAATCTGATCCCTGCCGTGCAGGTCGGCTACTTCATCCGCGTAATCGATGCTCAGGTCGATCACGGAGAGGCAGTGCCCGGTGGCTATGGCCCGGCTGATCTCCTTCTGCAGGGTTTCATCCAGAAACCGGGCGTTATGGGCACCGGTCACCGGATCGGTAATGGCAAGATCCTCTGCTGACTGCGCCATATGGTCATAGTGCCAGATGTAGAGGGCGGCGACTGCCAGGAGAATGAACAGCCCGCCGGTGATGGTGATGGCGTCGGTCGGCGCCTGTTCCAGGAAAAGGATGATCGACATGGGCACCAGCAGCAATAGCGACAGCCCGACGCCCTGACGCAACGGCAGGATAAGCAGGTTAAGGACCACCAGGGGCATTGCCCAATGGCTGATGCCCGGAGCGTCCATGGTCAGCAGTGCTGCCAGCATGCCGCTGTTCAGGCCGGAAAGGATGACCAGGTGTCCGGGCGCCGATAGCTGATGCCGGCGGCAGATAATGGTGTAAACGGTACCGGCCAGGGTCAGAACAGCCATCCCCGAGGCCAGGTAGAAGAGTTCGTAGAAGCCATAGCGAAGGTTCTGCATGGCCAGGGTAAAAATGAACAGGCAGGCGATGCTGTAGCCGAAAGCGTGGGTCCAGGTCCTGAGACGGGTCTCTGTCATGATGCCGGCCCCTGTACCTGTGCCTGTGGCTGGCTCGGTTGTGCCGGCTGCGACCAGGAGCTATAGGCCTGGCTCCGGTTGCCCCCCTGCTGCTGGGCCCGGCGTAAAGCGTTTGCCGCACTCTGTTGCAGGCTGTTGGCATCGTCGCCAATATTCAGGCCCGCGATGCCGGTGCTCACCGTCAGTTTCATGCCGTGGGATTCCAGAAGTGTTGCCAGGCCCTTTCGGATGGTCTCGGCGCGGGCGATGGCATCGCTGGTGGAAATGCCCGGCAGTATGACCAGAAACTGGAGATCGGCCACCCGGTAGTAGGTGTCGAAATCACGGATCTGGGAATGCAGGTAGCGACCAATGCGCGGAAGTATCGAGCGAATATCCTCATCCGGCTCGTTGTCGCTCAGATGGGTATCCAGCCCGATCATGATAATGGACATGTCCGTGCCCTCCCGCTCGCTGCGCTGGATTTCCTTGTGTAGATCGGCGGAAAGGTATTCCCGGCTTGCGGCCTGGGTCAGTTCATCGGTGCGGCGCAGCGGCGCCAATTGCCGGGCTTTATAATTTCGCAGAAATACCAGCAGAGCCGAGAGCAGCATGGTGAGCAGAAAGGCGCTGATCATCTGGTGGCGATCGGCAAGGCCGATCGCCCACTGTGTCGCGATCATCGCAAGCACAGCGATAACCAGGGTCACGATTGCGGCTGCCGCTGGTGGGACCAATGCGAAAGCGACGAGAGGGAGGGCGTAAAGCCAGTGGCTCAGGATCCAGGGACCGGTCCAGAAGCTGGCCAGTAAAATGAACAGAAGAATGACAAAGAAGGCCTGCTGGACCCGGGGCCAGGGCTGATTCATCCGATTGGGGTGGAAAGTCTTGCCTGCAATCACAATGCCCGAGGCTGCAGCCGCAGCCGCTGCAACCATGGGCTCTCCCAGCACGGCACAGAGGGTGGCAATGGCGACCAGGGCCACGAAGCCTGCCCGCGACAACTTGCTTAACAGGAATTTTTCGGCCATCTGGGCCATGGTGTCCTTCCTTTTCCGGAACTCCCTGAAAACCGTCCCCGGGGAGTTATTCAGAGGCTCCTTTATGTTCCGAGTATGGCATATAGCAGCGGTATAATATCTGTTTGGGATGCGTACTTGAAACGGGAAAGGTAAAGTTAGGCACTTATTCCTGATTCCGCTTGAAAACAGAAAGGTATTTGAATGGATATTGCAGCGTACATGGCCGAGGTTGGACAGCAGGCCCGAGCGGCGGCAACCGGAGTGGCGCGTTCAACCACCGCCGTGCGTAATCAGGCGCTACTGGCGACGGCAGAAGCTCTGGATACAGCCCGGGAAGAGCTGTCCCTGGCCAATGGCAAGGATTTGCAGCGGGGCCGAGAAAATGGCCTGGATGCGGCGATGCTGGACCGGCTGGAGCTTACCCCGCAGCGAATTGACGCGATGATCGAGGGCCTGCGCCAGGTGGCGTCGTTGCCGGACCCGATCGGTGCCATTACCGACATGACTTACCGCCCTTCGGGCATCCAGGTCGGCAAGATGCGTGTCCCGCTTGGCGTCATCGGTATCATTTACGAATCGCGCCCGAACGTGACCGTAGAAGCAGCCAGCCTGTGCCTCAAGTCAGGCAATGCGACCATTCTCCGTGGCGGCTCGGAGTCGATCCATTCCAACCAGGCCATTGCCCGCTGTCTCTCCGAGGGTCTCGCGAAAGCAGGGCTGCCCGAGAATGCGGTGCAGGTGATCAAGACAACCGATCGCGCCGCTGTGGGTGAGCTGATCACCATGCCGGACTATGTTGATGTCATTGTTCCCAGGGGTGGCAAGGGGCTGATCGAGCGGATCAGTCGTGATGCCCGGGTACCGGTCATCAAGCACCTCGATGGTGTCTGCCATGTCTACATTGACAGCCATGCCGACCCGGAAAAAGCGCTGAAAGTGGCGATCAATGCGAAGACCCACCGGTACGGTACCTGCAACACCATGGAGACCCTGCTGGTCGACACCGAGATCGCCGAAGATATTCTGCCTCTTCTGGCCCAGGCGTTTATTGAAAAAGGCGTGGAACTGCGAGGCTGTGAACGAACCCGCTCCATTGTGGACGGCGTCGCCGAAGCCACCGAGGCGGACTGGGAGGCTGAATACCTGGCTCCGGTGCTGGCGGTACGTGTGGTTGACGGTCTGGATGGCGCTATTGGCCATATCAACTGCTACAGTTCCCAGCACACGGACAGCATCATCACCGAGAACTACACCCGCGCGCGCCGGTTTATCACGGAGGTAGATTCCAGTTCCGTCATGGTCAATGCCTCAACGCGCTTTGCCGATGGGTTCGAGTATGGTCTGGGGGCAGAAATCGGGATCTCCACCGACAAGATCCACGCCCGGGGTCCGGTCGGGCTTGAGGGCCTAACCTCCCAGAAATACGTGGTCTTCGGCGACGGCCATATCCGGACCTGATGCCCATGCATGTGATTTATGGCGGAACCTTTGATCCGGTGCATCATGGCCACCTGAGGCTGGCCCTCGAAATCAGCGACCGTCTTGGCGTGGAGTACGTCAGCCTGGTGCCCTGTCATATTCCGCCGCATCGCGGGCAGACAGGCGCTTCCTCTAGTCAGCGCCTGGAGCTGCTCAGGCTGGCGGTGGCCAAAGAGCCCCAGTTACGGATTGACGACCGGGAGCTGGCCCGGGAGGGCGCCTCCTACACCGCCGACACCCTGCGTCAGCTTCGCGCGGAGCTTGGGCCGGATGAGCCCCTGGTGATGGTGGTGGGCACCGATGCCTTTGCGGGGTTCGACCGCTGGCGGGAATGGCAGCAGATCCCGGAGCTGGCCCACGTGGTGATCGTGCGCCGGCCAGGCCCGGCGCTGGCTCCCTCAGGCGAACCGGCGCGGCTGCTGGCGGAACGGCGTGTGGCCGGTGTGGAAGCCTTGCATAGCCGACCCTGCGGCGCTTTTCTTGAGCTGGATCCGCCACTTCTCGATATTTCCGCTACCGGCATACGGGAACGCATTGGCGATGGCCGCTCGCCCCGCTACCTGATGCCTGATCCGGTCTGGTGGGAAATTCGCCGCCAGGGCCTTTATGGTGCATGCCCCGACGGGAACTTTTAGTGCTACAATCGCGTTTGAATATGACATTTCGGGCGGCCATACCGGCAAACGCCCGTCCAACAGGGTGATTATGCAGGCAGAGCAACTGAAAGATCTGGTAATTAATGCGCTTGAAGATGTGAAAGCACAGGACATCAGCGTGATCGATGTCCGTGACCGCACCAGTGTCACCGACTTCATGGTTCTGGCATCCGGAACGTCCAACCGACATGTAAAATCCCTGGCTGACTCCGTGGTTGTCGAGGCCAAGGAGCAGGGCGTGCGTGCAAGCAACGTTGAAGGTGCCGGGGTCAGCGACTGGATCCTGGTAGATCTGGGCGATGTGGTTGTTCACGTTATGATGCCTGCCACGCGGGAGTTTTACGATCTGGAGCGCTTCTGGCGTGATGCTCCGGATCTTGGTGTTGCGGGCAGCGAGTAATTATGCGGTTACGCCTGATCTGTGTGGGGCAGAAAATGCCCGACTGGGTCAGTACCGGATTTGGCGATTACGCCCGCCGCATGCCGCCGGAGCTGCCCGTGGAACTGGTTGAAATTCCTGTCGCCCACCGGGGCAAGAATCCCGATATTCCCAGGCTGATGCAGCGAGAAAGTGACGCAATCCTGGCGGCCACCGGTCCGAAAGACCGGGTGATTGCGCTGGAGGTTGGTGGTCGACCCTGGTCGACCGAAAAGCTCGCGGCTCAACTGGAAAACTGGCAACAGGATGGCCGCGATGTGAGTTTTCTGGTGGGCGGTCCCGATGGCCTGGCCGACGATTGTCGGAAGCGGGCCGACCAGCAATGGTCGTTGTCGCCGCTGACCCTGCCTCACCCCCTGGTGCGTATTATTCTGGCGGAACAGCTGTACCGGGCCTGGTCGATCACCCGCAACCACCCGTATCACCGGGCCTAGGGGGTAACTATGCCATGGGGTGAGTTCAAGGACACGGCGGCGGAGCGTCGGCTTTTCCAGCGTCGGACTGTGGTGATGCTGGTGTTCGTGATGCTGGCGGTCGGTGGCCTGATCGCGCGCATGTACCAGCTTCAGGTCGTCGAGCATGAGATATATACCACCCTCTCAGACAAGAACCGCGTGCAGGTCCAGTCGGTGCCGCCTCCCCGAGGGCTGGTTTACGACCGTAATGACACCCTGCTTGCGGAGAACCGACCTGTTTTCAGTGTGACGCTTGTGCCCGAGCGGGTTCAGGGCATGGACGATACCCTCGCTCAGCTTGACAGTATCCTCGAGATCTCCGAAGAAGACCGGGAAAGGTTCCAGCGACGGCTTCAGGAACCCCGACGTCCATTCCAGGAAATTCCCCTTAGTTACGACCTGAATGAACAGGAGATGGCGCGCCTCGCGGTGCATCGCCACGAGCTCCCCGGGGTGGAGGTCAGGGCCGAGCTGGTTCGTTTCTATTCGCACAGTGAACTGACGGCCCATGCGCTGGGCTTCGTTGGTCGTATCAACCGGGACGAGTTGCAGCGAATCGATCCGGTTAACTATGCCGGCACCAACTACATCGGCAAGTCCGGCATCGAACGCTTCGATGAGGAAATCCTCCACGGTGAGGTCGGCTATCAGCATGTGGAAACCAACGCTCGCGGCCGGACTCTCAGGGTCCTG
>Ga0102928_1002541_pt1 | contig 10886 bp, 10 predicted proteins | sample SalPonR1_B_D1_MG_FD_78504 | JGI IMG/M metagenome (GOLD analysis project Ga0102928, IMG submission 78504) | Salt pond soil microbial communities from South San Francisco under conditions of wetland restoration - Salt Pond MetaG R1_B_D1_MG | ecosystem: Environmental > Aquatic > Marine > Intertidal...
ATCAGGCGGTGTCTCGGGCGCGGCGAGCAGCAGCGGTGGCGCGATGACGGCTTGCAGGACCAGCAGCGCCGCGCCCAGTCGCACGAGGCGCCGCACTGGCCAGTCCCGGAACAGGTAGAGGATCGATCCTGTCACGGCATAGATCGTCAGGATGTCGCCGGGAAAGAACAGGCAGCCATGGGCAATCCCGAGGATCAGGAGGCCTATCATCCGGTTGCGGTAGACACGCCCGAACGGCAGCCCGCGCCGCGCCGCCGAGCGCATGAGGAACCCCAGCCCGACGCCGAACATGAAGGAGAAGAGCCCGTAGGTCTTCAGAAGCGCCAGCCCGTTCACCAGCCATAGGGTGATGGCATCAAGGGCTGTTTCGGCGACAGGGTCGGCGAACCCGTGCAGCGCCGAGAACGCGATGTACTGGACATTGACCACGACGATACCGAACAGCGCGAAGAGCCGAAGGTAATCGGGCATCAGGGCGCGCGGCGATCCCGTCATGGCCGCGTGAACACCGACAGCGCCAAGGTCATCATCTCGCGGATGCGGGCCTTGTCCTCGCCCGAGGCCCGTTGGGTGATGGCAAGGGCAATCTGTTCGCCCAGGTATTTCGCCCCGGCCTCGACCGACAGACCAACCGGCCAGTCCCCGGCGTCGCGACAGGACTGCAGGAATGCGACATAGGCCGCCTGCGCGGCCGCGTCGATCTCCTCCACCCGCGCCCGCGTTTCCGGCCCCAGCCGGTGCTTGCCCGCGCGCATCTTGTAGAACAGGCAGCCGGTTTCCATGCGGGGATCGTCGCTCGCAAAGTCGATCAGGGCGGCAAGCGTCTCGCGCAGCCCCGTCCCGCCGTGCAGGACCACGAACATCTCCGACAGCACTTGTTCGGCATAGCGGTCGAGCACCGCACGCGACAGCCCGTCCTCGCTTCCGAACTCGCGGTAGAGCGAGGGCTTCGAGATGCCCGCCATCTGGCAGATCGCGTTGACCGACACGTCCGCCGGATCGCTCTGCCAATACGCGGTCATCGCGACGTCCAGCACCTTCTCGGCGTTCATCGTACGCGGCCTGCCGCGCGCGGGTTTCGGATGATCATCATTCATTTTGTTACCGATTGGTATTTTATGACTTGACGAAGCGTCGTAGATATTCGTACCAGTCGGTAACATCACGCGCAAGCAGGAGAATGAATCATGTTGGAGACGGGAAGAACGGTCGTCATCACCGGGGCAAGCAGCGGATTTGGCGCAGCGGCGGTGCGCGCCTTTGCCGACCAGGGTAACCGGGTCTGGGGCACGATGCGGGATGCGGAGGGGCGCAACGCGATCAAGAAGGCGGAGCTGGAGGCTCACTCCCCCCGCATCGCGATCGCCGAGATGAACGTCACCAGCGACGCCTCGGTGACCGACGGCTTCGCCCGCATCCTCGCCGAGGGCCCGGTCGACATCCTGATCAACAACGCGGGCATCATGTATATCGGCATGACCGAGGCCTACAGCGTCGCGCAGGCCCATGAGCAGATGGAAACCAACTATTTCGGTGCCATCCGCGCGATGCAGGCGGTGCTGCCGTCGATGCGAGCAGCGGGCAGCGGCCTGATCATCAACACCAGCTCCATCGCCGGGCGGGTGTCGGTGCCATTCTTCGGCACGTACTCCGCCACGAAACACGCGCTGGAGGCCTACAGCCAGAGCCTGCGTTACGAGGTGGCCCCCTTCGGCGTCGACGTGGCGTTGGTCGAGCCGGGGCCGTTCCCCTCGAACCTGCTCGCCGCCGGAAAGCCGCCCGCGCACGAGGACGTGCTGGCGTCCTACGGCGACCTCGGCAACGTGCCCGCCACCATGATCTCGGGCTTCGCCGACATGCTGGCGAGCGAAGCCGCCCCCGACCCCCAACTGGTCGTCGACGCCTATCTCGCGCTGGCCGATGCCGCACCGGGCAAGCGCCCGACGCGCACGGTCGTCGGCATCACCTGGGGTGTCGATGAGGTGAACGCCTTCACCCAGCCGCGGCAGGACGCCCTGCTGAAAGAAATGCAGCTCGAAACCGTTCTGGGCGGCCTCGACGCCTGACAACCTCATTTTTCTCCAACAATCCCGAAAGGAACAAGACCCATGAAACAGACCCTGACCGCCGCAGCCGTCGCCATGGCCACGCTGATCAGCCCCGCGTTCGCCGATGACATCGACACGGTGCGCGCCTTCTATGCCGACATCCTCACGGACCCGGCCGGAACGACGGAGGAGCGGTATTACGAGGTCTTCTCGCCCGATGTCGTCTCGATCCCGACCCCGCCGGGCGGCGAAGGCGCGCAAGGCATGCTCAACACGATCGCCTTTCTGGGCCAGGTCGTGCCGGACCTTGAATGGGAGCCGCAGGAGATCATCGACGTCGGCGACGGACGCTTCGTGGTTCGCAGCCTTTTCCGCGGCACACCGGTCGGTCCGTTCTTCGGCGTCGATCCGGCCACCGGCAAAAGCTTCGAGGCCATGTCCATCGACATCGTGACGGTCGAGGACGGGCGCATCACGCTCACCTACCACCTCGAGGACTGGACCGGCGCTATCGCGCAGCTGACCGCCGAGTGACGGACAAGGGCCCGGCCGCGTCGATCGTGGCCGGGCCTTTTCGTCCCGTTCCCCGATCTCAAGGAGCATGCCGAATGTCGACGTCTTTTGCCTCCACCCTGGGCCTGCTCCTGTGCCTTGCGCCCGCATTGGTCCACGCAGTCGAAATCGTCCGCCCCCTCGGGGCGCGCTGGGTCGTGAACTGGGTGTTGCCGTTCTTTGCCCCCGGCCTGCCGCTCCCCGCCAAGGCCCTCACCCAAGACGACCAGATCGCCATGCTGGACGCGGCCCTCGAGGCTGCACCCAAGGACAAAAACCCCGCGGGCGCCGACTACATCTTCCTGATGCTGTTCGAGCAACGACAGGGCGCCCTTGCCTTCATCGCCGTGGCGGCTGGCGTCATCTACGGGCTGACGCTGCCCCTGGCCGATCGCCATGCCCTGCACCTGGTCTTCGGCATCATGGCGGCCCTCTTCGCGCTGGTGAACGTCAACCATGCGGGCGTGCAATTGCTGGGCCATCATCCACGGATTTCCCGCAACGGGCGCAACGTGGGCATCATCTTCACGCCATTCTGGGCAGCAGCTGCGGTCCTGAATTTCCTGGGCTTCTCTGCGGTCGCCAGTTGAACCGGTCCGCGCGCCGAGTAGAAACCGGAACAGTCGTAAGGCGTTCGAAATGTTCGATCCGGGTCGCGTTGGCGGAGCGGAAGGGACTGGGAGCGAACGCTCTGCAGCGTAAACTCCTGTTTGTTGGCATTCATCGGAAAGCGTTGATGCGTAGCGGTGCCGTGTCAGGAGCGCTTCCGGTGATTATCCCAGCAGCTCAACGCAGCATGATTAGGCGAATCGGCGCCTCGTTGCCCAAGATGTGTTAACTGTGCCGGAGGGTCTTCTCGATCCGTGGAGTGCTTCGCAATGCCAGTGATGCCAAATCCGCCTGCTTCGAGACGGATACCCTCCTCGGCCCTCGCTCTTTTTCTGTCCGTGACCTTCCTGATCACCTGGGGCGTGATAGGGAGCTATATCGTCGCCCCGGACCTTGCAGCAGGCCTCTTCGGCGAGATCAGCGGATCGCACCCCCTGTTCTTCCTGGCCACGTGGTCGCCGGCCATCGCGGCCTTCGGGGTCGTCTACCTGCATGGCGGAGTGTCGGGCATCCGGGCCTTCCTGTCGCGCCTGCTCATGTGGCGCGGATCATGGGGATGGGCGGCGTTCATCCTGCTCGTCATTCCGCTCGTCTTCGTCGCGGGCTCGCTGATCAAAGGCGGGCCGATGCTGGCGCCGCTGCCGCCCGAGGGCGCGGGCGCGGTCGTGGCAGTGATGTTCATGATGCTCTTTCTCGGACCTGTGGAAGAGTTCGGCTGGCGCGGCGTCATGCAGCCCCTGCTGCAGCGCCACATGGCGCCGGTTTGGGCGGGGATCATCATCGGCGCGACCTGGGGGATCTGGCACCTGCCGGCCTTCTTCCTTGCCGGCGTGGTCTTCGCCGACTGGAATTTCCTGCCCTTTTTCGTGGGCAACATCACGCTCGCGCTTCTGGTCACGCCGATCTTCAACAGCGCGCGCGGCAGCCTGCTCTGGCCGATGCTCTTTCACTGGCAGCTCATCAACCCCTTCTGGGCCGATGCACAGCCATGGGACACGTGGATCCTGGTGGCTGTGGCCGTGGTCGTCGTCTGGTGGAACCGCGACACGATGTTCAGCCGCGAGGGCGCCGTCACCGAGGTCATCCCGGCCGCGCGCCACGCCGCGGCACAGCCGGCGGGTTAGGAAAAATGCGTCGGTGGCTTCTTCTCGTCTGCTCGGTCGCCCTTGCCTGCCTCACGGCGCCCGTAACCGCGCAGGAGGATCGGCTGGCTGCCGTGCTCGGGGACTTCCACGCGCGCTACGGCTTTCCGGGTGCTACCGCGGCGATTGCCCTGCCCGACGGCACGGTCCTGACCGCCGCCACGGGCCTTGCCGATGTGGAGGCTGGCCGCGCCATGACGCCGGAAACGCCCATGCTCGCCGCGAGCATCGGCAAGAGCTTCGTGGCGGCCACGGTCCTGGCTCTGGAAACCGAGGCGCGGCTCTCGCGCGACGATCTGCTGTCCGCGCACCTCGGGGATCGCCCGTGGTTTGATGCGCTGCCCAACGCCGAGGACATCACCATCAATCACCTCCTGCACCACACGTCCGGGCTGCCGGACCATGTGCATCTGCCGGAGTTCCAGGCGGAGTGGGCCGGGCTGGTCGGCGGGCCGGCGTTCGACGCACAGGACCTGACGGGGTTCGTGACCGGACGGGAACCGCTCTTCGAGGCCGGGCAGGCCTGGGCCTACAGCGATACGGGCTATGTACTGCTGGGCCTCGTGATCGAGGAGGTGACCGGACAGGGCTGGCACGAGGCCGTCCGCACCCGCCTGCTGGGTCCGCTCGAACTCGGCAGCACGGTCCCGTCGGACCGCCCCGACCTGCCGGGACTCGCGGTGGGCTACGTCGATCCCGACAACCCATTCGGCCTGCCCGCCCGCACCGCTGATGCCGAGGGGGAGCTTCTGTGGAACCCTGCCGTGGAATCGGCAGGCGGCGGCTTCGCCTCGACCTCTGCCGATCTGGTGCGCTGGGGGCATCTGCTGTTCGGCGGCGATGCGATGGAGGCCCCCTATCTCGACCGGCTGCTCGACGGCGTACCCGTCGATCCGGACGCCCCCGGCATCCTCTACGGCGCGGGTGTGGCGATCTATTCCGACACGCCGCGCGGGCCGGTCTATGGCCATGGCGGCTGGATCCCCGCCTATGTCTCGAGCCTGCGCCACTACGCCGATCACGGCTTGACCGTGGCCTTTCAGGTCAACACCGACGTCGGCATCGCAGATGACACGAGCGATCTCGTCCCCGCGCTCGAGGCCGCGCTTGCCGATCTGGCGATCTCTCTCATCCGGTGAATGCATGCGCGTCGCGGTTGCTTCGGGTCTCGTGGCGCTGAGTGTCCTTGCCGCCCCGGTTTCACCCGAACGCGGTGACGACGGGACGCTACCGGACCGGCTGGCGCTTATCGTGGAGGACCGCATGTCGGCGGACGGGGTGGCGGGCGCGGTCATGGTGTTGATCAAGGGCGGCAAGCCGGTCTGGACGGGTGCCTTCGGCACGGCGGATCCGGTGGCCGGCCGGCCGATGACCGCCGATGCCCTGTTCCGCGTCGAGTCGATTTCCAAACCCGTCACCGCATGGGGCGCGGTGCGCCTGGCCGACACCGGGCGGCTGGATCTCGACACGTCCATCGACGCGTGTCTGACGCGCTGGTCCCTGCCCCAGGAGGCGGGCGGGATCACCCTGCGCGCGCTCCTGAGCCACAGCGCCGGCATAGGCCTCGGCGACTACGCCGCGCGCTTTCCGCCCGAGGGGCCGAAGCCCGGCCTGCCCGAGCACATCGCGCAGGACTTCAGACTGATCGCTGCACCAAGGGCCGGGTTTTCCTATTCCGACACCGGCTACACCCTGCTGGAACTCGTGATCGAGGACTGCACGGGGGAGGGTTTTGCCGCGCTCATGGCGCGCGAGGTGTTGGCGCCCCTCGGCATGACCGGGGCGAGCTTTGACTGGACCGGGGCTTCGATGCCCGTGGGCCATGACCTGCGCGGGCACCCCGTCGCCCCCTATATCTACCCGGGACGCGCCTCTGGCGGGCTGCATGCCACCGCCGCCGACATCGCGCATTTCGCCGTGGCCGGGATGGCGGGCGCGGAGCAAACCGTGCTCTCGTCTGAAGGCGTGGCCAGCCTGCATCGCCCCGAGGTCGCGGTCGGCGGCCTGTTCGGCTTCGCCGCCCAAGGCTACGGGCTGGGACATTTCACCGAGATGTTGTCGGACGGTCGCGCGGCGGTCTGGCACGGCGGACAGGGCTACGGCTGGACGAGCCACATGCACCTCGTGCCGGACACCGGCGACGGCATCGTGATCCTCGCCAACAGCCAGCGCGCCTGGCCGCTTTTTGCCGCCGTCCTGCGGGAGTGGTCGGAGAGCCTCGGGGTGGCGCCGGTCGGCATGGCGCGCGTGCTCTGGGCGGAGGCGGCAGCGCGCATCGGCATCGCAGTGGGTGTCGGCTTGGGGTTTCTCGGTCTCTGGTGTGCGTATCGCGGCTGGCACAGGTCCAGCCTTGTTCGCCGGGTAACGGGCACGGTCGCGGCGGCGCTGGTTCTCTGGCCCCTCTGGGCAGTGACGCGGGACTACCTGTTCCTCTTCTCGATCCTTCCGGGCCTCTGGCCTTTTATTGCCGCAGCTTCCGTGCTCGCGGGGCTCGGCCTTGCCGCGGCGGCCGTCGCACCGGAGCCCCGGCGATGAGCATGCTGCGGATCACGGCACTCGCCCTTCTGGCTCTCCTCGCAGGCGGTATCGTCTGGAAGAGCCTGCCCGCCCGCACCACGCCCGTCGCCGGCCCCGACCCGATCGCCGAACTGATCTCGGCGGAAATCAGCGGCACGACGCAATGGCTCCTGATCCGGGGAGCGGACCGAACGGCGCCCATCCTCCTGTGGCTGCATGGCGGGCCCGGATCGGCGCAGATGCCCATCCATGGAGTCACCGCGGCGCTGGAACGCGACTTCGTCGTCGTGCATTGGGATCAGAGCGGGGCGGGCAAGTCGAACCCGCCCGGTTTTGACCCGGCGACCATGACTCTCGACCGGTTCCTGTCGGATGCGCGAGTGGTCACCGCGCTATTGCGTGAGCGCTTGGGCGACCAGCCCCTGATCGTGCTCGGCCATTCCTGGGGCACGATGCTGGGCGCACGGCTGGTGGCGCGCTGGCCCGGGGAGTACGCCGGCTATATCGGGGTTGGCCAGCAGGTGGACACGCTGCGCGGCGCGGCGCTGGCGCTCGACTGGCTGGAGGAGGTCGCGCCGACGTCCGATCTCGCAGGACTGGACCCGCAGTCCTTCCGCGACCACGATCTCTACGTCCGTCTCATGCAGGAGGTCGAGGCCCATGGCGGCGGCATGAACGTCTCGCTCGCCGCCCTGCTGCCGCGCGCGCTCGCCGCGCCGGAATACCGGCTGGTGGACTACTGGCGCTGGCTCGACGGGGCGAACCGCGGCAGCGGGCCGATGTGGGCCGAGTACCGCACGCGCGACCTGATCGCCGAGTTGCCCGTGATGCCGGTGCCGATGCTGCTGATCTCGGGCACGCGCGACTGGAACACGCCGGTCCCGCTTGTGCGCGCGTGGTTCGCGGCGGTCGAGGCCCCGCAGGGCAAGCGGATGGCGCCGTTCGACGGCTCGGGCCACGCGCCGTTCCTGACCGAGACCGATCGCTTCGTGGAGACGGTGCGCGGCTTTGCGGCCGGGATCGCGGCGGTGACGATCGAATGACCCTGGCATGGCTCACGATCTTTGGCATCGTGCTGACAGGTCTGGCCGCGGCGACGAGCCTGGGCATGCTGCTGTTCCCCGAACGCTGGAGCAGGTTCGAGATCTGGGCCTATGGCGGCGCGCGGCGCCCCTGGCCGGTCTGGGCGCTCGCGGGTGGTCTGCTCGCAGTCTGGGGGCTCGCCGCGGTGGATTTCGCACTGCGTCAGGACACAGGCAGGACATGGGCAGGCTGGGCGCTTGTCGTCGGTGTCCCCGCACTGTGGGCGGTCAAATCGGTCGCGCTGGTCTTCAATCCTGCAGGGCGCGCCGTCGTCTCGGGCATCTCCGACCCCCGCAGCTGGCGGAAGATCGGCCTCGCGCGTCTGCCCATCGCGCTCGGTCTCGCCGCACTCGTCTGGTTTGCCTGATCGCCCGACCCACCCGGGCAGCATTCGTGCAAGCTGCAGGGCGGCGATCGCAACCACCGGCACGGCCGCAGCACCAAGGAGCCGCGCGAGGGCGCGCTTTCGCCACACGCGCCCCGGGCGCGGCATCGAGACCGGCCAGAACCAGAGCAGCCGCCGGCGCGACGAGCAGGATCCCGGTGTAGACGCCCGGGACCGGAGCCCGCGCGACGGCGGATTGCGCGGCATGGCCAGCCGCATTGACCAGCAGCCCACCCGCGATGATCGCCGCGATCCAGCCCCAGACCCCCTGCATCCGGTCCCGGACCGCCATGGCGAGAGCGGCCGAGACTGTCACACCCCGAAGCGGCGAACCTCTTCGAGATTGTGTCGCGCGAAGGCCGTACCCAAGGTCGTGAGCCGCCAGCCCATCGTGGCGGCCTGTCTTACCCGTCCGCACCGTCCAGACGATCGCCGCGCACCAGGAACCGGCCACCGATGCGCAGGGCCAGCGGTTCCCCCGCGATCGGAGGCGCACCTTCGGGCGGGGGCCGTTGAGCATGGATGTGCAGATGTGGCTCGGTCGAGGCGCCGGAGTTGCCGACCTCGCCCAGCGGATCGCCGACCTCTACCCGCTCCCCCGGCGCGACCGCCACGCTACCCTGCCGCATATGCGCGAAGACGATTTCGGCCTCGCCGCAGCGCAGGATGACGTGGTTGCCCAGCCGGTTGATCTGGTCGCTTTCCGGCACCTCGGAATCTGGCCAGTCGCCCTCGGCCCGGACCACGCTGCCCGCGCAGGGCGCGCGCAGCGGCGCGCCGAAGATCGCGTAGGCCGCCGGATCGGCGGGCCGCCAGCCGGGTGCGCGCAGCCCCCGAGGGGCCAGACCAAAGAAATCAACGGCATAGGACTGACCGCGCCACGGCTGGAATCTCTCGACAGTGGGATCGAGGGTGCGCATGTGCCCATTCACCAACGTTTTCGACCAGCCATGCCCGACAAGGTAGGCACCCGGGCCGAAAGGGTTGGCGATATCGACAACCTCGACAGGCGGCAGCTTCTGCCCGGAGACGGCTCTCGCGCCGTACCAGCCGCCAAGGCCGAGCAGGACGAGCGCGAGCCCGGTTCCCGCCCACCCCCACAGCCCCGCCGGCAAAAGCGGCAGCCCGGCGAAATGCGCACGGAACAGGTTGGTTCCGACAATCCCCATCCACAGCGCCGCGTAGACCCATGGCAACCACCAGACCGGCAGCGCCCATTGCGCCACCCGCGCCAGCGCGAACAGGAACGCGGCGATGCCCGCGCTTTGAAGCGCGAAGCCGAGCGCGCTGCCAAGCGGCGCGAAGGCGAGCCAGACAAGCAGCGCCAGCGGCAGCGCGACCTGAAGGCCGAGGACAACAGCGATCATCGGCAGGGCTGCGGGCCGGACATCAGATCGGTCCGCCGAACGCGAGGCCCCAGCGCAACAGAAGCCCGCCAAACGCCGCCAGGCCGAGCGCGAACGCCGTCTGATGCAGTCTGCGCCAAAAGCTCCACCCCGGCGCGCGCCAGACGAAGACGAGCGACAGAAGCACCAGCGCGGCCATCACGGCCAAGCCGTCGGCGAGGACCAGCACCGCTTGAAGCGTCGGCTGCGGCTGATCGAAGATGTATTCGGATCCCAGCCGCGCCGCCGTCAGCGCGGCGGCGATGGCGGCCCCGGCGAAGATCCAGACGGAGGCCGCCCCGGCCAGACCGGCCCAGGCCGCCAGCACGCCGCTGCGCGTCACGCCCCGGACCCCGTGTCGCCAGATCAGCCCCACCATTGTGGTGAGCGACAGCAGCGCTGCCGCCCCGAAGGCCGCGAAAAGCCAGACCGGATCCGCAAGCCCTCGCAGCCGCTCATGGGTGTGCGCGCCGGTTCCGTCGGCAAGGCGGACAATGCGGCCCTGCGCGCCCCGGATCAGCGCGATCCGGTCGCCTTGCGCATTCTGCCACAGGTCCGGGCCGATCGGCTCGAACCGCGAGGGCGCGGGCAGCTTGCCCGTGGGCAGCGTCAAAGCGCCATCGGGCGTCGCCGTCACCGGCAGCACCGACAGGGCCCCGAAGAACTGCGCCGAGCCCGAGAAGGTCCGCCGGTTGTTCAGATACCGGCCTGCCGCCTCGGACGCGCGCTCGGCGGCGTCGGGCACCGCCTCCGGCGCCGGCGGCTCCAGTCCTGAGTCCGCGGCGAGCTCGGCCAGGATCAGGTCGGGCGCCAGCAACGGCAGGCTCGCGCCAGCACCGCCGTTCTGCGAGATGAACACGCCGGCCTCGATTTCGGGGATGAAGACAAGGTTTGACAGGAACTCGTTGAGGCCGCCGCCATGGCCGTAGACCATGGTGCCGAACAGCGGCCGCGATTGCAGACCGTGGGCCATGTCCGCCGCGTCCGGCCGTTCGTCGTAGAGCCGCGTGCGCATGGCCTGCATCGTCCCGGACTGCAGGAGGCGCGCGCCCTCCAGCGCCCCGTCGCCCATCAGGAACCGCAGGAAGCGCGCCATGTCGGCCGCCGTGCTGGCGATGCCCCCCGCCGGGGCGAAGGCGCCGATGTCGATGCGGAAGGCCGGATG
>Ga0102928_1002549_pt1 | contig 10863 bp, 7 predicted proteins | sample SalPonR1_B_D1_MG_FD_78504 | JGI IMG/M metagenome (GOLD analysis project Ga0102928, IMG submission 78504) | Salt pond soil microbial communities from South San Francisco under conditions of wetland restoration - Salt Pond MetaG R1_B_D1_MG | ecosystem: Environmental > Aquatic > Marine > Intertidal...
CGCCACCGACCACGACGCGGTGGACTATGAGAGGCTATTGATGCTTGGCTGCCCCGTGGCCGACACCCGCAATGCCATCGCCAGGCGCGGGCTGTCGATGGCGCGTGTGGTGAAGGTGTGAGGTTTCCGACAGGGCGGGCGTGTGATGCCCAGCTTGTGCGATCGGGATGCGGGATGCCCCGACGTCTGGCCGGTGGACAGGTTTCCGACCTGAACGGGCGTTTGCGGATGATCCACCCGCTCGCGGATCATGGGCGCACCGAGAAGCTCCGCTGCAGTGTCAGGAAGATCCGGTTGGAGGTCGCCTCTCCGACGGTCTCCTCGTCGCGGAAGCGGTATTCGTAGCCCGTCGAAAGCTGCCAGTCGCGGGTGACCGTGTAGTTGTAGGCGACGCGCAGATCGGCGCGAATGGTGGTGTTAAACTCCGGGCCGCCGGATTGGGCCAGTTCGGCGAAATTGGCCGAGACCCCGATGTCCGACAGCGAATTGATCTGGTAGTTGTAACCCACCGAGGCGCGGGTTGTGCGCAGCTCGTTGGAGCGGTTGCTGGTCCGGATATCCTGCGAGAGCGAGGCGTTGAAGGTGCTGCGCGGCATCTGGTGGGTGAAACTGAGACTGCCCGACGGCACGATGTTATCATTCACGTCCAGTGTCGCCCCGACGCTGAACGCGAGCGATCCGCGCGGCAGCGGCAATGCGCGGTTGACCTCCCAAGTCGTGGTCTGGCCGTTCTCGCTCTGGTCCACCTCGAATGTCGTGCCGATCGTGCCGAGCGTCAGTTCGCGCGTCAGTACGAGAGTGCCGATCACCCCGTTTTCGGTGTCGGAGCTGCGGCTGCCGTCGGTGGTTCTCTCGGTCTCGATCTGCTGAATCCCCAGCGAGAAGTCGAGCGTGTCGACCTGCGTCAGCGCCTGGGTCAGTCCCAGGTTGACGCTGCTGGTCTGCCGATCGGTCCGCTGGGTGTCGTCGGCGCTGTAATCGCGGTAGCGCAGCACCACGCGCGCCTCGGTGATCGGGGTGAGGGTGGCGCGCGTCGTCCCCGACAGCTCGAAGGTTTCGTTGTCGAAGAGATCGGGATCCGTGGTGTCGGTATAGCTGCGCTCACGGTAGCTGCCCGACAGCACGACCCCCAGCGGATCGTTGAGCCCGGTCTCGAAGCGGAACCGTGTCCCGATCAACTGCTCGTTGCCGCGATCCTCGGCGAGATCGGCCTCGTCCAGCGGATCCTCCTCGAAGACCGGGTCCTCGTCCTCGGGCAGATCCTCGTCGAGAAGGAAGCGATCGCGGTCGAACGGGTCGCGCGCATCCACCGATGAAAAGCTGTAATTGGCCCCGAAGCTGAGCGCGCTGTTCGCACCCCGCCGCTGATAGCCGATCCGCGCGCTGCGGTCGTCGAACGTGTTGGCCCCGCGCGGCGGCTCGATCGCGCGCAGCACGCCAGACAGATTGAAGCTCAGCGTGTCAAGGGCGCGCCGGTTGAGATAGCCCATCGACAGCCGCGTGTCGAACAGCGTGGACTCCTCCGCGTTGTCGGGGCTCAGGTTGTAATTGTCGGTGGCGCTGAGGGTCGAGGCGATCCCGAAGGTCAGGGCCGGCCCGCCCGCCTCGGGCCCCGCGCCTTGCTGCGCCAGCATGGGCATGGCCCCCAGACCGAGCACGGTGAGGGCCCCAAGGGCCCCGGAGCCGGCCAGGAGATATGCGCGTCTCACGGAGGGGCCGCCTTATCGGGTGAATTCGAAGAGGCGCCGCTCGGGCACGACGATCACGTCTCCCGGGGCCAGCACCGTCGTGCCGCTGATGCTGTTATCGCCCCCCATGCTGTTGTAATTGAAGCGGTAGACCCGTTCCTGTCCGCTGTTCGGGTCGATGCGGCGCAACTGGATGCGTTTCTTGGCGGCAAAGCGCGACAGCCCGCCCGCCTGGGCCAGGAATTGCAGCAGCGTGGTGCCGGTCTCGATCTCGCGCAGGCCGGGCTGGTTCGCCTCGCCGATGATGTAGATATCCATCAGATCGCCATCGCTTTCGGGGCCGAGAGCGGCCACCGAGACCAGCACCGTCGGTTCGATCGCGAAATCGCCGGCCAGTCTGGAACTGATGGTGCGCGCCACGCCATCGACGGTGCGCCCGCCCGCCTGCAGCGTGCCGGCCAGCGGAAAGCTGATCGACCCGTCCGGCAGAACCAGGACGGAGCGCCCCAGATTGTCGTCCTCCAGCACCTCGATCTGCAACGTGTCGCCGGGCTGGATGCGGTAGTTGCTTTGCGCGCTGGCCGCCCCGGCCAGCCCTGCCATGACAAAAAGCGCCGCCAGAAATCTGATCATCTTGGTCCTTTGCCCCCGTATGGATTTTATCCGATTTTCCGGGATGCTATGGTATTTGGCCGGGCGACGAAACATGCGAATGCAACAATCCGCCCCGCTGCGGCGGATTTGCAGCAGCGGGGCGGACGGGAGGGCACGGGTGGCGTCAGTTTCCGGTACCGTCCTCCTCGGAGGGCGCCCCGGCGGCCTCTTCGAGCCGCGCGATCGCGTCCTCGACCTCGGGCATGAAATCGGGGGGCGTGCCGTCTGCGGTGATCTCGACCACATTGCGGTACCGCTCCAGCGCGTCCGCGTCGCGGCCCAGCTCGTCATAGGTGCGCGCCAGGTGATACTGCACCGACGGCTCCGTGGGCAGGCCTTGGGCGGCGGATTCCAGCGCCGTGACAGCAACCTCGAGATCGCCGCGGCGGAAGGCGATCCAGCCATAGGTGTCCTGGAAGGCCGGCACGTCGCGGCCGCGCAGGCGGCGCGCGATCTGATGCGCGCGCTCGAGGTCGTCGGCATCCTCGCGCCCGGTCGCCAGCAGGCTGGCCAGGTTGTTGGCGATGATCAGGTTGTCGCCATTGGCGGCATAAAGCCGCTCGTAGATCTCGATCGCGCCCTCGATATCGCCGTCGCGTTCCAAGAGGCCGGCCAGCACCCAGTTGAGCCGCAGATCGTCGGGCACTGCCGCGATCCCGTCGCGCAGCACCTGACGCGCCGCGGCCTCGTCCCGCTGCGCCGCCTTGATGTTGTAGAGCGCCAGCCAGAAACGCTGATCCTGCGGGGCCTCTTCGGTCAGATCGCGAAACGCCGTCTCGGCGGCCTCGATCTGTCCCGTCACCGCCTCGACCGAGGCCATCAGGAAGCGGGCGTTCAGGTCGTCGGGGTTGGCCTCCAGCGTTTCGCGCGCATATTGCCGCGCGCCTTCCACGTCGCCCTCTGCCAGACGGCTGCGCACGATCGTCGCCGCCGCCCCGAGGCCGCGCGCGCCGTCGCCGGCCAGCGTGTCGAGAAAGCTCAGAAGCTCGTCCTCGCGGTCCTGCGCGGCAAGCTGGCGGGCGTTCAGTTCATTGGCGATCCGTTCGGCCCGGTCGCCGTCCTGATCGCGCAGCGCCTCTATCACCTGGGTCAGGCGGGGCCAGTCCTGCTGGGTCACGTAGACCTCGCCCAGGGCCCCGAGCAGCCCGACATTTCCGGAAGCCAGGCGCAGCGCGTTGACCAGCAGGGATTCGGCGCTGCCCAGATCGTCCTGCGAGATCAGGTGACGGGCATAGCGCAGGGTTTCCTCGGGCGCGTTGCCGGAGGCCTCGACGGCCCGGCTCAGCATGTCGGCCATCAGGTCGCGATTGCCGGCGCGCTCATGCGCGCGGGCCAGAAGGGTCATCGCCTCGGCATCCTCGGGGGTCTCTCCAAGCGCCGAACGCAGGGTGTTGATCGCCTCGTCGATACGATCGTCGTCGATCAGCCAGCCGGCGCGCATCTTGAGCGCATCGGGCTGCTGCCCGTCAGCCTCCAGCACCTGTTCGACCAGCGCGCGCGCGCCCACATTGTTGCCCGTCGTGTTCAGCATCCGGGCCAGCATCACCATGATGCTGCGCCGCGCGTCGGAGGGCTCCATCCCGTCGATCAACTCTTCCATCTCGGTGATGGCCGCCTCGCGATCGCCCAGATCGAAACGCAGCCCGGCGCGCAACGCCGTCAGGCGCTCGGCCCCGGGGGGATCCTCGTCGAGAATGCGCTCAAGCTCGGCCAGCGCGGTCTCGAGATCGCGTATGTCGGTGAGAAACCGGATATAGGTGGTGATGGCACCGGTATCGGCGGGGTTTTCGTCGGCGCGCGTCTTGAGAAATGCCTGCGCGGCGTCGACATCCCCCTGTGACAGGTACCAGCGCACCAGGATATTGGGCATGTTCGGATCGTCGGGAAAGCGCTCGATCATATCCTCGAGCTGCGCACGGATCTCGCGCGTCTCGCCCAGCTGGTTGAGCACGCCGAGACGGATCGTGTAAAGCTGCCGGTCGTCGGGCTCGCGCGCGAGCGCCGCGTCGATCGCCGTGAGCGCCGCGGCCCAGTTCTGCTCGCGGACGAGGTCGTCGATCACCACCCGGCGCGCGATCATCAGATCGGGATCTTCCTCGACCAGCGCCTGCGCCTTGGTCACCGCGTCGCGCCGGGCGTCCGCGTCCTGCTCGCCCGACAGCGCATCGCGGTAGGCGACCGTCGCATTGACGGCCCGCACCAACGGGTCGTCGGGCGCAAGCGCGGCCGCGGCCGCGCCATGGCGGCGCGCCGCGTCCCAGTCATTGAACCGCAGGGCCAGCTCCGCCATGGCGCGCTGGCCGGCCACGCTGTCGGGATATTGCTCGACCAGACGGCGATACTGGCCATATGCCGCGCGCAGATTGCCGCGCTCGTACACGGCGTCGGCATAGTGCCGCCGCGCCTCGCGATGCTGACCGTCGAGCTGGAAGACATTGCGGAACTCGACCAGAGCCCGGTCCACGTCGCCGGCCTGCAGAAGCTCGAGCCCGGATTGATAATGGGCCTCGGCCCGTTCCTCGGCGGTTTCGCAAAAGGACAGAAGTCCCGCGGTGGCAAGCGCCAGAAAAGTCGGTTTTATCACGTCATTCGCCCTGCATGTTGAGACGCGCCCCGAAGGTGCGCGCCGGTCGTGGGATGGGGTGCTTGATATCTAACACGATATGGTGTCGACCGGGATGAAAAACATCCCTTATCCTTTACACCGGATGTCCCGGCAGGCTGGCCTTTTCAGTACCCGGTGCCGCGCACCACCACCATCACCGTCCGAAAGAGGATGGCGACATCCCGGGACAGCGACAGGGTCGCCAGGTAACGGCTGTCGAACCCGGCACGCGCCGCAAAGCTCGAATCGTTACGGTCCGAGATCTGCCAGGGGCCGGTGATGCCGGGGCGCAGGTCGAAATAGGCGGTGCCCGGGTAGAGATTTTTCTGATCGACCATCATCGGCCGCGGCCCGACCAGCGACATGTCCCCGATCAGCACGTTCCACAGTTGCGGCAATTCGTCGAGCGAGCATTTGCGCAGCAGCCGGCCTACCCGCGTGATGCGCGGGTCGGACTTGAGCTTTTGCGTCTCGTCCCATTCGCGGCGCGCCTCGGGATCGGCGTCGAGACACCGCCTGAGCAGGGCATCGGCCCCCGGCACCATGGTACGGATCTTGACCATGCGGAAGATACGCCCGCCGCGCCCGATGCGTTTCTGGCGATAGAGCGGGCTGTGCCCGTCAAGCGCGACCAGCCCCATCATCACCAGCACGACCGGCAGGGTGATCGGCAGGCTTGCGAGGATCAGCACGATGTCGAGGCAGCGCTTCACGCCATTGCGATAAAGCGTGGGACGATGCGGGGCCTGTTTGGCACGGGCAGCATCGCGATCTGTCGGGGCCTGCGAGTAACCGACCTGGGAATAATCTTGAAATGCCATTTCGTATCCTCGGCTTTACTGTCTAAGCGCCTATGCACAATCGGTGAGCGTGCGAAATGCAGGTCAAGACTGATCGCCTTCCGGATCGCACATAACACGCGCGCCCCCCCCTGATGCAAGAAGCAATTAGAGATTGCCTAAAAACAAGGATTAATTTGATATGAAACGCAAAATAAATGACGGCCCGGTCGAAATGCCTTATTTCTAGGTGTTTTCCCGATATACCTGACGGGCCCGGTCGGGCCCCGAAAAATCGATTGCCAGCAATCGGGCAACAAAGCCGGAGAAAGGGCCGGATCTTTTCCGGGCGACCCGGGGCGAACCCGGACGATTCGCCGGGAAACAGGGGGCGTCACGGAGGGTCGGCGGCGCCCCCGTGCCCCCCGGCTCGGACGGGCGGGCCGGATTATCCATGAAGGGGATTCTGCTGTTGCATAATCAATTCGTAACGGGCACATGCCATTGGGGAAGAAGGGGCGCGCGCACCCTGTCGTGAAACATGCAGGCCCATCCACGTTTTCGGATGTCAGAGCGCAGGTCCGAGCTCAGCCTTCGTTTGAAAGACGCCTTTGAAAGACGCCCATGAGACCGGAGACACTTTACGCAGATCATTTCGGCCTGTCCGAGCGTCCCTTCACGCTGCTGCCCGATCCGGCGTTTCTCTACTGGTCGAAGGCGCACCGCAACGCCTACACGATCCTCGATTACGGCATCTTCTCGCGCGCGCCGATCACCGTGATCACCGGCGAAATCGGCTCGGGCAAGACGACGCTGGTGCAGCACCTGCTGAAGAACACCGATGACACGATCACCGTGGGGCTGATTTCCAATGCGCAGGGCGGGCGCGGCGAGCTGCTGCAATGGGTGCTCAACGCGCTGTCGGTCGAGGTGTCGAACGAGGCCAGCTATGTGCAGAAATTCCAGACGCTGCAGGATTTCCTGATCGCCGAATACGCCGCCGAGCGGCGCGTGGTGCTGATTTTCGACGAGGCGCAGAATCTCTCGGTCGAGGGTCTGGAAGAGTTGCGCATGCTCACCAATATCAATGCCAACAAGGACGAACTGATCCAGCTGATCCTGGTCGGGCAGCCCGAACTGCGCGACGTGATCCGCAGCCCGCAGATGAAACAGCTGGCGCAGCGGGTGACGGCGAGCTTTCATATCCCGGCGATGGATGCCGGGACCGTGACCAACTATATCCGCCACCGGTTATGCGCCGTGGGCGGGCAGGGGAGCGAGTTCAGCGATGCGGCCTGCGCGATGGTCCATGTGCAGACCGAGGGTGTGCCGCGCCTGGTCAACCAGCTTTGCGACATCGCCATGGTCTATGCCTGGAGCAACGATCAGACTTGCGTGACGGAAGAGACCCTGCAAAGCGTTCTGGATGACGGGCTGTTTTTCGCCGCCGCCGGACCCGCGGAAGAAAGTGACGCGACATGAACGAAGTGAAATACTACCTCTCCCTCTTCCTGAGGCGGCTGCATTATTTCCTGCTGGTCTCGGTGGTGATCTCGGCCGTCGCGGTGATCGTCGCCATCTCGCTGCCGCCAGCCTATGAATCCCAGACCCGCCTGCTGGTGGAAGGCCCGCAGATTTCGCCCGCACTGGCCTCTTCCACGGTGAACATGAGCGGGCAAGAGCAGCTCGCGATCATCCGGCAGCGGCTGATGACCCGCGCCAATCTGCTCGCGGTGGCGCGCAGCCAGAATGTCTTCGACGACATCAACAGCATGAGCGCCGACGAGATCGTGGACGCGATGCAGGCGCGCACCACCATCCGGACGGGCGGGGGGCGCGGGTCGCCCGCCACCATGAACCTTACCTTCGAGGCGCGCCGCGCGACCGCCACGGCCGCGGTGCTCAACGAATACCTGACCCTGATCGAACAGCAGAATGCCGAGCTGCGCAGCTCGCGCGCCGGCACCACGCTGCAATTCTTCCAGCAGGAGGTGGAGCGGCTCGGCAATGACCTGGACACCCAGAGCGCCCGGATCCTCGAATTCAAGTCCGAGAATGCCGAAGCGCTGCCCGGGAACCTGCAGAACCGCCTCAGCCAGCAGGCCAGGATGGAAGAGGATATCCGACGCATCGATCGCGACATCGCCGGGCTGCGCAACCAGTCCGAGCGGCTGGTACAGCTTTTCGAGGCCACCGGGCAGCTGGGGGACGGCGAAAATCTGAGCGCCGACCAGCAGCGTCTGCGGGACATGCGCCGCAACCTTGACGAGGCGCTGTCGATCTATTCCGAAACCAATCCCCGGGTGAGGATGCTGCAGGCCCGGATCGCGCGGATGGAGGATCGCGTGGAGGCGCGCGCGGCCGCGGAGCGTGACGCCCCCGAAGACGCGGACGCGGCCCCCACGCGGGGGTCGACCACGCTCGATCTGCAGTTGCAGGAAATAGAGACCCGCATCTCGATGCTGCAGGAGCAGCGCGCCGAGACCGAAGAGCGGCTGGCGCGCGTGAACGAAACGCTCGAGGAAACCCCGGCCAACAGCGTCGCCCTGGGCGAGTTGCAGCGCAGCTACAACAATATCGAAGACCAGTACAACACGGCCGTCGACCGTCTGGCCCGGGCCAGCACCGGCGAGCGGATCGAGTCGGCGTCGCGCGGCGGACGCCTCTCGGTGATCGAGCCGCCGTCGGTTCCCAACCGGCCGACCAAGCCAAACCGGATGAAGATCGCCGGTGGCGGCACCGCCCTCGGGATCGCGGGTGGGCTCGCGCTGGTGGCGCTGATCGAACTGCTCAACCGCACGGCCCGGCGACCCGAGGACATCATCAACCGGGTCGGGGTGCGCCCGCTGGTCACCATCCCCTACATGCACAGCCGCGGAGAAGTCGTCGGCAAACGCCTGATCAAGGGCACGGTCTACGTGACGATCCTTGTGGGGGTGCCGGCTGCAGTCTATGCGGTACACACGTATTATCTGCCGCTCGACCTGCTGGCCGACAAGATCATGGACCGGATCGGGGTGCGCCTGTGACCGGTCGGCTCCTTTTGTGCCGGCGCAATTTCACACGGAACGTCTTTCTCGGGAGCGCGTGACATGGAACGTATTCAGGAAGCTCTGGCCAAGGCGCGCGCCGAACGGCAGCGGGGCGGCAGCCCGCGCACCGATCATGCGGCCGCAGCGCCTCGCGACGCGCAGGTCGACGAGGGCTGGCAGGCGCTGGCCCCCATCAGGCGCGACATCGAGACCCTCAAGCGCAACCGGGTGGTCGCGGTCGAAAGCGGGCACGCGGCGGCCCCTTACGACCTTCTGCGCACCAAGATCATGCATCAGGCCCAGAGCAATGGCTGGCGCCGGATCGCGATCGTCTCGCCCGATCCCGCGGCCGGCAAGACCACCACGCTGGCCAACCTGGCCTTCAGTTTCGAGCGCCAGCACGACATGCGGGTGATGTGCATCGATCTCGATCTGCGCCGCCCGAACCTGCACCGGGTGCTGGGACAGACGGTCGACCATTCCATGGCCGATGTGCTGGAGGGCCGGGTGCGCTTTGCCGATCACGGGATGCGCCTCGGCGAGCGCGTGGCCTTCGGCCTCAACCGCGGCGCCGCCATGCGCCCGTCGGAACTGTTGCTGAGCCGTGCCGCCCGTGCCGGGCTGGACGCGATCGAGCAGGATTACGCACCCGACCTCGTGTTCTTCGACATCTCGCCGCTCAATGTCAGCGACGACAATATCGCCTTTCTGCAGAATGTCGATTGCGCGCTGATCATCGCCGCCGCCGAATCCACCCCGACGAGCCTCGTCGACCAGGCCGAACGGCAGGTGGCCGAACTGACCAACGTGATGGGGATCGTCCTGAACAAGTGCCGCTATACCAGCGAAAGCGACGGTTATAACTACTATTATTACTGACCGGCCCCGACCGCCGGTCCGCGGAGCCATGGCGGCCTTCCGGGCGGGGTCTTCCCCTGCCGCGTTGCGGGCTTGCGCAGGGCCGGTCATGATGACCGGAGGTCGCTTCATCTCCTGTCTGCCATAAACCGGTCTTCCGATGTCACAGCCGAACGTGCTTGTCTTCTATCCGAAAGTTTTCTGGGGCGGCGGCCCTCCGAGAACCTGTTACGCGATCTGCGCGCCCTGGCCCGGGCAGGGCCTGCCCGTCACGGTTCACACCGCCGCCTATCCGCATGCCGACCCGGCGCGGATCATGGCGCCGGCCCTGCCGATGGTCCTGCCGCGGCGGTTGCAACGCCGTCTGGCCTCGGTCGCGCGGCTCCGCCCGATCCTGGAGCGGCGCAGCGTGGCACAGGCCGTGGCGGCCGTCCGGCCCGGCGACCTGTGCTATTTCTGGCCCGGCCCCTCGCAGGAAGCAACCGGAGCAACCGAGGCCGCCCGCGCCCGGGGCGGGCGTATCGTGGTCGAGTTCATCAACACGCACAGCGCCTATGCCAAGCGGATCCTCGATGCCGAATGCGACCGCATCGGGGCGCCCCGCTACCCGCAATTCACCGAAGCCCTGCTCGGGCGTGAGGCAGAGCGTCTTCGTCTGGCCGATGCCGTGTTCGCGCCCGGCCCGTTCGTGGAGACGTCGATCCGGGAGACGACCCCCGCATGTCCCGAGATCCTGCCGGCAAGTTACGGCACGTATCTTCCCTCCGGTCCGCCCGTGCAACGCACCGACAGACCCGCGGGGCGACCGCTGCGGTTTCTGTATGTGGGATCGGTAAGTCTGCGAAAGGGCGCGCATGTCCTGATGGAGGCCTGGCGCCGGGCCGGGTTGCCGGCCGAGCTGTGGATCGCCGGCAAGGTCGAGAGGCATATCGCGGCGCGGGAGCTGCGCGACCGCTTTCTGGGCCGGATCCCGGATACGGTCAGGTTTCTCGGGCATGTCGGGGATATCACGCAGGTCTACCGCGACGTGGATGTCTTTGTCTTTCCCTCGCTGGAGGAAGGTGGACCGCAGGTGACCTACGAGGCCGCCGCGTATGGTCTGCCGCTGATCGTGACGCCGATGGGCGGCGGCTGGATCGCCAGGGACGGGGCCAATGCCATTGTCGTGCCGCCGGCCGACAGCACGGCCCTGGCCGAGGCGCTTGTCCGATTGCATGAAGACGATGACCTGCGCCGGTCACTGGGCG
>Ga0102928_1002555_pt1 | contig 10851 bp, 8 predicted proteins | sample SalPonR1_B_D1_MG_FD_78504 | JGI IMG/M metagenome (GOLD analysis project Ga0102928, IMG submission 78504) | Salt pond soil microbial communities from South San Francisco under conditions of wetland restoration - Salt Pond MetaG R1_B_D1_MG | ecosystem: Environmental > Aquatic > Marine > Intertidal...
CTAATACCGTAGATAACGGCCAGCATGACCGCCACATAGGATAAGATTAATAAACTTCTCAATATCGTTCTGTTTATGTTTACCATATACGAATGTTGTTCAGATTTTTTTCTAAGCCCGCAGATGAAACCTTCATATCATAATTACCTTCCTGCACGAGTTCCGGTCGAATATGGAACACGGCGAAACCCTCCCTTGTGGTTTCCTGAGCTTTGTATATGATCTTACCTTCTTTTGAAATTTCCAAATCAACCGACAAACCATCGGGAACCAATTGATTCATAAAGCCTTCAAATGGTCCTACCTGTATCGTTCTTCCCTTATCAGAATATTGAACATCAAAACCTTTTACGGCTTGTTTATATTCCAGAGTCAAGCTACTGCTTTTTGCCATGCCTTGGATAAACGCATTGATCATCCAGTTTGCTTGTCGGTCGGGATGGATGATTTTTGCCATGGCGATACCGTTTATGGTCGTTCCTGAAGCCTTCAAAAGTTGATTATCCTTAGTATTGATGACGAAAGTGACCAATGTGCCATCACTAACGGTGTTGTTCTGCGAATCTGTAATGACCGAGGTGGATAATGTTGTTACTTGATTGGCATCGGCAAAAGGATGTGGCCGCTCTGCAAATATTTCAAAATCAGTCGGAATGGATGGAAGAACATCTAAAGTGAATTCTTTGGATATGGTATTATCATGCGAAGTGGACACCAATAGTCGTCCGCTTTCTTTGGTCGCATAGATATTTTTATAGCCTAAAAAGTCCTTGGTACTTACGCTGAAACTGTCTATGCTATTTTTGAAATTCTGATAAACCTTTACATTGGTCCCATCCGCTAAAGGATTATCATATTGATCTGTCGGAATACTGACCAACATCGCATAATCTATATCGCCGGCATTGATTGTTGGTGGTCCTAAGTAGGTTTCCATGGTTTCAGCCTTTTCCAGGGAATTGATTTTGAACTCGCCCTGAATATCTGAAAGACTACCCGTTAAACGCCAGTTTATTACACCGAACTTTTCGGTCATAAATTTGGGTAACGTGTATGTCGTGATATAATCTTTAGTTTCAGGTTTAACCATAACGCTTCCATAGCCCGAAGAGCAATACAGATTGACAGTGGCTAAATCACTTTGAAATTTTACTGTGATATTATCGCCTGCTGTGTAGACAGTTTTTTTGGTCAGTAAGATCGGGTTTTCGGTAGACTTTTGAGCATTGCTCAATATTATGCTGAAAGCAAACAAAAGATAAAGACCATATTTGAAGTTTAACTGTATCATTTCGGATTACCTATAAAAGCATTGGTTTGAATTTTTATGTATGAAAAATACGGATGCTGAATCGGTTGTAACAAAGCTTCTGAAGTACTGAATTCACGTTCGGGTAGTATTTTTCGGGCAATGGAGGCATTCGGTAGACCATTGACAAAGATATTTTCCAGACTTGAATTGATGATTTCAAATTCTTCAGGTTCTACCATTTGATAATCAAACGGTTTTCGGCGTTGCTGTCGGATGCCTTCTTTCATGAATTGGTGATCTACCCAGACCAATTGTTTTTCCTCGTTGTAATAAGAAATGAGTAATTGTGGAATGGTCACTTCCTGCAATCCGCTGTTGAACACCTCACCATCAATTTCTGTATCTCTAACCCGCATTTTATTGATAGACATGCCTTTGTAAAGATCAGTGATGGCCACATTACCGGCGGCCTGAATATCAAATTTTGTAGGTTGCTCTTCCAGTTCTACCGGTGTAAACTGATCAGGATCAAAGGTTTTGGGAATGGAATCTTCAGTTTTAGACCAGGCAATGCCTTCAAAATTAATTCTAAACGCGCTGGTTTCCTTGGGCATCAACTTGTGCTTAATGTGGTATTTGGCATTATAGCTCGCCAACACCTTGTCATCGTCATTATAAAGTGTTCCTTTCAGTACTACGTCTGCCGGGACATTATCTATGTTTTGAATTTCGCCTACAAGGGCGTAGCTGCTGTCGTATTTTACCAGATTTGCTGAAATCACTTCCAAAACAGGCTGTTTGAGAATGTCTTCGTGATAGGTTTGCTCGGTGGTTATTCGTCGACGACCCTGATTGAAATATTTAGTTGTATTCCCCGTAAGCAGTTGATCCGGTGGCAGATCATTATTCAGGGTTTCTGGCTCCAGGTACCATTTACGATTTTGTTTAACAACTTCTTTATAGAAAGTCTTTTTGATTTTCTCCAAAGGCGTGATCCAATTGGTATTGACTTTTACAGTCGCCGTGCTGTCGGTGGAATCGAGAATTTCTGTTTCAATTCCATCCAATTTGGCATAACTGCTCAACAAGCCATCAGTCACAGAGATTTCCAGCATATATTGGGCCAGACTGATATCACTTTTTGGATTCATTAGTGAGAACGCCGTTTCAAATTCTTTAAAATCTATAGCATCGTAATAGGAAAGCACGACATTTTCAGGGCTATGGTAAGCATCGTTTTTAATGTAGAACAAATAGATACCATACCCGATGATAAGTGCTAAAACCAGCGACCAGACATGCGTTATCTTCAGTAATCCATTTGTAAAACCTGAGTAATTTAGTTTAAATTTGAAATATTCCGGTGCTGCTATTTGTTTTGTTTTCAATGCATTGACCAGTAGCATCTGAAGATTGAAGATAAACGCGATCAATACGGTCAACAGTGGCATTACACCCCATAAAATCTTGAGCCAGCCGGAAACATCATCTTTAGGAAGAATAGACGAAAGCGGCGCCACGTTAAGTCTTTCCCAGACCATAATGCCGTTTTCCAGTTGCGGCAGACGTTGCCAGCCGCAGTAGTACAGGATAGGATCGTAAAATTTATCGTTAGAAAAAATATATTTCAGATTATATTTTTCAGGTGTGGTCAGGAACTGTTGTAATGATCCAATTCCGGCAATGCCTTTGAATTTTGAATTTTCCAGGCGTTCAATTGGTCTTGTGGTCAGTTCCGGCAGTCTTCTCGCAGAGTGATAATTGCCATCTACCGTTAAAGCACTGGTTTGTGCACCAAGCCAGGCCATCTGGTCACCAAAGCCAAGAGTGAGGTATCGCCACTGGTCGTGCTGGTCCTGATTAAGGAAATTGACAATCGGCAGCATGTTGATCTTTTGAGGTTGCGAGGGTCTAAAATAGCCTAAGCTCATGGTAAATATGACCATAAAGACCACAACACAAGCTAAAACACCGCCGGCCAGTCTGTGATAAACAGCTCCAAATCGTTTTTGGATCAGGGCTTTGAGATCGCCTTGTACGAAACGGTAGGCAAACTCACCAAGAAGTGGCAAAGACATGATGCTGGCCCAAAGCGTAAAGCGATCTAAAGTCAAAATATTGAAAGCAGTTTCGCCCAATACTTTACGGGGAATAGGCGTGGTTCCGCCGGTACCTAAAACCGTTAATACGGTTATACAAATGCCAAAGAATATAAAGCGTTTACTGTAATAGCGATAAAAGATGTAAGGCAATAGTATGAGCAGTACACCCCAGGGAATCAGAAAAAAGACGAGACCCGAAGAGGTGATTTCTAGAAAATTATCTCTGGAGCCGTGTGGAATTGGCACTTGAGTAATGGGATTAGCTTTAGAATTGATCCAGTAAGGAAGAATACATACCACTATAATGGTCAATGCAGAAATGCAAAACGCTAAAATACGTTTGATTAATTTGATAAACGTTTGTAAAAAATGTTTCAACCGTACAGCTTTAAGCGAACCGGCTTGTTCTGAAGCGGCATCCATGACGACTGTCCCGATCAGTGGCGCTATAAAGAACACCATCCCAAAGATTGGAGTGACATGATGCGAAGTTACGGTTACGGCAATGAGCGAGAGAGATGTGGCAAAATACTTCAGCTTCCCGGTTTTGATCCATCGGTAGATCTCTGGTAAGGCATGCATTAAGACGGAAATCCCTACAATACTTGGTAACTGCCCGAAAATATGCAACGTTTCAACAAAAGAGGATGAAAACACCGCTAAGAGCGCTGCATAACCAGCGACTGTGCGGTTCGAGGTCATTAACAAAGAGAACCTGTAAACTCCGGTTATAAATAAGACGATGGCAATGAGAGCAACGGTAAACATCCCAAACTTCAGCCCACCAATTAAAGACAATAAGGCAATGGACTGATGCACCAAAGGCGGGTAGCTCATGACCGTAAAGCCGGTGTACCATTTATAATTCCAGGGTTCAAACCAGCTGTTGGCGTAGTGGTCGGCAAAAAATAAGTGGATCAGCACATCGTAGGTGGTTTCCAAGGTAAAAAATATGGAAGATCCGTGAAATGCCAGTCCTAATAGTATGGCAGAAATTAAATATTTATTTGAAGTTTCCTTCATTGATATATACACTCAATTTTGTTGATGTAAATATAGATATTTTAGACATGCACTCTGACAATTATAATCGACACCAACTTACCATTCGTCGAAACTAAACAGAGCTTTATCTAATTTTAAAAAAATCAAAACACCTGTGCGATACTTTTGTCCCATCAAAACAAATAAAACACATCATGAAAATTTTAGCCATCGACGATCAGAAATTAGTATTACTTCCATTGGAAAAAAGATTAAGCCAGACCGGCTACGAGGTCAAAACAACAACAAGTTCAATTGAAGTACAGCAGTTGGTCGACTCTTTTCAGCCAGACCTGGTTATAGTAGATATCAATATGCCGATATTATCAGGATTGGATATTGTGAAATACATCAGAATAGAATTGAAAAGTCAGATTCCCGTGATGGTACTATCCGGCGATACCAATGAAAATATTATTGCTGAAAGCTTTGAATTGGGTATAGATGATTACATGAAAAAACCATTGAGCCTGAATGAAATTTCAGCCAGAGTTAAGCGTCTTATTGGTCTGCCAATTCAAAATTCTACTGTTAAATCTGATGACAATGTGATGATTCAGGAGCGTTGTGTAGGTGTGGTAATTCCGTGTTATAATGAGGAAGACAGGTTATTAAGTCAGGAATTTTTAAATTTTGTAGATACGAATTCCGGTTATCACTTGTGTTTTGTGAACGATGGCAGTAAAGACAACACCCTTGGCGTTCTTAAAGACCTTCAGAAAGGTCGTGAAGATTACATTAGTATCTACGATTGTGCTCAGAATGGTGGAAAAGCCGAAGCCGTGAGACAAGGCATGCTGTATATGGCTCAACGTGATGATTTGGATTATATCGGGTTTCTGGATGCCGACCTTTCTACTGACCTCACAGATTTTGATGATTTGGTAAAGACTATAGAACATTCAGACTTTAAGATCGTCAGTGGTTCCCGAATATCAAGAATGGGTGCAAATATCACCAAAGAATCTTCCAGAAAGATCATAAGTATGAGCATCAATTACATCATTCGTAAGATTTTGAAAATGGACTTTAAAGACACTCAATGTGGTGCCAAGATCTTTAGTAAGGATATCATAGAGGTTGCCTTTTCTGAAAAGTTTGTCACTCAGTGGATATTTGATATTGAAATTTTCAAACGTGTTACACACCGATTCGGATTAGAAAAAGCAAAAAGTATGTTGTGCGAACAGCCCTTAAAACGATGGATTCACGCCGATGGTTCTAAATTATCTATGAAAGACTCCTTCAAAATAATTATGCAGTTGGGGCAAATTGCCTGGGTGTATAGAAAAAAATCATCTAAAGTTTCCAAAAGTCTGGTAAAAAGGCTTGAAATAGCATAGTCTTTCAGTAAAATAAATCCAATGAAAGTCGGCATCGTGTTATTGATAAACCACCCTATTAATTTTCAGGAAATTGATATATATCCGGAATATCTAAAAGAAATAACTGAATTCGAGTTGTGCTTTGTAAACAATCAGCGTCAGAACGATACTATATTTATAGAGCAATTGAGTCTTTTGTCAGAGCACTTACATGTGGCTCATATCAAAAAGACGATGGACCAGCAAAAAGCTTTAAAAGCAGGAGTTAGATTGTTATCTTCACTACCGCAGGTGATGTTTTTAAGTTATTATGTTCTAAAACCAAAGCAAAACAGTCTAGTGAGTTTACTGCATGCTTTTTATAAAAACCGATCTCGTATTTTCGAGCAAGTCAGAACCCACCAAACGTCTTTCATTAACACCAAAAATATTCCTGAATTAATAATTTCGAGGTCAGAAGCATCCGAAACTTTTAGAAAATAGACCGTTGCACTTTTATACCAAATGTTATTTTAATCCCGTTTCTCGGTACATGTTGTCTATCGCACATGCGATAAACTTAAAATACCTGCCTGTATTCTATGATTAAACCAACCCAAAAATATTAAAAAGAAATTTGTCGTAAACACGCTTTAGAGTTAAGATTAAACCTAATCTTTTTATCTTAGTTTTTAAAGATAAAATAATAATCTAAGCATTAAGATGAGGTGTTAGTGTATTCTTTTTGAATTAATAGCAATAGATTTTTGCCTTCAATATTTACATTTTCTAACCAACTTATCAAACCCAAAAGACCGGCATTCCATAACTGTAAATGTGCATAAGCTTCATTCATCATTTTTTTACCTTTATCCGATAGAGGCACTGGAATGCTATCATTTTTGTTAAGCTCTATAAAATTGAAAAATTGTCTATATATGTTTTGCTCGGAAAGTGCTGCATACATAAAATTGGACTGTTGGTAATAATTTTTTAAGGCTTGATCGTATTTCATAATTCCATCTGAAACTACTTTGTTTCTTATTAATCTTAATTCACCATTATTCTTTAATTGTTGGATGGTTCGATCATTGGATACAAACGCTTTTATATCCAGGTTTTTTGTCCATAAATGATATAGTTTGTTGGAGTTATTAATAACTTCAGGCGATGACAGCTCGTTTAACACACTATCAATACCCTTACTTGTTTTTTTCAATTCCATTAATATTAAGCCTGAATGTAAGGTGTCTGATTTTAAATCTTCTACAATTGTGCTTATAAATTCATTTTCTCGATTATGCTCTTGCAATTGCTCTCGCCAATTCTCCGCCATAAACCCACAAAATACTGCCAGGAATAGCATTAAGAAATCAAAGATATAATGCTTAATTTTTTTCTTTGAGGTATTATTCGTGCTATTAGCGTTGGGCGATATATTGTCGAGTTTCTGTTTATTGTCTGTGTTTTTGGAATCTAAATTAGAACTTTGCTCTTCAGATTGATGAGATGACTCAGGACCTCCTTCCCTATCTTCGAATGTTTTGTCTTCTTTGTCTGCATTTTTAGCCATACGATAATGTTTGAATTGTTTCTATTTTTCACATTTTTTGCATTCTGAATCACTAAATATCAAGTATTACATTTAGGTTCCATTTGTTTCTTAGCCTTTCATTTGATATACACTAAAATTATTTATCTAGCCATTTTTTGAAATTTGAAGCACGTTCAATGCTTACAATAGTTTCAAATTTATTTTCTGGTTCGGGAGTAAGGTCAATCTGAACTCTGCTTCTAGATAAAGCTCTCATTTTTAAAATTGAATTTATATTAATTATGTACTTACGATTTATACGGAAAAACTCTTTCGGATTAATTAACCCCTCCAATTTATCAAGCGAAAACTCTAAAGGATAAGCATTACCTTTAAATGTTTTTAAATAAACGGATTTTTTGAAAATGAAGAAATATGCCACTTCTGAAACGTCTATTTTCTTGAGATTATCACCTATTTGAATGACAAATCTTTGCTTGTAATGAGGCTCTTTACCTTGAATTTTATTAAGGAGGTTTTCAAAGTCAATGGCGTAGGTTGTTTTTAATGTTCTATATTTATTCAATCCGGCTTTTAAATCTTTAATTCGTATCGGCTTTAATAAATAAGCAATACTATTAAGTTGAAAGGCCTTAATCGCAAACTGGTCATAGGCTGTTGTAAAAATAACAGGAGTATTTATCTCAACTTGACTGAAGATACTGAAACTAAGGCCATCGGATAGTTGAATGTCAAGAAAAATTAAGTCAACTTGATTTTTCATAAGCCAATCAACCGATTTTTTGATTGATTCTATTTTTGCTTTTACTTGAATTGAAGGATCCACCTGTTGTAACGTCCTTTCTAACTTTTCGGCTGCAATCTTTTCATCTTCAATTATTACTACTTCCATAATTTATTTTATAATATATTGATCAATATTGTCTAATTAAAGGTAATTTGGCAACAAACCTGTTATCCTTCACATAGAAGTCAGGGTCTAAATCAGTGACTAAAGTGTATCTTTTTTTCAAATTAATCAGACCTATTCCTGTTGATTTATCTTTTGAAGTTTTTGTTTGTATTGGATTACTAATTATTATGAATCCATCCTTATAAGTAATATCAACATGTAATGGTTTCACTTCATTAACAACATTATGTTTAATAGCATTCTCAATAATTATCTGAAATGAAAGTGGAGGTAAAAAACAATTCATGACAGCGGCAGGAAGATTTATAGAATAAGTTAAAGATTTACCGTAACGAATTTGCTGTAAAAAGAAATAAGAATGTATAAAATCAATTTCTTTTTCCAGAGGTGAAACTGATTCTTCTATGCTTTCAAGCACATAGCGATAGATATGAGAAAATTCATCTACAAATAGTTCGGCTTTTTGAGCGTCTTTACGTATTAAACCCGATAACACATTTAAACTATTGAACATAAAATGAGGATTGATTTGACTTTTTAACAATTCAAACTTTATTTGAGTCAATTCGTCTTTTAATGCCTTTGCTAATATCTCAGCTTCATTTTTTTGTTTGGAAAAAATCAACCCTTCTAAAATAGATACCAATAATATATTTACGACAGAAAATATAAGCGCATTGTTAAACAGTACATTAGTTAATTTATGCGTGTAAGGACTTATTGCATTTGCAAACAGTGTAAAACAAACTGAAAACAGGACTGCAATAATAATAGTTAAGATAAATTCAATTAGGATTCTTAAAAGAACTTTCGTTTCCCATGGAGTTTTAGTTTTTAAGAATTGAATAATAATTAAATCTGCATAGGCTATTAAAAAAGAAACTATCAGGCCTAAAATACTGCCACGAAAAAGTCTTAATAAGAAATGCTGAAAATCTCTTAAAACATAATAACCACTAAAATGGTTATATGATATTACATTTATTTGTATCACAACCACTAAAATTATAAGCAGCCAGAACAGCTGCTTATAAGAAATTAGCCCTTTATTTATTTTTAACAGCATTTATCAAATATAAATTTTTTAAAATAAATTTGACTGCGATGTTAGAATTGCTTTATAATGCCAATTCTCATGGAAACGTATTGATAATCTAAGTTTATAGAAGTACTCCCAAAATCGGTTTCTCTGCTTAATGAATTAAATTTTAAACCTCCCGTTAAATACCAATTGTTGCTCAAATGGTAGTTCAATCCGCTTGCTAATTGAAAGCCTAATCCATGTCCTGTATCATTAATGATATTACCTTCGGCATTTTCAGTTTCTATATGGTTGTAAAGTCCTCCTGCTCTAAGGTAATAAGAAAACGAAGAATTACCAATCTGCCGAATATACTGTAAACCAAAAATATAGCCAGTTTCTTCAAAACTTATATCATTACCGGCAAAGGAATTTTCTGCGGACAGATTATTCCAGCCCCAACCCGCATATGCTCCAAAATTGGGCATAAAACGGTAGTGTAATAAAAATTCTAATCCCCCTCCGGCATTTAAGCTGGTATTGTTTAATTCCTTTGTTGCCAAAGAAACACCACCGGTAAATTCTAAACCAAATCTCTTTTCAGTGTTTTGAGCAAAGACACCTGAGGTTAATAACATAACCATTCCTACAATTGTAAATACTTTAGTTCTCATTGTATTAACTTTTTTAAATTAAAATTACTCTACAAATGTATCTAGTATTAGCAGGGTATTTTAATTAAATAAGCTGAACGCGCATATTAACTTTCTGAACACGTTCTATGGTAGTTTGAGTAAGTATTTCAATAATTATACATTGGCCTACACAGATATCTTACACCATTTTGACTTAATAATGTCGGTATTATACTCATGGCCATTTATTGACAACACTGGTAAATCAAATCAGTATATGAATATAGATATAAAAGGATCAAGCAAAAATATTGAGGAGAGATTTAATTCTTTATCAAGTTTGGTTCAAGGTAGATTTTTGCGCTTCTACTTCGCTCAGCAGGACACGGTCGTTCAATACTAGCGGTTTTTAGAAATAAATTAAATATCTAAAGAGAACATCCCACAAGTTTTTTGCTTGACCCATATAAGCTCTTTACATAAGAATGTTAGATTGTTTTGATTTTAAAAAACGGCAAAACTTAAAAATTAAGTTTTCAGTAAAATTATTTATAAACGGGGTGATTTAACCTTTAAATAACTGAAAATCAAATTGTCTTTTACAGCGTAGCGGTCTTATCTTCATTCTTTCGGATAGTTGTGTTCCGAAGTAAAAAAAAGAAAATTCGTACACTATAAATTAAATACTAAGTATTTGAAATACTTTAAAATTATGATACGTTATCTGACTTAAGACAACTTATCTGTTTTTACTAGCATCTGTAGATCCTTAAATTTAATCAAAAAGAATTTCTCCTTTGTTATGATGTGCTAGTCTCTTTTTTAAGTCCTGAGTTTGACCAATGAAATATCGCCCATGCTTAAGTGACTCTAATATGTAGGTGTAAAAGGTGATGGTCGAAAATTTTATGTTTTGTAAGATTTTCTTAGGGGTAAAAAAGTGGAGCATATCCCTTCGACAAGCTCAGGATAAACTAGGTCGAAACCGATTAGAAAAAAGTGGAGCATATCCCTTCGACAAGCTC
>Ga0102928_1002566_pt1 | contig 10827 bp, 11 predicted proteins | sample SalPonR1_B_D1_MG_FD_78504 | JGI IMG/M metagenome (GOLD analysis project Ga0102928, IMG submission 78504) | Salt pond soil microbial communities from South San Francisco under conditions of wetland restoration - Salt Pond MetaG R1_B_D1_MG | ecosystem: Environmental > Aquatic > Marine > Intertidal...
CAGTGTCCTTGGTGAAAAGCAGAATGGCGGCGGAGCCATCGCTTCCTGGAGCCGTCGGCAACGGGAATACAACGACAAGATCAAGACCGGCGACCCCCGGGAAGTTGCCGAAGTACTCCGGGAACTCTATCTGATCAGGGGGGCCAAGGAACTCTCCTATGGCGAGAAGAAGGTCCTCGAACTGGCCAGGCGCCTGCTGGTGCTCGAGCTGTCGCTGGCCGAAGGCGTTGCCGAAGCCCAGGTCCAGCAACGCCTCGAGAAGATGGTCATGAACTGAGAACAAGCAAAGCCGTTGTTAAAAACCGGGTATCGCAAGGTGCCTGGTTTTTTTATTTTGGGAGATCGGAAAACGGCTCAGGTCGCCAGGCGGACCGGATGGTTTTTCGACAAAAGTATTTTCAAGGCCGGCCAAATGAGGTAAAAGAGGGAGCGGTGGTCCACCCCATTGGTCTGCCGGTTCCTGCCCGTCGACCCGCTCGGGAGCTTTCCCATGAATGTGCATGTGCTCGTCCCGGCAGCTGGCGCCGGGCGCCGATTCGGCGCGGCCGTCAGGAAACAGTATTTGGAACTGCAGGACGGGCCCGTGCTCGCGGTCACGCTCCAGCGTCTGGCCAGACACCCTCTGGTCACGTCTATCTTGGTCATTGCGCCGGAGGCGGAACTGGACTATTGCCGGCAGCAGGTGGTGGAACGCTTTGCCATCGGCAAGATCGCCGGCCTGATTGCCGGCGGGACGGAACGTCAGGATTCGGTGCGCAACGGTCTGGCGGCCTGCGCCGCCGGCGATGAAGATATCATCCTGATCCATGACGGCGTGCGACCGCTGTTCCCGCTGGCGCCGCTCGACAGACTGGTCGAGGCGGCTGCGACTCATGGCGCGGCCCTGCTGGCCGTCCCGGTGCAGGATACGGTCAAGGAGGTGGTCGACGGCCGGGTGGTGCGAACCGTCGAGCGTTCTCGACTCTGGCTGGCGCAGACGCCGCAGGCCTTTGCCTGCAGCCGTATCCGGGACGCTCATCAGCGCGCCCACCAGGCCGGCTACCGGGGTACGGACGATGCTTCGCTGGTCGAGTGGTGCGGCTGGCCGGTGGTCGTGGTGCCGGGCAGTCCCGACAATCTCAAGGTGACCACGCCGTCCGACCTGGTGCTTGCGCGTTCCCTGCTGGTCTCCGGGCAAGGAAAAGAGCTATGATGCGCATCGGCCACGGATTTGATGTTCACCGGCTGGTTGCCGAGCGGGAACTCGTGCTGGGCGGGGTGGTCATTCCCCACGAACTCGGCCTGCTGGGACATTCGGACGCCGATGTTCTGCTGCATGCGGTCTGCGATGCCATGCTGGGTGCTCTCGGCCTGGGCGATCTCGGCCGCCACTTCCCGGACAGTGATCCCGCTTATCGAGGCATAAGCAGCCTCCGTCTTCTGGGACAGGTGGTGCGGCTGGCCAGAGTGCAGGGCTACCAGCTTGGCAACCTGGATGCCACGGTGATTGCCCAGCAGCCGAAACTGGCACCCTACCTGCCAGCCATGGCGAGGCGGCTTGCCGAATGCTGCGGAGTTTCTGCCGAAAGCGTCAACGTCAAGGCGACTACCACGGAACAGCTCGGCTACACAGGGCGGGGCGAAGGCATCGCCGCCCATGCGGTGGTGCTGATGATCAAGGCCTGAGCGGCCGGCAAAAGGACAGGTTAGAGATGAATGGAAATCAAGGGCAGATGCCCGTCAATTTTATCCGCAACATCATTAACGAGGAGTTGGCCGAAAATCTTCACGAAATGATCGTGACCCGCTTCCCGCCCGAACCCAACGGCTACCTGCACATCGGTCATGCCAAGTCGATCTGCCTCAACTTCGGCCTGGCGGCCCATTATCAGGGACGCTGCCATCTGCGTTTCGATGACACCAATCCGATCAAGGAGGAGCAGGAATACATCGATGCCATCAAGACCGATCTCCGCTGGCTCGGCTTCGACTGGGGGCAGCACGAATATTACGCCTCCGATTATTTCGAGACGCTCTACGGCTATGCCCGGCGGCTGGTGGAAAAGGGCCTGGCCTATGTCTGCGAACTGACGCCCGACCAGATCCGGGAATACCGCGGCACCCTGACCGAACCCGGCCGGCCGAGCCCCTGGCGGGACCGGGCTCCAGAGGAGAACCTCGATCTGCTGCAGAGCATGCGTGCCGGCGAGTTTGCCGACGGCAGTCGGGTGCTGCGTGCCAAAATCGATATGGCGGCGCCGAATCTCAACCTGCGCGACCCGGTGCTTTACCGCATCCTGCATGCCCCCCATCACCGGACCGGCGACCGCTGGTGCATCTATCCGATGTACGATTTCGCCCATGGCCAGTCCGATTCCATCGAGGGCGTCACGCATTCGATCTGCACCCTCGAATTCGAGGACCATCGGCCGCTTTACGACTGGCTGTGCGAAGCGATCGGTATTTACCATCCGCGCCAGATCGAGTTCGCCCGTCTCAACCTGACCTATACGGTGATGAGCAAACGCCGCCTGCTGGAACTGGTCAGAGAAAAACATGTCAGCGGCTGGGACGATCCGCGCATGCCGACCCTGTCGGGAATGCGCCGTCGCGGGTTCACGCCCCGGGCGATACGCACCTTCTGCGACCGGATCGGTGTCGGCAAGAGCGACAGCGTGATCGACGTCGGGGTCCTGGAAGACTGCGTGCGCGAAGACCTTGACGCCGGCGCGCCCCGGGCCATGGGGGTGCTGCGACCGCTCAAGGTGACCATCACCAATTATCCCGGCGACCAGGTGGAGGAGTTCACCGTCCCCCGCCATCCGAAGGACCCGGCAATGGGGACGCGCACCATCCCCTTCGGCCGGGAACTCTATATCGAACGGGACGATTTCATGGAGGACCCGCCGAAGAAGTTCTTCCGTCTTGGGCCGGGGCGGGAGGTCCGCCTGCGCTACGGCTACATCATCCGTTGCGACGAAGTGGTCCGTGACGAAAGCGGCGAAGTGGTCGAACTCCGCTGCAGCTATGACCCGGACACCGGCGGCGGCAGCCTGCCGGAAGGGCGCAAAAAGGTCAAAGGCATCATTCACTGGGTTTCCGCCGCCCACGGCCTGCCGGTCGAAGTCCGGGTCTACGACCGGCTGTTCCGGGCGGCCAACCCCACCGGCGACAAGCAGACCGACTACCGGACCCACCTCAACCCCGATTCGCTGGAGGTTTTGACCGACTGCCTGGTCGAACCGGGCCTGGCGGGGGCGGCGGCCGGCGCCGCTTTCCAGTTCGAGCGACTCGGTTATTTCTGCGTCGATCGGCAGGCGGAGGCGTCCCGGCCGGTTTTCAACCGGATCGTCACCCTGCGCGACACCTGGGCGAAGGTTTCCGCCGCCCGGTAACTTTATTTCGAGAGGAGTTCTGCCTGCCATGACTTTGCGGGTCTATAATACGCTGGCCGGTCAAAAACAGGAATTCAAGCCCCTGGTCCCGGGCGAGGTCGGCATGTATGTCTGCGGCGTGACCGTCTACGACTATTGCCATATCGGACATGCCCGCGCCAATATCGTCTTCGACATCATCTTCCGCTACCTGCAGTACGCCGGTTACGACGTGACCTACGTCCGCAACTATACCGACGTCGACGACAAGATCATCAAGCGGGCCAATGAGTGCGGCATATCCAGCAAGGAGTTGTCAGAGAAATTCATTCGGGCTTTCGACGAGGACATGCTGGCCCTGGGCCTGCGCAAGCCGACCTTCGAGCCGAAGGCCACCGAGTATATCGACGAGATCATCGCCATTGCCGAAGCTCTGATCGACAAGGGCCTGGCCTACGCTGCCGGTGGTGATGTTTATTACAGCGTCGGCGGATTTCCGGAGTATCTCAAGCTGTCGAAGCGCAACATGGACGAAATGCAGGCCGGCGCCCGCATCGCACCGGGCGAGCAGAAGCGCAACCCCATGGACTTCGCGCTCTGGAAGGCGGCCAAACCCGGTGAACCCGCCTGGGACTCCCCCTGGGGGCCGGGGCGGCCCGGCTGGCACATCGAATGTTCGGCCATGAGTTCCTCGCTGCTTGGCGAAACCTTTGATATCCATGGTGGCGGCCGCGACCTGATCTTTCCCCACCACGAGAACGAGATCGCCCAGTCGGAGGGCGCCAGCGGCAAGCCCTTCGCCCGCTACTGGCTGCACAACGGTTTCGTCAATGTCGACCAGGAGAAAATGAGCAAATCGCTGGGTAACTTTTTCACGATTCGCGACATCCTGCAGAAATACGATGCCGAGGTGGTCCGCTTCTTCATTCTGACCGCCCACTACCGCTCGCCCATCGACTTTTCCGACCAGAACCTCAAGGAGGCTCGGATCGGGCTGTCCCGGTTCTACGAGGCTCTGCAGGCCGCCGCCGCCGCGGTCGAAGGCTGTCCCGACCAGGGCGCGCCGGGGCCTGAAGGTGCGCAGCTGGAAGCCAGCTTCCGGGAGGCAATGGACGATGACTTCAACACCGCCCGGGCGATCGGCCATCTGTTCGAGGGTGCCCGCATCATCAACCGGCTGGTGACGGAGAAGAAGTTCCGCAAGCAGCCGGACAAGGTGGCGACGGTGCGCGATCTGCAGCGCGTTCTGCGCGAACTCGGCGACGTACTGGGTTTGTTCACCGCCGATCCTGGCGAGTGGCTGCACCGCCAGAATGTCCGCGGTCTCGAGGATCTCGGCATCAGCGAACAAGAGATCGAGGAACGGATCGCCGAGCGGCTGCAGGCCCGGCGCGACAAGGACTTTGCCCGTGCCGACCGGATCCGCGACGAACTGGCCGAGCGCGGCGTCGAACTGCTCGACTCGCCGACCGGCACCACCTGGAAGATACGATCGTGAATAATCCGGGCCGGTCCTGATGCCCCGGCGGAAACGCTGCAAATGCTTTGGCGCAGAGAAAGGGTGAAACACTGACCGCCGGCCAGAAGAGTTTTGAGTCGTCGGTATCTATTATCCTGAACTCAGAAAAAATAATTCAGGATAAAACGCTAACACTAATAAGACAATTATTTGGATCGTAATGAAAGGAGCCACGCCTTTGTATATGTGATATGTTCTAACAGACGGTGGAGAGACCCCTTTAAGATAAAATAAACTGAACCCGAAGGGGGGGGTCATAAAAGAGGTCTGCAGGTTCATTGCAATTAAAATAGCAAACCACAGGGGATTTAGACCAATAATTTCAGCAACAGGCAATAATATGGGAACAATGATATAAGAAATTTCAATAAAGTCGATAAAAAACCCCAAAACCAAAACAGCGATCATAGAGAAGATTATAAAACCATACTTATCGCCTGGTATTGCAAGCAGAACTTCATTGACTATTTCTTCCCCACCGGTATAAACAAAAACCATTGAAAAGGCAGTCGCCCCGATGAGGATCGTATACACCATGACGGTAATCTGGACGGTTTCTAGAGACGTCTGTTTAACCATGCCGTAGCTGAATTGTTTGTAAAGGAAGGACAGCAGAAGCGCACCAAAGCATCCCACTGCGGCGGACTCCGTAGGTGTTGCGATCCCGGCAAAAATAGAACCCAGCACAAGCACGATAAGTATCAAAGGCGGGAAAATATCCAGAAGTGCTTTTAATATCTGTTGTTTTTTGTTGCCCCTGTTTTCAAGAATAATCGGGGGAGCAACGTCCTTTCTCAAAAATGAGACAATGAAAATATAAATCAAATACAGTCCCACCAGCCAGAGGCCGGGAACAAAAGCGGCTTTGAATACGTCTCCCACCGGCAACTGAAAAACGTCACCAAGAATAATCAGGACAATTGACGGAGGAATGATTTGCCCCAGAGTCCCCGCCGCGCAAATTGTGCCTGTGGCCAACTCTTTATTGTAATTATATTTAAGCATGACAGGCAGAGAAATGACGCCCATGGCAACAACACTCGCCCCCACAACACCGGTGGATGCTGCCAGCAGAGTCCCGACCAGGACGGTACTTATGGCCATGCCGCCCCGGATGCTGCCAAAGAGCGAGCCCATGGATTCCAAGAGCTTTTCGGCAAGGTTGGATTTTTGCAGGATAAGACCCATAAAGATAAACAAGGGAATCGCCATGAGAAGCTTATTTGTCATAATTGCATACAGGCGAAACGGCATAAAAGAAAACATGCTCATGCCTTCTCGAACACCTTCCCAGATCGTTCCACCAAAAGGTATGATCTCGAAAAGACCATAAATAACCGCAAAAATAACCGCAACACCACCAAAGGTAAAAGCAACGGGAAATCCGAATAAAAGAAGCAGGAGGGCTGCAAAAAACATTATAATCCCAACCATTAATTACTCTCCTGATTTTCTTTTTTCTGCGTTTTATCCCAATACTCGTCGTTCCGGTATAAATTTATATTTTTGACGATATAGCCGAGCCCCATAAAAGCTAATAAAAAGAAAGAAAAGGGGATCATTCCTTTTACGATCCATCGATGAGGAAGTCCTCCCGGATCATTGCTTGTCTCACCGGAAACGAAAGCTTCAACGGCAAAATTGATGGAACCTGTAGCAATAAGAAGCGAAAAGATGATAATGAACAGAATGGTCCCAACAATATTGATAACCGCGCGTTTTTTCGGTGTCAGCCTGTCATAGATAACATCAACCCGGACATGGCCTTCTTCCATCAGTGTATAAGGGATGCCCAGCAGAATGATGATGGATAGAAGGTGCCATTCCAACTCCTGTAATCCGACAGAACCCCAATTAAAAACGTACCTGGTCAAAGCATCAAAAAAAACGTTGATAACCATGATGACTGTCGCAAAAGCGGTCAGATACCCTAGAAACTTGCTAATTTTGTGAAAAAAAGATTCAATTTTTATCAACATCGGCAAGCACCTTAAATCGTATGTGTTCAGGTCCGGCTGGCGTGTGCTGAAAACTTTTGGACCAGAGGCCGCTTGAATCTCTCCTGGAGTTGTGATGGGCGCCCTCCGGACGCCCCAATGCTCCCCTTTGAGGCCTTCTCTGTACACGATGCGAAAAAGTTGCGAAAACTTCAATAAAAAAAGGGGCTTTTTGAAGCCCCTTTTTTTACAGAAAACAAAATCGATTATTGAGTTTTATCCGAGATAGACTTCAGATAGAGATAATCGGAAATATGGGTCCATTCCCTCGCTTTATCCATGTAGGATTCCTGAGATTCCATGATTTTCTTGAACATTGCATTCTCACTCTTGTACTGACTCACCAGATCATCATAAGAATCGACCATCGCTGAAATAACTTCATCAGGGAAAGTTTTTACTTTGATATTAGGATAATCCTGCTTCATTGACGACCAGGCCTCGGAGCTCATGTGGTAGTTCTCGATATACATATCGTAAGCTGAGACCTTCATCGCAACTTTCAATATTTCTTTATATTTTTCCGGCAATTTGTCATAGGCTTCCTGGTTGATCAGAAACTGCAGCTCGGTCGCCGGCTCATGCCATCCTGTGTAGTAGTAGGGGGCAATTTTATGAAAACCCATTTTGATGTCCATGCCAGGACCAACCCATTCAAGGGCATCAATGGTTCCCCTTTCCAGGGAGGTGTAAAGCTCACCGGGGGGAATATTGGTCACGGTGACACCGAGGTTGGCAAGGACCTGGCCGGCAAAGCCGGGGATGCGCATTTTCAAGCCTTTAAGATCATCAAGGGAGTTGATCTCTTTTCGGTACCATCCCCCCATCTGGTTGCCTGTGTTGCCGCCGGGGAAAGACAGCATGCCGTGCTCACCGTACACTTCCTGCATCAATTCCATGCCGCCGCCCTCATAGAACCACGCATACTGCTCAGGTGTGGTCATGCCGAAAGGCATCGTGGTCAGCGGTAAAAAGGCGACATCTTTTCCTTTCCAGTAATACGATGCACTGTGCCCCATCTCATACTGGGCAAGTTTTACCATATCAAATATACCGAACGGGGCTTTATGCTTATTTGAAGCGTCAATCCTTATAACAAAATTTCCCCCACTCATGGTTTCGACCAGATCAGCCATTTCTTCAACGGTGTCCACAAAAGGATGAAGTGTCGGCCCCCAGGTCATTGCAAGCTTCCATCTGACCTTTGGATCTTCCGCATGGCTGAACGGAACCAGTACGGCAGCCATCAGAGCAATAATAAGTAAACTCTTGACGATCTTCATCAGCGCCTCCTTAATTGGGATTAATGGATACTTGACATTACCCCATATTTATTTAATGTCAAAGTGATAAATGCCCCTAAAAATCTAGCAATAGGCTCAAAAAACAGTTATTTTCAGGGCAAACTTATCTGATTCCAAATATTTAACTTGGTCCTGTCCTCTTTCCATCACTTCTAGCGGACGAGTGGCGTAATTTCCTGCTCTGCCAAAGGGGGCTTTGAATTTTTACTCTTTGTCCGGGAGGCGGATCGGTCATCAAGACCTTGGTGCTTCCCTGGCACCAGGCCCTGTTCAAGCCCAGAAGCGAAGGGGGTTTCCGATGGCGACAAAAATTCAGGTGGTTTTTTACAGCATGTACGGTCACGTCTACCAGATGGCCGAGGCGGTAGCCGCCGGGGCGAAAGAGGTCGACGGCACCCAGGTCACCCTGCTGCAGGTCCCGGAACTGGTGCCGGATAAAGCCCTTGAGCGGAGCGGCGCCAAAGCCGCCCGCGAAGCTTTCGGTCATGTCCCCTACGCCAAGCCGGAACAACTGGCCGAGGCCGACGCGATCATCTTTGGAACCCCGACACGGTTCGGCAACATGACCGCGCAGATGCGCAACTTTCTCGATCAAACCGGGCAGTTGTGGATGCAGGGCGGCCTGGTCGGCAAGGTCGGCAGCGTGTTTACCTCCACCGCCACCCAGCACGGCGGCCAGGAAACGACCATCACCAGCTTTCACTCCACCCTGCTGCACCATGGCATGGTGATCGTCGGCGTCCCCTATGCCGAACAACGCCTGATGAATATGGATGAGATTACCGGCGGCACTCCCTATGGCGCATCGACGCTGGCCGGTACCGACGGCAGCCGGCAGCCCAGTGAAAATGAATTGGCCATTGCCCGTTTCCAGGGACGCCATGTCGCGCAGATCGCCGCCAGGCTGAAAACCTGAGCAGGGGCGCGATGAATCGCGGCCAGGTTTATCGCAGGTCGATGGATTGCAACCGGATCCGCCGATTCCGGCACACTAGCAGGTGGGGCGGGCGATTCATGGATTGCCCATATGACACCAAAGTCACCAACAGGCCCCCTGCGCCGGTCCGCCGTGCTGAAAAAATCGGCCGCAACGACCCTTGTCCCTGCGGCAGCGGCAGGAAGTACAAGAAGTGCTGCGGCCTGCATTGAGAGCTGGCCGATCGTGGCTTTTCTTCCGAGCATCGAGCCCTGCGGATTGGGCAAAAACTCCCCTGGTATCGGATCTTTTTGCAAGCGCGAAAACCTGAAAACGCATCTCATAAATCCTGGGTTCTGTAAGTACGAGTCCCAGAACATAATGTGGGAAGCCCCAACCTGGGTATTTCGGGTTGGGCTGTTTTGTTCCAGGAAATAGTGATTTCTAGGAGTTGCTTGGACTTCCGAACCGCGATCACTCCTGCCGCATCTGCTATATCTGAAAACTTCTCTAATCTACCCTTAAAATCTTCCAGGCCAATTTTAACCAGCACCTTTTTCTCTATATACTCCGGAGAAACATCTCGTACTGATCGATCAGAAAAACGCAATAGATGACTTACCCGGTCAGGCATATTGTGTTAGCCTGATTTTGTATAGTTGCGCACCACTATCAACGAATCAAAAGCTATCGGACAACGAAAGGAATCAATGATGACAACAGCGATCATTTTTCACGAAGTTCAGGATGGTTCAGTCTGGGCCAAAGCTTGGAAGGAAGGGCCGGGAGGCAGGCACAAGATGTTCGGAAAGCTTGGGGTCAAGTGTCGGACTTTTTGCGACCCTGAGAACATCAACATGACTGGCATTATAGCAGAGATACCCGATATGGCGAAGTTTCGTGAACTTCTACAGTCTGATGAGGGTAAGAGAGCAATGCAGGAGGATGGTTTGAAGGCTGATACAATGCGGATGTTGGTCGAGTTTACCCCCTAGCCATAGAGTAAATATCTCACTTTCTAAACTTAGTTACATTTGAAAAAAGCCGTCTGAGCATTTCCGGCGGCTTTTTTTAGATTTTATTTTACATTGTTTTTAGGCTCGGAAATCCGATCTGATGAGCCTTCCTACTATTCCTATGTTTTAATCAGCAGTGACTTTCAGGTGGGCCCAAAAATCCCAAATCTTGCCATCTGGCCCCAACCGATCATCAGCCTCTCTGCCATGAACCGATTTGAAAATTTTCCTGATACATTGCTCCAGATATGGACCATGGCAATAATGGCGACTTAACATCTCAAATCCTTTATCCTCTGATAACTTATGCATCTGGTAGAAGCGGCAGGTGTTTAACCAGGTACATGTGGCAGACATATCAAACTCCCGGAAGCTCAGTAAATCGGCCAATCGCCTTGAAGCTGCTCTCTCCGGCGTGATTCTTGACAATAAATTCCTGGCGCAAATACATTTTTAAATGTACTTGAGAGAAATATTTACGGCGTTTCATTTAAGTATCTTCCGCAAGGTTCGTCGTTTGGCTTCTCCCTGTTTTTGCTTTCCTTGACGCCCCTCAAAAGCAAAGCAGCGTTTAAGACCACCAGCACGGAGCTGACATTGTGCATCAGTGCGCCACTTGCCGGGCCGAGGATGCCGAGTGCGGCCAGACCGATTGCGCCAAAATTCATGCTCAGCGAAAGGATGATATTCTGCCTGATCTTTTGCGAAACCGCGGTGGCCAG
>Ga0102928_1002593_pt1 | contig 10779 bp, 7 predicted proteins | sample SalPonR1_B_D1_MG_FD_78504 | JGI IMG/M metagenome (GOLD analysis project Ga0102928, IMG submission 78504) | Salt pond soil microbial communities from South San Francisco under conditions of wetland restoration - Salt Pond MetaG R1_B_D1_MG | ecosystem: Environmental > Aquatic > Marine > Intertidal...
CTTGAATTGCAGGAGGATATTCCCAAGACCATCCTCTTTATTACTCACGACCTTGGTGAGGCTTTGGCCCTGGGTGACAGCATCGCAATCATGAAGGATGGCGCCGTGGTCCAGATCGGCACCCCGGAAGAGATTATTATCAAGCCGGCCAACGACTACGTGGCGTCCTTCGTGGAAAATGTCGACCGCAGCCGGGTCATTTCAGCGGGAACGGCGGCGACGACCAAACAGCCTGAAATCAGCCCAGCCGATTCGGTCGAGAAGGCACTCTCTGTCATGCGTGAGGCGGAGTTGGACTACGCCTTCGTCGTCGAAAATGAGGACATCAAGGGGGCGGTCAGGTTGCGGGATGCCGAACGGGAAGCGGAACGTGGGGAGCCGAGCCTGGACGGCATCATCCTGCCGATCGATGACAAGGTCGATGCGGATGAAAGCCTGATCAGCATTCTCGCCAAGGCCGCGGGCAAGCTCTCGCCGCTGCCCGTGGTCGATGGGCAAGGGCAATTGGTCGGTGCGGTGACCAAGGATATGCTGCTCCAAGCCGTGGCAGGAGAAAGGCAATCATGATTAATATTCCGGTAGGCGAATACATTGAAGTCATCATCGGCTGGATGAACACCAATCTTGCCCCTTTGTTCCTGAGCATCAGTTTCGTGGCCGGCTCCGCCATCAGTCTGTGTGAAGATCTGATGCTCGCCCCACCGAGCTACCTCATGCTGCTGTTCCTTACCGCATTGGCTTGGCGGCTTGCCGGTTGGAAGGTCAGTCTGTTCACACTGGCCGGCATGTTCCTGGTTGATGGCATGGGAATGTGGAGCGACGCCATGAAAACCCTGGCGCTGGTTCTGGCTTCGACATCATTTGCTCTGGTGGTGGCCCTGCCGACTGGAATCTGGGCGTCGCGGCACGACCAGGTGGCCCGCATTATCCGTCCGATTCTGGATTTTATGCAGACGATGCCCGCCTTCGTCTACCTGATTCCCGCGGTTCTGTTTTTCCGCCTGGGCAAGGTACCGGGGGCGATGGCGACGGTGATTTTCGCCATGCCGCCGGCCGTCCGGCTGACCAATCTCGGCATCCGCCGGGTCTCCGAAGAAGCCGTGGAGGCGGCCAGGGCTTTCGGCGGCTCTGACCGGCAGGTCTTGTTCAAGGTCCAGTTGCCGCAGGCGCTGCCCACCATCATGGCCGGCGTCAATCAGACGATCATGCTGGCGCTGTCCATGGTGGTCATCGCTGCGATGATCGGCGCCGGGGGGCTCGGCCAGCAAGTTCTCAGGGGCATTGAACAGCTCAAAATCGGCCTCGGCTTCGAGAGTGGTCTGGCGGTGGTCATTTTGGCCATTCTCCTCGACCGCCTTACTCAGAGCCTGGGCAAAAAGAAGGAATCCGAATGAAAAAACCCGGGCTCAAGACGGAAATTTTTCTGTGGATCCTTTTTTTTGCCGCCATTGCGGCGGTGGGCCAATACCTGGTCCCCGCCGAGGAGCGGCAAGCAGCCCCGGTTAGGGAAGTGCGCATCGGCTACGTCAGTTGGGCCGAAGGCGTCGCCATGACCTACCTCGCCCAGGCGGTGCTGGAAGAACGCATGGGCTACGAGGTGAGCCTGACCATGGCCGATCCAGCGCCCATTTTCACCTCCCTGGCCGAGGGCAACCTGGATTTTTTCCTCGATGCCTGGCTGCCGGTGACCCACCAGCGGCATATGGAAAAATACCGGGATGCCCTGGTCGACCTCGGTTACAATTACCGCGGCGCCCGCATCGGGCTGGTGACTCCGGTCGACGTGAAAGTCGAGACCATTCCTGATCTCCGGGAGCACGGGACAAGGTTCAACAATGTGATTACCGGGATCGACTCTGGAGCCGGAATCATGGAAGCGACCCGGCGAGCCATTGATCGCTACGGTCTGGATATGCAGCTGATAAGTTCCAGCGGGGCAGCCATGACGGCCTCCCTCAAAGATGCCGTCGAAAGCCGGCGCCCCATCGTGGTCACCGGCTGGAAACCCCATTGGATGTTTGCCCGCTGGGACCTCAAGTTTCTGGAGGATCCCCAGGGCGTTTACGGTGAGGTGGAAAATATCCATACCATGGCCAGACCGGGTATTTCCCAGGACATGCCCGAAGTGGCGAATTTTTTTCGCGCCTTCCGGTTTACCGATCAGCAGATCGGCAGTCTGATGGATGCCATGAATCAGGCTGAATCCCAGCCCGATGCGGCCCATCTCTGGATGAAAGACCACCAGGAGCTTATAGAGTCCTGGCTGAAGTAAGTTTTGCCAAAGTTTCATCGGCGGCGAGGCCCTGCCGCTGACAAATGTCGGCCAGGTTCTCCTTTTCCGGAAGACATGGCCGGAGCTTGTCCGCTTCGTTTCAGTTTGACGCCGCCGGAGACTTGGGTTAGAAGAGAAGCACAGGCTGTGAGGTGGTCAGGAATTGGATGACCACAAGGCCGTTCCAATGAACTCATGCCAAGTTGGGTTGGGGCTTGCGGTTTTTAAAAAATCTTCCGACCCGCAGATGAAATTTTTTATCCTCTGCAATCTGCAGATTGTGGTTCATCTGGACCCATTTGGACAAATGAGGGAGGACGGTTTGCCGGAAAGAATCACCGCTGATTCGCAGAATGTCCGCAAACGTGTCATCTGGCCCCTCGGCTTGACCCTGGTCGTTTTTCTCTCGCTTTTCCTGATTGTCTCCCAAATCTATCTCCGCCGGGACCTGACACGCCGTATCGACGACCATATCGCTGCGGTCGATCGGTTGTATCAGGACCATCTCGACCAGCGCTCGACGGTCATGCAGACCTTGATACGGCAGGTCAAGAAAAATCCGGCTCTGCAGAATGCTATGGCCCTGCGTAACCGCGGCGCTTTGCTGGAAGGGTCCCTGCCTCTGTTTCGGGATCTGCTGCGTGAGCAAAACATTACGCATTTTTATTACCACCAGCCGGACGGCACCAATTTCCTCCGGGTTCACAAACCGGCTTTTTTCGGCGACCGGATCGAACGTGTCACCATGCAGCAGGCACGCGCGAATCAGGACCTCGCCGCCGGCGTCGAACTCGGCCCGCTCGGCACCCTGACCCTGCGGGTGGTCGTGCCCTGGTTCGAAGGGAACGAAGTGATCGGTTATATTGAATTCGGGGAAGAGGTCGAACCTCTCCTCGACCGGGTTTCCTCCCAGACGAATTCGCAGATGGCGATTCTGGTGAATAAAAACCTGCTGGAGAAGGAGAACTGGCAGGCCGGCCAAGAGATGCTCGGTCGCAGCGTGCGCTGGGACAATCTCTCCGATCATGTGATCACTGCGACAACTGCAGAGACCCTGCGCGAAGTTATCCACCGCTTCGCTGCACCAGCCTATTTTTCCGGAAATGAACTGGTTGATATCCGTTTGCAGCAGCAGGCTTTTCGCGGCCGCTTTCTGCCCCTGACCGATGCCGGCGGGCAGCGTGCCGGTCTGCTTCTGGTTCTGCACAATGTGCACGGCACCTTGAACGATTACCAGACGTCCATGTTGCTGGTGGTCCTCTTCTGCCTGATGCTGGGCGGAACGCTTTTCGTGTCGGCTTATGGCATCCTGGGACGGACCGAGCAGGTGCTGCACCGGGCCAGGCAGAGTCTGCTGGACGAAATCGCCAAGACCCGGCAGGCCAACACGCGGCTCAACAAGGAGATCAAAGAGAGGCACGCGGCCGAAAAGGCCCTTCAGGAGGCTCGCGATCATCTGGAACAGCGGGTGCACGAACGGACGTCTGAGCTCGACCGTCAGAAAAAATTGCTGGAGAACCTGATCGGCAATATCCCCTTTTACGTCGCCTGGAAAGACCTCGATGGGACCTATATCGATTGCAATATCGGCTTTGCCCGACTGGCCGGAGTCCGGAAAAGCGAGATTGCCGGCAAACACGATAACGATTTGCAATGGAGCACCAGTCTTTGCCGTTTTCTCGTCGAGGTCGATAATGAGGTCCTGGAAAAAGACCAGCCGGTGGTCGGTCGGGAACTGCGTGACGAAACTGCCGAGGGCGAGATATTTTACCTGTGCAATGCCGTTCCCTTGCGGGACGCAGATGGCAGGGTGTTTGGTACGGTCTGTATTCTTCAGGACATCACTGAACGGAAGTTCCGGCAGCGGCTCCTGGAAAAAACCCTTGTCGAAGTTCGCCAGGCGAGGGACCGGGTCCTCGGCGTCATGCGCTCGGTCGACGATGCCCTGCTGGTGATCGACGCCGATGATAAGATCCTGCTGATCAACGAAACGGCCGGCAATCTGTTTCGATTGAACCCCGGCGAAATGATCGGCAGGGATGCCGTCTCGGTCATCCCTGAAGGTCCATTGCGGGACAAAGTCACGGGCATCCTTCGGCAGCGGCAGGGCGGACAGGAGTTCGATTTCGAAATCGGCAATTCCAGCCAGGTTTCGCCGACCGTCATGCAGGTCCGCACCTCGGTCCTGCTGGATCCTCATGGACGGTACGAGGGGATGATTTTCCTTGGCCGCGACGTAACCCGTGACCGTAGCATGGACCGCCTGAAAAGCGACTTCATTTCCGTCGCCGCCCATGAGTTGCGTACTCCGCTGGCGACGATCCTCGGCTTCGCCGAATTGCTGGTCGATGACAAGGCGCCGACCGAGGAAGACCGCCGGGAATTTCTGCGTCTGATTTTCGAAAAGGCCGAATCCCTGTCCCGTCTGCTCGATGACCTGCTTGATATCAGCCGCATCGAATCCGGCCGCGGCATCGATCTTATCAACGAGCAGATATCAGCTGCGGACCTGTTCCTGCCGATCATCCGGCAGTATCAGAAAAGGGTTTCGCAGCGCCGGTTCTCCGTGGACCTCGAGGATCCGGACGCGCTCCTGTCTGCTGATCCCGACAAGATCGGGCAGGTCATGGAAAATCTGCTCAGCAATGCCGTGAAATATTCCGAAGCGGAGCAGACGATCGAAATTGCCGGGCGGCAAGTCGAGGATGGCTACCGCCTGACCATAAACGATCCCGGCATAGGCATGACTCCGGAGCAGGCCAGCCATGCCTTCGACAAGTTCTACCGGGGCGATAACGCCGACAAGGCCATCAAGGGCACCGGGATCGGTCTGACCATCGTCAAGCATATCGTTGAAGCACATCAAGGCAGGACCTGGCTGGAAAGCAAGCTCGGCCAGGGAACCAGGGTGCATGTCATTCTGCCCGCAGCCTGAGTGATGATCGACGGAAATCCCGGCTGTTCCAGCCCGGTGTTTTCCCCAAGGGCGGCGGACTCGGGCCTTCTGCGACCATTTCCTGAACCGCCGATGAACCGATGACTCTCCGGGTGGACGGAACGACGTGTGGTCAGCGAAACGCAGGAAACCATGTTAGACTGATGGGCAGAAGTCCGTCCATTTTTGACCCACCTCGGAGCGGCAGGAGCCGGCATGGCTGACCATGACCACATCCGCATTTTTTCGCTAAGTTCCATGCGCCCCTTCGGCGAAACGATCGCCAGATGCCTGAATCGCGGCTTAAGCAGATTGGAGGAGCGCAACTTCGAAGACGGCGAGTTCAAGATTCGTTCCCTCGAAAATGTCCGCAACTGCCACTGTTTCGTGGTTGAATCGCTCTTCCAGGAACCCAAGATGAGCGTCAATGACAAGTTGATGCGTCTGCTCTGCTGCATCGGCTCCCTGAAGGACGCTGCTGCAGCCCGGGTGACGGCGATCGTGCCTTACACCGCCTTCGCCCGCAAGGACCGCAAGACCAAGCATCGGGACCCGCTCACACTTGCCTACCTCGCCCGCCTGTTCGAAGCCGTGGGTACGGATCATTATGCGACCATGGACATCCACAATTTGCAGGCATACCAGAATGCTTTCCGGATTCAGACCGATCACTTCAAGGCTGAAAATCTGTTCGTCGACTATGTGCTGAATGCCGGCCTTGGCGACCGTATCGCCGTCATGTCCCCGGATGTGGGCGGCGTAAAGCGGGCGACTTCGTTCCGCGATACGCTCGAAAAACGCCTGGCACGAAAAGTCCCTCTGACTTTCATGGAAAAAAAACGGAGCCGGGGGGAAGTCAGCGGCGACACCGTCATCGGCGAGCTGGAGCATCAAGATGTCGTCATTGTCGATGATCTGGTCAGCAGCGGAACAACCCTGGTCAAAGCCGCTGAAGCCTGCAAGAAGAAAGGAGCAAACCGGGTCCTGGCCGCAGTGACGCACGGCGTCTTCTCCACGGCCGCCAACGACAGGTTGGGCGGCGGGGCCCTGGATGAACTCGTCGTGACCAATACCGTCGAGCCCTTTCGTTTGCAGGACCAATTGTTCAAGGACAAAATCAAGCTTCTCGATGCTGCCCCGGTCTTCGCCGAAGCCATTCGCCACATGATCGAAGGCACACCCCTGGAGGAAATGTGGGAGGAGAATTGAACGCCTTCCTCCCGGGCAATCATTGCTATGCAAACCCTATGATGAGCCAGAAAATACCAGAGGCGGTCGAGTTGCCGCTGTCCCGAAAAGTCCGCTTTCTGAAAGATCCCGGTCATTATCCGGAGCCCACCACCGCGGTGGAGGCGAAGGAAACCCATATGTCGTGGATTTTTCTGACCGACAACCATGCCTTCAAGCTGAAGAAGCCGGTCAAGTATCCCTACCTGGATTTCAGCACCCTGGAAAAGCGTCGGCAGGATGCGGAGCGGGAGGTTGTGCTCAACTCCAGGCTGGCGGGTCAGACGTATATTGGCGTCAATCGACTGACTGTGGATGAAAACGACACCTTAAGCCTGGAAGGCGACGGCCGGCCAGCCGACTATCTGGTAAAAATGCATCGACTCCCGGAAGGCCGCATGCTCGATCGGCTGCTGGAAGAAAACCGGGTCCCGGAAAGGGAGGTGGTCAGGGCCGCACGGCGGCTCAGCGATTTCTACCGTCAGGCCGCTGCCGTTGATTTGAGCGGTGAGGATTATACCGGTCGACTGGGCCGGGAAATTGCGGACAATCATCAAGGGCTTGCCGGCACCGAGTCGATCGATCGCGAACTGACGGGGCACAGCCATGCCGCACTGTGCAACTGCTTCACCGTCCTCAGCGAAGAATTGGCAGCGCGGGCCGCGCAGGGCCGGATTCTCGATGGTCATGGGGATCTGCGACCTGAGCATATCTGCCTGACCGACGATCCGGTCTTTTTCGACTGCCTGGAATTCAACCGGACCTTACGCAGCGTCGACCCCCTGGACGAACTTGCCTACCTGGATATCGAATGCCAGCGCTATGAGCACCCTGAGGCGGCCACGGTTTTCAAAACCGTTTACGGCCATGTCACCAACGACCCATGCCCGCCGGCCGTCTTCCATTTCTACCAGGCCAAGCGGGCATTCCTGCGGGCCAGCCTTTGTGCCGGTCACCTCGGTGAAGAAGCTTACGACGGCAGCCGCGAATGGATCGACAAAACCCATTGGTATCTGCGGAAAACCCTGGAAATATTGCAATCCGCCACGACCTGATTTACCAGCGGCGAGCGGCGGAGAGGGCGCCGGATGGTTTATTCAAGTGATTTTCGGTTGGCGAGCTGCGTCCAGACCGGAGAGACCAGATAGATGAGGGCGCCGCCGAAGGAAATCAGCAGGGGACCCATATATTGGTCGCGGCGGACGCCGAGGGCCAGCAGAAAAAGGAAAAAGCCGAGAAAAAGGACCCGCACCACTTTAGGGATTTTCGGCAGGGTGGCCCGACCGAAATGAGCGTAGGGGATGCGGGAGACCATCAGTGCCGCAGTCAGCAGCACGATGACGGCGACCACGGTCTGATTGGTGATCAATACGCTGGCCGTGCCGGCCAGCAGGGCCCCGGCTGGGGAGGGCATGCCCGAAAAGGTCGTCACCCCGCCGGCGACCCCCGCTTTACGTTTTTCGATCACGAACCGGACCAGGCGAAACACGGTGGCCCCCAGATAGAGGCCCGCGATGATCAAGCCGACCCACAGCTGGTTAAAAACGGTCACGATGATAAAGCCGATCGTCAGGCCGAAGCTGGTGCCGTCGGCAACGTCGTCGAACACCTCGCCGCGCGGAGTCGAGCCCCAGCGTTCGGCGGCGCGGCCGTCGAACAGATCGAGGAACTGGCCGAGAAAAACCAGTCCCAGCGCATACACGGGTTGATGCCCGGCAAGCACCACCCAGCATCCTGCCAGACCGCAGACCAGGTTCAACAGGCTCAGGATATTGGCGTACCAGTAGTTGGGGATCAGCTTGAAGGCGGTCGAGCAGAAGGCCAGTCCGGCACAAACCCCGAGCAGTGGCTGAATCGAGCGGCCGAGCACCGGCAGCGGCCCGTAAATCCATTCCAGACCGACCACGATCAACAAGACGACCACCAGGAAAGTCTTGGCTTTGCCGAACAGGTTGGCTGCTTTCACCTTGGCAAACCGCCGGGAAACCTGGCCGGTGATGTCGAATACCAAAAACAGGGTGACCAGCACCGGATTCAGCCAACCGAGCCAGACCATGTAGATCAGCATCGGTGAGTACATGAGCTTGTCGGACAGGGGATCAATGGTTTCCCCTTCCGGTGTATTCAGGTCACATTTGCGGGCGATGTCGCCGTCGGTGATGTCGGTGATCATCCAGAAGGTGAAGAACAGGAAGCAGAGCCGCGGGAAGCCGAGATACAGCAGCAGAACGGAGACGAAGCCCATGGGATAGCGGGCCCGGCTGATCGCGTTGGGATGCAGCCAGGCATGCCGGCGCACCCAGGCGATCTGCTCGGGAGTCCGCAGCAATCGGCTGACGGCCAGCCGTTCGGCGCCGAGCATCAGCAGCACGGGCAGGGCGATTTCGAGCAGAATGGCAGTGTAATCAATCATAAATTATGCAAAGCATACCAGAGGAAAAGACAAATTGCCTTGATTTCGTTGATTTTCGAATTGCTGCCGGAATGGATACCGCGAATTTTAGAAAGAGCTCAAAAACAGACTCTTTCTCATCGCTTGATTGTATTCCTGGCGCGAAACTGTAGACTATCTCAAAATCCAACTGAGGAAAATACCCCAAATGAGCTTCAGCGAGGAAGAAATTTTAATTTTCGACGGTGCCTGCGGTACGACCCTGCATGACATGGCGGTGCCGGAATCCATCTGGCAGGATAAGGCCGGCTGCAACGAGTTCCTGAATCTCGCGGCGCCGGAGTTGATTGTCGAATTGCACCGAAAGTTTCTCGATGTCGGCGCCAAAGTCATTGAAACCAACACCTTCGGCGCCTCCTCGATCGTTCTGGCCGAATACGATTTGGCCGGGCAGGCGCAAGAGATCAACCAGGCCGCGGTCACCTGTGCGCGAACTGCCATCGGCGATCGGACTGGTGCTTATATCGCAGGGTCGGTGGGGCCGACCACCAAGCTGCCGTCGCTGGGCCACATCACCGTAGAAGCTTTGGCAACCGCTTACGCTGAACAGATCAAGGCCCTGGTGGAAGCGGGAGTCGATGCCCTGGTCATCGAAACCTGTCAGGACCTGCTGCAGGTCAAGACGGCCCTGGTGACCTGTTTCGAGGTGCTGGAACAGGCCGCGGTCGATCTGCCGGTGCTGGTCTCGGTGACCATGGAACGCCAGGGCACCATGCTGGTCGGCAGCGACATCGCCGCCGTCTGTGCCACCCTCGAGCCCTTCCCGATTTTTTCACTCGGGCTCAACTGTGCCACCGGGCCGGCCGACATGGCCTCGCACATCCGTTTTTTGAGCCAGAACTGGCCGGGCCGCATCTCCTGCATGCCGAACCAGGGGCTGCCAGAGGTGGTGGACGGCAAAACCCGCTACCCCATGTCCGCCGACGAATATGTTGCGCATATGCGGCGCTTCATCATGCAGGAAGGCGTCAGTGTGGTCGGCGGCTGCTGCGGTACGACACCGGAGCACATCCGACAGCTGGCCGGAAGCTGCGGCGACCTGTCGCCGGCGTCCAGAGAGGTGACACCATGAAACCAGCAGTCGCCAGCCTCTACCAGGCAGTGGATCTGGTCCAGGAGATCCCGCCGCTGTTGATCGGCGAGCGCTCCAATCCCAACGGTTCGAGAAAGTTTCGCGAATGCCTGCTGGCGGAGGATTTCGACGGCTGTCTGCGTATCGGCCTCGATCAGGAAGCCAAGGGCGCGCAGGTGCTGGATCTGTGTGCAGCCTACGCCGGGCGGGACGAACTGGCCGACATGACCCGTCTGATTCGTATGTATGCCGGATCGGTCAAGGCGCCGCTGATGATCGATTCGACTACTCCGGCCTGCATCGAGGCCTGCCTGCGCATCTACCCGGGCCGCTGCATCATCAACTCCATCAACCTGGAGGATGGCGGACGGACCCTGGAGCGGGTCTGCCTGGCCGCCAAAAAGCATGGTGCGGCACTGGTCGCCCTGACCATCAGCGAACAGGGCATGGCGATGACCGCTGCCGAGAAGCTGGCCACGGCCCGGCAGATTCATGACCTGGCCGTGCACCGCTACGGCTTGCGGGCCAGGGACCTGCTGTTCGATCCCCTGACCTTCACCATTGGTGCCGGCGACGAGAGCCTGCGGGATGCCGGCATCCAGACCCTGGAAGGGATTCGGCTGATCAAGCGCGAGCTGCCGGGGGTGCTGACCCTGCTCGGTCTCAGCAACATCTCCTTCGGCCTGCCGCCGGCTTCCCGCAAAATCCTCAACTCGGTATTCCTGCACGCGGCGGTGGCGGCCGGCCTCGATGCCGCCATCATCGATGCGGGTAAGATCCTGCCGTTGGCACAGATTGCCGAGGAAGATCGGGAACTCTGC
>Ga0102928_1002600_pt1 | contig 10770 bp, 8 predicted proteins | sample SalPonR1_B_D1_MG_FD_78504 | JGI IMG/M metagenome (GOLD analysis project Ga0102928, IMG submission 78504) | Salt pond soil microbial communities from South San Francisco under conditions of wetland restoration - Salt Pond MetaG R1_B_D1_MG | ecosystem: Environmental > Aquatic > Marine > Intertidal...
CATGATTAACGTGCTTAACTTCCTAAACTCTGAGTGGGGCGTAAGAGAAGGCGTTAGCTTTAACAACATACTGCCAGAAGTCGTAGGCAAGGTAGTTGTTAAAGCTAACGCCTTCTCTTACGCCCCACTCAGAGTTGAGGAAGTTAAGCACGTTAATCATGCTGATTCCAAACTCAAGTGTTTGACCACTGAAAGTCTGCACTTCCTGCGTAACTTTGAAATCGAGGAAATTGGTCCAGTCTTCACGGGCTGAGTTTCTGTCAACAAAATCACCGCGGAAGTCGCTTACAGAGCTTTCACTTTCAATCCACTCATTAAATGCACCCCAGTTGTTGCTGGTAAGAACCACTTCGCCTTCACTGGCGGGCACGTAAATCAGGTCGTTATCAAAACGACCGTCACCGTTGGCATCGCCATTGTAAATCCAGCTAAATGGTGAACCGGATCGGCCATCATAAACCAGAGAGAAGTTGGTTGCCAATCTTTCTGACCAGCTCAGTCTGTATGATGCAATGGCGAGGAATCGGTGGCGACGTTCGAAGTCGGCAGTACCGAGCTCAGCATTATTCACATCTACGTTTTCATTGAACTGCCAGTTAGAAATGGCGCGGCTTGATGTACCGTTGTTCACGTTTTCTGCACGGTTATAGGTATAAGCTACCCGAGCATAAAAACCGCTGTCGAAGTTTTTCTCAAGCTCACCGGTTATACTGTACTGGTACCCTTCGTTGCTATTTTTGAGCAACAGAGCGTTGGTGAAGCGTGAGTCTCTTCTTGAAAGGTTACCTGAAGCATTGCCAAATCGAGAGTTAAAGAAGATATCACCATAAATGGGCCGGCCGTACGCAGAAGTCCCCTGCTGCACGGCGTTGATATTTTCAAAAACCACATCGTTAATGGCGCTAGAATAGACACCTTCAAGAGTCCCGCGTAATCCCCAGGGAAGTTCCTGGTCAACAGCGAGGTTCACTTTTAGTGATTGTGGATATTTGAAATCGTCTTCAATCAGGTTGATTTCAGATGTCTCAATTGGTTCAAGGGAGTTACCTTGTCCTGGGATGGGTTGATTATCCGGATCTGGTGAAAACAGATCTGTGTACCCACCGAAATTGGTTGGGGCATCCACGCGGCCATAGTCAACACCGGTGTTGCTATACTGGTTTGAGATCCATACGAATGGTGGTGTACCGGAAAAGATACCAACACCACCACGCACCTGCGTGGATCGTACACCACCTGAAACATCCCAGTTGAATCCTAATCGCGGAGACCAGAGAATCTGGCCACTAGCTACGTTATCCGTAGAACGTCCTGGAAAAGCATCCGGTACCGTTGGATTAAATGTGGGGTCGTCGGGTAAAACTGGAATATCTACACGTAGTCCATATGTAAGAGTCAGATTCCGTGTTGCAGTCCATTTATCCTGCGCATAAAAACCAAACTGCATACCGGTAAAGTTTGCTGTTTCATTTCCACCCGGTAGTAAATAACTGTGGCTATATTCCTGAGGACTTCCAGCTTCGAGATCTTCAATGCTGAAGAATGTATAGTTACCAAACGCATCCTGAACAAACAGGTTATCGAATGTAAAAATCTGATTGTTTGTTCCAAATGTCAGCTCGTGATCGCCTGTAATGTAGGTAAAGTTATTGGTGATCTCGATCAGATCCTGATCAAGCCTGTTTGCCTGAGAGAATCGCTCAACACCGGCATTGATAGCGCCAAATCTACCGGACCCTAAATCAGGATTGTCATATGGCATGCTTACCGTAACGCTTGGGAAACGCTGCGATGGCACATCCCGTGAATCACGAATGCGTGTATAAACTACACGGGCCTCGTTAAATGCATTGTCACTGATTCTGCTTGTGAGCTCAGCAACAACTGAGTTTTGAGAGCTGTTAAAATCATATTGACGATTACTGAATGTATAACTACTGGAACCACGGCTGATTCCACGGTTGGCAATCGCATCCACATAGTTATAACGGAAGCTCAGCTTGTTGTTCTGGTTGATGTTCCAGTCGAGTTTCGCAAGAATTTTATCGTTATCGGTATCTGTATCGAGCGGTGATGTGTATCCTCCGGGATCATAACCGTACTGGTTTTGGAGAATGTTACTAATATCGTCAAAGGTAGATGCATTAAATCCAATTACGTTGGGAGCACCACTTCCAATAATTCCAGAGGTTATAGGGCTTGTTTCGCGCTTAAATTCAGCATTCACGAAAAAGAATAACTTATCCTTTACAATCGGACCGCCAATGTTAAGACCAACATATCTTTCAGAAAATTCAGGGAAATCGTTTGATGTTTCTCCATCGATATCGTAGTTACCCACAAAATTTTCATTTCTTGTCTGGAAATAAACAGAACCGGTGTAGTCGTTTGTACCACTCTTTGTTACCGCGTTAACCTGCCCGCCGGTAAAACCGTTGTTGGTTACATCAAAAGGAGCGATGTCTACGTTAAATTCTGCAATGGCATCGATACTGAGTGGAGAACCAACTCCTGCCTGTGAACCCGGAGTCGCATCACCGAGGCCAAAAACATCGTTCAGTGTAGCACCATCAACAAGGATGTTGTTGTAGCGGTCGTTAGCACCACCAAAACTGTTGCCGCTGGTTACCTGTGGAGTTAATCGGGTAAAGTCTCCCAAAGAACGGAAAACAGAAGGTGTTCTCTCGATATCTTCGGTAGAGATGTTTGTTCGGGCACCCGTTCGGTCTCTGTTAAAAACCTGGTCGGCTGTTGCCACAACTGATATTTCTCCAAGCTCTAGTGAGCCCTCTTCTAGAGTGAAGTCTACAGTTGCTCTCTCACCGAGTTCAATATTGGTAATCTCTTTAATCTGAGAGTTAAACCCAATAAAAGTTACGCGTACTTCGTAAGGACCGCCAACGCGCACGTTTCTAATGGTGTATCGGCCATCAGCCCGGCTCGATGTACCGTATTGTGTTCCGGTTGGCATGTGTACGGCAACAACGTTTGCCCCCGGCAGAATTTCGCCTTCGGTATCAAAGATCGTGCCCTCAATAGAGCCCGTCGTTGTACCCTGGGCCAGTGCCGTTGCCGGTACTGCCAAAAGTATAAAGAAGTATAGTAAGTAACGTTTCATATAACAATGAGTTAGATTGTGATTTGTAATAACCAGCTGTCAATTACGGTATGGTTCGAACTGATTACAGCTCTAAAACTACGAATTTTTATGCGCTATTTGAATTAAATTAGTATTAATTCACTATCAAAATATCTCAATGAATATACTTTTGATAGATTTCTGTAAGCGCCCTCTGGTTCAAACCAAGGTAGTATCCTGCCCAAATCAAAAAAAACACTGCCTGAAGCCTGTAAACACCATTATTTCTGTATTTTCGAGCCGATGTTATTACCGGTTTATCCACGACTTTGAATCTGGTATGTCGCTTTATTTCTCTCACAATCTTTTGGTCTTCCATCACAACAAGTGACTCGTCATAGCCATTAATCTCTTTAAAAACCGATACCGTCACAAAGAGGCTCTGGTCTCCAAATCGGATAAACGTAGATTTTAACCTTGTAAACCATGAATAAAACCTTAGGCCGGGGTGAGAATCGTCAAATTGAAGATAAAAGCACCCGGCCCCATATCCATTATTAACCGATTTTATGATATGTAAATCAAATTTTGACGGGGGAATCGTGTCTGCATGTAAAAAGTATAGAATTTCAGCGTTTGCAAGGGCAGCGCCTGCGTTCATCTGTACAGCTCTCCCTTTTTTACCTGACTGAATAACAGTGGCCCCTTCGCTTTCCGCAATGTCTCTGGTTGAGTCTGTGCTGCCGCCATCTGCCACAATAAATTCGCAGACGCCCGATTCCGATCTTTTCTTCAGCTCAGTAAGCAGTTTGCCAACGGTATTTTCTTCGTTCAAAACAGGAATAATAACGCTAATTTGAGGTCGCTTCATCCCAGTCGGCTTTTTCCAAATCTTCTATAGTGTCGATATCATTCAGTTCCGGCAGGCTGGCTACACTCAAAGAGATGCTTTTTGCCTTCTCAAGCGTCTGTTTCAAAACACGCTCCGTACTCCAGTCTATATCACGAAACAGTTCCGGCTGAAGCTTATTCATACCAAGAAGGTAGTAACCGCCATCGGCCGATGGACCAATTACCAGATCATATTCACTTAACTCGTTAAATGCCTGTTCAAGCAGTACGGGATTTACATCCGGACAGTCGCTCCCGATAATGACAATGTTATCGTAGCCTTCTTTGAATCCGCTCTTAAACGCATGGAGCATCCTGGCGCCGAGATTCTTGCCCACTTGTTTTCTCTTTTTAAAATCCGTTTCTGAAATAGAATCCTCCGAATCAATATAAGATGAGTACCATACCTGCCTGTCTGCATCTACTTCCATGGCTGTATCTATTGTAAGGCTGAGTAGTTTCAAATATATCTGGTACGCTTTTTCAGGTCCAACTGTAGCCGCAAGCCGTGTTTTAACTTTTCCCGGCTCGGGATTTTTTATAAAAATGAGTAGCAGGTTTTCTTCGGTCACAAGTTAATCCTTTAAATCCGGGTATTCTTTTTTTGACATTATACAAGTTGTCTAAATCAGATAACTAGTACCAATAATTTGAAACAATTCCTGTTTAAATGTGTAACAGTTTCACAGAAATGTGCGTATTTTCTTTGTTAAAGCAGTAACTAACATTCAAGTATCAAAAAGGAATGAATATCATTCGATTATCACTATTTCTTATATCTCTTTTTTTTCTATCTACATCTCTTCATGCACAATCACGTCCCGGCAGTACAGAGCTCGGTGTAATTTTAGGTGAACCTACCGGAATCAGTGCCAAGTTCTGGCAGTCGGGCACTTCAGCCATTGACGCTGCCGCAGCCTGGTCTTTCGGTAAAGAAGAATCCCTGCACCTCCACGCAAGTTATTTAAAACATAAGCCTCTCGAGGCTGAGGCAGGAAGCCTGTACCTATACTATGGTATTGGAGCCCGGGCCCTTTTTGCCGACGACCCAAGATTTGGTGCCCGTATTCCCGTAGGACTGCAATACAATATTGAAGACACCCGTTTAAGCCTCTTTTTTGAAGTTGCTCCTACATTTGATCTGGTGCCGGCTACAGACTTTGGCGTGAATGGTGGAATAGGGGTTCGCTACTTTCTTTAGTAGACCTCTCCATCTACGAAGCTGTATAAAAACGGACTTTACTCTTTTTGCTGATTCAGGTAGTATACGCTATGCAAAAAAACAGTACCCGTATTTGCTTTATATTCAACCCCGCTGCCGACAGAAACCGTTCTCAGCAACACATAAAATGGCTGAATAAAGCATCCCATGAGCGCTGGAAAGCACCGGAAATCCATATTGTTGGGAAAAATCAGGACATTGCAGAGACAGCCCACGAAAAAAGCCATCACTTCGACGTTGTCGTGGCGTGTGGAGGCGATGGTACCATTCATAAAGTAATTAACGGTATTACAGGTACAGACACGGCGCTGGGAGTACTGCCCATCGGTTCTGGCAACGACTTTGTAAAAACCCTGGACTTAAAGAGAAGCCCGGCAGAGTGTCTTCACATCATTGACCGTGGCCTGCGCAAGCCTATAGACCTGATCCGTTTCGAGGGAGATGTATCGGGATGGTGCGCAAATACCCTGGGCCTGGGACTCGATGGGTGGGCCAATCACTTTGCGCATAAAAACAACATATTAAAGGGTGCATTGGTATATGTTTACGGAGCTATAAAAGCAGCATTCTTTTTTAAAGGTTCTCGTGTAATTTTAGAGCAGGACGGTGAGATACAGCAAGATCATTTTTTAATGGTAACGGCCTGTAATGGTAAATGGGAGGGAGGGAATTTCCTTGTGGCCCCCCATGCCAATATAGCTGATGGTAAAATGGATTTACTGATGATAAAAACCATGCCTTTGACCCGGATACTTGCTTATCTGCCCCGGTTTCGATGGGGGCCGTCTGCCCATATGAACGGGGTCTCTGTTACAAACTGTAAACATTTGAGATACTCATCGAATAAACCGGTTGCCGTTCACTGCGACGGTGAGGAGCTTGGAGTCAACATCAAAGATCTTCGACTCTTTATTTCTGAAAAAATTCTGGAAGTAATAGTACCGGAACCTTACTGAAACTGGTAATACTGCTCATAAACGTAATTCCAAAGCCCCGCTAAATCAGATCCTTTATTATGTGGGTTTTTCGAGGTAGAGGATTTCATGGCATCAATACACGCCCTTTCCCTGGCGTGACGAATGGCTTTCATCTGATGCTTTGTGGGATCTTCGAGCATCTCTTCGTATTTTTTCTTGTCCGACATGGCTACATATTTATTTAACAATTCCTTTGTCTTGCTCTAATTAAGCAAGTTATTTACTTGCAGGCAATAAAATAATCCAGACTAACTATCTGTTTTAACGAAAAAAGAACCGGTTTTGTTTCGCTATCACTCTATCTCTCATTTAGTTACTGTTCTGTTGACGCACGATTCGTCTATTTTCACCTCTTCCCTTTATCGGAAACAGATCAGCTTTTTGACAAATTTATCAATTTTAAGGTCTGTTATTCCTATATTCAATAAATGTATTTTATATCACTCATCACACTCAATTAAAATCTCTATTTAACCTGATTCTGCATGAGATTGTCAATGACTCCCAACGGACCCGAATTCTCGCAAATTGCTGTAGGATTCTGGAGGCTTCACGAATGGAATTTCAGTACAAAAGATTTAATCCATTTTATCGAAAATGCCCTGGAACAGGGAATCACTACGTTCGATCACGCTGATATATATGGTGATTACGGCAATGAAGAGATGTTTGGCCGGGCCCTCAAAGAACGACCCGATTTGCGTGAAAAAATGGAGCTGGTAACGAAATGCGGTATCTGTCTTACTACAGAGAATCGTCCGAATTACCACGTTCAGCACTATAACACTACCGCAGACCATATTCGTAAATCCGTAGAACGATCTCTTCGAAAACTACAGACCGACGTTCTTGATCTCGTCCTTATTCATCGTCCCGATCCTCTCATGAATGGAGCTGAAATGGCTGATATATTCATGAAACTAATTGAGGAAGGGAAAATCATGCATGTTGGGGTATCGAACTTTAGTGTCAGCCAGACAGCTATGTTTCAATCGAAACTCGATGTTCCGCTCGCTACAAACCAGGTTGAGTGCTCACTGCTGCACACTAATCCACTGTATGATGGAATTTTTGACCAGGCTCAGCGGTGGAATTCATCGCCGATGATTTGGTCTCCTTTTGCCGGCGGACGCCTGTTTACCGAAACAGATGACCGCTCAAATCGCGTCCGTTCAGTGCTTAATGAGCTCGGTGAAAAATACAGTGCAACACCCGGGCAAATTGCTCTGGCCTGGCTTATGATGCTGCCTTGCAAGCCACAACCTGTTTTGGGAACCGGCAAAACAAAAAGAGTGAATGAAGCGGCAGGTGCGCTTTCGCTGTCTATCGAAAGACAAGACTGGTACAGACTGCTGGAGGCTTCAAATGGGCAACCCGTTCCTTAAACAACAACAAAACCAATAAAGCTTACCTCACTTTTGAGATAGAGGGCAATTTGCTTAATTTTGGGACTTATTTTAATTACTGCTCAACACATACAGGGCTACTACATTTCTTAGACTAATTATTTATGGATCTTTTTGAAAAGCTGCAAAACCGACCGGGACCTTTAGGCGAGTTTACTTCCAACGGATATGGCTATTATACATTCCCCAAACTTGAGGGGCCCCTGGGACCGGAAATGACATTTAATGGTAAGGATGTCATCGTTTGGAGTATTAATGACTATCTGGGTATTGGAAATAATGAACAGGTGAGGGAATTTGACACCCGAGCCACCGAGAAGTACTCTCTCAGCGCTCCTATGGGTGCCCGCTTAATGACCGGAAACTCCAATGAGCACGAGGCTCTTGAAAAAGAGCTGGCCGAGTTTGTACACAAACCCGATGCCCTTCTCCTCAACTACGGATACCAGGGGATTATGAGCGTTATTCACTGCCTCGTCGACAGAAATGATTTCCTGATTTACGATGAACTCAGTCATGCTTGTATTGTAGACGGAAAACAGCTCGCCATGAGTGAAACCTCTGTTTTTAAGCATAATGATCTCGACAGCCTTGAAAAACAGCTGAAACGAGCCACTGCCAAGCTTAAGCCGAATTCTTCCATTCTTGTGGTTACGGAAGGTGTTTTTGGCATGACCGGCGACCTTGGTAAGCTAAAAGAAATTGTTGCCCTCAAAGAAAAATATCCGTTCAGGCTTTTAGTAGACGATGCCCACGGGTTTGGCACCCTCGGTGAAGATGGCTCAGGCACCGGGACACAACTTGGATGTCAGGACGGCATCGACATTTATTTTGGAACCTTTGCTAAATCAGTAGCTTTGATTGGCGCTTTTGTAGCTACTGAGCCTCGTGTACGGGAATTTTTAAAGGCAAATGCCCGTAGCCAGATTTTTGCCAAAAGCCTTCCTCTGCCCATTGTTGCGACAGCGAGAGAGCGTATAAAGCTTATTCGTCAAAATCCTCAATGGCGGGAAAAACTGTGGGAAAACACACTGAAGCTCCGAAATGGTCTCAGAAGCATCGGATATAACGTTCTCCCCTCAGAAAGCCCGGTAACTCCTGTTTTAACAGAAGGAAGTACTGAGCTTTGCACAACTATTATGCGGGAGATGCGGGAGAAACACGGCGTATTTGTGAGTGGAGTAGCTTATCCGGTTGTACCCAGAGGTATGGTTTTAATTCGCCTGATACCGATGGCAACGCATACTGATGAACACATTCAGAAAACTCTCGAGGCGTTCGAGGCGATTAAACCAATCGTGTTTAAAGATGTAGCCGCCGAAGCTACGGCCTAATCAAACGCCCGGCAAATAAATATTTTGGGGCTCTTTACTTAGTAATTGCAAAGAGCCCCCTTTTTTACCGGTTTCAGGTATATTGAATTCCCTTCAGGGATTTTTGTATTTTCTCCATTCCCCGAAAACAAAACGTTTATCTCTCCCGATGGCTCGATTTCTGACAACAACACTTACACTTCTTCTGCTTTCAATCGGTTTAGCGTCCGCCCAAAACGTCCCCGATAGCCTTACGCTCAAAGATATTTTCATGGAACCGGTACTGCCCGGAATCCGACCCGATTTTGAGTACTTTTCGGGCAGCCAGGACAGTATCTATTTCTCCTGGAACGACTCTTCATATTTCGATGATGGGCTCTATGTAATGGATCTTAATGGCGATGGTATAGTAAAAACGGATGACGAAACACCACGTCCTCTCCACTCACCTGATGGCTCTAAAATTGCCTTCATTCAGGATGGTGGCATTGTTGTTGCGAATGCAGACGGATCAGAAAAAAAACAGATTGTTCGCACTCAGGAAAGTGAGTACAACCTGGTATGGTCACCTGATAACAGTCGAATTGCTTACGTCCGGGACGGTGACGTATGGGTGAGTCATATCTCCAGCCCCGAAACGATTCAGATAACCCAGAAAAATGAAGCAGATCCAAATTTCTCCATTAGCAGCTGGGCGGGCAACAGCCGCTTGGTTCTCACTCAATCGGATTATTCAGGCTCCCATACGATCTACTTTCCCGAATATGCAGACGAATTTGTAACGCCGGGCGAAGACAGTCGCGGTATCCCGGAAACCTCGATATTTATCGCTTCACTCGATTCAACAGTAACCGATACGCTTCTTACCGGGCTTCACCGCTCCTCACTCGATGCCTCTGCCGATGGAAAGTATGTAGCGATCGATTACGCAGATGCCGCCCTGAAACACCGGAAAATTATCGTCCATAACCTGGATGAAGACACTAAAACTATTGTGTTTGAAGATTCTACATCAGGATGGTTGAGCGGACGAGAACTTGAATTTGCGCCTGAGGGTGAAACACTTCTTTTTCTGTCGGAGCAGGATGGCTGGAATCATATTTATACAGTAAACCCGAATGGCTCTGATTTCACCCGGCATACCAGTGGGGATTGGGAAGTGGATTACGTAAACTGGCTAAGCAACGAATCCATCATCTATGCCGGTAACAGGGAAGATTATGGAGAGCGTCATATCTATTTGATGAACATTGCCGATCAAACCGAAGAAAAGCTTACTAACGAGGAAGCCTACCGATACCAGTTTCAGCTCTCACCAGACCGCTCAAACCTTGTCTATGCAAAAACCTATTTTAACCAGCCCTACGACCTGTACCGCCTGAACCTCGACAATCCAAACGAAGAGATTCAGCTCACACATTCGGTTCCCGATTCATTTTATACCTATAACTGGCAACAAGAAGAGTACGTCCGGTTTACCGGCAGAGATGGCGAAACCGAACTCTCGATGTCAGTTCTCTATCCCAAAGATTATGACGATTCCCAAACCTACCCTGTTGTCGTCTTTGTGCATGGCGCAGGGTCTCTTCAAAACGTATACAAAGGCTGGTCGAACAACTACTGGCGTGAATATATGTTTAATCAGTACCTCAACCTGAACGGTTACATTGTGGTTGAAGTCGACTATCGCCACAGCCTGGGATATGGCCGAAAATTTCGTGAAGACGTCACCAACTGGATGGGCAAATATGAAACGGAGGATATTGTTGATGGACTCGACTGGTTGCAGGAGCATACTGGCGGCGCGCTCGATCTTGATAATGTTGGTATTTATGGCGGCAGCTATGGCGGCTTTATGGCGCTCTATGCCCTCACGGCTGAG
>Ga0102928_1002602_pt1 | contig 10765 bp, 10 predicted proteins | sample SalPonR1_B_D1_MG_FD_78504 | JGI IMG/M metagenome (GOLD analysis project Ga0102928, IMG submission 78504) | Salt pond soil microbial communities from South San Francisco under conditions of wetland restoration - Salt Pond MetaG R1_B_D1_MG | ecosystem: Environmental > Aquatic > Marine > Intertidal...
GTCCACCTCAAACCGCTCTGAATCGCCGCGGGGCGTCTGCCAGTTAATCACCAGAGTTTCCGGTTCGGGGTAGGTGATCTCCATGTTTTCATCGAACGTCGGTTGGGAGAAGTCTACGGCCGGGCGAAGTACAGAAGCCTCATATTCGAGCGTCTTTCGGGCGAAGGACTCCTCTGTATCCGGTTTATGATAGGCCACCTCATGCTGTTGAGGCCTGAAGACTCCATCCTCACAGGTGCCGTCAACCGCGTGGCGCTCCTCGTAGATCACGCTGCCATCCCCGGTGGTCGCGGTACCGGTAAAGCCGAAATCCTGCGCCACGGCCGGCAGAGCTGTAGCCAGCAGGGCAAGTGAAACAGTCACGGTCGTATGTCTCATCGCACCAGCTCCGGGTACAGGGTCTTGCGGGCGAACAGGAGCATTGGAAAAACGACCAGCCAGCCGAAAGCGAGCGCAATCAGCGAGGGCATCAATTCCGGCAGCTCCACTGCGCCGAGCTGGCTTGCGGACCAGTAGGCGAACGGGCCAGCAAAGGGCGCAAGCACGAACGGCAGCCAGGCCTTCTTGCTGATCCAGTCCAGAGAATGACTGAGGGTGGTCATGAAAATGGCCCACATGGCCACCAGCCACGGTGGCGTCAGCATTACCTGGCCGGTGCCGTCGTCGAGAATACCAGTCTGGAACCAGATGCCGTCCAGAACGGAACCAACCACGGTGCCCAGGCCAATGAACTGCAATTCGGTCATCCGGTTCTGGCTGACCAGGACAAAATGCAGGATCAGAAACACCACTACGATCCCGGCACCGATCAGCCCCGGATAGAACACGCAGGCAAACCACCCCGCCTGGAAAAGCAGGAAGTTCAGTATGTTACGAGCCGTTTCTGACGCAATCATACGCTCAAAATATTCTCACGTTTGTTGCCGGGCTTGGCGAACACCAGCTGAGCGACGCCAATGGCTCGCTCGCTGAAGCCCGCCTCACAGTAGGCAAAGTAAAAGTGCCACAGCCGTCTGAATGCCTCGTCGTAACCCATTGACTCCAGTTTATCGCGGTGGGCCATAAAGCGCTCACACCAGTCACGAAGTGTACGGGCATAGTGGAAACCGGTGTCTTCGGTATGGGTCAGCACCAGCTTGCTTTCCTTGCGAACCGACTCGAGGATCGCTCCGAACGAAGGAATAAAGCTGCCGGGGAATATGAAGCGCTGGATGAAGTCGACGTTTTTCAGGGCCCTCTGGTAGCGCTGTTCCGGCATATTGATGGCCTGTACAAGCGCCAGACCATCCGGCCTGAGCAGGGCGTTAATCTGGGAGAAGTAGCTATCCAGGAACTGTGGGCCAACGGCTTCGATCATCTCGATGGAGACCAGCTTGTCGAACTGGCCCTCAAGATCACGGTAATCGTCAAACAGGAGGGTGATACGGTCTTCCAGACCTTCCTTCTGGACCCGCGCTTTTGCCAACTCGAGCTGTTCTCTGGAAATGGTCGTCGTAGTCACGTGACAGCCATAGTGCCTGGCAGCGTGGATTGCAAAACCGCCCCAGCCGGTGCCGATTTCAATCACTTTGTCACCCGGTTGCAGATCCAGTTTCTGACAGATGGTGTCCAGCTTGTGCACTGCGGCTTCTTCGAGCGTCGCTTCGGCACTCGGGTAAATGGCCGAGGAATACATCATGGTTGGGTCGAGGAAGGTCTCGAACAGGTCGTTGCCCAGATCGTAATGAGCGCTGATGTTTTTCCGGGAGCCTTCTTTGGTATTCCGGTTCAGCCAGTGCAGGCCCTTCAGGGCAGGCTTGGTAACCCAACTGAACCGGTCTTCAAACTCGTTCATGCGGTCGACGTTGCGGGTAAAGAATCGGAGCAGGGCAACCAGATCCGGTGTCGACCAGTCACCGGCCACATACGCCTCTGCTGCTCCAACGCTTCCGCCGGTCAGCAGGTCCCGCCAGGTGCTGTGATCATGGACAATCAGTTCGGCAGGCTGGTATTGGCTGTTGCCGTCTCCGAAAACCAGGTCTTCGAACCCGGATTCTTTGATCGTCAGCTGGCCTTCGCCCAGTAACCGGAGCTGCTGAATCACCAGCGTCCTCGCAAACCGGCTAAGGGCCGGCAGGCTGCCGGAGCCGGATGCGGTATTTTCAACCGAAGTATTCAGGTTCTCCATGAGCTTACCCTTCCGCGAATCTTGTCATTGGTCTCGGAGCTGGTGACATCCAGCCCGGAATCATCGTGCCCACGGCGGTAGGCACTGTCGTCTTCGGGAAGTTTGTCCGGATGGCTGTAAAACGGTGCCCCCTTCAGTTTGAGACGGAGCGCATGCCAGTAAATGCCTGCCACAACCTTGAACGCCTCAAACGGAAACTTTCGAAGACTTCTGTGCACATCTTTACGATTGAGAGGGGTGCGTTGGACTACCAGGGTGGCATCAAAATGCTTGCGACCTTCCTCCAGAACATTCATGTGGATTCTCAGCTCCGGGCCCCGAAAACTGAATGTCCACTCGTAATGCTGGTTCATGCCATTGAACGGCGAGACATGAAAGCGCTTGCTGAAGCCAAACTGCTCGGTGCGCCAACCGGCCTTGTTGGGTTCCGCTCCTGTGGTCTCCAGGCAATAGGCATGCCGATCGTGCCAGGGTGTGTTGGTAATCTGTGCGACGATCACTTTGGGAACCACACCATCAGCGGGACAATCCCCGGACCGGTAGCAGAAATAGAAACTGACGGGATTGAAGACATAGCCGAAGTAGCGGGGGTGGGTAATCAGTTCCACTTCACCATCCGGGCGCCAGCCGGTGGCTTCTTCCACGTGATCGCGCACAGCCACCGACAGGTCGTCGGCTTCCGGGCGAAAGTAATCCTTGCGCTTCAGGGAGATCCAGTTGAATCGCTCCAGGGAGAAAAGCGGACTGATCCCGGCAACCTTGCCCCACTCATCGGTGTCCAGGGCCAGCATGCCGGTGCTGTAGCTGAATTCGTGTTGCACCGGGTACTTCCGTCTGTGCCGGACAGTACCCTCCAGCCACTGGCTGTTCATGGTCAAAGCTCCACCCCGAAGGCCTGCGTTACCCGCAGCGCACTGCGGACACCGTCTTCGTGGAATCCGTTGAACCAGTAAGCGCCACAATAATGGGTGCGATTCTGGTTGCCGATTTCATCGTAGCGTTCCTGCGCCGCTACCGCATCCAGGGTGAACACCGGGTGAGCGTACTCAAAGCGCTTGATCACCTTGTCGGGATCGATATCGCGGCTGCGATTGAGGGTCACGCAGAAGGTTTCCGATGCATCGTGGAAGTTCTGCAAGATATTCATGTTATAGGTAACGGAGACGGGCTCCGTGCTGTGGGTCGGGATAAAGTAGTTCCAGGCGGCCCAGGCGCGGCGATTGTCCGGCAACACGCTGCTGTCGGTATGAAGTACCACATCGTTGTTCTGGTACGCCATTGCGCCCAGGATATCCCGCTCTCTGTCAGTCGGGTCTCCAAGCATGGCAAGTGCCTGATCGCTATGGCACCCAAAAATCACCTGATCGAAGTGGTGATCCTCGCCCTTTACCGAGACGGTCACGCCGTTTTCATCCCTGACCACCCTGTCGACAGGGCTGTTCAGGTGCGTGGCGTCGCCCAGGCGCTCCATCATCTTTTTAACGTATTGGGCAGAACCTCCGGAAATCACCCGCCACGTGGGTCGGTCATCCACGGACAGCATGCCGTGGTTGTTGAAGAACTGCAGGAAGAACCGGATAGGAAACTGTTCCAGAATGATCTCCGGCGCTGACCAGATGGCCGCACCCATGGGCACGATGTAGTAATTCCGGAAGTAACGGGAATAACCATTACGGTTCAGATATTCGCCAAGGGTTTCCTCATTGTCGATGTTGCCCGCCTCAAGGTCTGCCCGGGTTTCCTTGTTGAAGCGCAGAATCTCCCGCACCATTTTCAGGAACGGCAGGTTGAGCAGGTTCCGGCGCTGGGCGAACAGGGTGTTCAGGCTGGTGCCGTTGTATTGCAGGCCGGTGCTGCTGCAATCCACGCTGAAGCTCATGTCGCTGACTTCCGATGGCACCCCAAGCCGATCCATCAACTTGATGAAATTGGGATAGGTCCAGTCGTTGAACACAATGAACCCCGTGTTGACCGGCCAGGTCCGGCCACCGGCTTCAACTTGCTCGGTGTTGGTGTGACCGCCGGCATAGTCGCCTGCTTCAAAAACCTCAACCTCGTGTTTCTCGGCCAAAAGCCAGGCAGCCGTGAGGCCGGAAACGCCGGCCCCAATGACAGCAATTCGCTGACGTTCACTACTCATCCATTGTTTTCCTGTTCGGTGTTGCTTTTACGGGCCATGGAGGCCGACATGCGGTCAATCAGGGGCCGGGGAAGGGCGCCCAGCACCTTCAGCATCCAGGTGAAGCGCTTGGGGAAGGCAATTTCGTTGTGTCCACGGGCCAGGCCGCTGACAATCCGCTCCGCCGCATCCTCGGCTGACACCAGGAAGGGCATGGGGAAATCGTTGCGATCGGTCAGCGGGGTCTTCACAAAGCCCGGTGAGACCACCACAACGTCGATACCTTCGGCGTCGAGATCCGCCCTGAGCGCATGGGCAAAGTAAGTCAGGGCCGCTTTCGAAGCGCCGTAACCTTCTGCCCGGCCAAAGGGAAACCACCAGGCCGAGGAGCTGACGATCACCAGCGTGGCCGGTTGTCCCTTTGCCCGACTGCGTCGCAGCGCGGGCAGGGCAACATCCAGGCAACGGGCCGTGCCAATCACGTTGGTGTTGATGTTTTTCTCGATCACGTCACTGCTGTAATGCGCTATCTCGAGATACTCACAGGTGCCGGCGTTGAGAATCACCATGTTCAGATCGCCGTGACTCTCCAGGGTCCCGGCAATCGATTGAAGATCCTCCTTGCTGGTGGTATCTGCGGCAGCCGGGATAATACGTTCGGGTGCAGCGGAGGCAAGCTCCTCGAGCGCCTCCTTACGTCGGCCGGTAATAACAAGCCGGTGGCCACCGCGTGCCAGAGCGCGGGTAACGGATTCGCCAATTCCCGAACTTGCGCCGGTAATCCAGATGTTCGAGGTTTCCTGAAGTCGATCACTCATCCGGCCTGATCCTTGATCCAGCGAATGACCCTGCCAACCACGGGCAGGTTTTCGTAGAGCATTTCCCCTGCGTCAAAGTAATCCCGGTGGTAGCACACCATGCCATCACGGATTTCCAGGTGGCTGATGCCCTGAACCTGAACTTCACGGCCTTTGCGAATGCGCTTGTGCCGCAAATGCATCACCCAGGGCACGGCCGCAAATTCGCCCTGGACAACCGCGTCCCCGAACTCGAAGTGACAGGAGATGACGTTCGCATAAGCACCGGCAAAATAGCGGGTCAATTCGTCAAGTCCGCTCACAGCGCTCAAAGGGTCCTGGAAACGGATATCTTCGCTGTACACCTGGGACAGTTTGTTGAGATTGCCTTTATCAAGCTCGTTGAACAGCGCCCGGAAACTATCGAGCGTTGCCGGCACCGCCGAGTTACGCGTACCTACTTCGATCTTTGAGGCGGTTGTCATTGCCTGCTCCTCCTCATTCTATCCAGTTCGCGTGTTTCTTCCTGAATATGTTTGGGTATCGGGTTTAGCTCCCAGATGATGCCGAGCTTGGACATCAGCCAGAGGCCGTACCAGGTGATGTCTATCTCATACCACCGGAATCCCTGACGCACTGACTGGGGCCACCGGTGATGGTTGTTGTGCCAACCCTCGCCAAGCGTTAGCAGGGCCAGCCAGAAGTTGTTGCGGCTGTCGTCCGATGTCTCGAACCTGCGCTTGCCCCAGACGTGGGAGAGTGAATTAATGGATACCGTGGCATGGAACAGCACCACCGTCGAAATAAAGAAACCCCAGACCAGCAATTGCAGGCCATTGGTTCCCAGTCCCGGCGCCCAGGCCGCAAGGGCTTCACCCAACGCATAGATGCCGACAGCCGCCAGAGCAGGCACCAGGGAATCGAAACGGTTAATGAGCTTGAGCTCGGGGAATTTCAGCCAGTCCCGGATTCGCCGTTCGTCAGTCGCGAATCCGGCATCACAGGTGAACCAGCCCATATGCGACCACCAGAACCCGCCCTGATGGGGCGAGTGAAGATCCTGCTCATCATCGGAATGTTGATGATGATGGCGGTGATGAGCCGCCCACCACAGTGGTCCTCGCTGGGCCGCGCTGGCCCCGAGAACGGCAAATACGAACTGGGCAGGGCGGCTGGTTTTGAACGTCTTGTGGGCGAAGTAACGGTGGTAGAATCCGGTAATCGCGAACATGCGCACCAGGAAGAAAGCGATCGCAAACCCCACGGCGAATGCGCTGGTGCCGGTGTAGATGGCCAGAAAGCAGGCCAGATGGAGTGCTATGAACGGAATAACCCGCAGGAAATTGAACGATCTGGAGGTGGTGTCAATGTGATCCGAACCCGCTTCGGAGTCGAACCATCTCAAAATATTTGTAAGCAAATGCTGCACTCGGGTCATACCCTGATTGCCCTTTCTTTACTAATGGAATCTTGATCGCATGAACAGCCTGGTGGCCGAACCATGTTTCATGAGGAGTTGTACGATCTCACTACCGGAATTGGATGCACAATAAACCATGTTTAATCAAACCTTTCATTCGCCTGTTATACGCCGTGTTGCCATTGTTGGTTCAGGTCTGGCGGGGCTGACGGCTGCTATTGAACTCAAGGGCCTTGGCCACGATGTCACCGTGTTCGAGAAAAGCCGTGGCCCCGGTGGCAGGCTTGCGGCAAAACGGGTTACCGGCGGATCCGCTGATATGGGCGCCCAGTACTTCACATCCAGGAACCCGGATTTCCTGCCTTTTCTTCGCAAATTTGCCGGCGACGAGACCTTTGAGACCTGGAAGGGTCGGTTTGGTTTCGAGACAGTGGCCGGGGAGTGGGAACCGTTTCCCGCAGAAGCGCGTTTTGTGGGTACACCACGCATGACCGCCATTACCCGGGCGCTCTCTGCCCATGCCCGTTTGGTGGCTGAGACCCGGGTCGGAAAGTTGGCCCGAAACGACCAGGCCTGGAGTGTTTTCGACGACGCCGGCAGTCATCTGGGTGACTTCCATCAGGTTATTATCACTGCGCCGCCGGCACAGGCCCGGGAGCTGTTGGTCAATAGCGGGCTCAACGAACTGGCCTCACATCTTGATGATCCGGTTAAGCGGGTTCTGCCATGCTGGGCTGTCGCTGCCCATTTTCCGGTATCGCCGTGGCCACACCACGAGGGCATGCGCTGCCAGCATCCAGCGCTGTTCTGGGTGGCCAACAACTCCAGCAAACCCGGTCGGAACGACGAGGGGCAATGGTGGGTTCTGCACGCCAGTCCCGCCTGGACGGAAGAACATGTCGACACGCCGGCAGAGGCGGTTGCCGAAAAACTCCTGGCGGCCTTCCAGGAGCTGACCGGGTTCGAGGCCGGACCGGACGAGGTTGTCACCCATCGCTGGCTCTACGCCCGCTCCGAAGGCGGAGAACAGCCAGGCCATCTATGGTTCGCGGATTACGGGCTGGGTCTTGCCGGCGACTGGCTCAGTGGTGGCCGGGTTGAAGGCGCATTCGACAGTGCCTGTGGGCTGGTCGCCGAACTCAATGCCGTGCCTGCTACTCAGTGAGAGAACCCTGGTTGCCAGTGGTGACATCCGGGCGAGTGTAGAAATGGGTGATGGTGCCGTCACTGAACTTGCTGAAGAAGGCGCTCACATCGGTGATCTTCTTCAGTGAACGGGTGCGGTGAATGGGCTCGCGCACCAGCACCTTGATACCGTTGAAATTGTCCTGAATATTGGAGAAGCGCGCTCGCATGGAGCAGGTCACTACCTGCGACGGATTGAGGGCGAGCTCTGCTGCCAACCAGACGCTGTGGCGTTCAATGCCGCGGGCCGAAAGGTCTTCCCGGGTATCCAGGTGGTTCAGCTTCACCCGGTTGACGATGCAAAAAGAGAAGCTCTTGGGATGTTTGCGGGCCACTTTCCGGAAGGCCTCCCAGAAGAAGTTATCGGTGAGCTCTGCAAAATACGCCATATCGCTGAGGCAAGTATCCACCCATTCGAAGTTCTCCGGGTCATCCAGTACCTCGTTGATCGCTTCCCGAAGCAGCCAGTCAAAGCCCAGCGCGGTCTTGTGGGCATACACCTTCCGGTACATCTGGTGCCGGCTATAAACAAAATCCTCAAGCGCACCCAGGCCTTTCTGGGTGATCGCCAGCCCCAGCCAGGGCTCGGAAACATCCCAACCGAAACGCAGGTTGCTCAGCAAGTGATCCAGATTGAAACCGCCGATGGTGACTGACGAGTGGAATCCATCACGGAGCATATAATCGGCGCGGTCGGCGTCGATCTCACCGGATACGATGGATGAGAGAAGGTCCATCACCAGCCCCGGAATATTGTCGCTCAGGGGCGATCCCGCGGCCGCATCTTCGCCCGCAATAAAGGCCCAGAAGGTGCGGGCATGGCGGCAGAATGTCTCGCTGGGTCTTACGCTGGTGGTTTCCATGATGCCGATAACATCCCGGGCGAAAAGACCAGCACTCTCCAGATCTACTGCCATGAGCACATCGTGGGCAACTCGCACGGAATAATGCTCGTGTTCCAGTTCAGCGGGCTCTTCCGGGTGATAGACGGAATAATCCACACCGTGCCACAGATCCCGGAAACGGCCGGGCCGCGACATCAGCTCCCGGATGCGTCGAGCCTGGGTAAACTGATGGGAAAAGCTGGAATGGCCGCTGTCATGGAGCAGACAACCCAGCCGGATGGTCTTGGCGAGGTAATCAATGGCGTCGAGTTGGCTCAGACTCAGATCGGTCTGCTCACTGAGCTGTCGCTCCCTGAGGTAGGCGTCGATCATTGATCGAAACATCCGGGTGCCCACGTGCATCACACCAATGCTGTGCAGGAATCGGGAGTGGGTTGCACCGGGGAACACCAGGCTCAGAATGTCGTTCTGGCAGATGTTTCGCAGGCGCTGGAACAGCGGGTGGTCGATCACCTGGATTTCGTGCCGGTAAAGTGGAATACCTCCGTGAACCGGATCCATGATCAGCTTGTCATAGGCTCCGAGAAGATCATTAACGGCACGTCTCATCAGATGGAATCTCCCAATTTCATAAAACTGGCCTTGTTATATCACAGGGGCGTGCCAGAATAGGCTTATTCAAGCCAATTTATCGTTTATCGCTGGTAGTTTAGGGCAGTCGCCATGACCTCGCGCACCGAGCGCATACTTATAATAGATGCCGATGAACAGGCCCGAACGGATCTCGCCCGCTACCTTGAAGCGAGGGGGTTCTACGTGACTGGCTATCCGGATCTCGCCAGCGCCAAAGCACTCTTTGACGATAACATTCCCGACGTCATCTTTGCAGACCTGTCTCCTGAGGCCATCCGGGACCTTGCCAATCGTCTGGAAGAAGCAGAGACCTTTACCCCGATTGTGGCCTGTTCATCGAGTGAATCCAGTGCCGACGTGGTCAGCGCGCTGCGCGCCGGTGCCGCGGATTTTGTCCTGAAGCCCTGCAACGACGACAAGGGTGCGCTGGATGATGTCCTTGGAAAACTGTTTGACCGGGTCCGGGTCAACCGGCTGAACCAGCTTTACCGGCAGGAACTGGAAGAGGCGAACCGGGATCTGCGGGACGGCATAGCCGAATTGCGGGCGGATCAGCGCGCCGGCCGGAAGGTTCAGCTACGGATGCTGCCAGAGCACGAGCAGGTGATGAGTGGTCTGCACGTGGACCATATGATCAAGCCGTCGCTGTATCTCAGCGGTGATTTTCTGGATTACTTCCGTATCTCCGACGACAAGGTACTGGTCTACATTGCTGACGTCTCCGGCCACGGCGCCAGCTCCGCGTTCGTGACAGTGCTGCTCAAGAACCTCACTAACCGCCTTCAGCGCAACCTGCGCCGGGGCTCCAGTGAAGACATCCTGTACCCGGACCGCTTCCTTGAACGGATTAACTCGGAACTGCTCGATACCGGGCTCGGAAAACACGTAACGGTATTCGTTGGCATCATTTCCCTGAGCGAGCGTAAACTTAATTACGCGGTAGGCGCACATTTCCCGATGCCCATCCTGTCCTTCGAAGGTGGCGAAACGGCTTTTCTGGAGGGTAGCGGGCTGCCGGTAGGGTTGTTCGAGACGCCGGAGTGGGAAGTGTACGAAGTACCCCTTAACAAACCCTTTCATCTGACCCTGTTTTCGGATGGAATTCTGGAGGTGATCCGGGAAAAAGGACTGGACGAAAAGGAACGGACGCTACTTGAACTCGTATCGGGAGGTCGTCACACTATCGCCTCTCTTAACGGCGCTCTGCATCTTGATGAGATCACAGAGCTGCCGGACGATATCGCTATCGTGTCGGTAACTGATACCATGAACGGATCAGATAACACCTCGTCGAATTAGTGGCAGTGTGAAACATGGCTGGTTACAAGATCCTGCAAGCTGAAAAACAGGGCATTTATGTCCTGAAGTTTATTGGGGAAATCCGGCTGAACCTGTGTTCGACGCTGGACAATCTGGTTGAGTCCATTACTCAGGACCCCCAGTTCAAGACCGTGGTAGTCGATCTGACCGAAACCGAGATCATCGACAGCACCACGCTCGGTCTGCTCGCCAAGATTGCCATGGCGGCCCAGAAACAGAGCCATTTCCTGCCCACGCTGATTTCAACCAATCCTGACATTACCCGCATTATCACCTCCA
>Ga0102928_1002606_pt1 | contig 10741 bp, 10 predicted proteins | sample SalPonR1_B_D1_MG_FD_78504 | JGI IMG/M metagenome (GOLD analysis project Ga0102928, IMG submission 78504) | Salt pond soil microbial communities from South San Francisco under conditions of wetland restoration - Salt Pond MetaG R1_B_D1_MG | ecosystem: Environmental > Aquatic > Marine > Intertidal...
CCACGCCCTCAACCTCGCCCTTGCCGAAATTGGCCTTGTCCTTGGATTTGCGCCGCGCCTCCGAATAACTCAGGAAGGCCGAGGGCGCCGCCCCGATCCCCGGGATCGAGCCAAGGAAAACCCCGATCAGACTGCCCCGCACGATCGACCGGAAACTCTTTTTGTAATCGGCCCAACTGACCCAGTTATTGCCAAGGCTCCGCGCCTTGCCCAGATGCGCCGTCGGGTGCCAGACCATGGCCAGCACCTCTGGGATCGCGAACAAACCAATCAACACGGCAATGAAATTCAAGCCGCCCATCATGTTTGGATCGCCAAAGGTAAAACGGTTGGTGCCATAAACCAGATCAAGCCCCACCGTGGCCAAAAGCAGCCCCAGAATGGCCGACAGCGCCCCGCGCAACAAGCTGTCTCCCGACACCCCCGCGATGATGGTCAGTGAAAACAGGATCAGGGTGAAAAACTCCGGCGGCCCGAAACTCAGCGCGAAAGACGCCAGCCACCCGGCAAAGACGATCAGCGCAAGGTTCGATATCAAATCCGCCGTGCAGGACGCCCAAAGCGCCATGCCCAGCGCGCGCCCCGCCTCGCCGCGCTCGGCCATTGGGTAGCCATCAAGGATGGTGGCCGAAGACGCCGGCGTGCCGGGTGTCTTGATCAGGATCGCGGGAATACACCCGCCGAAAATCCCGCCCTTGTAGACGCCCAGCAACAGCAAAATCCCGGTGATCGGCTGCATGGCGAAGGTAAACGGCAGGGTCAGGGCCACCGCCATGGTGGCCGACATCCCCGGAATGGCCCCGCCGATCACACCGATCACCACCCCCCCGGCCAGCGCCAGAAAAGACTCGATATTGGCGACCAGCGAAAGCCCCGCCATAAGACTGTCGACAAAGCTCATGGCAGCCTCACAAAGTCACCCTGCGGGATCGCGACCCCCGCGACATGCGCGAAAAAGGCATATAGGACCAAGGGGATGATCACGGCACAGATCACCGCCGCCAAAGGGTGGCGCGTCTTGACCAGAAAGGCCGTCATCGCAAAGCACAACATCGAGGTCCAGACCATGCCCAAGCGCGGCAGCAGGTACATCGTGGCCACCATGATCACGGCCATCCCGAGCAGGCGCAGCCATGCGCCCATACCCTCTTGATGCGCATCGGCGGCCTCCTCCGCTGGCCCCTCGGCAATTCGGAAGCCTGCCGCGATCAACCCAAGGCCCACCACGCCCGCACAGCCAGCCAAAACATAAGGCCAAAAGACCGGCGACAGGAAAACAATCTTGATATTGCTCGGGGCGGCCACCCAATTCGGGATCGCCACCAAGACCAGAAACGCCGAGGCCAGACAGGCCCCAACTCCAAGCTGCAATTGTAGGCGACGCTCGCTCACCTGCCCCTCCCTCATGGGTCATGCACCGGGCCATGACAGGCCCGGCGCTTGTGTCATGTCAAGCGTGTTGGCGAAGGCCTAGCCTTCGATCCGCATGCCCAACTCGTCCACAAGGGCGCGAAAGGTGTTGTACTGCGTCTCGATGAACTCATTGGCCTCCGCCGGGTCCATCAGGCGAATGACCGAGCCGCGCGCCGTCATCTTCTCAAGGAAGCCTTCGTCGGCGGTGGCCTCTGTCATCCACGCACCCCACTTCTCGGCCACATCATCGGGAAGGTCGTCCGGCCCGGCAATCCCGGTCCAGCCCACCAGTTGGTGCAGCGCAGGCTTGCCCAGATCGGCCGCCGTCGGCGCATCGAACCCCGCCACCGGCTCCGCCGTGGTCACCATCAGCACCTTGAGCTGATCATTGGCCACGAAACTCGCCAAGGCCGAAGAGTTGGTGCAGATAAAGGTCGCCGTGCCATTCAAAACAGCGGTCGCCGCGGCACCCCCACCCTTCAGCGGAATATGCGTTGCCGCTTCCAGCGGGTTCTCGATGCCGAACTCCTTGAGCACCATCGCCCCCGCCAGATGCAGAAGCGAGCCAACGCCGGACGAACTATAAGTGACCCCACCTTCGCCAACCTTGGCAATCAGGTCCTCCATGCTCTCGATCCCCGACGAGGGGTTCACCGCACAGGCCACCGGGTTGATCTCGTAAACGGTCACGAACCGGAAATCATCCAGCGTATAAGGCAGCGTCGCCTTCATCGCCGGGTTCACCGAATGCGAACCCACCCGCGCGAACAGCATGGTATAGCCATCCGCCTTGGCATTCTGCACGGTGACCGACCCCGTGGCCCCGCCCGCGCCGGTCACATTGGCCATGACCAAAGGCTTGCCCACCGCGTTGCCCAAAGGCTCGGCAATGGTGCGCGCCGAAATATCCGTCGCCCCGCCCGCCCCATATGGGATCACCATGTTGATCGGGCGCTCGGGATACTCCGCGAATGCCGCCGTCGCCGTAAGTCCGGCAACCATCGCGCCCGCGGCAAGGATTGATTTGAATGTCATGTCGTCCTCCCAGTTTCGTCATCTTATGATCGGGGCCAAAGTCTTTCGCTTCGTTCGCATGCCCTTGACTTCGTATATCCTTAAGGGGAACTTAATAGAAGTAATATTAGCTTACCAAAATCGTTAGCAACGCTAACATTAGGAGCCTACCTTGTCGATCCGCATGCTACGCACCCTGATCGCCGTTGACGAACACAAAACCTTCAGCGCCGCCGCCGAGGCGGTGCATGTCACCCATGCCGCCGTCAGCCAGCAAATGCGCGCCCTCGAAGACGAATGGCAAATCAGCCTCTTCGACCGCTCCAAGCGCACCCCCGAACTGACGCCCACAGGCCGTGGTATCGTCGCCAAGGCCCGCGAAGTGGTGCGCGCCTACGACAATATCGTACCCTCGGTGGTCAATGCCGATGCCCTGCTGGGCGATGTCGCCCTCGGGGCCGTTCCGACAACGCTGACGGGGCTTGTCCCTCTGGCCATCTCGCGGCTCAAGGCCGGGTTTCCCGATCTGCATGTTCAGGTCCACCCGGGCCTGACCAATCCGCTCATGTCCCGCATCGAGCGCGGCACGCTCGACGCCGCCATCGTCTCGCGCCCGCCGGTCATCCCGCCGGGCTTCGAATACCGCCACATCGCCGATGAACCGCTGCAACTGCTGGCCGCCAAGGGGACCACCTGCGATGACCCGCTCGACCTGCTGGCCACACGCCCCTTCATCCGGTTCAACCGTGATGCGGTGGTCGGCCAGATGATCGAAGGCTGGCTGCAACGCAAAGGCATCCGCGTGCAGGAAAGCATGGAACTCGACGGGCTCGAAGCCATCTCAAGCATGGTCTACGCCAATCTCGGGGTCTCCATCGTCCCGGCCAGTTGCGTGCCCTCGCAACATCCCATTCCGATCGAACGCTTCCCCCTCGGCGACGATGCCCCGGTCCGCGATCTGGGCCTGATCTACCTGCGCGACAGCCTCCGAACGCGCGTCATGCAAGAGATCGAGCGCGCGCTGCTCGATAGCGCCGGCATCACCACGGGTTCCGAGGGTGCCGCATGACATCGGAAACCCTGCTCACGGTCATCGCCGGCGCCGTTGCGGGCGGCTTCATCAACGGTCTTGCCGGGTTCGGCACCGCCCTCTTCGCGCTTGGCTTCTTTCTCACCACCATGACCCCGCCCGAGGCCGTGGCCATCGTCGTGGTCCTGTCGGTCACCAGCGGGTTGCAAGGTCTCTGGATCGTCCGCCATGCCATTTGGGATCAACCCCGCCGCATGTTTCGCTTCATGGGGCCGGGGGTAATCGGCATCCCCATCGGCATCGCCGCCCTCGCCGTGATCGACGCGGCCAGCCTCAAACTGGTCATCGCCTCCTTCCTGCTGATCTATGGCGGTTTCTTCAGCCTGCGCCGCGCCCTGCCCAAGTTCGAGCGTCCCACCCCTGTCATCGACATGACCGTGGGCTTTGCAGGGGGTATTCTCGGCGGCGCGGCCTCACTCTCGGGCGCGCTGCCCACCATGTGGTGCTCCATGCGGCCTTGGCCCAAGGCCGAAACCCGCGCCGTGCTGCAACCCTTCAACGTGGTCATTCTGGGCCTGACCGCGCTGATGCTCTGGTGGCAGGGGATCTACACGCATGATGTGCTGATCAATCTTGCCGTGGCCATCCCCGCCGCCCTCATCTCTGCCCAGATCGGCATTTCAGTGTTCCGTCGCCTCTCCGATGATCTCTTCCGCCGCCTGCTTATCTCCATGTGCCTGCTCTCGGGCCTCATCTTGATGATACGGGCGCTGACATGACCATAGACCATATTCAGGTCCGCGTGTTTCGCGCGCCCACCCCGCGCCCCGTCGCCACCTCCTTTGGCGTGATGCGCGACCGGCCCGCCGTGTTCCTGCGCCTCACGGACTCCGATGGCGCTTTCGGCTGGGGCGAGGTTTTCGCCAATTGGCCTGCCGCCGGGGCCGAACACCGCGCGCATCTTTTGATTCAGGACATCGCACCGCTGGTCCTCGGCCAACCCTCGGACAATCCCGCCAGGCTCTGGCACGACCTCACCCGCAAAACCCACATCCGCGCCCTGCAATGCGGCGAATGGGGGCCATTTGCCCAAGTGCTCGCCGGTCTCGACACCGCCTGCCACGATCTGACCGCGCGCCGTGCTGGCCTGCCGGTGGCCAAGGCGCTCAACCCAGACGCCGCCGCGTCGGTCCCGGTCTATGCCAGCGGCATCAAGATCACCGACGCGCAGGCCAAGATCGCATCGGCCCGCGCCCAAGGCATCAAAGCCTTCAAGGTCAAGATCGGCTTCGATATGGCAAATGACCTTGCCACGCTCGAACAGCTTTCTTCAGACCTGCGCGAAACCGAACGCCTCTTCACCGACGCAAATCAAGCATGGGACACCGCAACCGCCCTGCATTTCATGCTGGCGGCAAAGGATCTCAACATCGGCTGGATCGAAGAACCCATCCGCGCCGACGCCCCCGCCGACGATTGGGCGCGCCTCGCCGCTATCGGCCAGCCCCCCTTGGCGGGTGGCGAGAACATCACGGGGACCGACAAGTTCGCGGCCTCCACCGCGCATCTCACCTATATCCAGCCCGATGTCGCCAAATGGGGCGGCGTCACCGGCTGCTTCGAGGCGGCCCAAAAGATCACCCAAGCGGGCCGCACCTATTGCCCGCATTTCCTGGGCGGGGGTCTGGGCCTCATGGCCTCGGCCCACCTGCTCGCAGCCACCGGCGGAAAGGGCCTTCTGGAACTGGACATCAACGCCAACCCCCTGCGCGATGATCTGCTGCCCAAAGGCGCGCTGCGCGACGGCAAATTCCACCTTACTGGCACCCCGGGCCTCGGTGTGGACACCCTCCCCGATAGCCTCGCAGACTTCGAAACGCTCAATCTGGAAACCGCGTAGGGTGCGCATTCATGCGCACCGCCAGCCGATTTCTTCAAAAGAAATCGGACCGAAATCTTTTCAAGATTTCGCCTCCCAAGCCCGGGACGCGGTCAAACCCGAAAATGGATTTCTCAAATCCCGACCCAGCGTCAAACTGGACACGTCACCCCAAAACACCTCCTATGCAAGGCGAAGGAGAATACCGTGACCGAACCAAGCAAGGCCGAAATCATAGACCTCGTAAGCCAACGCGCCAAAAACCGGATCAAGGGCAGCGTGCGGCTTGAGATGCCAGGCACGGCAACGCTCTATGTGGACGAAACCGGTGCGATCGAAAGCGATCAACCCGCTGACATAACTCTGACGGCGGACGCCAGTGTGTTCCACGACATCGCAATGGGTGTTAAGAACCCCGCAAAGGCGTTCATGATGCGCCAGCTAAAAGTCGATGGAAATCCGATGAAGGCGCTCAAAATAGGCGAAATCCTGAGCACGACAGATTGAAGCGTTCCGCGAAAATCTGTGATTCCAAGAAACGCTTTAGGGCTTGAGACACCTCTTTTTCAGCGCGAACCGTACAAACCGCGCGTACGTTTCGTACAGTTGTCACCGTACGCCGTGTTAATTCCGGGCGGTGCGGGAAAAAATACCGACGCGATACCGACGTGAAACCGACGCGGTACAGCCCGGCGTTTTTCTTGTTAACCAAGGGGTTAGGGGCGATTCGGGGCGCAGATTAATCCTCCACGAAAACCTCCACCTCATGCGGCGCGTTATTGGCAAAGCCCGACAGGTTCCACTCGGCCTTCATGGGCTGCACGTTTCCCTTGGCATCCGTCGCCCGACAGGCCAGCACGTAATGCCCCGGCGCGGCCTCCCACTCCAGCGACCACCCGGCCCAGGCATAGCGCCCCAAGGGCGCCTCAACCTTGGCCTCGTGCCATGTCTCACCGATCCGCACCTCGACGCGCTCCACCGGCACGCCCGCGCCCGACCACGCCCGGCCCTGCAATGTCACAGGCCCGGGCGACAGCCGCCGCTTGCGGGTAATCCAATCCGGCACGCCCGGCGGCACCATCAGGGATTTGACCCTGATCTCGGTCACAGGCTCGCCTGCCTCCCCTGCGTCCTGACGAAAGCGATAGGTTTCAACCTGTTGAAATCCTTGGTATCTTTCACTCATTGCCGTAATGCGGTTCAGCCACTTCACACTGGCCATCCCGTACCACCCCGGCACGATCAACCGCAGCGGCGCGCCATGCTGCGGCAGCAAGGGCTGACCGTTCATCTCGTAAACCAGCAGCACCTCCAGATCAGCCAGTTCCTCCGGCGTGAGGCTCCGGCCAAAGGCATGTCCCACCCCGTTGTCATACCCGAAATCCGCGCCTTCAAAGGCGAAATCCACCACCCCGCCCTGCGGCTTGGCCCGCTCGATCAAGGGCGCAAGCGGCGTGCCTGTCCATTCCGCCGTGCCCACCGCCTCATAGGCCCAAGGCATTGAAAAAGCACGCGGTTCCATACCCGCCCGGCCATTGCCCGCGCATTCCATCGTGACCGGCATTGTTACGCGCGGCTCCGCCTTGATCTCCTCAAGGCTTATCTCGAACGGTGCCTCAAACGCCCCATCGAACACCAACCGATACGCCCCCGCGTCCAACAAAGGCACATCGAAATGCGTCAGCAAATAATGCGCCCCAACAGGCGTGATATCCAGCGCCAGCATTTCCAGAAACGCGCCCGAATTCCGGTTGGCCAACCCCACCTCTGCCTTGGAAAAGACCCCCAGTGTCGTTTCCTCATGCCCCGGCGCGCCGGTGAAGGGGTTATCGGTCATCCAATGACCTCGTCGCTGCGGTCGTCCGTCTCGCCATAACGGCGCAGAACGGCCGGCTTGGTCCCCTCATAAACATGCTCCAAGTTCTTGGTAATCTTGGCGTTTTCCCGCTCGAACAGGCAGTTTCCCTCCATGTCCGAGGCCACGATAAACGGCCCCATCTTGTTGCATCGGATCACCCACATCGCCTGTGCGAGGCCCAATTCCTCGTTCCAATGCACCGCTTCCACGTTCTCCACCCCGCGCCCCAAAAGCGCGCCGGTGCCATAACCCACGGTCGACAGGTAAACCGCGTCATTCGGCACGAAATACTCCTTGTAATCCTTGGAACTCATACCCCCCTTGCCGATAATCAGCTTCGCGCCGGTCTTGGCGATCCACTCGGGCAGCCACTTGGCAAACCGGAACGAGGCCGTGGCCGTCACCGCGCCCATGTCGAAACTGCCGTCCTCGCGGATCACCGCGGCAGGCGAGCAATGGAAATTCGCAGCACTTTGCGACGGCAACTCCATGGGAATATTGGCTTTTTCCTCCAACGCGCGCATGTAAACGCCTTCCCGCGCCGTGTACATCAAGCCATCCAGATAAACGATATCGCCCAGCCGAAGGGCTGCAATCTCCTCATCCGTCGGTGTCGTGCTCAGTCGAACCTCACGTGGTTTCATTCCGCCGCCTCCTGTGCCTGCGGGGGCCACTCCACGGTCTCCCGCCGCTGATAGGGCGTGAACCAATCGGGATCAGTGCGGTATTCCACCCTCCCATCCGGGTAAAGCCGCGCCACCGCCCGCCGCGAGCTTAGGCAGAAGGCATGCACACTCATCTGCATGCCACCCGTGTGACAATAGCCCACCTCGATATTGCAATCTATCACCATGTTCTTGCCGACAAATCCCATGGCCCCCATGCCAATGGAATTGCCCAGTTCCCTGAACTCATCTTCCAGCTCGGCAATCTTGGGGTCCGAGTTCCGGCTCCCCACCGTCCGCAAAACCGAAGCACGCTTGCCCAAAACCATGCAAGTGTCTTTCGAACCGCCAAGGCCAATGCCAATGATCGCGGGCTGACAAGCCAGACCGCGCTTGCCGAATGCCACCAGCGTATCAAGGTAAAACCGCTTGATCCCCTCGATCCCGTCCGAGGGGAAGAGCATCCGGTAATCCGTGCCGAAAAGCCCGCCCTTGTGGACCGTGATCAGGTCGATCCAATCGCCCTCGGGCTCGAACCCGTATTCGATTTCCGGCGCGCCGATCCCGACGTTGTTGTCATGGTCCGTCCGCCACAGCGGATGCACCCGGTTGGGCCGCAGAGGCACGCCGTTCGTGGCACTTGCCGTGGCCCGACGAAGTGCTGTTTCAAGCGCGCACATGCCGCCCTCCACCTGTGCCTCGTTTCCCATCTTTACGAACCACCTTGGCACCCCGGTATCGCCACACATGGCCCGGCGGTCCTCCTTGGCGGCCTCATAGTTCTCAAGCATCGCCTGCAAGACAAAGGACGACAGATCGCCATCCTCGGTTTTGGCCGCCGCTTCCAACCCGTCCAGATAGTCCTGCGGAATTTCGATGGCCGCCTTGTCCATCAAGGTTTCGGCGGTGCTTTGGATCGTGTCGATTGCAATCATTGTGCTGCCACCAATGTGTCTGGTTCACCCTCGGGCAGGATCGTCTCGCCCGGGCGAACGATGGAAAAATCAACCGCTTCGCGGTCCACCTGCAACGCGCCATCAACCTGTCGCGCCACGGTGAAATACGAGGTCTCCAAATCCCCCTCCTCGGGGAAATCTTCCCGGTAATGCGCCCCGCGCGAGTTTTCCCGCGCCAAGGCCGCCCCCGCGATCACCTCGGATATATCACACAACGAAGCCAGGTTCAGCCAATCGTGCCATGTCAGGTTGAAGGCCCGGTTCTCACCCAACACCCCAACCTCCATCAAATCGCTGCGGATGGCCGCCACCTGCTCTTGCCCGCGCAGGATCTTGTCGGCCGCACGCATCACGCCCACATCCTCCCACATCACGTCCTGCAAACGGTCGCGCAGCGGCTGGATCAGGTCTGGCGTCTTGCTGAATGGCTGCATCGCACGCGCGATTTCGGCCTCAAGAACCTCGGGGTCCGGGTCGCGCAGGGTGCCCATGCTCCGCATATCGGCCCCCATGGTATCGCCTGCCACCCCTCCATAAACGGTGGAATTGGCCACTCCATTGCCGCCAAGACGGTTCGACCCATGTGCGCCGCCCGCATCCTCACCAGCCACATAAAGGCCCTCCATAGCGGTGCGCGTGTCGGTATCGACGACCACGCCCCCCATGAAATAATGCGCCGTCGGCACCACCTCGACCTTGCCACCGGCAAGGTCGAAACCGCAATCGGCACAGCGTTTCACCATGCCCTTGAATTTCTCGGCCACGAACTCCGGCCCAAGATGGCTCATCGAGATATAGACGCCACCGTTTTCGGTGGTATTTCTCTTGCGCATTTCCTCGTAAATACAGCGGCTTACCACGTCGCGCGTGGCGCGTTCGCCTTTCGCGTCGTAGTCGAACATGAACCGATGATCGGCCCCATTGAGCAACTGCCCACCGGCCCCGCGCAGACCCTCTTCCAGAACCGTGCCGGTCATCCGTGTATGATCCCCGGCCAGCAATCCGGTGGGATGGAACTGCACCATCTCCATGTCGCGCAGCGGCAGCCCCGCGCGCAGGGCCATGGCCAAGCCATCCATCGTCTTGTCGCCCGAAGGCGTGTGATACTTGTACATGGTCGGGCCGCCGCCGGTCCCCATCAGCACCGTCTTGGCCCGCACCAGCCGGAACCGCCCGGTGCGCATGTCGATCATCAAGACCCCGGCAAGCGCACTGCCGTCACGCGTGGGGATCAACCCGATCGCCCGATGCTCCTGCAATTTCTCGACGGGCCGCGACAGGACCTGCTCCATCAAGCGGCTGATAATCTCGATCCCCGTCAAATCGCCCTTGTGTACCGTGCGGTCGGCGGTCTGCCCTGCAAAGGCCTTTTGATGCAGGCTGCCATCCGGGTTGCGATCAAAGAAACAGCCCACCTCGTTTTCCAACTCGTGGATGCGGGTCACCGCCTCCTTGCAAAGTCGCCACGCCATATCCTGATTGGGCAACCACTTGCCGCCCTTGATCGTATCCATGAAATGCCGCTCGACCGTGTCGCCGCCGCCAAGCGCCACGTTATAGCCGCCCTGCACCATCCGGGTGCAGCCGCATTTGCCGATCAACCCCTTGACCGCAATGGTGATCTTGGTCCCCTCCGGCGCCGATTGCTGGGCGTGCAAGGCCGCGAACAACCCCGCCCCCCCGGTGCCAAGGATCAGGATATCGGTGTCATGTCTGTCGATCTCTGTCGTCATGTCATATCGCATTCAGGAAAAACGTGCCGGAAACCAGCACCGCCACCCCGACCGCACCCGCGGCAAGGGTCTTTTGCGTATCGCTCCACGGCAGCCATTCCAGCGCCATCAGGCGCAGCCCGCCGAAAAGATGCACCGCCAACAGGAACACAAGGCCAAACTCCGCCAGCTTCACCAAGGGCTGTTCGGTTAA